>JACCDX011618791.1_pt1 | contig 10955 bp, 8 predicted proteins | sample 7449681 | NCBI WGS metagenome assembly JACCDX01 (sample SAMN15323450, study PRJNA562643) | freshwater metagenome | isolation source: river surface water | place: USA:Blue River Watershed | collected 2017-08-18
ATTTTCTTTGCCATTATTATTCAAGAGATATTTTTGCCTTGTATATATCGAACCTTAGGGAAGCATTTTAGGTGCAACCCGGTTTTAAATCTATATATCGGTTTCGATTATTTTTTTACAGCAATTGACTAAATGAGCTGTAAAATCCACCTTCTTTTGTTCCGTCTTCTCCGTTAATTCCAGAATTAAGCTTGGCGTCTATTACTTCCCTGTACGAGTCAGAAAGTGAGTCATAAAGTTCACCCACCAAATCATAAAAATCAGAGGCTTCGAATATTCCGGAAAGGTTGACTACGGTCATTGCAACATCGTCGTGCCCAGTTTGACTTGAATATGTGCCTCTGGAATTCAAACCGAAGGAAAAAAGCTCAGGTATTGTCCATGCTTTTTCATTCAATAAAATCCTGTTCATCCTGACATAAGATCTCAGCATTTCACAATACTTCAACTTGTTCTTCTCATTATATTTTATACCAGGTTTTCTTGCCCTAGCAGATTCTGTGTGCCTGGTGTGAACAAAAACTTCGAGCGGTATGTTATCATTCATTGAAAGTTTATCTATGAGAAGCTCTCCCTTAAAGTTTATCTCTAATAGAATTCTAATGTTTTCTGTAACAAAAACCTTGGTTACTAATGTTTCGAGGATGCGTTTAAAATCCTCCACCTCTATTTCATTATCTCTGTAGACACCAACCTGTAATAAACCAAAGAAATCAGATTCATCCTGAAAATCCTCCATTTCTTCAATTACTTTTTTTGGTAAGGGCACTACTTTGAAAATATTCAAAACGGTAAAATCTCCCTTCCCACCACCAGCTAAATCAATTGAAAAAACGAATCTGTTGGATCTAATAGTTGAGTCGTCGACATTGAACTTGGTGTGCCATCTAAAATTCTCATAAGGCAAACCAAGATCGTGCAATGCATCGATCTCTCTCCATTCGTACTCGGTTTCGTTTGACTTTATCTTTTTTAGCTCATTAGATCCGAGAAGAAGAGTAGATGAACTTAAGAATTGATTTCCATACTCCTGGTTAAATAGCTCTTCCGAACCCAGGTTTGCTATTTCTTGTTTTTTCCAATTTTCATCTCTCCCAGGAACTTGCCACCAGTCCACACGAATCGGATTAAACGAGTTCTCACTAGTTACTGCGCCTTGATAAATCTCATAGAATTTATTCATCCCGTTTGGTGTGGATGTGATAATGATTCGAGAAACCTTAGATGATGATACTGTTGGATAGGTTGATCTAAAGAAAGATTCTATAAAGTTCGGATGGATGTGTGCAAACTCATCCATGTAAAGGAAGTGGATGGTAAAACCAATAGCTGATGTTTTTGTTGTAGTTTTAGCAATTGCCCTACACCCGTTATCGAATTTCAGCGACATTACATTGTTTACAACAATACCAGGTTTCAAAAACCAAGGAAGACCCCGAACAATGGCTTTAATTTTATCCATAAGTTCTTCCGCAGTGGATCCTACGTTTGCTAGAATCATGGCATTTTTATCGTGGTTAAAAAGTAAATACCAAACTAACACAATAGCAGAGGTAATAGATTTACCAACTTGTCTAGGAGCTAGGAATATATTAAATCTATTTGCCTGGTATTCTCTTAGAACAGATTCCTGGTAATCCCTTAACTTTACGTAGAATAGACCGTCGTCAGTCATTACCCTACAATATTTAGCAAAATACACAACGTCCTTAGCGCACTTTTGCATTTCTAGAATTTCATCAGTAGTGTACTCGTAGAGCAAATTTGATCTTTTTAGCTCAGGATCACCGTCATGAAAAGGATTATCCACTGATTTATAATCAAGTCCTTCCTCCTCAACTCTGAAAAGAAGTTCTTCGATTTTCTTTGTGCTCCAATAATTGGATTCCTGTTCTAATATTTCGGACATATAATATTAATTAAAAAGGTCATCATCAACCTCCAGCATGTCATCGTCTTGTAGAAGTACATTTCTAGAAGCATCAATTTCAGCTTTTTTCTTAGCGTTAACGATCGAATTCTCGTCTTCCTCTTCTACCCTTACATCTTCAATTTCGGCTCCTAAGATGTCACGTAAACCCTCCATTAAGCCCTTCGTTCCTCTGACTTTGATACCAGTTGAATTCTGGGACTGAGCAGAAAAGCTGTTTTCACCTTCCTCTGATGGTTGTAGTTCAAAAGATCCAGTGTCAGCTTTTTTGTCAATCTGCAATTGGATCCTTTTGTATCCCTCTTCCATCTTGTCCAGATAGTTTTGGTAGTCTTTAGGCATTTGCATGATTTGCGACTGGAGCTGGGCTAAAACTTCAAACATCCTGGGGTTAGCATTTCCGAGATCTATTTCTTCAAGAAGCTTCGTAATAGCATGTTGTGCAGTTTTCAATTGCAGCATCATTGAAGCTAGATTCATCGAATCTATTTTCTTCTTATATTCGACGTAATCTACTTTCTCAATGAAGTTTTCATCCAAATAGAACTTTACTATGGAATCCAATAGACTTTTTGCATCAGATCCGGTTGATTGGATAGCAGATCCGAAGTCCATAAGCTCGGTTGTTTTAAGTCTCGGTAGCTCTTCCGCTTTGACAGAATCAAAGTCAAGGTCTTCGTCGTTTAAAATGGAATCTAAGCTTTCCTTGATTTTCTCTTGGACAACTCTCTCCGGTTTTGGTTTTCTTCTAGGCATAAGTTGTTAGTTTACCTTACCTATTCCTTGCGAATTTAGGAAGGATTAGTTTTGGTTTAGCGTTATCAATAATATGTGCAAGTTGTGCATCCCTTACAACATTCTGGTTGAGTACTATAGATTGTCTATCAATATCTATCATACTGTTAAATAATCTTATGTTTGAAATGAGTAAAGGAGATGTGTAAATTTTATAAGCATTGTTATCTGTTCCGTAAAGAGGATCTTGAACATCTGTGACAATGTCTTTAGGAGCATCGAAAACATATGGCTGTGTCAAAGTTCTGTAGTCTTCATGAACTTTAATAAGATCCGAGGATTGCTGATTTGGATTTGTTGGATCGTAGGACATCTTCCAAACATTCACACCCATTTGCTTATACTTATTAGAAATATTTACGACCAATGCATACCATTCTCCCTGCTCAGGTACGAATTGTAATCTCGAATCATAAGTAAGATCATTGAGGACTATTTCAATACTTCCTTGCTGGATGAAGTTGTTATTTGCAGGATCGTTTGTCCCAGAATGGACAAGATCAATTCTTAACCCCTTCAAAGTTCCATCAGATTCGAAATATGTACCGTCAATCAAATTCCTAGCTTGTGCTTTCTGCATCTTCCAATTTGATGAATTTACGGCAAAAGGAAGATTTGGATTTGCTACAGCAAATTGATATTCATCTGGTGTGGAAAGTACTTTGAAACCACCCGAATGATTGTTATCTATTGAAAGTGCGACATAGCCTTCCGGATTTTCAGCAAATCCAAGAAAAGGTACTAGTCCGTGCTTATAAGGATAAGAGCTATAAACTACCTGTGATGAATTTTCGGAAATCTTGGTTATAGGAGCCGGTGCGAAAGGTTTTTTCGCAAGACTATTTTCATTTACATAATTCTTCAAACTGAACCAACAAGTATACGAAAGCTCTCCGTCCGCTTGTAATTTAGGCAATGGTCTGTACCTAACTGCATTTCTGTATTTGTATGGTTCAAAAACAAATTCCGAATCAGTCACAAATGCATCAGCCATATCATAATAATTGTTGAAAACAATTGTCCAGTTGTTATTAAGATCGTATCCAACAATTGGCAATTTTTCATAGATGTACGACCTGGCAGGATCCTCCGATCTTCTTTGATTAGAGGATTGATACTGTTGGGGCTTAGTAATTTTTTCTTCCTCTGCTTGAACCTCAGCACCAAAAAGATCTTGAGTATTTAATGCAATACCATCAAGCTCCTCTTTATATGCAGGATCCTTGAAATAGGTATTTGATTTAGGACTGTATTTCTTCAGTTCTATTTTATAATAAACCGGAGAATACATGAAGTCTCTAAATAAGTACGTGGAATTTATTTCATAAATTCTGTTTGTCAGAGGAAAATAAATGATGTCCCTTTTTCTTGGCTGAGCTCCTCTTCCAAATATACTTTCAAAATAGGTCTTGTCTATATGGATCTCAAAAGGCTCTTCAAATTGAATACCAAAAGGATCGTAGTTGGGACGATTGTCAGGAAATTGGTTTGACGGAACCATTACCTTTACACATTTTTCATCAACAACATCGAACAGAGTGTATTCTTTCAGAATTACATCCTTTCCACGAGCTTGAGGTTGAACTGAGTAATAATTAGTTTCAAATCCAAACACCTTATTAACAACAAGACTCAGATCCTTATATAGATTTATTGCTTTGTTAATTGCGTAAGGATTGAAAGTGAAGTTACAATTATCAAAAACTACCGGTCTATTAGATTTCTCATTCGAACACGAAGGAACAGGCTTTCTAATCACTAGGTTGTCAATAACCGAATTAGGACCGCTAGCTCCGGTAGCATATGTGAGATCCAAATCAAAATCCAGAATAACTATAGATGGATCTATGGGTTCATCAAATTCCCAAGCAATAGATCCATCCGGGTTAACTACTACTGAAGTAAATCTAAATTCCGGATAGAATGGCTTTGAAGGATCAAGAGGAATGGAAAATATCTCCGCAGAATTATTCGATGTGTAGTTTTGGGAAAATCCAGTAAGTGCAGTTCCAACATTGGACCATAAAGACCAGGATTGACCGTCAACGGAGTATCTGAAATCAATGGCAATGTCATTTGGAATCTCCGAATTGGAATCTCCGTCGAGAATGATTCCATTGTTAAGAACAGATCCTGCTGTTTGTACCAGCCATCCATTAAAAGATTGAACATATCTAAAAGGAGAATCCCATGTCAGAACCCTATAATTTCCAATATAAGTGAAATTCAGAGCGCTATCAAATTGCTCCATCCTGGTAGCATATTCAGTAGCATCCGAACAAGGAACATAGTAATAAACACCATCACCAGCTAAAGCAGTGTGGTAACCGTTGCATCCTAATTGTTGAGCTCTTGCTAAAGCAGCACCTGTGGTACCGAAATAGTTATCGGTACTCTGTTGATAAACTTTTGTTGTGTTATCAAGTTCATCCTGATATCTAAATCTGGGATCTGATAAGTCCCGCTGATCACCATTCCCATTGTAAACGGGAATACCTTTTTTTGGAAATCTATTTTCTGGATAAAATTGCATTAGCTACCAATAATGTTTACAACACAGTCACCTGATTGTATTTATATATCCGTAGCAAAAAATATGGTTAGAGAAGTTCTTTTTTCTCCAATAATTTGATTGTATCGAAAACCATCTCCGGAGTTATAGAGGTTGTACATTCAAACCTTCTGTCGGTATCTTTCAATCTAGGGCACCAGTTCCAATCTCCGCGGTCGAATTTGTGCGAGGGATCATTGAAGCAACCGTTGCAAACCTCCTTATTTATAATCCGGTAGTTTTTGTTTTTGAATTCACAAACAGGATCAGAAAATCCAGAAATCATTATCACGGGCTTATTCAGAGACCAAGCTAACCAGCTGAGACCAGATCCTATTCCTATTAAAAATTGAGCATGGTAAATATCCACCGCTCTCTCCAAAATATCTAAGTCTCCAGTCTTATCAATAACACCAGAAAGAGATGTTGGTTGTTTTTGTATAACAACTACCTTGTACCCCTCATTGTTAAGATGATCTACCAGTTTTTGCCAACCTCCAGGGTAATGCCAATGTTTTGCGTTGGCGGTGGAGTCCATTGCAATACAAACATATTTACCGTCAATAAGAGGTTTTGATTTTGTAATTGTTTGAGGTACTTTCCAATTAATTAGATCACCAGAAACATCTACTCCTAAAATATCACCAGCTACCTGTTGAAGTGATATTGTTCTGGGATCCCTTCTGTGTATGTTTCTATCGGTCTCCTCATACCATCCCAAGCCAAAAACTGCGTCCGTTCCAGGCTCTCTGTAGCCAAAATTATGGAATCTTAAATCTGGATAATATTGACACAGAAGCTCACTCCAGAATGAATCAACATAAACATCACAGTTATATTTCAATCTGAAAGCTTCAGCAACAGGAACCCATGCTAGGGTATCTCCCAAAGAAGAGCTATCAATCGATATGCATACCTTGCCTCTGTTAATCTTCTTTTCGAAATCAAATTCATAAATCAATTCACCATCTTGATATGCTTCAACCACCCATGGAGTAAACCATTTCCTATACAAAGATGTGAATAATCCAGGTGAGGTATCGCCGGAGTAAACGTAAGATCCCGTGTTTTTGTCCTTAAATTTTACGGTCACAGTAGAGGTTGTACTTGGTCCTGTACAATCAACCTTTGGACCGTAATCAAAATGGAAATTAAAACCCAAAGGATGTCTGAACCTAACAAGTTTAGATTTTTCCAACCCTTTGTAAACATTCAATCCTCTGCTTTTCATTATAACGATAAAAGGGTTTTTATTAGATTTATATTTCTTGACTGGTCTTCGAACATTCCTCCCGGAGAAAGATAACTTACCAAATCATTATTATCATAAGAGTCACCATACGGCTCAAGTCTTCTCATTAAAATTGGCAAATTCCAAGACAGTGTCTCTTTTATTACTATTGGATTTAATTCCCAATTAGAAGTGAAAACAAACAAATCCACCGCCTTATAAAATTCATCAGTGTCGTTTCTTTCACCCCAGATTTTACAATTAGAAGGTAATTGTTCTAACAAAGGAGCCCAGTAATGCTGAAAGTTAGGTGCAGTGTTTCCGATGAAATGAAACTCTATGGGGTAGTCCTGCATAAGCCTTGCGTACTCGATCAATTCGCCCTGGTTTTTTCCAGGAGTAAATAGACCAACATTGATCACATGTTTTTTATCTGGATCCAAGCCAAGACTACTAAGTGCTGTGGCTCTGTCAGGTCTTTCAAAATTTTCTATAGGATATTCTAGGATATCAACGGGAACCCCAAGACTTGAAAATTTATCACACATCCACTGATTTACCATGACAAACTTGTCAGGACAATAAATCTTGTCGATAGGCGAAATGTTTGAGCTATGGCAGGTTTCTACAATGTAGTAAGGTCTATCCTCAGCGTAAATCTTCCTGATGAGAGAATCGTCTATGAAAAATTCAACAAAATCATCAAAGTGGATTACATCCGGGCAGATCTCCTCGATAATGTTCATCAACTCAAATTTGTCAGATTCAAGACAATAAAACCTTCCACCAATCTTTTCCTTAATCCTGTTTCTTTGTACTACATACTCTTCAGAAGTGTTGTTGTACTGAACACAGTAAATCTCAGCCTGGTCGTTAAAAGATTCAATCTTTTTATACAGATACTGTGGCATCCCACCGGTAGAGAGATGCGGTGCAACATAAAGAATACGAGGCTTTCCTCCGGATTTTTCATCTAGAGTCTTCTGAATAGAATTGATCGTTCTAACCAATTCATACTTAGTTTTCCTTAGTGCCTCAATTTCTTTCATTATTGTTCTTTTGGAGTATATTCTCCGGTTTGAAAATCTAGGTTTCCTTCACCGTATTTTTCTACGATAGAATTAGTTAGCTCCCTTTCTTTTGAATCTAATTCTTCCGAACTTTGCAAAGCATTTATTAGCTCGAACTCAACTTCCGCTAAGTCCTTTTGTAAAAAATGTTTTTTGATGTTCAATCTTCCGAGTGTTTCTACATTCGCAAGTATTGCCATACGCAGCTCGCTGATAGAAGCAAGCTCTTCTTCAGACAGTTTAATTTTATTGTTTTCCATTTTTAAGATCTTTCTCGTTATTTTAGTAAAATTTTAGAATTTATTTCATCAAACCATTCCAGGAAATTCAAAAGATGGCTTAGGTGTATCAACAATTCCCAAGTGCTGTTTCGCTCTATCGTGGAGGATCCAAACATAATCACCCGTGTCGTGATAAGCATTGGTGAAGACCAAAAAATACCAATCAGGGAAAGGATTCTTTCTTTCAGGAGAAATTAGCCTACTCGTCATTTCATACATTTTTTCATAATTACCGAGGGATTCATATATTTCAGCAAGATAAACAATATGCTCATTTCTAACTGGACAATACCACTCGGATTCGGTAAGTCTTTCGATTGCAAGCTCCATATTACCTATAAACCTATGCGCATTACCAATCAGGACAATGGAAAAATAAGCCATCTCATCAAGTCTATTGGGCTGAGAATGCTCTAGATAATTCGGAAATCCCCTTGCAACATAATGCTCTAAGTAATAGATAGTTCTTCTTGCGTATTCGTCACTATGTGACTTACCAAATGGAAAGCCACTGTCTGTGAAGCAATCACTATAACTTTTTCCTATATAAAACAAGTGGTAATCGTTGTCCTTAATCTTTCCACTACAAACTTGATCTGCTTCAAGCTCAAGAGCATCCTTAAGAAACTTGAAGTTATTGGACCAGGTCATTCCATCGTTTGTTATGATGTGACGAAATGATTTTGGAAGATTAACCCATTGAAAATTATTATCCATGGGAGGATTTGATCCTTTTAAAGCAATTACCTCATGTTTTAAATCATGCTGGAAGTACCAAGGAAGCTTTGCATTCCACATCCAAGTTCGGTAATAGATTCCACCAGGGTCCTGTGCAGTTACATTAAAACTTTGGATTGAAAGATCATCAAAAACACTCCAGTCAAAATCTTCGTCGACGACTAGCTGCTCGTCAGCATCCATTCTGAGAATCCAATCACACCCATGGTCTGAATTTAAACATGCCTGCAAAGTGTGGTCCCTGTTGTACCCAAACCCTTTCCATTCAGTCTCATAAAGAAACCCAGGTATACCTTTTTCATCAAAAAATCTTTGCACGATATCCTTTGTACCGTCAGTAGACCCATTGATTTGTACAACCCAATAATCGATGTATTTGTAGCAAGATTCAAGCATCCTTTCAACGACATGAGCCTCGTTGGCAAACATCGAATTCATGCATATTTTAACTTTTTTGTTGTTCATTTTTCGAAAATGTAATTTAAAACCTGTTCTTCTTCGCCGAACTTGACATCGCTATGATCATAGAGAACCCATGCTTCTTGATGACGAGAACATTGCAATTCTGGGTCCCAATCCCAATCATGAAATCCAAGCTCCTCGATCCTTTGATGTATTCTTTTATCATAGAGATTTTTGATTATTCTAGAAACCCGATTAATCTCAAACGAGTTTAAATCCACAGTACTCCTACCGTTATTATATTGAAAATAAAGGACTTTCCCGACGTGAATTATTCGGGTTTCTAGAAACGTCCTAATAATTAAATCCAGGTCGTCGGCTATCGGAAGATTCTCGTTATGTCCACCTATCTTGAAATATACATCTCTTCTCCAGCATCTAACGTGATTTGGCATAGAAACATTGAATCTTATTGTAACAGGATTAATCGAAGGCGTATGGTGACGTAACACACTTTTACCGTCCACATTAACCCAGGAATGTCCAGAATAACCGAAATTAAAAAAGTTAGAATGGTCACCGTAAAAATCCCAATCAACCCTATCGTCATATTTCCTGAACTCGCCATTGGACTCTACCTCCGTGCAATCGCTGTAAATAAAACCAGCATCAGGGAAGGTTTCAGAGGCTTGTGAAAGCGTCGACAAGCAATCACTAGTTAAAGCGTCGTCATGATCCAATTCAACAAGCCATTTTCCAGAAGATAAAGAGCAAGCTCTGTTTTTGACCTTACCAACCACGCCTGAACTGTTTGGTGAAATTCTATATGGCTTTACTCTGAAATCCTTCCTCGAGATTTCATTCAACCGGTTCCAGAGATCCACATGATCCGCCGGAGAATCGTCAACAACAACCCATTCCCAATCAGAAAAAGTTTGTTTTGATAGACTTTCATACGTTCTTAAAATTCTCTCTCCTGTTTTATAAGCAGGAGTGAAAATAGAAAATTCTGGAACATACCCTACACAGTTATTTTCGACAGTCTTAGTTACTACATCATTGGCAATTTGTATGTCTGATGGGTAATCTTGATAGAAAATGTGGAGACGATCTTCAAAGCTTGATCTAGTTTCATTCGTTTGATTTCCAATGCAAACTACCAAATCTGCTTTGTACTGGAACATTAAATCTAGAACATCAGTTTTTCTATATTCATTAGAAAGACAAAAAAGATCCACCCACCCCATAAGATTCTCCTTGGTAGAATAAACATCCGAAATAAATTCATATTTTCCCGGTTCTTTATTCCACCCAAAAACTATTGCAGTAGGTCTCTTTACGACGAGCATTACTTTTCTGTGTTGAAAAAGAAAACTTGAAAAAGTCTACCGTCTTCTTTATCGTTCCCAAAATAATCAAGCGAAACGTGGAAAAGATCCCCTTTATAAAGGACCATGCGATTGTAGACATTTCCTAGTCTGTCTACCATTTCCCATTTGGTAAAATCCTGACTATGTAGAACACCAGGGGCTTGAGAATTCTCAGAATCTGTATGCTCAGAACTTCTCCATCTATTTACACCTGTCTCCTTGTGCTTAAAAATACCAGTCCCGGCACTTATAGGAGCGTTTGGAGTAAGATATAGAACTGCTGCCCAATCAGTAGTATCATCACTATGAATCCATGACCTATCTCTTGCGGTAGTATATTGAAAAGAACCAGTTGAATCGTCACCCCAACTTGTAACTTCTCCCGCATAAGGACGAATAATGTCAGAAATGGAGTTCTTTACATTTTCAGCTAAAAATGGTCTGGTTCTTTGTCCGGGATAGTTTCCGTGTTGAGAAAATTCTTGAGCAAGTGCAAACGCCCTTACTTCATCTGGGTTTTTATAGAAATCGTCTATAATAATAGTTTGGACTTTCATCGAAGCATTTTCCTTATTATACAGAAAATA
>JACCDX010276038.1_pt1 | contig 10954 bp, 10 predicted proteins | sample 7449681 | NCBI WGS metagenome assembly JACCDX01 (sample SAMN15323450, study PRJNA562643) | freshwater metagenome | isolation source: river surface water | place: USA:Blue River Watershed | collected 2017-08-18
GGGACTGTACGCGGATGCTTACACGGAACGCGTGCAGGCCGTGACGTCGACCCCCGGACTCGTCGCGTTCTGGGACTTCACGAAGCGCGAGGCCCCCGGCGGACGCTTCACCGCCCACGTCCCGCCCGGCGCGAAGCACGACTACGCGCTCGACGCGGGCAACTACGTGAAGGACCTGTGGGGCCAAGGCCCGGCGGCGAGCTACGCCGACTTCCCGCTGCTGGGCGCGGGTCCGTTCGGCGAGGCGATCCGGATCAAGGCCGAGACGAACCCCGACTTCCGCCCGCTGCTCTTCGTACCCCGCGCCCGGCTGCACGACACGCCTTTGGACATCAAGGGCGCCGGCCAGGCGGTGACCGTCGTCGTCTGGGCCATCCGGGAAAGCGGCAACCATGCGCTCGCCGGCATCTGGCACGAGGGCACGGACCTCAAGGAGAAGTCCACCGAGACGATCGCCAAGGTGGAGCGCGGCCAACGCCAGTACGCGCTCTTCGCGGGCCTCAACAAGGAAGGCGCGGCCTGCGGGCACGTGTCGGAGAACGGCGCCAGCTCCTTCCTGAACAAGTACGCCCTGCATAAGTGCAACTCGGCGGAAGCCTCGCCGAAGGTGCCCGCGGACGCGGACCCGGCCTCCTTGGCGAAATCTTGGCGGACGTTCGCGATGACCTTCGACAGCCGCACCCGCGAACTGACCGGGTGGCTCGACGGCGCGAGCGGCGACCGCTGGCTGGAGAACCCGCAGAAGGACCGGCTGCTCTCGTTCGCCGCCAACGCTTGGCTCCAGGGACGTCTCGCGAAGATCCCCGGACTCCAGGAGGGCGAGGACCCGAAGTTCCCGGCCGACCAATACTACAATCCCCCGGAGGAGACGCCGGTGAAGGTCACGGTGCTCGAGGAAGTCCTCGCCGAAGGCCGCGCGCGGCGCGAGGAGTTGCGCGAATACCGCTACACCAAGGTCAAAGTGACGCTCGTGGACGACCGGGAAACCGGGCGGGAACTTGTCGCCCTCCGCCTCAACCCCTGGTGGTTCCCGCACGACCTCTACACGCCGAAGGCCGACGGCACGGGCGGCCCGTTCACGATTGGCCGCGTGATCCACAGCTCGCGCGGCGTCGGCTTCACCGGCTGGATCGGCGGCGTGGCCGTCTTCAACCGGGCCTTGGGCGCCGCCGAGCTGGCGCAGCTGCACGCGCTCGCGACGGCCCCCCTCCCCGCCCCCGCGGCCAAGTGAGCGTCGCGCACTAAACGCTTCCGTCCCGTCGGCGGGACGCCAATAGTCGGGGCATGGACAACGTGACGCACGCCGCGCTCGGCATCGCCGCCGGCATCGTCGTCCGCCGCCAAGGGTGCTCGCTCCCGGCCGCCGCGGTCGCCGGCCTGCTCGCCGCGGAGGCGCCGGACCTCGACGTCTTCATCCGCCAGGCCGACGACCCGCTGGTCGCGTTCCGCTGGCACCGGCATTTCACGCACAGCTTCGCCTTCCTCGCGGTCTGGGCGGCCCTCACGGCGGGCCTCGTCGCGGGCCTCTTCCATTGGCGCGGCCGGCACCCGGGACCTTGGACCGGCCTGCTGCTGCCCGCCGCCGCCGGGACCCTGACGCACCTGCTCTGCGACAACTGCACGAGCTACGGGACGATGCTCCTGTGGCCCTTCTCGGAAGCGCGCTTCTCCTGGGATTGCCTGCCGATCATCGACCTGCTCGCCACCCTGCCCTTGCTGGTCCTGGCCATCCTCGCCTGGCGGCGCCATGCGCCCCGCCTCGCCGCCTACGGGCTGCTCTGGTTCTCGGCCTACGCGCTCGCCGGGGTCTGGCAGCAGCGTCGCGCCGAGCAGGGCGTGCGCGACTGGCTCGCGACCCGGGGCGTCGCGCCGGCGAAGCTCGCGGTGAAGCCCACCATCTCCAACCTGCTCGCCTGGCGCGCGATCTGGCTGCACGAAGGTCGCTGGCAGGTCGCGGTGGTCCGCGTGACGCCGTTCGGTGGCCGCCAACTGCTGCTCGGCGAGACGCGCGCCGCGTGGACGCCGGCGAGCGCCGGCAACCCGCCGCCCTTCTCGCCGGGCGCGCACATCATCGCGGACTTCTCGGTCTTCACGCAGGGCTGGAACACCTACGACCGCGCGGACGGCGCCATCCTCGTCGGCGACATCCGCTTCGCGATGCTCCCGACCAGCAGCCGCCCGCTCTGGTCCGTCCGCTGCGGCCCCGGCGGCACGGCGGCGGAGACGTCGCTGATCATGGATCGGCGCCTCGACGACGGCGACTGGGGCCGGCTCCTGGACTTGCTCACGGGCGCCGACCCGCGTTACTTCCCCATCCCATGATCGCCCGCCTCCTCCCCTGCCTCCTCCTGGCCGCCGTCGGCGCCGCCGAGCCGACCTGGAAACTCGCGCTCGAGGAAAACTTCGACGGCGCCGAGCTGAACCCGAAGGTCTGGAACATCGAGACGGGCAAGCGCCGCGATTCGCTGAATTCGCCCAAGGCCGTCGACCTCAAGGATGGTATCCTGAAGATCACGACGTGGACCGACGCGGACGGGACGACCTACTGCGGGTTCGTGACGACCCGCAAGAAGTTCGCCGTGACCCAGGGCAAGGTCGCCGCGCGGTGCCGCTTCGGCGTCCAGCCCGGCACGCAGATCGCCTTCTGGGCGCAGTCGCCGACGTACGGCAAGTCGGGCAAGGCCGCCGGCGCGGCGGAGGACGGCGTGGAGATCGACATCCTCGAGACGACGGGGCTCAAGAAGGGCGGCTACCAATCCGTGCTGCACTGGGGCCCCTACGGCCACAAGGAGGAGAAGAAGAACAGCTCCGTCCAGCACCCCAAGCCGGTCGGCGCCGAGTGGCACGACTACGGCGTGGAGTGGGACGACTCGGGCTACCGCTTCACGTTCGACGGGACGGTCGCATGGACCGACGCCAAGTGCCCGGGCTCCAAGGCGCCGCAGTTCCTGCTGCTGACCAGCGAGTCGAACATCAAGGGCTGGAACGGCGAGCGCCCGAAGGAAGGCTACGGGCTCAAGGACGCGTCGAAGAACACCTTCGAGGTCGACTGGGTGAAGGCGTGGGAGCGCGCGCGCTGAGACGACGCCCGGCGCCCGCCGCATGGCCACCCCCCGACTCGGACGCAACGTGGGCGCCGCCCTCACGCGGCTCGCCCTGGGTCTCCTCTGGCTCGTCGGCCGGCTCCCGTGGTCATGGCAGCGGTGGATGGCGGACGGCTTCGGCGCCTTCGTCTTCCACTGCGTACCCATCCGTCGCCAGGTGACGTTGGTGAACCTGCGCCGGTGCTTCCCGGAACTGTCCGCCGGGGCGTGCCGCCGGCTCGCGCGTCGGCATTACCAGTCCCTCGCGCTTGGCCTCCTCGAGGTCGGGCGCTGCTGGTGGCGCCCCGCCGGCGACCTGCCGGCCTGCCGCCTCGAGGGCCTGGCCGGACTGGAACGTGCGCGGGCCGCCGGCCGGGGCGTCCTGCTTGTCTCCGGCCACTTCACCACGCTCGAGATCGCCGGCCGCATGCTCGCCCTGCGCGCGCCGATCTGCTGCCTTTACCGCGACCCGAACAATCCCGTGCTGGCCGACCTGCTCCGCCGGCACCGCACGGCGTGGACCAACCGCGCCATCGAGATGCGCGACCTGACCGGCCTGATCCGGGCCCTCCGCGACGGCGAAACCGTCTGGTATGCGCCCGACCAAGGGAAGTGGACGCCCCAGTCGGCGGTGCTGCCCTTCTTCGGACAGCCCGCCATCACGAATACGTCGACCCACCGCCTGGCCAAGATGTCCGGCGCCGCGGTCTTCACCTTCTTCCCGCGCCGCGAAAAGGACGGCACCTACGTGCTGACGATCGGCCCCGAGTTGGCGGATTTCCCCTCCGCCGAGGCGGAAGCCGACACCTTGCGCCTGACGGCCCTCCTGGAGGACGCCATCCGCGCGGCGCCGGAGCAATACCTCTGGGTCCACCGCCGCTTCAAGGGTTTCAACGGCCAGCCCCCCAGCCCCTACTAGGCCAAGGCGCGCCGGTAGATCGCGCCGAGTTCCGCGACATGCGCGGCGGGCGAGTAGCGGGCGGTCACGGCGCGACGACCGGCTTCGGCCTGGGCGCGCGCCTGCGCCCCCTCCGACAGCAAACTCGCCAAGGCCGCGGCCATCGCCTCGGTATCCTGGGGCGGAATCGCGAGACCGGCGCCACCGGCCAAGACCTCGCGCAGACCGCCCACGGCGAAACCCACCACGGGGACGCCGCAGGCCATGGCCTCGATCGCCGCCAGGCCGAAGGGTTCCTCGCGCGAAGGCACGATGACCGCCGAAGCGTGCGGCAGGAGGGCGTCGACATCGTCCCGGAAGCCGAGCATCCGCACGCCCTCCATGGGCGCGTCCGCCGGCAGGGCGCCTTCGCCGATCACCGCCAGCACGGCGTCCGGTCGGCGGCGGCGCAACGCGGCGAACGCCCGGGCGCCGAGATCCTGACCTTTGCGGCGGGAGATGGCGCCGATGAGGGCGATGACCGGCGTGGCTGGGCCGACGCCCACGGCGGCGCGCAGCCGATCGGGCGCATCGGCCGAAGCCGGCCGGAAGCGTTCGCTGTCGACGCAATTGGTCAGCACCGTGACCGGCCGCGCCCAGTTCCAGGGGAAGCACGCCTGGCGCTGGGCGACGTCCGCGGAGACCGCGATGAGCTGATCGTGGAAGCCGGTATGGAGCCGGGGCTGGCTGGCATGGAGATGCGCGACGCTGCGGATACCGTGGAAGTGCCGCAGCACCGCGGCGAAATTGCTCGAGCTCGTGAGATGCGAATGCACCAGGTCGATGCGTTCCCGGCGACAAAGGGCCGCCATCCGGTCGACCTCATCCAGGGGCCAGCGCCGGAAAGTCGTCGGCAGGTGCGGGACCTTGCCGGCCAGCTTCTGCTCGATCCAAGAGCCCGTTTCGGCGGCCAGCCAGACATCGTGACCGGCGGCCTGCAGCAGGGGGATGAGCCGCTCGGCGTAGACGACGGCCCCGTTGGTGCCGAGGTTGGAGGCGGCGATGAGGAGGCGCATGCGGCTCAGTTCATCCCCGGCCGATTCGGGGCATCGGTAGCCGGTCGGGTCGGGGACGCGAGGTCAGGTCGTGCGCCCATGGCCACGGTGCGCGCCTGGCGGGATGGCTGATGCATCCGCCCTAAATTGGGTCGTGGCCAAAGGTGGTCAACGATGCATCGCGAGTCCGCGCGCGCCACCGACCTCTATAGTGCTTATAGCATCCCCTGACGCAGGCGGCGGAGGGGGAACGCCCAACGGGCCCGGCCGCGCGGGCTTCCCCCGGCCGAGCGAGCGCCGCTCACTTGAGGAGTTCGACCTTGCTCGGCGGCAGCTTGAGGTCGGCGGGCAGGCCCGGGAAAACCTGGGCGAAGAGCGCGGGCTGCTTGGCGAAGCCGGACCCGTCGAGGCACGCCCACGCGGTCGTCCCGACCGTGCGGATCCCGACCATGAAGCCCTCGGAGCGGACCCGGTTCTTCTCGATCCGCATGACGATGACCAGCGGGACGAAGACGATCTCCTGGTCGCCGGCGCGCACCGGCGCCGAGGGCGCGCCCACGGCGCAGTCCTCGAAGCGGAAACCGGCGAAGGCCTTGACGGAGGCGCGGACGGCTTCCTCGAATTTCTGGCGCGAACCGGCCAGCCGCAGGATCGCCGGATGCGTGTGCTTGATGATCGGCTCGGGGTCGCCCCGGCCCATGGCCTCGTTGAGCTCCTTGATGAGCGCGACCAGCGCGGCGGCGTCGGCCGGGGCGAGGGGAGCGAGCGCGGGCGCGGGCGCGGCCGGCTTGGGCGCGGCCGGGGCGGCGACGTCCGCGGCGAGGGCGCACGCGGAACCGGCGAGGAGGGCGAGGAGACGGAGCATGGTCAGCGAAGTTCGAAGCGGTAGGTGGCGAGCGCCTCGGAGGAGACGCGCACCTGCCCGCGGGTGGCGGGCGCGAAACGCGAGGCGTGGGCGGCGGCGAGCGCGGCCTCGTCGAGGAGGCGGCTGCCGGCGGACTGGACCAGTTGGACGGCGATCACCGCGCCGGCGGGATCGAGCTGGACGCGGACGGTGGCGAGCCCCTCGACGCCCGCGCGGCGGGCACGCTCGGGATAGGTGGGCTCGACCCGTTCAAGGAAGGCGGGTGGCACGAACGCGGGCGGGACGGGTGCCGGGGCCGGGCCCGGCACGGCGACCACCGCGGGCCCCGGGGCGCTCGGCGGCTCCGCGGACGCGGGGACCAGCGAGGGGGCGGACGGGGCGACCTCGGTCGCCGCGACGGCCAGGCTCGCCGGGAACGGTGGCGGCAAAGCCCCGCCCCCCAGGCCATCGCCCGCCGGCACCTCGCCGGGCAAGGCCACCGGCGTTTCCGGCGTCAGCACGACCACGAGCAGACCGCCCTCGGGCGGACGCACCTCGCCGCGTCCGACGAAGGACCCCGACCAGACGGCCGCCAAGGCGGCGAGGTGCGCGGCCGTGACGGCGGACCAGATCAGGAGATGACGGCGGTGCGGACGCACTTGAGCAGGGTCGACCGAGGGGAGGGCTCAGTCAAGAGCCAGCCGTGTCATTTGGCGAAGTCCGGCACGACGTACCAGAGCAGCCGCCAAGCCCCGCAAGGCCGGGCCCGGGTCGGCCGCGCGGTGCGCTCGAGGGCGAGGAGGCCGGCCTTGCGCAGACGAACCCCACCGGCGGGCAGCCCGAGCAAGGCCTCGGCGACCGCGGCGAGGTGAGGGTTGTGGCCGACGACCAAGCGGTCGCGGCGGGTCTTCGCGAGCTGGACGGCGGTCTTGAGCGGATCGGCTTCCGGCTCCAGCCCCGGCAGGACCTTGAGGGGCAGCGGACCGCCTCCGAGCATGCGCAACATCTGGGCGGTCCGCACGGCGCGGACCAACGGGCTGTGCTCGATCGCCGGCACGGTCTGCAGGGGGACGCGGCCCACGCCCTTGGCCAACTCCGCGACTTGACGCTGCCCCTTCGGGGATAGGTCGCGCGTCGCATCGGGCACGCCATCCACGGCGTCGGCGTGGCGCAGGAGGTAGATTCGCATGCGGATGAAGGTGCGGGCGGCCTTGGTTTTTGCAAATCGGTCTTGCCCTCGACGCATGACGGCCGAGAAATGCCGCCCGTGCGACGACTCGCCTGCGCCTTCCTCCTCGGCCTTTCGGCGCTGGGATGGTCGGCGACCGGCGCCGGCTACAGCCGCGTGGGCATGACCCTCGCGGGCTCGATCTGCGTCGACGCCGCGACCGGCGAAGTGCTCGCGCAGGACCGGGCGGACGGCCTGGGCCACCCCGCGAGCGTGACGAAGCTGATGACGATGCTGCTCGTGCTGGAGGATGTGCAGGCGGGCAAGACCACCTTGGCCAGCCGCGTGACGGTGACGAAGGCGGCGGCGGGCGTGGGCGGTTCGCAAGTCTGGCTCGCGCCCGGGGAGTCCTTCCCGATCAGCGAACTGCTCTACGCCCTGATGCTGCAATCGGCCAACGACGCCGCGGTCGCGCTCGCCATCGACCGGGCGGAGACCGTGCCGGCGTTCGTGGCCCGGATGAACCGACGGGCGGCCGAACTGGGCATGTCCCGTACGCGTTTCGTCACGCCCAACGGGCTGACCACGGGGGCGGGCCCGCATGACACCACGACGGCCCGCGACCTCGCCAAACTCTGCGTCGAGGTGTGCAAGCGGCCGGAAGCGCTGCGCTTCACGGGCACGCAGCAGCACAACTTCGCCCGCTTCCTCAAACCGGTCGCGATGGTGAACCACAACCACCTCCTGCCGACGTTCCCGGGCTGCGACGGACTCAAGACCGGCTGGACCGTGGCCGGCAAAGCGTCCATGGCGACGACGGCGACGGACGGCCCCCGGCGCGTGATCGCGGTCGTCCTCGGGTGCGACAGCCCGCAGGGCGCCAAGGCCGCCCAACGCCTGCGCGACCAATTGGCGGGCGAATTGATGAAGGATGGCCTCGGCAAACTGGCCGCGAAAGAACTGGCGAAGTCCAAGCTGGCGAAGCCCGTGTCGGTGGCGGCGGCGACGCCGAAGATGGCACCCGCGATGAAGCCTGAACCCGGCTTCTGGGACTGGCTGGGGGATTTATTTAGTTTCTAACCCCTTGCCGAACATAGGGTAAGGGGGATTAGTGAACATTTGTTCATTTTGCTTGCCTGCGGGCCAGGATTGGACACGTTCCCTCCTCACCAACGCACCACGCCCATGTCCGCCAAACCCGAAACCACCGCCAAGGAAACCTCCGCCAAGGAGAAAGCCAACGTTCAGGCCGCCGAACGCAAGACCCTCGACCTCGCCCTCTCGGCGATCAACAAGCAGTACGGCGACGGCACCCTGATGCGCATGGGCGACGCCACCAAGATGGCGGTCTCGACCGTCTCGACCGGCTCCGTCGCCATCGACCTGGCCCTCGGGGTCGGCGGCCTGCCCCGCGGTCGCATCGTCGAGATCTTCGGCCCGGAGTCCTCCGGTAAGACGACCCTCTGTCTCTCCATCATCGCCGAAATCCAGCGCCAAGGCGGCAACGCCGTCTTCGTGGACGTCGAACACGCCCTCGACCCCCGCTACTCCAAGGTCGTCGGCGTCGACCTCGACAACCTCCTGGTTTCCCAGCCCGAATCCGGCGAAGACGCCCTCAACATCGCCGAGACCCTCATCCGGTCCGGCGCGGTCGACGTCATCGTCATCGACTCGGTCGCCGCCCTCGTCTCCAAGCAGGAGCTCGACGGCCAGATGGGCGACTCCACCGTGGGCGTCCAGGCCCGCATGATGAGCCAGGCCATGCGCCGCCTGACGGCCGCCATCAGCCGCACCAATTGCGTGGTGATCTTCACCAACCAGATCCGCGAGAAGATCGGCGTGATGTTCGGCAGCCCCGAGACCACCCCCGGTGGCCGTGCGCTCAAGTTCTTCTCCTCCGTCCGCATCGACATCCGCCGCATCGGCCAGATCAAGGAGCCTTCCGGCAAGGTCATCGGCAACCGCACCAAGGTGAAGGTCGTGAAGAACAAGGTCGCCCCGCCCTTCACCGAGTGCGAATTCGACATCATGTACACCGAAGGCATCTCCCGCACGGGCTCGGTCCTCGACCTCGGCATCGAGCATAAGATCCTCGAGAAGAAGGGCGCCTGGATCGCCTACAACGGCCAGCTGATCGGCCAGGGCCGCGAAGCCGCCAAGGATTACCTGCTGAAGAACCCGAAGGTCCTCGAGGAACTCCAGAAGATCATCCTCGAGAAGGTCCAGGTCGTCGGCGGCATGACCCTCGCCTCCGGCGCGGGCGAGAACGTCTCGGCCGAATAAGAGTTTCGTTGTTGGCTAGCCATAGCCCGGGCCGCACGCGAGTGCGGCCCGTTTTCTTTGGGGGAGTCGATCAGCGGACTTCTTCGAGCAGGAGGGAGGTCTCGGCCGGCGCGTAGGCGGCCCTGAGCGCGGCGACCATTTTGGCGTGCTCGAGTTCGGAGGACTTCACGACGGCTTCCATGTCCTTCTTGGCCTCGGGGCTGCGGAAGAGCGTCTTGATCTGCCGGGTCTCAAAGGCCTGCTTATCGCCGACGGCCTTCCAGATTTTGTCGAAGGCGGGCTTGAGCGGGCCTTGGGGGAACTCGGCGGCGAGGTTCACCCCCGCCTCCAAGGCGGCGCGCTCGAAGACCTTCGGCTGCCCGCCCCACGTCACCTTGACCTGGGCGGTCTGAGCACCCTTGACCTTCAGCGTCAGCCGGTTGAAGCGCTGATGGAAGTCGGCCAACGCCAGACCGGCGGCGATCGTGCCATCCTTGGCGACATCCCCAGCCTCGAAGACGCAAGGGATCCGGTCGCTGATCAGCGTGAGGGCATCGCCCTGCCCCGGGACGATACGTTGGCCCGCGGACCCCTTCGCGGTCCGGACGGCGAGATCGACCTCGACCGTGCCGAGATCGCCGTCCAGGCCGAGGGCCTTGAGGTAGGCGGCCGCCATCATCACGTGTCCGGCCCAGCCAGGGTGGACGCCATCGCCACCCTCGAGCTTGAAGGCGTCGCCGTACTTCGCGCGGGTCTCGAAGCCCTTGGCGAGCATCGGCCAGTAGACATCGGCGAAGGTCACCTGCTCGGCCTCGGCCACCTCGATGTTGATGTTGCGGAACTGCAGGAGCGCCAGGTTAAGGGTCTCCCAGGTGCCGCGGGCCGACTTCACCCACGGCGGGACGGAGTGGATGGTGCCGGAGGAACCGAGCACGACGCGCGCACCGGCGGCCTTGAAGGCCTGCACCACCTTGGTCTGGTTCTTGCGATAGTCCTCGCCGATCGACTTCTCGAACGGCACGTAGCGGAAGTCGTTCATGCCGTAGCAGGTGGAGGCGATGGTCGGACGGAAGCGCAGCACATCGTTCTTCATGCGCCCGAAGAATCCGCCGGCGGTCTCCCCGCTCCAACCGTACTGGCGGCATTCCACCTGGAGGTCGGGGCGCGCGGCGGCGAGGTACGCCTCGAGCAAGCGGCTGTACATCTTCTGCTCGGTGATGGAATCGCCGCAGATCGCGTAACGGTCGCCGGTCTTGAGCAACAAGCCCTTCGGCTCCGGCGCGAGGTGGCCGACGTAATCGGCGGGGACGCCGGGCGGCAGGGGTTGCGTCTCGCGGGCCAGGAGCGCGCCGGCGAAAGCCAGGGAGACGAGCAGGAAGCGGGGGTAGCGCATGCGTTTTCCTACCTCGGCGACGACTTGAAATCTACCCCGATTTGCCCGGCGACTTGCTTTTCACGGGCGACGGTGCTAAATTGACCATCCCCTGCAGTGTTCGACACCCGCGGCAGCCTCCCTTCCCTACGAACATAATATACGGGAGGTGCGACCCGACCGGCCTCGTCCGAGCCGTGGCAACGTACCGCCCACCTAAATCCAGGAACAAGTGGAGCTCCAATCGGAACCGGCACAGGTGGGGGACCCTTTAAGGATGGAGGACAGAGTAC
>JACCDX010588259.1_pt1 | contig 10954 bp, 7 predicted proteins | sample 7449681 | NCBI WGS metagenome assembly JACCDX01 (sample SAMN15323450, study PRJNA562643) | freshwater metagenome | isolation source: river surface water | place: USA:Blue River Watershed | collected 2017-08-18
ATCGCGTGGATGGTCGCCACGAAGTCGCGGCCTTCCTTGGCGATGAGCGAGGGGTTCGTGGTGACGCCGTCGATGACGCCCCAGCTGTGGGCCTCGCGGATCTCGTCGAGGTTGGCGGTGTCGAGGAAGATCTTCACGGGGACTCCTGGAGGTGGCCGCACTTAACTGGTGATGGAGGGTTCGGGAGCGCGCCCACGATGGGCAGCGCCACGTGCGCCGACGGAAGCGAAGCAAGGCGCGTGCCATCCCGCGGGTCGCGCGCCTCCGGCCAGGCCGCGGCGAGCGGGACGAGCACGAAGCTCCGCACGCGCATGCGCGGGTGTGGCAGCGCGAGCACACCATCGTCCATGACCGTCTCTCCGTGAAGGAGGACATCGATGTCGAGGGTTCGGTCCGCCCAACGGCGTGACACGCTTCGACCGAGGCGCGCTTCCAGTGCCTTCACGCGGTCGAGCAGCGCGCGCGGTGGGAGGTTGGTTCGCCCGTAGACGACGGCGTTGACGAACGGGTTCCTCGCCACCCCTCCCGCCGGGGGCGTGGCGTAGAGCGGACTGCTCCGGAGGAGACAGAGGCCCGGCATCACGGCCAGGGCCGCCGTCGCGAGCCGCAGGATCGCCTTGCCGTCGCCGAGCGAGCTCCCGAGCGCCAGGGCGACCTCGTGGCTCACGGAGCGTCCCACGCGCGCAGGTCGTGCACGTGGACGCGGAGGTCCGTGCCGTCGGAGGCGGGTTCGGCGACCAGCTGTGCCGCGCAGAGCAGGTCGCCACGGTCTTCGCAGATGGCGAGGTTGAGCGCGAGGAGCTCCTCCGGCGGCAGGCCCTGCCACGCGCGCAGCTGTGTCCACGCGTCTCGGCCTCGGCCGGCCGCGTAGCGGGTCTGGAGAGCGCGGATTCGGAAGGTGCGCACCGTCGGACACCGCGTGTTCGCCTCCAGGTCGTCCGCCATGCGCGCGGCGATGTCGGGCATGCGCGCCGCCAGCAGGTAGTCGAGGGGCTGGGTGCAGGCGACCGGCATGAGCGGCGCGAAGTCCGCGGCGGCCCGAAACGCGCGCAGCCCCTCTTCGCGCTCACCGGCGCGCCACGCCTCCGAGCCGAGGCGAGCGAGCACGTAGCTGTCGGGGGAGCGCCGCGCCGCGGCGCGGAGCAGGTCGACGGGCGTGTGCCAGTCCGCCAGGCGGACGCCGAGGGTGATCAGGGAGGCCAGCGCGCCGAGGCCGAGCACGCCCCAGGCGGCGATGCTCCCGGGGCGACGATCCGGGCGTGGGACCACGGTGGAGATCGCCATCGCGGCGAACGCGAGCGGTACGTAGAGGTAGCGCTCCCCGAGGAGGCCGTTCGTCCACGTGGTCGAGAGCGTGGGCGCCCAAAGGAGCGCCGAAGCACACAGCAGGCTCGTGCCGGTTCGCCCACTCCGCCATGCGAGCGCGACGAGTCCGACCCCTGTGAGGAACGCGCTCGCGTAGAGTGTCGGTCCCGGCGTCATCCATACGCTCGCCGTGCTCGTCAGCGGCCAGGGCCAGGAGAGCCAGCCGAGCGCGGTGACGATGGCGTCGGAGGGAACCTCGATGCGAGGGTCGCCGGGGAGCGCTTGCTGCGGCATCGGCGCGAGGTTCACCTGCGCCCGGAGCAGGCCTGCCGTGACGACGCCAGCGAGGACCGGCAACGCCGCGCGCGCTGTGGGAAGGCGCCGATCCCACCCCCAGGTCCACGCGACGAGCAGCACGGGCGTGACGTAGCCGAGCTCCTTGGAGAAGCAGGCGAGCAGCGTCGTGGCGAAGGCCGCCGCGGAGCGTGTCGACGTGGGGGACGTGGCGTCGACAGCGAGCAGCGTGCCCAGGATTCCGGCGGCGCACATCAGGTCGTTTCGCGCCGCGATCCAGAGGACGGCCTCGGACTGGATGGGATGCAGCGCGAAGATGAGCGTCGCGGCGGTGGCGGGCCAGGTCCCCCCGCGCCGGACGAGTAGGCGGTGGAGCAAGCCTGTCGCGAGCAGGTGCCAGAGCAGGCTGTGCAGGTGCCAGGATGACGTCTCGAGCCCGAACATCCGATGGTCGAGCGCGAAGTCCAGCATCACGGCGGGGCGATGGTAGGGGGAGACACGCTCGGCGCCGTTCCAGAGCTGCCCGAAGAGGAGCTCGCCGACGCGATGTTCCGTCACGAGCGGGTTGTGCACGATGAGCGCCTTGTCATCCCAGAAGAACGGCGCCTGCGTGCACGGGGCGTACGCGCCCAGGACGGCGATCAGCACAAGGGTGAGCGTGGCCCATGCCCCTCGCGAGGGGGGTGTCGACGCGGCGCCGATCATGGCGCCAGCTGGTCGCGGTCGGCCATGCGGGCGCGCCGCAGGCGTTCACGCTCGCTTGCCGCGCTGCGGACGATGCCGTCACCGCCGACGATCCACGCGTCGCCCCGTGGATTCTCGGGGAGGGCAAAGCCCAGCTCCGCGAGCTGCTCGGGCGCCCGCAGCGCGTGGCCGGCGTCGCGTCGCGCGACACAGGCGCCTTCCCAGGCCTCGACGAGCACGTTGTGGCGCTGTTTGGCGAGGATCGCCCCCAGGTTGCCGCGTACGACGGGGTTGGTCTCGCGTGCCAGATCCTGCTCCAGCATGTGGATCGCCGCGTCCCGCTGGCCCGCCCTCGCCCAGGTGGCGGCTGCGTCGGCCTTGTACCAGAAGGGGGCTTCCGGGAGAACGGCAGCCTTCGCCATCCAGGTCGCCGCGGTGGCGTAGTCTTCCTCGAAAATCGCGGCGTTCATGGCGCGGTTCGCCGGGAAGAAGAAGTCCTGCGGGAACTGGACGGCGCCACGCTCGAGGATGGCGTTCGACGTCGCGAGGTCGCCGTTGGCCCGCGCGAGCAGGCTCCCGTAGAAATACGGGCTGCGCCAGGCCGGGTCGAGCAGGTGGATGGTCTCGAGCATGCGGGCGAACCAGGGACGTAGGACCCGCAGGCGGTTGGGGTCCTCGTCTTTCCCGTACTCGATGCCGACCCGCAGCCAGAACAGGTCGGCGAGGACCTCGTGGAACCCGCTCGAGGCGGTGCGGAGCGTGCTCGGGGAGGGCATGAAGACGAGCGCGTCCTCGAGCGCGCGTGGCGTGCGTGTGGCATCGGCGCGCGGAAGCGCGGTCATGGAGACCGCTGCGCCCAGCAGTCCGATGGCAGTCGCGGCGAAGGAACGGAGGGCCACATGGTGAAGTAGCCGGCCGACGGGGTCCGCGCCCGTGCTCCGGAGGTGCCCAAAACGGCCATGAGCGCCCAGGGAAACCCTGTGCGCCCATGGAGGTCAGGCAGAGAAGCTGCCACCGAACCTGCTAGTAGAAGTTCTCGGAGCCGGCCGTGACGACCGTGTTGACCGCGCGGGACGCGGTGATCTCGTGGAACTGGTTGTCGTTGTCGACGTCGCTCTTGCCGGTGACGAGGAAGTTCTCGTCGGCGCCGCCCGTGCCGGTGACACGGTAGTTGCCGCGGATCTCACCGTCCGGACGCCAGCCGACGGAGGTCCAGTCGGTGTAGGTGCCCCACGGCTCGAACTGCTTGTCGAGGTCCGCATCGGCGCGCGGCTGCACGGACAGCGCGATGTAGCCGTCGTTCTCGGCGTCGTACTTCATCTCGGCGGTCTTGATGCCGTCCACGGCACCCTTGACCTCGGAGCGCTTCGCGCTGAGCTGGTAGTTGATGTAGGACGGGATGGCGATGGCGGCGAGAATGCCGATGATCGCCACGACGATCATGAGCTCGACGAGCGAGAAGCCCTTGTTCAGACGACGCATTTGGATGCTCCTGTTGAAGTACGGAACCGGGGTTCCCAGGTCCGCTTGCACTTTATGCAATCACCGTGCCAGATGCACGGGTGCCCGTGAGATTTGCAAACGATCCGCTGTGCGCCGAGATCCTGGGGGTCACGCCCCGTGTTGCCCTGCCGGCTGACCCGCGCCTCTGCGTCGGCGCGCCGTCTTTCGGGTGACGGTTTTTGTCAGTCCTGCCGCTTTTCGTCACCTGGTTCACCGTCGTCCATGCCGAACTTCGCGAGTCGGTAGCGGAAGGAGCGAAACGAGATGCCGAGGAGCTTCGCGGCCTGCGTGCGGTTTCCGCTCGTGGCCTGCAGCGCCCTCTCCAGGAACCCGCGCTCGACCTCGGCGAGCCGGGCCTCCAGATCGACGCCTGCGGTGTCGAAAGGCTCGTTCTCTTCGGGCGCGGCGCCTTCCACCTGCGCCATGGCACCGCGGACCCGTTCGGGGAGCGACGCGGACGTGATGAGCGCGCCCGGCTCCAGCGCCACGGCGCGCTCGAGGATGTTCTGCAGCTCGCGCACGTTGCCGGGGAAGGCGTAGGTCGTCAGCTGGCGCATGGCCTCCGTGTGGAAGCCGCGCACATCCTTGCCGTACTCCTTCGTGAAGCGCTCGAGGAAGTGCGCGGCGAGCCCCGGGACGTCCTCACGCCGGTCGCGAAGCGGCGGCATGTCGATCTGGACGACGTTGAGGCGGTAGTACAGGTCCTCACGGAACCGACCCGCGGCCACCTCGGCGCGCAGGTCGCGGTTGGTGGCCGCGACGATGCGCACGTCCACCGGGCGTTCCGTCGTGTCGCCGACGGCCACGATCTTCCGTTCGGCCAGCGCGCGGAGCACCTTCACCTGCGCGCTCGCCGGCAGCTCGCCCACCTCGTCGAGGAACAAGGTCCCACCGTCCGCGGCGGCAAAGAAGCCCTCGCGGTCCCGTACGGCTCCCGTGAAGCTGCCCTTCTTGTGGCCGAACAGCTCGCTCTCCACGAGGTTCTCCGGGATCGCGCCGCAGTTCACCGGCACGAACGCCTGGCGCGCCCGGTCGCTCCCGTAGTGAAGGGCGCGTGCGAGCAGCTCCTTTCCCGTGCCGCTCTCACCGCACACGAGGCAGTTGATCCGCGTGCCCATGATGCGTCGCACCAGGGTGTAGACCTCCTGCATCGCCGGCGAGTTGCCCACCATCTGGCCGAGGGCGTACCGCTCGCCGAGGGCCGCGCGCATGCGCGCGTTGTCGCTCTCGAGCTTGCGCATCGCGAGCGCCTTCCGCACGATGAGCCGGAGCTCGTCGTTGAGGAAGGGCTTCGCCACGTAGTCGAAGGCTCCCTCGCGCATCGCGGCGACGGCGCTCGCCACGTTGCCGTAGGCCGTCACCAGGATGACCGGCACGTCGTGGGGACCGGCCCGCACCGCGCGGAGCAGGTCCATCCCGTCCATCCCGGGCATGTTGACGTCGCTCACCACCACGGAGGGGTTCCAGGTCGTGACCGCGTCGAGGGCGTCGCGCGCGTTGTCACAGGCGCGGGTGGCGTACCCCTCCCGCTCGAAGAGGACGGCGAGGAGCTCGCGGATGCCCGGTTCGTCGTCGACGATCAGGACGCGCTCAGCGGTCGCCATACGCGACCTCGCACGGCAGCCAGCAGACGAACTCGGTGCCCCCGCCTGTACGGGCGCGAGCGGCGACGGTGCCGCCATGCGCACGGACGATCTGGTCGACGATGGCCAGACCCAGTCCCGTACCGCCGGAGCGGGTCGTGTAGAACGGGTCGAACACGCGGTCGCGGTCGGCCTCGGGGATGCCGACGCCCTCGTCGGCGACGCGGACCTCGACGCCAGGCCGGTCGGTGCCCGCCTCGCGGACCGGGCTCACGAGCACGGTGACGACGCCGCCGCTGGGCATGGCCTGCGCGCCGTTGAGGACCAGGTTCCACAGGGCTTGACGCACGCGATCCGCGTCCACGCTCGCCGGGCTCGGCGTAGGTACGCAGGTCGCCCGCGCGCGCCCGCGGAAGCGGGGGTCGCGGCTGAAGGCGTCGCACACCTCCGCGGCGATGACGGCGACGTCGGCGCGTGAGGGGCGCAGGCGGGGCTGGGCGGCCACGCCGAGGAAGTTCTCAACGAGCCGGTTGAGGCGCTCGGCCTCGCTGACGGCGAGGTCGAGCAGGCGCGAGGGCTTCTCCTCTCGGATGAGCTGGAGAGCGCCGGACAGGCTCGCGAGCGGGTTGCGGATCTCGTGGGCCATGCTGGCGGCGAGTCGGCCGGCCGCCACCAGCCGCTCGTCACGCGCGGCGCGCTCGCGCATCTTCGACAGCTCCGTCATGTCGTGCACGAGCACGACGGAGCCTCCCTCGGGGAGGGGCGTCTCGCTGAGCACCCATCGCTGCCCGTCCGGTCGCTCCTCCTCCCAGTGGAGTCGGTCACGCGCGGGTCGCGCCGGGAAGATGGGGTCGAGCGGCGCGCCCGTGACGTCGCCGAGCAGCGCGCGCGCGAAGGGGTTCGCGCTGGTCACGGTGCGGTCGGCGCCGACGGTGAGCACGCCGGCGCGCACGTGGGCGAGGACCGTGTCACGCTCGGAGGCGAGCGCCGTGGTCGCCTTGCGCTCCTTGGCGAGGAGCTCTCCCGCGGACTGCACGCGTTCGGCCAGGTGTCCGGTCAGCATCGCGATCAGGTAGAACGCGAACACGCGGAACATTCCCTCCGAGTACACCGTCACGGCGCGCTCGGCGTTCGGTCCGATGGCGAGCGTCGCCATCACCAGGTAGCCGAGGCTGGCGAGCGTCGCGGCGACGATGGCCCCGCGGAGGCGAAGGAGCCACGCGCCGGCGGCGATGGACGGGAAGTACGCGTAGACGAAGAAGGACGCGTGCCCGCCCGCGAGCCACGAGAAGGCGCTGGCCAGCACGATGTCGCCGACCATCTGGGCGTAGATGAAGCCCACCTCCGGCGTGCGCCGGCCCTGGTACAATCGCGCCAGGGCGATCATGACCAGACCGGCGCCGCACGCGCCTACGAACGGAAGCGCGTCGGAGCGCGCCCATTCGCCCGCCAACAGCAGGGCGATCGACCACGCCAGCACCCCGAGCACGATGAGCAGGCGGACGATGGCGTAGCGCTCGAGGGCCGTGTTCACCGGCGCCTCCTAGTTGATGTTTCCGGCCATGTCGAAGATCGGGAGGTACATCGCGATGACCAGGCCGCCGACGACGACGCCGAGGAAGGCCATGATCATCGGCTCGATCATGGAGGTGAGACCTTCGACCGCGGTGTCGACCTCGTCGTCGTAGAAGTCCGCGATCTTGGTCAGCATGGTGTCGAGCGCGCCGGTGGCCTCGCCGACGCTGATCATCTGGCACACCATGGAGGGAAACGCCTTGCTCTCGGCGAGCGGCTCCGCGATGGTGCGCCCTTCGCTGATGCCCTGCGCCACGCCCGCGATGGCGTTCTCGATCACCTTGTTGCCCGCGGTGCGCGCGCAGATGCTGAGCGCCTCGAGGATCGGCACGCCCGAGGAGATCATCGTGCCGAGCGTGCGGCAGAAGCGCGCGACGGCGACCTTCTGGATGACGTCACCGAACACGGGCAGCGAGATCATCAGCTTGTCGATGATCAGCTGGCCGGCGGGCGTCTTGTAGAACATCCGGACGGAGTTCACCGCCACGAAGATCACGCCGGCCACGATCCACCAGTTCGCCTGAAGCCAGCGCGACATGTCGATGACGATCTGCGTGGGTGCCGGGAGCGCGGAGCCCATGTCCGCGAACATGTCTTCGAACGAGGGCACGACCTTGAGCAGGAGGATCGAGACGACGACGCCGGCGATGCCGAGGACGACCATCGGGTAGTTGAGCGCGCTCTTGACCTGCCGGATGAGCTTCTGGTTCTTCTCGAGGTACGCCGCGAGACGGTTCATGATCGTGTCGAGCATGCCGCCGACCTCGCCCGCGGCGACGAGGTTCACGTAGAGGTCGTCGAAGGTGTCCGGATAGCCCTTGAGGGCGTCCGCGAACGTGGAGCCTCCCTCGACCTTCTCCTTGATGACCTTGAGGCGCTCCCGCATCGTCGGGTTCTCGGCCTGCGTCGACTGGATCTCGAGGCACTGCACGAGGGGCAGGCCGGAGTCGATCATCGTCGCGAACTGGCGAGAGAAGATGACGAGGTCCCGCAGCGCGACCTTCGGCTTGAGGAACGCCGGCATCGGGATGTTGATCTGCAGGTCGAGGGCGCTGTCGCTCTCGGTGATCGACGTGGCCTGGACGCGCATCTCGCGCAGCTTCGCCTTCGCGCCCGCGAGGTTGTCCGCTTCGACGACACCCTTCTTGGCCTCGCCGATCGCGGTCTTTCCCTCGTACTTGAAGACGGCCATTCCTGCCCTCGCGGCTACGTGCTCAGGGGGAGTGTACCGCTCGTAGCCCCATCGACGCAAGGTCGATATGCGGACGGCATGGGGATGACGGAGCGGCTTCGCGTCGGGATCGGGCCCGTGATGTGGGGGCGTGCGCTCGAGTACGCCCGCGGCGGCCACGTGTCGCTCGTCAAGCGGGTCGACGGCGAGGAGGAGGGCTGGCTCGTCCAGCCACCGCACTCGCACGTGGCCTTCGCGGTCACGGTGCTGCTGCCGGAGGAGGACTGGGAGTGCTCGTGCGAGGCGGAATCCTGCGCGCACGCGGCGGCGGTCGCGGTGCACCGCACCGAGACCCCGGGCGGGGGCGCCGTTCCTGAACGGGCGGAGCGCGCCAGCGCGCCCGACGCGGCTCCGCCGCCTGTCCGTGCGCCGGTGGCGCCACGACTGACGGCGTACAGCCTGCGCACCGAGGGCGGACATCTGGTCTTCGAGCGGGACGTGCCGTTTGGCTCCGTTCCCGTCGCGGGGGACCGCGCGCTCGCGACGCTGCTCGACGGGTCCTGGGGCCAGGTCGGGGTCACCGCCGAGACGGCCCATCGAGCCCTGACCCAGCTCGGCGCGCTCGGACGACCGGTCACGCTCGACGGACAGGCCGTTCGCCTCGATGGCGGCGCGCTCCGCCACCGGATTGTCGTGGAGACCTTCCTGGATGGCGTCCGCATCGCGCTCGTGCGCGCCCGCGGCATCGACGCGTACTTTCCGGTGCAGCGCGTCGCCCGGGTCGGAGAGACGCTCCGTCCGATGGCCGATGACGGCCTCGACGCTGCGCAGCGGCAGCGCTTCACCGGTGGTGCCGCGTTTCGTGCCGGCGACCTCGATGGCCTCGTCCACGAGATCCTGCCGCGGCTGGCGCGAACGCTCGACGTCGACATCCGCACGGACCGTCTGCCGGAGGTCGTCACGGCTCGGCCGAGGATCGATGTGACGGTCGCGTCGCTCGAGGCCCCGAACGGGCGGCCCGAGTCGCGCCGCTTGCGCGTGACGGCGCAAATCGTCTACGGCGATCCGCCCATCGCCCACCTTGACGGCGCCACGCTCGTGCGTCACGGGCGTGCCCTGCCGCGTCGGGACCGCGCCGACGAACAGATCCTCCAGAAGCGCCTCAACGACGTCGGCATCGTGGCGGGGCACCCGGTGGAGCGGGTCGGCTCCGGCGCGGCGCGTTGGCTCCGAACGCTCCCGTCCGAGATCCGCGCCGCCATCGAGGCCCGCGCGCCGTGGGCCCGGGTGGCGGCGGAGGCGCCGACGCTCACGCTCGACGTGACGACCGACGCCGATGGCGCCCATCGCGTCGCGCTCGGCTCCTCCGGGGTCGACGCCGATGTGCTCCTTCGGGCCTGGCAGGCGGGCGAGAGCTTCGTCCCGCTGCTGGGCGGAGGGTGGGCTCCGATGCCGGAGGCCTGGCTCGACGCCCATGGCGACGCGCTGCGCGAGCTGCTCGAGGCGCGAGATCGTCAGGGGCGGCTTCCGCGCGCGGCGGCGACGGTCCTCGCCGAGACGCTTGAGGCGCTCAACCAGCCCTTGCCGGCCGACCTCGCGCACCTCCGGGCGCGCATCGACGACACCGAGCTTCTGCCGGAGGTGGTGCTCCCCCCGGACGTGCAGGCGACACTGCGTCCCTACCAGGCGCGCGGTGTGGCCTGGCTCGGGTGGCTGCGTCGGATTGGCATGGGCGGGCTGCTCGCGGACGACATGGGCCTCGGCAAGACGCTGCAGACCCTCGCCGCGCTCCGTGTCGCGGGTGGCCGTCACCTCGTCGTGGCCCCGACGTCCGTCCTGCGGAACTGGGCCATGGAGGCCGCCAAGTTCACGCCGACGCTCAAGGTCTGCGTGTACCACGGGCCGAAGCGCGTCCTGGACCCGGACGCCGACCTGGTCATCACCTCCTATGCGCTTCTGCGGCTCGACCTCGACGTGCTCGCGCGCCGGCGCTGGAGCACGGTGGTGCTCGACGAGGCGCAGGCCATCAAGAACCCCGAGAGCCAGGTCGCCCAGGCGGCCTTCGAGGTCGACGCCGAGCAGCGTCTGGCCTTGACGGGCACGCCTGTCGAGAACCGGCTGGACGAGCTCTGGAGCGCGTTCCACTTCGCCAACCCCGGCCTGCTCGGGGGGCTCAAGGGTTTCCGTGACCGCTTCGGCGACCCCATCGCCAACGGCGACCGCGGCGCGCGCGATGCCCTGCGTCGCCGGATCCGTCCCTTCGTGCTGAGGCGCCTGAAGAAGGACGTCGCGAAGGACCTCCCGCCACGGACCGACGTCGTCCTGCGCTGCCAGCTCGACACGCAGGAGCGTGTGCTCTACGACCGGGTCAAGGCGCTCGGCCGCGCGGATGTCGCCCGTCTGCTCGACGGGGGCGGCATGATGCAGGTGCTGGAGGTGCTCCTCCGCATGCGCCAGGCCTGTTGCCACCCCGCGCTCGTCCCCGGCGGTTCGGCGTTGTCCTCGTCAAAGCTCGACCTGCTCTGCGACAAGCTCGATGAGATCGTCGCCGAGGGTCACCGCGCGCTGGTGTTCTCCCAGTGGACGAGCATGCTCGACCTGGTAGCGCCCGCGCTGGATGCGCGCGGCATCTCCTGGATCCGGCTCGACGGTGGCACCCGCGACCGAGCCGCGGTGGTCGCCGACTTCAACCGCGCCGACGGGCCGGCGGTGTTCCTGCTCTCGCTCAAGGCGGGCGGCACGGGCCTCAACCTCACCGCCGCTGACTACGTGTTTCACCTGGACCCGTGGTGGAACCCGGCGGTCGAGGATCAGGCCACGGACCGTGCGCACCGGATCG
>JACCDX011291569.1_pt1 | contig 10949 bp, 13 predicted proteins | sample 7449681 | NCBI WGS metagenome assembly JACCDX01 (sample SAMN15323450, study PRJNA562643) | freshwater metagenome | isolation source: river surface water | place: USA:Blue River Watershed | collected 2017-08-18
CTATAATCACTCCATGTCCTTCTGGAGCAGATTTGCGTTGATTATTTACGTGTGATGGTGTAACAGTTGCATTTTTTGGAAAAAAAACATTATATGATGGTTTATTAATGCCACGAATGGCTTCTTTATAATTTTCAGTCCATAATGCCCATGATGTTGGCGTGGTATTTAATACGTGTTGCACCGCAGCTTCTTGTGTTAAAAGGCTTTGTTCCGCATCTTGTATTTGTGGTAGACTAAAATAAACAAGAGAACCAATTGTTTCAGTTGTACTCGTTACTTGATTGTTACCTTTTAATCCGGTTAGCGTTTGATAACGTTCATCGTATACAATGTCTGAACTTGTGCGTGTAGTAACACTTGGTACTAAATCTGCTGCTTGAAATAATTCGGCAGACGCATAATTACTACGTACAGACGCATCTTCAGACCCTAAATATGCACTCAATGAATCAACCGCACGTGATGTGATTCCACCAATTCCTTGTTGACTTATTTCATTCAATGCGCCTGTACTACCTGCAGTGGTTGGGTTAAATGTACCAAATCCTTTTAATGTGGTATCCACAAGTGCCAATGCAAATGTAAGCTTTGTAAAAAAGTTCCAACCACCGTTTCCTCCGTATTGTTTGTTGGTAAGTTTATTTCCAAAATATTTTTGAAGAAATTTATTAATGGATGGATCCGACTTTGACATATTTTGAATAATATTTTTGTAAACATTTAATATTTTATGTATATGTTGACGTTCTTCTGCCGAAACGGTTTTGCCAATACGCACCGCTTCTTCCACACTGTGCATTGCACTTTCCCATAGCTTATCTTGTAATTCTTCCTTATTTGGATGGGTCATAATTGTTGTCACAAAATTCATAATACTTGCAAGGTAGTTCAACCCATGGCGAGTATTAAAATATTCATAGTAGGTGGATGCAAGTTTTTTAATATCCAACCGATTTGGTTGTATTGCGGTTGTCATCTACTATCGTCGGGAAATAAAATTGATATAAGTTTATGTGATGTATTATATAACATTAAGTAAAAATGATTGATGCGTACGAAGAAAAGGTCAAAAAGTACTACAAGAGTGGTGCCTTGTGGAAAAAATACACGCGCGTGGGCGGAAAGATTGACGGCAAATATTATATGTATTACGAAGACGGAACTTTGAAAAGCAAATGCCACTTTCAAAATGGAAAACTACATGGCACCTACGTAGACTTTTATCCAGATGGAGTGGTGCGTCTCGGTGTAGAATATGAAAATGGGCTGGAACACGGTGTAAGTGAAGCCTATTACGAAAACGGAGTGTTGGAATACGAAGTATATTATGAGCACGGAAAAAACCATGGATCATATAAGACCTATTATGATCATGGGGGGCTAGATGTGGAAACGAATTATAAAGATGATTTGGAAGATGGTCTTTATAAATCGTATAATTATGATGGGTCACTGCATTTTGAAGGAGTGTATCGTAATGGAAAGTTGGTGGAAAAAAAATATGTGTCCAAATAAACACTATGGGCTTGATGCTATGTCTATTTTTTTTGCTTTCTGTGTGCAATATGACACACGCGATTTCGTGCAAAGATGAAAGTGGTGCAACGATAGACTCGTGGACTATATTTAAATTACCGGCTGGTACATCGTATTTTTATTATGAAAAAAATGGAACCTTGTCTTCTTCGCCGTACAGTTTAAACGATACGGAGCATGGCGCCTTAAGTCATACCATGGATCAATTATGGAAGAGTTCCAGTCAATATATATTATACAATGACGAAAATCCGTTTCAAAGTGTTTACAATTTTAGTGTGGGCCATGCAAAAGGAGTGTTACTGTGGGACAGTGCTGGGGGAATTATGATTCAGCATTCTATACCCAAGTTTCCGTATGGCCCTGCCATAGTGGGTCAATATAGTGGTATACCATCCAATGCGTACACCTATGGCCAACATATAACATGCTTTCCCATGACATTGGGGGATATTAAACTGTTTAGTTATTCGCTACCGTTAGTAATTCCCAATATATACGACAGTGCTTGCAGCGGCGCTACATGTGTGGGTAATATGGAACATGTCATACGCGGAGCCTATAATAATTCGGCACTATGCGAAACGTATACCATGCACAATATGTACATGCTCTTTCAAAAAACCACGCAGTGGAATAACGATTTGTGGAGTGGTTGTGTGGGACCCTATTATCGCAATAATTTGTACGTGGAATCGTGGATTCATGGGAACGCCATTGGACCAGTGTGCAGTCCATATAATACACTGGATATTATGAGTGTAAATATGGGTGGCGTGCAATACAGTGAATACAATGATCACAGCAAATGGGCGCTTGGGGCGAGCCCGCTGGTGTGTTTTGGGGATATTAATCGCATGACAACGCAATATGTACGCGGTGGTGGAACGTTTTGCTGGTTTGACGAAACGCTGTGGAATATATTATCGCAAAGTATCGTTTCATCCAATCATTGTTAGAAAAAATTGATTTATGCTTAAAATTATTTTATATATAGTATTAGAAAATGAAAATGATCTTATCATTCTTATTACTTACGTTACCACTATATCAAGCATTTGATATGTATATGCCAACACCACCGGCAATACCTTCATTTGATTATACAGGATTTTCTAATGATCCAATCCCATCATATTACCCCATAGAGTATCCAAAGCCTTCGGATTATCCTACAGAGACATATTTCCCAAGTGATCCAAAGCCTTCGGATTATCCTATAGAGACATATTTTCCAAGTGATCCAAAGCCTTCAGATTATCCTACAGAGACATATTTCCCAAGTGATCCAAAGCCTTCGGATTATCCTACAGAGACATATTTCCCAAGTGACCCAAAGCCTTCGGATTATCCTATAGAGTATCCAACTGTTCCAAAACAATCCATTTATCCTATTCCAAGTAACCCCAAAGCTTCTATATATCCAATTCCTAGTATTCCTAAACCATCTATTTATCCAGTACCGACTCGCAATAATTTACGCGCAACACAAAGTCCTTCATTGCCATTTACAATGCCTGAATCATTGGGTGATTTAAATACACTATTTACAACAATGACTGGTACAATGGGATCCCTTGATAATCAAAAAGATATTTTAAAACAAATGGAAGATACGATGCGTGAACAAATGGAACAATTAAAAAATACCATTAAAGAAAATATCAAACATGTAGATCTAAAAGAATTAAAAGATGCATTGGGTAATATGGATAACCTTCCAGGTGAAATCAAAAATATTATGAAGGATATGCGTGATACCATAAAAGATATTATTAAGGATGTTGCAAAAGAAAGCATACGTAATACAAAGGAAGAGATTAAATCAATGATAGATACTATGCATCGTGATGGTGAGAAAAATATTTCAGACTTTGAACATTACATTACAAATGTATATGATACCTTTGGTGAATTACGCGATGTTACCACCAATATTACAACATCTTTATTGGATATGAAGGATACATTACGCATGATTGGTACACTAGCTATTACAGAAGATGAGGCCCATGTATTTGAAAATAAAAATGAAAACTTTACCTTACATGCAACCTATGTTGAAGGGCGTAAAAAAAGGGTCTTTGCATCAGATGATACACACATTGCAATTCCAATTCTTCCTTTTGAAAACCAAACCTTGTCTGTTATTTCGTGGACACAAAACCCATATAGCGAATTATCATCCAAGCCACTATTTTCCAAAGTAATTAGTATTATGCTTTCGGATTATTCTAGTGGAAATGAAACACGCGTATTTGGACTTGATGCGGTAATTAATATTACACTTCCTATTTCCAATCTTGATATACATCAAAATATTCCAGTGTGTATGTATTGGAATGATGCAGATCTTGCATGGAAATATGATGGGTGTGCCATTCAAAATATTACATCCACAAGTGTAATATGTGGTTGTAGTCACTTGACTGACTTTTCCGTGGGTGTACAAGAAAGTGAAAGTTCTTCCAATAGTATCTTTTCCAAGATTTCCAAGTCAACCTATATTGGAATCGGTGTGGGTGGAGCATGTCTTCTTATTGGAATCGTTGCATTTGTTGTTGTACGAAAACTGTTGCGCAAAAAGGAGACAAAAAAGGTGGCCGTGGTTGATGTTTCAACTTCAAATCCTGTAACTCTTCCACAAGAAACAAATCCAATTCATAAAATAAGTAGTGTTTCGTATGTCTAATTCTATATAAAATTGAGATAATATGTGTATATTTTGTAAGTAATTGATTACTTCTTACAAAATGAACTGTGACGATTATACAAGTTTATATATCCATTTATGCAAACATATGAAAAAAGAAGTTATGAATCCAGAAGAAAAGCACGAGGTCAACATGGTGTTGCAACAAATGAAGTTGCAGAATTGTTTGACAATGGATACTATCATGCACATATATTGTGAAAAGAAATTGGGTTATGTGCGAAAGCAATTGCAATAGAAAAGGTGGGAGAAAAATTGAAGCTTATTGATTTGTTTTTTATACAAGAATGAATACTAACGCATTTTACAACAAGCACGCCCAAGAGTTTTCCAACAGTCGCTTTCGTATATGGAAGCATGTACGCGACTTTTTGGACAGCTTACCAGCACATAGTAAGGTACTGGAAATCGGTTGTGGAAATGGGAAAAATATGTTGTACCGCAGTGATTTGAAAATGTGCGGAATTGACAGTTCGGATTCGTTGGTAGAGATTTGTGCCACAAAAGGGTTGGACGTAGTGCGTGGAAATGCGTGTGCCTTGCCGTTTCGCGACGGATGCTTTGATGCAGTCATTATGGTGGCCGTGATTCATCACATAGATCCTGATTTACATGTTGGTGTACTGGAAGAAATCCAACGTGTACTACAACCTGGCGGACGATGCTTTATTACTAATTGGGCCACAGAACAACCAGCCGATGGCAAACGCGTCTTTCATCGCGGCTTGAATCATGTATTATGGAAGGGCAAAGAAAGCACACCGCTGCCCTATTGGATTATGGACAAGGACGACGCGCGTTTGTTTGCTCAGAATATGCCACCGTCGCTGGAATGTAGTCACATTACATGGGATGCAGGCAACTGGGAGTTTTGGATGAGCCGTGCAAAAAATTGAAGTTTTATGTTGATTTTTTTTTGGCAAGAATGACTGAAGAATTTGTGTGTTGTATTTGCTATAGTGAAGGAAATAAGGAAAAACCTTTGGCCCTGGATCCACGTCCGTGCAATTGTAGTGGTTCCATGGTCTTTCACAAGGATTGTTTGACACTGCTCATGTACAATAATAGCGAAAAGAAATGCAGTACATGCCGTGTAGCCTATCACGAGGCTTATTTACCCCCCAAAGAATATATGCACGGGCGTGAATTGGTACGTGAAACGCGTTACGATGGGTGTACCATATTGTATACCATCAATTATGCGCGAAAAAAACATGGGGTTTATTATATCAAACGTGGTGACGTGATTATAGAAACCTTTAATTATATAGACGGATTTCGTCATGGACCCTATATACGCAACTATCACAACGGCGAAGAGGCCGAGCGTGGTTGGTACCGCAACGGAAAACGGTATGGGTTGTGGGTCAAATACGAAGACGGTGGTACACGTATTGTTTCCAAATGTTCCTATGTAAAAGGGCGACTGCATGGACATTTTATCAAATATCATAGTAACGGTGCTGTTATGAGCGACGAAGTGTATGGTGAAGGATACAAGCATGGGTGGTGCAATTATTATTATAATAACAAGACACTGCACATGAAGCGAAAGTATGATTATGGAGTTCCCATTGGAAAACTAGAATTATTTGGTCGTGATGGGCGTCAGACACACGAATTGACGTATGAATCTGGCGTTTTAACGTCATTTTTGGAATTGGATGAGGAAGGGTTTGTGGAACGTCACATTTGTACTGAGGGAGCAAAAATTCTATATTTTGCAATTCCCTATGGACAACTCATGATGACTCCACTGGTCATTGGACAAGAATATGATGAAGCCATGGTGATGGTTTTAGGGGGGGAAGAGTAAATGTGAATTGTTTTTTATTTTGGGTATATAGATATGGATAAAGATTTTGGTATTAAAAAATCGGCTGGTTTTAATTTATATCGTTCTGTAAAAGAACATCATCATATGTTTGGAAAAACGTGGTATGCTCTTTCTCCGAACGATACCTACGTATATGGCCCTATTACTTATTCCTATAAAACAAATAAGGACTTGAATTTTATTGACTTTAGAAGCATAGACTTTTACAATGATTATTTATATAAATTAAACTTGTCAAAATCATCTTTTAAAGAAAAGATAAATACTTTATATCCATTAGGATTTTCTGATAAAAATGTGTACTATGTCTATTCACAATCTCTTAAATTACCAATACCTATACAACAACCGACATTAGATACACTTATCAATTTACAATTATATAATAATCGTTCACGTTGTTCAATTGGTGCATACGATGAACTTATGTGTTCATTTCTTAAAGAACAATATAAAGATAAATATGATGGTATTATTATGGAGGCCCCATTGCCAAATTTATTATTTAATAGATCACAACATCCTGAAGTTTTTATTTTTGATGAAAGTAATGTTGATTTTGTTGGTGAAATGCAACAAGTAAAATATGGTGGAGAAGAGTTGTCAGACGATTTGGAACTTCCCAGAATGGAAACACCAATAAAAGTACATCCTCAACTTGCATTAGAACTTAAAAATACTACACGAAATATTGTTTTGCGTTCACCAAGTGCATTTAGTCCAGAAGAAGTTGCATATTATAAAAATTATACATATATGGATGAACTGGAAAAAGAATATGGGGTGAAATTACCACGACCACAACAAGCCATCGCAATTATAAAAAATGAAACACGTGGTGGAGGAAAATATCGTGTGACACGAAAGCGTCGGTACCGTAAATCGTCATAATACTTAAAATATTGGTTTCTATTTTTTTTAGATGAATAAGGGAACATATAATGTGTTGGTACTCCATGGAAACAAAAGTATATTTGTAAAAGGGTTGACCTATGATACGCTGTTACATAATGTGGCTCCAAGCAAATATTACAATGGGAATGATGGTACATTATTTATGTACGACCTACAACATCCTGGGATGCAAAGATTAGAGCAATGGCTGGAGGGTCTTCCACGCGAGCGAAAAGTGGAAAGTAATATGCGATTTACCTGTAAAATTGATGTTATTGTGCATAGTATTATATAATAACAATATGGATGGTGTACAAAAAGAAAGGGTGTGTTATGACCGTGCATTACTCGATAAATGTGCTGCACGTTATGGGGCAACACTGGTGGGTGAGTATGATAATTTGAAGGCTAAAACAATGATTACATATATATGCAAATGTGGTAAAAAAAATACGAAAAAGTTTGAAAATGTGAATATATATGGTTGTAAATGCAATACATGCACAAAAAATGATGCAAAAATTAAAATGAATGATACAAAACAATCAAATATAAAATACGATGATTCAATTTGTTTTCTGTATCCGGATATTGCGGGTCAATGGCATCCAACCAAAAATGGTGATTTAAAACCAGAAAATGTAAGTCCTGGTTCAGGATTAGTGGTATGGTGGATGTGTAATACAAAAACAGAATGCGGATGTATTCACGAATATCCAGCTATTGTAGGAAATCGTTGTAGAGAAGGTAGCGGGTGCCCTTTTTGTGCTGGTCATAAAATTTGTATACATAATTCATTACTTTATAAAGACCCAGAAATTGCTAAAATGTGGCATCCAACAAAAAATGGTGATTTAAAACCAGAAAATGTAAGTCGTTATTCGCATATAATAGCTTGGTGGTTATGTAGTCAAGGTCATGAGAGTGAAATAAAAATAGCAAATAAGGTGGGTTGTTTAGATTGTTATTATGAAGATCTTTCATTAAACAGACAAATTAAAGAAGAAAAAGAGAATGAAGAAAAAAAAGAAAGAAAAAAAAAAGAAAGAGGAAGAAAAAATTAATACAATAAAATTTTCGCACCCTAAACTATTAGAATATTGGCATCCAACAAAAAATGGTGATTTAAAACCAGAAAATTTTAGCAGTGGTTCATCAAGAAACCTCCCATGGTGGGTATGTAATAAAAAGACAAACTGTGGATGCATTCATGAATATCAATCTCGCATTTCTTACATGGTAAAAGCATTATATAATAATCGTAACGGATGTCCATATTGTAAAAAAATTAAATGTTGTATTCATGACTCTTTTGTAAATACATATCCTGACGTTTACAAGGATTGGCATCCAACAAAAAATACTAATATTGACCCATACGTATTACGGTTTGCTTCTAATAAAGTTGCATGGTGGAAATGTAAAGATGGTCATGAATGGGAAGCTTCAATTATATCTCGTTGTAGATTAAAAAGTGGTTGTCCAAATTGTACATATAAAACGATTAAACAACTGACATTATATCTTTCAAAATATTTCAAAAATATAATTTACGAGTACAAGCCAGAATGGATACGAAATCCAGAAACAAAAATGTTCTTGCCATTTGATATATATATTCAAGATATTAATTTAATTATTGAATTAGATGGACCCCAACATTTTAGATATGTTGCAAGATTTAAAAACAATGTTATAAATAATAAAAAACGTGATGTTTATAAAATGTTAAAAGCGGAAGAAAACGGTATACCAAACTTTATCCGTATTTTACAAGAAGATGTATATAATTGTACTGAAGAATGGCTTGATACGCATTTACTGACATCGCTTGTATCTGATGCTGGTGTTGTATTTATTTACGATGAAAAATATGGGGACATTTACGATGAACATTATAAACTTTATATGGATGGTGTGATTCCAGATATATCTGATATTGGGGATAGTGATGAAGAACAAGAATGCATTATTTTACAAAAAGAATCACCACAAACCGTAGAAACGCCATCAGTGCTTGACAACTCATGATAAACAACAGCGATACTTGTATTTCCCATGTGCTTAATACTTGTTTTGATACAAGTCTGAATAGGTAATAAATTATAAAACCCAATTGAAAGAGGAAGACTAATAAATAGGATAAGGAAATAGATTGGATCATTTGTTTTATTTTTGTAAGATAGGATGGTGAAGATTTCTGACGTATGCCAAATAGTGGGGTGGCGTATTGTTCTTGTGGAATGTCTAATATATCATACTCCATTTTCTTTATAACAGTATAGAGTACCTAATTGAATCAATTTTTAATTTCTTTAGATGTAGAACCAACCTAAAGTAGTTTTATATTATAGTTATAGAAGAAATAATTATTCTATAATTATAATTGTATAATGGAAATGCACGCATTTGTTTCAGAATCCTATGTCAACGACCTCAAACATTGTAGTTTTTTATTGCCCCCTGAATATGTGGTACCTGAAGTGTTGCGCACGGTGAATCCGCAAGAGTTTTCCAATGTGTTGACCTTGTCGGCAGAAATCTTTGAATCGCTCCGTCACGGGTCACAAAGCATCCAATTTCAAGATTTGTTGAAAAAGGAACGATCCAAAGTGGAAAAAGAGTTTGAGTCCAAGGAAAAGAGTTTGCTGAAAAATCTGGATTATGAACGTAACGATTTGGTCAAACAATACGAAAGCGAACAAAAGAAGCTCCAAAAGAAGATTGACGAGTTACAAGGAGTGGTCGTGTCATCCGATAGTGTCATTGACGGATTGCGTAAACAATTGCATGGTCTTCAAGAGACGCTTTCGGAAGGATTTCACAAAACGTTGGAATCGGTAAAACAAGACCATCGTGAAGAAGTGGGGCGGATTCAAAGCCAGTACCAAGACCAAATTGGACTCATGAAGGAATCCATGAACAAGGAATGGGAATTGTTACGTGAAAGTCAAGCCAAGGCGGCGGCTGCGGTTGCAGTGGCGACTCAAAAAAGTTCCTCGGCGGTTCTCGGTGCTATTGGAGAAAAGGAGTTTGACGTGTTTGTGAGCGAAAATACCCAATGGCTGTGCAGTGAAAACGTGTCCAAAAGTGCCCACAGTACGGATCGTTTAGTCAAAATACACGAAAAGGAAGTGCGGTGCGAAATCAAGAATTACAGTAATAATGTGCCGTATAAAGAAGTAGACAAGTTTTTTCGCGATTTGCAGTGCCATCCAGAAACAGGTGTTGCCTTTTTTATTAGCTTGAAAACTGGGATTGTGGGCAAAGAGTTTAGTCAACCCATTAGTTGTAAATGGACACCGTCGCACCAATTGTGTATCTTTTTACACCATTTTCAAGATATGGATGCAAATATTATGGTACCCTTTATGGAATTGTGTGTGGATGTGGGATACCAGCTCTTTTATTTACAAAACAAGCAGGATGATGAGGGGGTTGGATTGGAAGATAATAGTAAACAAAAAGTCGTGCAAATGCAAGAACTGGTGCAAAAGGAATTGAAGCATTTGGTCGCGTATTTATTGACGTTGGGGCACGACCATCGTACCTTGTGTGAACTTATTCAAAAACAATACAATAACAGTGTTCACGAAATCCAGTTGATTCGGTCATCACTAGAATCTATGATGGCGATTGCTGGAGGAGAAGGTGTTGGGGCTGCACTAGCAGTTGCTGAGGAAAATGTTGTTGCAGAGGAAAATGTAGTGGAAGCTGCGGTTGCGGAAAATGTATTGGTAAAACCAAAAAAACAACGAAAAGCCAAGAGTGAAAAAAGTGGACTATAATGTAGAAACCTGTCATGACCTCTGTAATGAAAAAGTTTACAAATAATACGGCCCATGGTCGTCCACTTGTAGGGGATACCAAAACATCGGTTCTAGACTTTGATCATTTGGGCTGGCTCAAATGTGATGGTCGTATGGGCAAACAAGTGTTGCTGAAAATGATCCACGTCCCACAGAA
>JACCDX010544829.1_pt1 | contig 10948 bp, 12 predicted proteins | sample 7449681 | NCBI WGS metagenome assembly JACCDX01 (sample SAMN15323450, study PRJNA562643) | freshwater metagenome | isolation source: river surface water | place: USA:Blue River Watershed | collected 2017-08-18
CGCGCAAGACCACCAACTCCAAGAGCGATATCTAATCCGAGTGAACCGCTAGAAACTACCTGAATATCTTGACTAATTTCGGCATCGCCCAATCTCATGATTGAACCTTTGCCAAACTGTTTCTCAATTTGTGCCAGTGCTGCAGTTAATGCTTTTTGTTTGTCCCCGCTCATTCCTTCAAATTCTGAAGAGGCTGATTGCTTTTTGTTATCCAAGGCCATTTTTTATTCCCTTTTCACTATGTACTGGGCTTTTTCCCGAAGTTTTATCTACTGTGTAACAACTTAGGAGTTACTGTATATAAAAACAGTAGTCTTTGCAAGCGACTTTTAAAGCGAATTTACGGATTTTTTACTAAGCTGGGCTTGATTGGCTCGATCCCAATAGAAAAAGAGGGGAATAGCTATAGCCCAGACCACCCCAACAAGGATAAATCCAGTGATTTGACCACCTGGGCCCCAACCTCCAGCACCCATCCGGATACCAGCCTCATAAGACATTGGGCCGGCAATACCGCCTAAAACAGCACCTAAAACAGGTCTGTCTCGCAACCAGGTCAAGGATCCATTGACAGTAGTGGCCACCAAAACCCACAAGACCCACATCCACAAAGGTGACAAATACGGCGATGGCCAATCATCCTGAAAATCCAGATAGCCCAAATGCATGATGAGGGTATCAGCCACCAAACCAAAGATAAAAGCCTTAACCAGAAGGCGCACCTCTGTCTTTGGTGAAGGTGAGCGCCAAGCATGGAAGACGATATATGCGAGAGTGGCAGCTACCGCCCAAAACACTTGTTTATTGGCCGCACCTAGTACACAGGCAAACCAACCAAGCTGGAAAATAACAAAGTTCCAAAATTTAGCCATACCCAGCACCCTAAGAAAAAAGCCACTGCCGAGGGGCAATGGCTTTTAGATTTGGTGGCGAATCAGGGATTTGAACCCCGGACCTGCGGATTATGATTCCGTCGCTCTAACCAGCTGAGCTAATTCGCCGAACTCGTAATTGTAAATGATTGCAGTGGTGCTGTGCAAATGTGCAAGTCTGTGAAAACTCTGTCTATTTAAGCTGTCCGTAGGTTTCTTTACGGTGCTGAATCCTGTCCGGCTTTCCCTGCTACGCAGAAACTGCTTTTCTTAAGTTTTCTTGTGCTTTTGATACTTTTTGACGCTTTCTTTCAGCATCTAACGCTGTCCCAGCACGTTCTTTCTGCATTTTTAATGCTTCTATACGTGCCTGACTGGGGTTAAGCGGCTTAATCGGTTGAATTTCACTAATCCTCATATAGTATTTAGCGAAGAATATTAAGAAAGAATTTATGACTATTGGCGTGGATTTGTTACTAAAAGCTGGTTCTGTAGTCTTAACTACGGTTTTAGCCATTGTTATCAAAAAAATATTGGAAGATAAGCCCAAGCTAATAACCTACCTAGTCCACGCTTCAGCAATTCCCTTAAATTCTCAATCGCCATCACCTCAACAAGCGTCACAAGTCAATATTCATACTTTCGTTGTTAAAAATACAGGAAGAGTCTCTGCAAAGAATGTTCGGATTGGACATAACTACCTTCCAAATAGCTTTCAAGTTTTTCCACAAATTAACTACCAAATTCTTAACAACGCTAATGGTTCGGCTGAACTTCTTATTCCGGTGCTTGTGGCTGGAGAGGAGATAGCAATCTCCTACCTTTACTTTCCACCTACGTTATATACAGGCATTAATTCATATACCAAGTCAGATGAGGGATTTGCAAAGATGGTGACAACCATACCTGTCCCCCAGCCAACTAGACTCGCAAAAATAATCGTATTGGGATTAATGCTTGTTGGTGCATCTTCTATTGTCTATTGGACTGCAAGCTATTTCTTTGCGCCGTATCTCAGTGAGTTAATTGCATAGGTGGCGCCAATACATTGGTTGCACCATATTGAGCTTTAGCTAGCTGAAATGCGTGATTGGGATTGTCGGCAAAAACGATTGTATTTACCCACATACCGCCTACCTTAACAGTCGCTCTAAATTGCTTCATACAAGTATTTAGCGGTGTCGTTTTAAACGACACCCAATACTTAAACTAATACCTTCAAAATAACATCACGCTTCTGCTCAAGCGTATAGCCGACAGTTCCATAGGTGTTGAACTCTGAACCTCCGCTACTGTGTCCAGTAATACTTTCTGCGAGGCGTGTGGGTATGTCGTTGCGAGCCTTCATCCTATCAATGATTGCGTGTCTAAACATATGGCTTTTAAAGTCAAACTCTTTCAGAGTTTTCTTAATGATTTGCGAACAACTGGAGTTGCCGTTGTCCCTTGCGTAGTGCGGTACAAACCATTCACTTCTTTTCTTTCTAGCAATCTTGTATAGCTCTTTGGCGGCATCCAACGAAACTCCGCACAACGGAACACAACGAATACTTGATTTTGTTTTTCTATCGCTTAATGCATTGCGCCTAATCCATAAGTGCGGAATGTCGTGCTCCAACACGCAGTCTTCCAATCTTGCAAATAGCGGCTCCGACAGTCTAAATCCCGTATTCAGTTGAATGAGGGCTACTAACTTGTGTGGCGTGGAGTTTTTTAGCAAACATTCTTTAACTTGGTTTATTAGCTGAGTAGTAATAATGGGCATTGGACGCTTGATGTCCCCTTCGCCCCTTATCTTCAAACCCCTAAACGGACTAAGTCTGTCTATATCCAAATGCTTGAATGCCACATTGAGCATAGCGTTAAGGGTATTGTTATGTTTTCGAACGCTGGTAGGATTTAATCCACGCTTTAGCTGATAGTCGCGATATTCAGTAATGTGCCAGTGCTTTAACTCGTCTAAAGTTAAATCACCAAAAAACTCTTTAAAACTACGGAAGTGATAGGTGGCGTGCTTTACAAACGTGGGACGGTGAGCGGAAGCACTTTCATTCATATAAATCGAAAATGCATCCGTAATGGTGGGCAATCTACCATCCTTCTGCCTTGCTAAATGTTCACTGACAACCTTAGCTAAAAACTCTTCTTCAAAGTTCATCCCGTTTACATTGATTAAACGCTCGACTTTGTCAAAGACGATTGGGTGTGGTTTTATTACGATGCTACGCATAGTTTTCCTTATTAAAGTAAAGTTGGATTACTCAGCGATGGGTGTCGTTTAAAACGACACCCCTAACCAACTTACTTACGAAAACCTGCCTTAAGTGCACCGCTAGCCATTTCAATTTGAGCGTCTAACTCGCCTTGCTCGACAGCCTGCTTCACCAACTCAAGTGCCTTCACTAAGTTTTGGGCACTATCAACCTCTACGCTGTGTTTACCTTTAGCTAGCTCAATTACCTTAGTGCCGTATTTGACTGACACGCAGACTTTGCCAGTTTCATTTCTAAACCACCATTCGCGAATACGCTTTGGGATTTCAACCTGTTTACGTAAACCTGTCTCTTTGTCTTTAACACTTTTGAATTTAGTCACCACAAAAGGTGTGCCATCTATGTGACTTTTAGCCAGCTGGATTTGCTCCCATAGCTTGTTAGAAAGTTTATTTCTGCGAAATACGATTGCAGGAATATGGGTTGGCTTTTTAGCAGTTGTTAGCTTGAGTGAATCTAATGTGCTCATTTATTTCTCCTTGTTTGTTAATGGGCACACTTAATGTATTACCTGAAAACCAACGAGGACAACCTTTATTTGTCTGGCTAGATATAAGGAATGGGTGGGAAATATTACAAAAGATTTGGTTTTGTATAAATATTTCTATGCAAATAACAGCAAACACAATTAGGGACTTTTTAGATAAGCAACAAAAGCACATTACGCACTATGTAGTTGCACAAAGCTACTATCGCCCTTATCACCAATTGTCACAAGCTGTAGAGCATATGGCACGCAATTTACAGAAAGATTTACGGCACGCACGAAATTGTTTTAACAAGGAACTTTATGGCAATGGAGCAAGACGCAAACCCTTGCAATATCAACCACTATTCATAGCAACATTAGAAGGCACAAAAAATACAAGCAATCCACAACTCACACTTCACTACAACATTTATTTAGGCAACTTACCAAAAATACTTACAACAGAGGACATTAAAGAATTATGGACTTACTGTTGGCATATAAAAGCAAATCAATCAAACGACATATACATTTCTAAACCGTTAGCTAACACTCAATCACATTTATTACATTACGGCACTAAAGAAACGCAAATTGGAAACTTAGGTTGTTGGGATTTTGAAAATACACAAATCCCATACAACGCACTAAACATTGACTGAAGTTGTGTTTAGGCTAATTAGCTACGCATTGGACGCAATGGGTAGTTATATTACTTTGAGTTATTTTTCAAAAACAAGTTTTATACAGTTATTATGATGAAATCAATCACCATTAATAACGCCTATGCCAGATATAACTATCAACGAAATACGCAGACGTTTACAGTTATTTGCGAAGGAACACGCTACAGATAGCGATGAAAAGCAACACGCACAACAATTTTGGCGAGATTTTTATATGTGCTTCGGGCTTAGCAAAAGCTCCGCAAGTATGTTTGAGGCACGTGTATTAAAAGTTGGTGGGGCACGTGGCTATATAGACAGTTTTATACCTGGTGTTTTATTGGTTGAGCAAAAGAGTTTAGGCAGAAACTTAGACGATGCGTATGTGCAAGCACAGGCATATTTCCACGCAATAGCTAATGAGTTTGAAAAACCACAATACATAATTACCTGTGACTTTCAAAACTTTCAGCTTTATGACTTACAAAATAACGCTAAAGAACCTTTAACTTGTAAGCTAGATGAATTACATAAACGTGCCGATTGGTTTATGTTTTTGGTTGATAAGCGTGTTCACGCCGTTAGCGAAGAATTGCCCGTTAATCGAAAAGCTGCAGAGCAAATTGCCAAGTTACACGATGCATTACTTAAGGCTAACTATAAAGGCAAGGATTTAGAAAGTTTCTTAACGCGCCTTTTGTTCTGCTTATTTGCAGATGACACCGGTATATTTGGTGAAGATGGCATATTTAGACGCTTAGTAGAAGCCACTAAGGAGGATGGTAGCGACTTAGGTAGTGCGATTGGTTTGTTATTTCAAGTTCTTAATACACCGAAAGATAAGCGCCAAACTAATTTAGATGAAGCACTACAAGCATTTGAATACGTCAACGGCAGTCTATTTGCCGAACATATACAAACACCTTACTTTGATTTTGACTTACGTTCAATTCTAAATAAGTGTGTGCAAATTGACTGGAGCGGAATTAGCCCAGCTATTTTTGGTGCAATGTTTCAAGCCGTGCTTGAAGAGGGTGCAAGTGATACGGCACATCGTAAAGAAAGTCGGAGGGAGCTAGGCGCTCACTACACAAGCGAACGTAATATTCTCAAAGTTATTCAACCATTGTTTTTAGACGAGCTACACGAAGAGCTCGAAAAAGCTAAAGGTAATAAAACTAAGCTAACAGCGTTATATGACAAGTTACCAACATTAAAGTTTTTTGATCCAGCCTGCGGATGTGGCAACTTTTTGGTAATAGCTTATAGAGAAATACGTAGGATAGAAAACGATGTTATCAACGAATTGTTCTTTAAGGGGCAAGCACAAGGTGGTTTATTAGATATTGCCACGTTATGCCGCGTAAATATTGGACAGTTTTACGGAATTGAAATTGACGAGGCGGCAACACACATTGCACGTGTAGCACTATACATAACTGACCATCAGCTTAACTTAGAAGCAGCTAATAAATTTGGCAAAACACGTGCAACCGTTCCTCTAGTAACAACTCCTCACATACATTATTCAAATGCTTTGAAAATAGATTGGAATGATGTTGTCAAAGCCGAAGAATGTAGTTATGTCTTTGGAAATCCTCCTTTTATTGGTAAAAAAGAACAAACGGCAGAGCAAAAGAAAGAATTATTAGAGATTACAAAAGGTATTAAAGGTGGTGGCGTACTTGATTATGTTTGTTGTTGGTATTTTTTGGCGGCAAACTATGCAACAAATAATAAGAATATTAAATGTGCATTCGTATCCACAAATAGCATTACGCAGGGCGAGCAAGTTGGATTACTTTGGGGCTACCTAAATGCAAAGGGTATAGAAATAGATTTTGCACATAGAACATTTAAGTGGAGCAATGAAGGCAAAGGTGTTGCTGCTGTTCACTGTGTGATTATTGGCTTCAGTTTTTCTAAGAATAGCAAGTTAAAAAGTTTGTTTAGCTACGAAGATGGCACAGATGAAAATGGCATATTAAGTCTAGTCAAAAGCATCAATCCATATCTTGTTAACGCCCCTTTTGTAGTAATCGATAAACGCAGTAATCCCCTTTGCAATACTGCCGAAATGAATTACGGCAGTATGCCGATTGATAACAATTACTTAACAATTGAAGCTGATGAAAAAGACGCATTCATTAATGAGCAAGCCAGTAATGCGGACTTAATTAAAAAGTATGTTGGCGGAAATGAGTTAATCAATAATGAAGAACGTTATTGTTTATGGTTACTTAATGCCGATCCAAATGCAATCAACAAGAGCAGACTAATAAAAGAACGTATTGAAGAAGTGCGTAAATTTAGATTGGGCAGCGAGAGGGAGGCTACCAACAAGTTAGCCAACTTTCCTTCACTTTTTGGCGAAATAAGACAACCTAATACTGATTACCTTGCATTGCCTAAAGTTAGCTCCGAAAATCGTAAATATATGCCAATTAGTTTTGTTAGCAAGGATGTTATTGCGAGCGGTAGTACTTTAGTTATTCCAAATGCTACTTTGTATGAATTTGGAATTTTGCAAAGTAGTATGCATATGGCGTGGATGCGGACTGTATGCGGGCGAATGAAAAGCGACTATCAATATAGTGCAAGTATTGTGTACAACAATTTTGTATGGGCTAACGATGTTAGCGAAATTAATAGAAGCAATGTGGAGGAAAAGGCTAAGGCAATATTGGATTTGAGGCAGTCCTTTAGCAATACCACTTTAGCGACTCTTTACAACAACTCCACAAGCCCAGCCCCATTAATCAAAGCACACTTGGATTTAGACAAAGCAGTAGATAAGGCTTATGGATATACGGGTGGCGATGATGATGCCAGCAGAGTTGCATTCTTGTTTAAGCGTTACGAAGAATTAACAAGCTTATTGCCAACCACTACAGTTAAGAAAAAGCGTGTAAAGAAAATTGATGGTACGCAGACTAATTTAATTTAATCAATACACTCAAATCCACGCTACATACGCTTAAAACATAGCAGCGAATAGTAGCGGGGCTGATAACAGCTCAAACAGCGTATAGACGCTATACGCCAATCTTCCCAATTCTGTGGGAAATAGACGACAAATCCACTAAATATCTATATGTAATCAAATATACAAAAGATTATATTTCGCCCGAAAAAATACATATCTCATTGATTTATGGAAGGATTTTTATTTGACGTACAAAGAACAAAATCAGGTAGGAAAAAATAAACAAAGAAAACATACTTTAGACATAGCAAAACTTTGGTTGGGCATTAAAAAGGAGAGAACTATGTCAAAGCAAGCAAAAACCCTCAATCAAGCAGAACTCCGCAGAGTACTTGATTACATTGCAACCCGAAAACACGCATTACGCAATAGAGCAATGCTATTGATTACACATTTGGCAGGACTAAGGTGCGGAGAGGTTGCGGCATTACGCTATAAAGATGTAGTTAGTGGTGATGGCAAGGTAAGGGATGAAATTAGACTAAGCGCCGAGCAAACAAAAGGCGGAACAGCAAGAACCGTATTTGTCAGTGAACGGCTACGTAAAGAGTTGGAACAATACGTTGCATTCTTCCGTCTATGTAAATTAAAAGATACGGACGTTAAGTTTTTCTACAGTCAAAAACGGGACAGCGACGGTTTCACAGCAAATACTTGTGCCCAGTACTTCCACTATCTGTACAAAAAAGCTGGCATTGATGGTGCAAGTAGCCACAGCGGAAGACGCTCATTTGCAACCGCAATTGCTTCGAAGGGTGTCGGTATAAAAGTTCTACAAAAGCTATTGGGACATAAAAATATTCAAACTACCAGTGTTTATATCTACGCAAGCGACGATATGTTGCGAAAAGCAGTAGAGCTTGCATAAAAAAGCCCGCTATAAGCGGGCTTAATTTATTACTGTCGTTTAAAATGTCTGTCTATGCCGCTACCTTTAGTTGTATGCCATTTTTTCTGTAATGTCGAACAACCAGCTGTCTTGCCGCAAGCATAATTTCACGTGCACTTCCATTGCAAAGCTCAATAATTCTTAAAGCGTCTTCATCTGTAACGTGCATTACTCCGTAGTCGTTAAGCACTTGCTTAAACTTATCTAACCAAGCTGTAGCGGGAGCCGCATTAAATTCAATGCGTATGCACCTATCTTGCACTCCACGCTCTATTGCACTAAGTTTATTTGTTGTAAGTATGAACACATTTTGAAAGCTCGCAATATTCATTGCCGCTTTTAATGAATCCATTGCCTCTGTTCGCAAGTTATCTACTTCGTCCAATACATAGTAGTTATAGCGATTGCAGTAAGGCATCAATATTGCCTTGTGCTTGATGCTATCAATAACTTTTGCTCCGTTATCACCACCTTGTGAAATATTCACATAAGTAGCAAAGTTCGCTTGCTCGTTACCAAACGAAGACTCGAATAAATCGGGCAATAGCTTTGCTAATGCCGACTTCCCCGTACCATTTACCCCATAAAGCAATATGCCATTCTTACCACTTGCAGGAAACCCTAGTGCTCCACTTACGCAGTCTTCAATTACTTCCTTTGCATCTTGCGAATGAAACACAATGTCGTCAATCGTACGTGGGGTGTAGCGTTCATCAAAATCTTTAAACATTATTCTCTCCATTTTTAGACAAAAAAGGGCACAGCAATTACGCTGTGCCCGAAGTGATAACTACTTAAGCGACGTCTTTAATAGACTGAGTTAGTTGAGCGTCGTTACTAGCTTTAGTACGCTCCTCAGCTTTTGACTTAATACTGTCCTTGTTAGCAGAGTAATACGCTGACAATGCTGTATTAATAGCTGTTTCGCTATACGTAACAGCATTAGCTACAAGCTCACCGCTAGCTTGCTGGGTGGCAACAATAACTACTTGCTGCCCAACTTTCGCACTATCAAGCTGTTTAGCTAATGCTTCACTACTGACTTTAGCTAACGACTGCTCTGTAACAGTATTTTTAGCAAGCTCTGCTTTAGCTTTAGTGCTTAATGCATTACCTTTAGCTAAACGTATTTCTTGCACCCCGCCTTTACTTTCAATAAAACCAGCAATCTGTGCTTCAGTTTTATTTTCAGCAAGCGCCGCACGTAAAACAATGCTGTAAGTGCTAGTACGACGTCTATCAGCACCGAACACACATTTAACGATTTTTGTAAGCGTATGTGATGTTTTAGCAAAAACATACCCTTTTAAGTTAATGTGCGTTTGCAAATCTTCACGCATTTGTTTAGCTTTTTCATTGTCTTGCGACATTGAAAGATAGGTGCCGTAGCAACGTGCAAGCAACTTGTATAACTGCTCATTGCTTGTACGAGCTACTGTGTTTTCCCACGCTTCTCTGTCCAGCACTAACTGCTCGATAAAGGAAAACTTATAACTATTACTTTTTACATTGCTGTCGTTTAAAACGACAGTAGCGTTATCAGCAGTAGTTTTAACAGGGTTATTGAACATTTTTTCTAACATAACAAACTCACTTTCTTTTTTATATAAATTAGGGTGTGTTAATAAAATATCAACCTCATCCATAACATCTATTTTACTTTTAGTGGATTAAATCTGATATGATTAAACAATTAAATGCTATTTGGTTGTTAATAAAATGAATAAAAACCCAGTTCACTTTCTTGCTCCATACCCACTGTTTGGAACAAAGCAAAAACCACTCACTCTTTCTTACCAACAACGAAGCCCGTTTTATTGGTGGTGGGCATATTTACGTCGCAATTCTGACTATCTAAAGTGTTGCGAGAAAAATGGCACTGGCAAACTCGCTCATTTATATAAAGAGTTTGGAGATGTAAGAGAAGATGACTTTAAAAAATGGTGGAGTGAAGGCAATAGGGGCGCTTATCTATTTGGAGAAAAACGTAGTGCTCTTATTCCAAAAGAACTCAATGACAAATCCGAATGGGAAGACGATTGGGATTCTGACAATGTGCTTGTTATTGCTTTACCGCTGTCAATGGGCAAAAGGGAGCTACAAAGTCGCTTTGCCAAAATACTTAAAAAGAGACATACGGCTAAGAGAGGTAGAGTTGCAAAGAAGCTAGAAACAAGTACAGCTAGATACCCACTCAACCGTAACTACACAATCGAAAGTCTTCAAAAGGCATTAGATGTATATGACTGCTACACAAAGCTAGTGGAGTTAAATGGCAAAGCTAAGCTGTGGGAAGTGGGGGTTGAGCTCAGACTTGTTAGAACAGCTATGCCATCAGCAAACGACTTAAAACAAGACACAGCCGTTAAGCGAAACGTAATGGCGGCAACTGTTAAACGCTACCTGAAACAAGCAGAATCAATAATTGCTAATACTTCACTAGGTATCTTCCCCAGCTAGTTAGCAAGAAAATAGTTATTGGATTATGTTACTTTCAATATGAAAGATATAACCACTTTAACTGGGGATTGGTATGGCAAGAGCACCGTTTAATGGCAAGAAAATGGTAGAAGCGGCAGAAGCTGGAGAGCTGTCGCCCACGCAAGTTCGTCAAGCACTAAGAAGAGCTTCAGAACTTGGTTTATACACTGAAGCTAAGAGACTTACAGAATTTTTAGTGCAAGCAAATGAGTTTGCTGACGATGGCGCACCTATGGAACTAAGAGAACGTGTAGCAAAAGGTATCAGCCTTTTAAAGGGGCTGGGATACCATCCAACCCGAACCCAACGAAAG
>JACCDX011795907.1_pt1 | contig 10948 bp, 17 predicted proteins | sample 7449681 | NCBI WGS metagenome assembly JACCDX01 (sample SAMN15323450, study PRJNA562643) | freshwater metagenome | isolation source: river surface water | place: USA:Blue River Watershed | collected 2017-08-18
AAAACACATACTATTTGTACTTGGCAAAGTCTCAACATACTTCAAAAACGATTTAAAGATGGCGAAAGTACATTCGGCCTTGATGAGTTTTTAGAAGGTGTATCAGCAGTTATCGTAGACGAAGTACACCAAGCAAAAGCAGATGTATTAAAAGAAATACTAACACGCAATTTAAATCACTGTCCTATCCGCTGGGGATTAACAGGTACAGTGCCAAAGGAAGCGTTTGAATTCCAAAGTATTCTAGCAAGTCTTGGCCCGGTTGTTGGACAAGTTACTGCTAAAGAATTACAAGACAAGGGTATTTTGTCTAAATGTCACGTTAACATCTGTCAACTAATTGATACCAAAGAGTTCAGAGATTATCAAGCTGAACTAAAATATCTTGTGACAGATGAAAAACGTATAGAGTATATTAGTAAACTTTTATTGAAAATTAAAGATTCAGGCAACACACTTATTTTAGTAGATAGAATTACAGCAGGCGAAAAGTTACAAGAACTTATTCCTGGCTCGGTGTTTATCAGCGGCGCAGTTAAAACTAAGGACCGTAAGGAAACATATAATGAAGTTCAAGAAGCTGATGGTATGGTTATTATCGCTACCTATGGGGTGGCGGCTGTTGGCATTAACATACCTCGTATATTTAATCTTGTACTCATTGAGCCTGGCAAGTCTTTTGTACGTGTTATTCAAAGTATAGGCAGAGGCGTCAGAAAGGCAAAGGACAAAGACTTCGTACAAATATGGGATCTTACAAGTACTTGTAAGTTTGCGAAGCGGCATCTGTCTCAACGTAAAAAGTACTATGCAGAAGCTCAATACCCATTCACTCTTGAAAAGATTGATTGGAATTAACAACTAAAAATGAGAATTTTAACACTTGAAAATAAAACATTTTCTTTAAACAGATTACCGGAATCAGTAGAAGAAACAATAAGATTTGCAGTACTAGATAATAGTAATCCAACAGATCCTGACTTTTTCTTTAACCCATTAATTTTCTTAGAAAGTTTTAATAGTCCAGCTATTGTATTAGAAATCGAAGGCAACGAAGTTACTATGCCGTTAGACTGGTGTATTGCAGTAGGTTGTAGAGACGCAGGTTCGGACCTAGAAGTATTACCGTTAACAAGTTTAAACGACAGAGGATTTGAAGCATTTCTTTTTAATCCATTAACCGGAAGTTACCCCCAGTTCGGTAAAATAGAGATACTTAATTTTTATAATGATGTTAAGTGGTATTTTCCAAAAATGCGTAACGGACAATTGCTAAGTGTACCAATTACTGACAAAGATAATTCGCCGTGTGCATTTTTTGTAAAAGACATTAATAGACAAAGTGAAATTATAGATTTCGGAAGGTTACTATAATGGGCGTTAAGGCAGGAAAAATTTGGGGTAATACAGAATGTATTCACGCTAACGGTGTACTTGAATTTCACCGTATTGAATTTAAAGCAGATTTTAAATGCAGCGAACACGAACACAAATTTAAATGGAATGGCTTCTTTGTTGAGTCAGGAAAGATGCTAGTTCGTGTTTGGCAAGATGCTGACCAAAAAGGATTAGTCGACGAGACTATACTCGGTCCAGGAGACTTTACACAAGTTAAGCCTGGTAAAGTCCATCAGTTTGAAGGTTTAGAAGACGGTGTCGCCTTTGAACTTTATTGGGCCGAGTTCAACCACGACGACATTGTTCGTCGAACTATAGGCACCCAAGTATAAGGAAACGAAATGTTTGGACTATTACAAAATATAGATAAAAATATCTTACTTAAATTAGTACTACTACACGTTGCTATTATTACAGTTTCTAATGCAATTGTAAGTAGCACGTTTACACTTGCTGGCTTTGTTATTTCATGGTCGGCACTAACTTTCCCGCTAGTTGTTCTTGCAACTGACTTAACTGTAAGACTACTAGGTAAAGAAACAGCAAGAGCAACAATTGCATTTGCTTACCCATTTGCAATTATTACTTCGATTGCAGTTGTGTTAGCAAGCGGTGCTCCTGAATCTGTTGCACTAAGAATTGGCTTTGCAAGTGCTACTGCTTATGCAGTTGGTACATTGCTTGACGTTTATGTGTTCCAACATATTCGTGAACGTTGGACCAATAACTGGTGGGCTGCACCTGCACTATCAACAATTGCAGCAAACATTATTGATACTTACACATTCTTCTCGGTAGCCTTCCACGGTTCGGCAGATGCATTTATGTCTGAAAACTGGCTATCGGTTGCACACTCGCAGGTAGGTATTAAAATTGCAATCGGCTTACTTGTATTCTTACCTATGTACGGTGTATTCCTAAATTACCTAAAGAAAAAACTAAACGTTCAGACTGCGGGTTAATTATGAAATATCTTGTTACCGGTCACCGAGGTTTTATCGGAAGTTATTATTACAATCGTGTGTACGACAATGCAATTGGTTATGATCTTCAAAATAATGAAGATTTAAAAGATTGGAATTTTGTACAACAGTTGCCGGATGTAGACGTTGTAATTCATATGGCAGCAACAAACGGTACACGACTGTTTTACGAAACGCCTACAGAAGTTGCGTTTAATAATACCATACCAACATTTAACCTTGTTGACCGGTACAAGAATACCAACACAAAATTTGTATTCACTAGCACCTGCGAAATTTTCAACGGTGCTATTGACACAGGAATCTATCCTGTACCTACAAACGAAGGTGTTCCTATTCTTTTTCAAGATATCGAAAACCCTCGTTGGAGTTATAGCATTCCAAAAGCACTAGGTGAAAACTTAGTTATTAACTCAGGACTACCTTGGCTTGTTATTAGATACTTTAATATTTACGGCCCTGGTCAACGAGACCACTTTGTATCAGAATTTGTCGAACGTGTAAAACGCGGCGAATACTATATTAAAGGTAATGACACAAGAAGTTTTTGCTACATCGATGACGCAATAGAAATGACGCACAGATTAATCCTCGATCATAGCAACACTATTGTTAACGTAGGTCGCCAAGAAGAAATTGAAATAAGTACTGTTGCAAAACTCATTATGGAAATTATGGGTGTAGATTCGAATCTATTAACAGTTTATCCATCGCTAAAAGGCAGCGTTACAAGACGTTGTCCAGACACAACATTAGTTCAAAAGCTAACCGGATTTACTGAATATACACCATTACGTAGTGGGTTAGAAAAAACAATCGAGAGTTTATTATGAAAATTGGAATTGTAGGTTTAGGTGCTGTCGGTAGTGCAAACGCAGCCGGATTTGAATACTTAGGTCACGAAGTTGTTGCACACGATATTAAATTAAACACAAAAATAACAGATGTTGCTAATACCGAAATAGTATTCTTATGTGTACCCACCCCTCAAGCAGAGGACGGCAGTTGCGATACACATATTATCGAAAGTGTTATAAAAGAACTAGACAATATAAATTATAAGGGTATAATTGCTATAAGAAGCACAGTTGTTCCTGGCTTTACACAACGTATGATTGATACCTTTAAAAATTTAACCATTTGTTTTGTTCCAGAATTTTTGAGAGAACGTTGTGCTGCGGATGACTTTATTAATAATCACAAGTTGTTAGCAATTGGCACACACGATATTTGGGTATATCGTAAAGTTGTAAAAGCACACGGTAACTTGCCAGAAAACACAGAACATCTAACACCTAACGAGGCCGAAGTGTTAAAATATTATAACAACGTATATGCAGCACTAAGAGTAACATTTGCAAATGTTATGTACGAAATTTGTAATAAACTTGATTGCGATTACACAACTATTAAAAATGCATACATTAAAACAGGCAAAGCAGTAGATATGTATCTTGATGTAAATCCTGATCTACGTGGCTATGGCGGAATGTGTCTACCAAAAGACACACAAGCACTTGCTGCACTTATGAATGACTTAGAACTTGAATACAATTTAATACAGTCTATTCATAGTGATAATGCTAAATTTAAGAAAACTGTTTTTAATGGTATGAGGGAATAATGGGTACACTAATTCCTGGCGAAACACTAATATACGAACGTGTAGATAAAAAGGTTTATGCAAGATATGCAAATAGGCCAGATATACCGAGATGGTGTATCGGAGGAGATGAAGAACCTGCTATACTAGGATACGGTGATTGGAAACGTATGTTTGAATTAGCAGACCAATATCCGATGTTTGAAAAAGAATTAAAAAAAGTAATTAACTTATATTATTTGTTAAGAGACAATAAAGGAGAAAACAAATGAAGAAAATTGCACTAATTGCAATGCTATTGAGTACCGCAGCATTTGCACAAACTACTACACCTACTCCGGTTAATCCTCAGATCACCGATGCAGTAACACAAGCACAACACGACGAGCTTGCTGCAAGAGTAGCAGAGCTTGAAGCAACTCTAGACGAAATAACTAGAAAAGATGACCTCCAACATACTCGCGCTTTTTTTGCTTTTGATAATCCTGTAGGCAACGCAGACAGTGCAAAAGTACTTGACGCTGTTGCTGCCTTTATGAAAGATTATCCTGCCTATGGAGTTGTAGTCGAAGGTCACGCAGACGAACGTGGTATGAGAGAATACAATCTTTCACTAGGTGAAAGCCGTGCATCTTGGGCTAAAGCAGAATTAGTAAAGCGTGGCATTTCTGCTGATAAAATTCAAACAGTTAGTTACGGTAAAGAACGTCCAGCAGTAATCGGATCAAACGAAGTTGCTTGGAGTCAAAATCGTCGTGTAGCATTTTATTTTTTTAAGTAAGACAAGCAATGGGCAAGAACAAATACATAGACCTCTTTAATGATATGATGCCTGCAATCGACTTGGGTATCAAAGAACTTTGGGACGCTACAGATGAAAACGGACAAAAAGATATCAAAGGAGATCTATGGAATCTTAATAGATACATTAGCAGTGTACAAGGCAGCAGAGAAAAACAAGAGCTTGCAATTTTTAAAACAAACGAGTATTATAATAAAAATTGGGCAGTTCTCGGAGCCAATCACCCAAAGCTACAGTGGCAATTGCTTTGCATTGCCGGCAATACAGGTAAGAAAGAATTTCATCCTTGGATTAAACTAGAACGCAAAGCAGACTCTAGTTCCAAAGCTGTAAAACTATTAATGCAAATTTACCCAAATAAAAAATTAGATGAGGTTGAACTAATTGCTAGAATATCTACAAAAAAAGAAATCATTGCCCTTGCCAAGGAATACGGATACGAAAAAGTTGACATCTAAGCCTTTTGTCTGCGAATACTGTAACACAGGATACAGCAAGGAGCAAACGCTCCTTGTTCATATGTGTGAACAAAAACGTAGACATTTGCAGAAAGATGAAAAGCGTGTTCAACTTGGTTATCAAACATTCGTGAGATTCTATCAACTAAGTGCAGGCTACAAAGGCATTAAAACCTACGAAGAATTTTGCAAAAGTTCTTTCTATAATGCCTTTGTAAAGTTTGGCAGTTTCTTAAGTAATGTTAGACCATTATACCCCGAAAAGTATATTGACTATGTTGTGACCAGCGGCGTTAAACTTGACCACTGGTGCAGAGAAGAAATGTATGAAAAATACGCTGTTGAACTTATAATGAAAGAAGGCGTAGAAACTGCACTCGAACGTAGTGTTAACACAATGGTAGAATGGGCAGAATCACACAATAGCACGTGGAGTCATTACTTTAATTACGTGTCTCTAAATCGAGCAACATATGATATTAAGGATGGTAAGATTAGTCCGTGGTTAATATTAAATTGCAAATCTGGCAAAGATATGTTAGCTAAGTTCAACGATGAACAATTATCTTTAGTATATCATATTATGAATCCGGAACATTGGAGTTTGCGTTTTAAACGTCAGCCAAAGGACGTCGAACTTGTTAAAAACATTGCTAAGGAAGCAAATCTATAATGGACATCGATATCGACTTTGCTGATAGAAATGCAATACTATCTAAATTAACACATCACGCGGCAGCATTAGAAAACGGTAAAAAACATAACACAGGAGTTTATGTTACTCCTGTGCCGCATAATCCAATCAACAACATTGCAACTATTGATTACAAAAATGCAGAAGAACGCGGTTACTTTAAGATTGACTTTCTAAATGTCAACATATACAAGGATGTTCGTAATGAAGAACATTTAAGCAGTTTGTTGAACAGAGAACCAGTTTGGGAATTGTTACAGTATGACGAAGTAGTTGATCAACTGTTTCACGTGTCAGGTCACGGAGATATTCTAAGAACCTTAAAGCCTACTAACATTGAAGAGCTTGCTTGTGCGCTAGCAATTATTAGACCGGGTAAGAGATATTTGTTGAATGAATCGTGGGATCGTATTAAACGTGAAGTGTGGACAAAGCCGGAAACGGATCAGTACTACTTTAAAAAGGCTCACGCTATTTCATATGCAGCGGCAGTGGTAGTACATTTAAATTTATTATGCGATAATATTATCTAAGTTTTTTAATAAGTTGAACAGATTTACGTTTTACTCTTTTTAGTGCAAGATTGTTAAGATTAACACAAGGCCCTATAACTATCTTAACATCTTTACTATTCATTGTCATCATACAATAACGCAGTGGTTCTATTTCTCTACGTAAGAATGTATTAATGGGAATCAATCTGTTTGATTCCCACCACCATACTTCGCCAAGATCTAATAACAATCTCTTATGATCATCACTCTTTAAATTTGTGTAAACAAACATTGTTGTTACATATTGATCCTGATTAGATATAATGCCGACGTATTCACCACCGCCGTAAGCAATAACACTAACGTAAGGAAACTGTTCTTCTATCTCTTTTAATAACATTTCACCATAAATATAACTGTAATAAGGAACTGGTATGCAATTAATCCCTAGATATTTATTAAATGATAGAATGATTCTAGTATCTAATGAAGCCGGTTTCGTTGTGGAGTATAGACCTGTGTACACAAGAAACTTAAAAGTATATCGCAATATTGATAATACCATACAATTTAAACTGTTAAACGCAGATCAAAAAAGCGTTTCACTTGCAGGACTTACTCCTTGGATAGTATTGTTTGATGAAAATCAAACAATGATACTTGAAAAAGAATGCACAGTTACCGACGATTACTCAACAGCATCGCCATTAAAAGGCACATTTCAGGTTACCATAACCGAAGGCGAATTACGTGACCTTAAACAACAATACGTACACTATAACGTTTACTTAAAAAATACTGCTAATACTGTTAGTCTAACATACTCGAATAGAAACTTTGAAACTTCTGGCATTATGTATATTAACACAGGTGCATATCCGGGGCCACGTGCAACTACTGAAATTTCTAACTTTTTTGTAGAAAGCAGCTATTGGGTAGGAAGCAGTGATCAAGAAGACGCCATCGAACTAGACGAATATACAACGCTACATACTGCGGCTATATATTCCAATGGTTATACAGGCAGTGTTATTATTCAAGTTACACTAGACAATCAACTTTCAAATCAAAACACTTGGTCTGATGTAGAAACTGTTGTATTATCTGGTAGCGAAACTGAGCCTGTTCCTGTAAACTTTAATGGCATTTATTCATATGTTAGATTTAAGTTTACAACAGATCCAACCGATACTGTAAACAAAATACTATTAAGAAACTGATTGACTTTTAGCAACACGATGCTATATTTAGAGTATGAGCATCGTATCTGAAACTCTAATGACTTTTTTGCCACCTAAGCGTAAACAAACGCCTAGTGGTTGGGTATCGTTTAATGCTCCTTGTTGTGTACACAACGGTACAGGTGCTGATACACGTATGCGTGGTGGCGTCAAAGAAGAAGGCGACACAGTTTCTTATCACTGCTTTAACTGTGGATTTAAAGCCAGTTGGCAACCAGGTAGAAATGTTTCTTACAAACTAAAGCAACTGCTCGGTTGGATGAGTGTGCCCGACGATGTTATTACAAAGCTGTCGCTAGAAGTGCTAAAGGTTAACGAAGGTATTGAAGTACAGCAACGTCTAATCGATCTTCCTACTTTTGATGAAGTACAACTTCCTCCAGATAGTATCAAAATTACAGATGGCCTAGATAATCAAAAAGTTAATACAATTCAAGAATATCTAAGTCAAAGACAACTATATCTCAACTTAGGTTATGATTTCTACTGGAGTTCTGCATTGGGCTACAGAGATCGTTTTGTTATTCCTTTTTATTATGAAGGAAAGATAGTAGGATGGACTGCTAGAACTGTTACCGCAGATAAAAAACCGAAATACATTACTGAATCACAACCAGGATTTGTGTTTAACTTAGATGAACAACGTCCACAAAAAGTATTTTGTATTGTAGTAGAAGGTCCTATTGATGCAATGCATATCGACGGTGTTGCACTTATGCGAGCAGAAATTAATGACCAACAAGCAATGCTTATTGACAGACTTAATCGAGAAACAATTGTATTACCAGATAGAGATAATACTGGTGCAGGTTTAGTAGAACAAGCAATTTCTAGAGGTTGGTCAGTGAGTATGCCGGAATGGTCGCCGGACATCAAAGATGTAAATGACGCAGTGCTAAAATACGGAAGACTATATACACTGTACAGCATTGTTGCGGCAGCAGAATCGTCGCCACTTAAAATTAGATTGAGAGCAAAAAAATGGTACGCAAAATAATTAAATTTATTACTTGGCCCTACAGATGGGTTAGAGACGAAATTCGTTTTCGTAAAAAACTAAAAGAACTACGTAAAAAAGATCCGTTCATTTACAAATGACAGAATTATTTAATTCTTATAAAGCATTAAAAGGTTCGTTATTACGAACAGCCGTTTATACTACTGGACACTTTTTAATTGCAGCCGCTTGTGTAATATATTTTACTGGTGCACCTTTTATGGTTGCAATTACAAGTGCTATCGTAGAACCGATGTTAAATGCTGTTTGGTATTTTATTTTAGATAGACTTTGGATTGCAAAAGAATGATAACTTGGGGCATTAGTGCTAACAGTCACGACGCTGCACTAGCAGTATTTGAAAAAGATAGTCTAAGACTCGATTTAAAATTTGCTAGTCACAGCGAACGTTTTAGCGGAATTAAAAATGATCCACATCTACATAAAAGTAATTCAATATTCAAAGATGGATTAATCGAATATGCAAAAACAAAGTTCGGACCTCCTAGCGAAGTTGTCTGGTACGAAAGACCATTTAAAAAGACTGTACGTCAATTTTTGGCAGGACAAGGGTGGCTTGGAAAAGAAAATCATATTAGCAATTATTTGCTTAATTACGGCATTAATGCTCCTATATCTTATGTTGACCATCATCACAGTCATGCTAGCGGAGGCTATTATACAAGCAATTTTGATTCCGCTACTGTTATTGTTTTAGATTCTATAGGTGAATTCGAAACACTAAGCATTTGGCAAGGTGAAGGTCAAAATTTAAAACGTGTCTATTCACAACGCTATCCACACAGTCTCGGCTTGTGGTATTCGGCTATGACTGACCGTATCGGACTTAAAGCAAATGAAGACGAGTATATCCTAATGGGTATGGCTGCATACGGTAACCGTGACAGACTATATTGGGATATACTTAATGACTTCTTTGATCACTTTGGTAATGAATCACATCCAGGACCTAGATTTAAAAATAACCTACATAGAGGATGTCGTGGTTGGAGATTAGATCTCACAACCGAACAAGACCTTTTTGACATTGCTGCCGCTACACAGTATGTTTACGAAGTCATTCTAAAACAAATATCTTATTGGGCGCTACGCAACTTACCATCACGCAATCTAGTGTTAATGGGCGGGTGTGCGCTGAATTGTTCAGCTAACAGCACCATACACGCAGACTGGGATCGTGTATGGATTATGCCAAATCCAGGAGATGCAGGTTCTAGTGTAGGTGCAGTTTTAGCTAAATATAAACAGCACATAGATTGGCCTGGTCCGTTTTTAGGGTTTGAGATTGAACGACCGTATCCAGTAAAGGAATTGCTTAATGAACTTAAAACTACAGGTATTGTGGGTGTAGCCAATGGCCCTGCAGAATTCGGACCTCGCGCTCTTGGCAATCGTAGCCTGCTCGCCGATCCTCGTGGCAGCGATGTTAAGCATAGGGTTAACGAAATTAAACAACGACAACAGTTCAGACCATTCGCTCCGGCTATCCTTTCCGAACACGCCGCCGATTATTTTACCGGACCTACAGGTCTCTATATGCAATACACTGCACGTTGCCGATACCCTGAAACATATCCAGCAATTGTACATAACGATGGAACCAGCAGAGTTCAAACAGTATCTAGAGAGGATAATCCAGGATTTAGAAAACTGCTAGAACAATGGTATGCAGAAACTGGTTGTCCTATGTTATTAAACACTAGTCTTAACATCAAAGGCAAGCCTATGGTTAATACTTGGGAGGATGGACAAACCTTTGCTGAGCATTACGGAGTTCGAGTTTTTTAATGGGTTGTTGTCAGACAGTACAAATCGTTGAACAAATTCAAACACTTACAATTGACAATTTTTCCTATTCTGTTAAAATACATTATTGTAAAAATTGTGGCAGTTTAAAATCTACATCCAGCATAAATGAAATAAAGAATGACAACAAGACAAAATACTGATTACGGCTACGACATACAAAAACTTTATTTAGAAATGATGCTTACAGACGCAGAAACGTTTGTACGCTGTCAAAGTGTATTTGATGACAAGAGCTTCGATCGACGTCTACAACCGGCAGCAAAGTTTATCAACGATTACGTTACTGACCACAACGCTATGCCTACCTTTGATATGGTTAATGCAACCACACGGGCTGGCTTAAACAATCCTGGCGAACTACAAGAAGAACACTATGATTGGTTACTGTTAGAATTTGAAACATTTGCTAGACATAAAGCACTGGAAGCAGCAATCTTAAAAAGTGCCG
>JACCDX010727094.1_pt1 | contig 10946 bp, 10 predicted proteins | sample 7449681 | NCBI WGS metagenome assembly JACCDX01 (sample SAMN15323450, study PRJNA562643) | freshwater metagenome | isolation source: river surface water | place: USA:Blue River Watershed | collected 2017-08-18
CTGAAATTCGCCACGACTGATAGCGCGCATGCAAAACCACAAACATCATGACCAGCGAGACGATCGATAGAAGCATGACCAAACGAGATGCCCGTTCCTGCGCCTCAAACTGTCCGCCGATCGTGATATAAAAACCCTCGGGCAGCCTCATTTCGGAGGTCACCTTTCGAATGTCGGCGACGACCGACGAGAGCGCACGGCCTTGTGTGTTAGCGGACAGCACGATACGACGCTTACCATCGTCTCGGCTAATTTGGTTCGGACCATCGCTCTCTTCAATCTCGGCTAACAAGGATAGCGGCACCCGCCCCCGAGGCGTGTCGATCATGAGGTTTCCCAGCCCCTGTGGCCCCCGAGCAGACTCGGGGACTCGAACAACAAGTGCAAACCGCCTCCCCTGCTCAACAACCTGAGCAACTTTTTCACCACCAACCAACGCCTGCAGCAACCCCGTTAGTTGTGCACTAGACAAGCCGTACTGGGCAGAGCGCTGCTGATCAACTCGAATTTTGATCTGCGGGGCTAGCACCTGTTTTTCAACCTCGAGGTCGGCTAGACCATTGATGCCAGTAAGGCGACTCCGAAGCAACTCCGCTTGTGCTCTGAGCTGATCTAAGTCTTCACCATAAATTTTTATTGCGATCTGGGCTCGGACGCCGGAGAGCATGTGGTCAATTCGATGCGAAATAGGTTGGCCAATCGCAATCGCCGCAGGCAAATTCTTTAGACGATCCCTTATATCCGCTTGTACCTCCGTCATTGATCGCTTCATTTCAACGTTTGGAATCAAGCCTATATCGATCTCACTGACATGAACACCCTCAGCATGCTCATCGAGTTCGGCTCGTCCACTGCGACGTCCAACATAGGCAACCTCTGGTATCTGAGACACCAGACGCTCAGCCTCACTGGCTAGAGCGGAGGACTCCGACAGAGTGACGCCAGGGTTGAGGCGCATACCCACCAGAAGCGTTCCCTCATTGAACGGAGGGAGAAAAGACGTCGGGAAAAATGGGACGGCTGCAATCGCAACCAGTACACCGGCAACGCCAAGCTTGAGGGCTAGTTTCGGTTTATCTATGGCTCGCTCAAGCAAAATCACATAGCGTCGCTTAAGCCAGGTCAACAATTTTGTATCACCATGATCCAACGACCTCATGGTTGGAATTAGGTAATAAGCCAAAACCGGCGTAATAGTCACCGAAACCAACAGCGACGCGAGCGTTGAGGCTATGAAGGCAACGCCCAACGGAACGAACAGACGCCCCTCAATACCCGGGAGAAAAAATAGAGGCAGAAAAACCAAAACAATGATCACCGTCGCATACAAAATGCCGCTTCGGACCTCGAGAGACGCTCGTCTGACCACCTCAAGAGGATGAAGACGATGGGAGCCCTGAAGCTGGTTGTTCATCCGAAGGCGTCGAATAATGTTCTCAACATCGACAATAGCGTCATCCACCAGCCCACCAATTGCGATCGCCAGACCGCCCAGAGTCATGGTGTTAATGGTCAATCCAAAATAGGCAAAAACCAGTGCTGTGATGCAGATCGAGACCGGAATAGCTGTCAGAGCAATAATTGTTGGACGAACTGTGCCCAGAAACACAAATAAGGTCAGCGCAACAAACACCGAGGCGGCGATGAGTTTCCCGTTCAGATTACTGATGGAAGCCTCGATGAACGAAGCTTGCCGAAAGGTGACCCTGGGAGGTTCCATCCCATTTGGGAGTCCTGCTTTGAGTTCAAGAAGTGCTGACTCAATCGACCGAGTCAGGGAGATCGTATCGGCGGTGGGTTGTTTCTGAATGCCCAGAATAACAGCCGGTTTTCCGCCGAATCCGCCATCACCGCGTTTAATCGCCGCAGCAAACTCGACTAATGCAATCTGTTGGAGCTTAATGACTTGGCCGTCTCTCGCGCTGATCGCTAGGTTGCGGAGGTCATCCAGCCGAGAGGTCTGACCCAGATTTCGAATTAAGTACTCCCGACCATTCAGCTCGAGAAAGCCACCTGATGTATTAGCCGAAAAGCCCTTAAGTGCTGACTCCAGATCGTTGTAGGACACACCGAGTCGAGTCATTCGCACCGTATCTGGCTGCACTTGAAACTGTCGCACCTCCCCGCCAATCGGAATGACCTGTGCGACGCCTGGGATCGACATCAACCGAGGCCGTAAGACCCAGTCGGCATACTCGCGGACTTGCATCAGCGAGATCTTACTTGGCTCGATCGGAATGGCGACTTGCATAATCTCGCCCATCACGGAACTGATCGGACCCATCCGCGGCACTACCCCGCCGGGCAGGGACTCCTCCATCGAATTAATTCGCTCAGACACCAACTGCCGAGCCCTGTACAGATCCATCTCCCAACCAAAAGTTACATAGAGAAAGGACAATCCTGCCGAGGACACCGATCGCACCCCTTCGACCCCCGGTAGGCCATTGATGGTGCTCTCTAACGGGAATGTGATGAGCTGCTCCACTTCCTCGGCTGCCATCCCGCCGGCCTCCGTCATGATTGTCACCGTCGGCTTATTCAAATCCGGAAAGACGTCTACGCCCGTTTGAGTCAGGGTGAAGGCGCCGTAAATCATGACTACGACACTCGCCAAGACTACGAAAAGTCTATTTTTAAGGCTGCTCTGTAAAATCCAAGTAAACATATTTAAGCCCTTACCTCACCTGGTTTACAAGAGATGCACCGTTGGTCACAACACGATCGCGGTTTTGCAGACCAGAGGTCACAGCTACCTGATCTGCACTGATTGTTGTAAACGTCACCAAGCGAGGCTCAAAATGCTCGGGATCGTGCTTGATCCAGACGATCGGCTGGTTCGACGGACCGCGGACGATTGCCCGCAACGGCAAAACATACCCGTCGACCTTTGTTTTTAGGTTGGCGTAGATCGTGGTTAACAGGTTAAGTTGTACTCCCGCAACCTCACCGCCAGCAATTCGGTACTTCACCGGCAGCGCCTGATCTTTTAAAGCGCTAGACACACCAACCAGAGTAAGCGGTATGGCTGCCTGGCCAACCCGCATAGTTGCGTTGCCAATGGCCGAAGATAACGTAGGGTCATAGAGTAGACCTTCCACCATCAATCGTTTGGGATCGACAACCTCAAAGAGAACCTCACGCGATTCAACTACCTGGCCGACTGACACGTTAGCAGTGGCGATAACGCCTGCGATAGGTGCCCGAAGCACCTCATTAGCAACTGCAGCCTGAGCCTCCTCCAGTCGACGACGGGGAATGGAATCTGCCAGTGCGGATAGGCGCTCGAGACGTACTTGAGCGAGGGAACGACCCTCAGAGTCGACCTCGGAAGAGACGTAGGCTAGAACCTGGCCCTTTTCTACCCGCTGCCCTACCTGCGGAAGACCACTCTGCTCCGAACGAACCCGGCCAGCGATTATGGTCTGTACCTTACCGCTTGCATTTGGGTCCGCAACCACGCGACCAGCCAACTCAATCACTGGGCTGCGTTGCTCCCTCTGAATGACTTGCGTCTGTATTCGTAGCTGACGCTGTGCAGCTTTCGGCATAAATACGGAGCCATCGGGCTGGCGCTGAGGAAAGGCGCCGGAAATGGCCACAGCAGGCGTATCACCGTGATCGTGGCCAGGCCCCGCGGAGGCCGGGCTAAGCCCGAGTAAGCTAAGCCCGATAAAAAAAACGCACGAACGCTGTATTAATTGTGAGTTTTTCATAGTGAGACCCTCTGCGAACGACGTTTCTGAAGAGCTCGAACCGAAATAGACACAAGAACAAAAAGCGAAACCGCAACCAGGATCAAAATCAGGTAGTCCTCCCAATGCAGTCCGTGTGGAGCATCTCCGGGTGACTGAAGAACCAGATCTCCCGCCAATAAATCGACCTCGTCTTTGAGAGTGACCGTAGCGACGAGGCCAAGCTGTTTTTGCTCCAGGAATTGATCTAGTGGAACCTCAAACAATCCCACTCCCAAGCGTTTAGCCGCAATGGGAATGCCGTTGATTTCTAAGTTGAGAGAAGCGTCTAATGGACTGTTGTCTGACCAGGCATCTAGATAGATCCGCAATTGCTTGCCTTCGACAACCGCAACAAGCTCGACTAGATCCGATTCAATGGTCACCTTCGGAACAAAAGCTGTGGGACTTGCCGTAGATGCACTCTCGCCATGGTCATGACCCGGACCCGCGAAAGTCGGGTTGATCGAAAAAAGTAGAAAAATAAAACTTGTGAGTAATTGCTTCATTGCTGATTAACCTCGCCTGGCACACGGCCAATAAATTGCAAGAAGTCGGAAATGGCCTGGCGATAGTCCACATCGGCCTCTATCGCGGCAATCTGTGCCTCAAATGCCTGCCGTTCAGCTCTCAGGCGTTCCAGGTACTCAATTTCACCGGCCTCAGATGCCTTCATCAGAGCCTGCAAAACCACATTGGCATCAACCATGCGTTGAGCTCCCAGCTCCTGAGCTAGACGCTTTTGCCTGATCAGATCAAGACCAGCCTGCCAGCCGAACTCAAACGTGGTTTGATAGCGCTGCAGCTCTTGCTCATCGCGTACGAGTGCAGCGGTGATATCCGCGATGTCAGCCCGCTGTTGACGACCGCCACCAAAGGGTACCGAGATCGATAAAGTCATCGTGCGTCCGAAAGACTCACTCGCAGCACTTCGAGAGCGAGTCGACTCGAGACTTAATGTGGGGCTACCCGAGCCCCGCTCTTGGATCAAGCGAAGTCGATCTTGGGCGTAACGCACTTTTGCCTTTAGCGACTGATATTCAACTGAGGCATCCAGCGCTGATCGGCGATCATTAAGCTTGGGCAACGTCTCTGCCAAACGGCTGATCGCGGACCTCGAGATGATGGTCTCAGCCCCCAGTCCCATTTGAACGCTGGACATGCCCGTCACAGCCATGAGCTGCTGCTCGGCTGCAACCCTTCGACTTCTCTGCGCGATGAGTGCCGTTTGAATAGTCTGTGTTGCCATTTTGGCATTCAGCCAATCAACTCTTGAGATATCTCCTGCTTCTAACCGTCGGAGCGCGTCATGCTCGGTCTTCTTTGCCTCTTCATACTGATTGGAGAGCACCTGATCGCGAAGGGATTCACGCAGAAATCCCCAGACACTATTTCTGACTTGAGCAGCAACTCCGAGACGAGTTGCATTCGTTTCGGCATATGAACTATCGATTTCCGATCGGGCCGCCTTGATTGCTGCCTGCCGCTCACCCCAACGCCAGAGTGGTACCGAGAACCCGAGCCCATCCTCTTGCTCACCGACGTCCTTATTCCACCGATCACTCTTTTGCGAGAGTGTGACGCTTGGCGTGCCTGCAATTAGGCTGCTTGAGAGTCCCAGACGCTCATGAGACGCTTCTTGCCGCAGAACGCTCAAGCGTTCAACAGCTTGATATTCAATGGCTCTTTGAAAAACTGATGCCATCGTGCTCATATCCTGAGCAAAAGCACTTCCTGTAAATACAAAAAAGATAGCGGCAGTCGATTGCCGACGCAAAACACCCATCCGTCTCTCCAGATGAAAATTAATGAAAGACTGGCGGGGCAGCGCTGAGCGCTAGAGAATTAGTGCAGAAACTGGGGTGCCCCGCCGATTAGGCGAGGTCAGACCACTTCGGACGTTCGAGACGATCTTTGTGAGGAGGGGGGAAGAAAAAAACAAGGTGCGTGCTTGGTGACAGGACATCCAAAATGGGGACTACATAGTTCAGATCCGGGGCAGTCATCACGCCAAAACAGCTCAGGTGGCAGCTACTGCAGTGATGCCCGGAGAAGGCGATGTTCCCGTCAGGTTGGGAAGGGATCTCTTGTGAAACGCTGCCAACACCCGAGCCGTCTAAAAAGCCTTGGGATTGGAAATGATCAGCGGGAGCCGTGGCATGGAGCTTCGGGTGGGCCGTTTGTGAGGACTCCAACTCGCAGTAGCCAGTCGCCATAGCCATGACCGCCTGAAGCGGCATGACCAGTGCGACAATCATAAGAGTGAGACGACTCATACTCGGATAGTATCACAACCCACTGCATCCAACCCTGTCGTTCGTTGAAACCACATTTGTCTTGTGGACATGCCGAGGCACAAAAATTGGCGGAGAGAGTGTCTGAGAATCCCCCTAGTAGGGGATACGTTACGTTGGACGTGGTTAGAAGGATGATCTGCGCGCAGAAGTCAATTGGGGCGCCGTTAATTCGTCACAAACTGGTTTATAACTTTCTCGCTTTATGTCCAAGGGCTTACCTTTTCTACCAAGACCCGCTACCTCCCACCCGAGGTGCTGCGTGGTAAACCTGGAGCAAAGAGACCGGCAGGAAGCAGCGCACAGACCTGACAATTAAGCAGTTATCCAAAACAGCAGAAATGTCCCCCATCGGACTGTCTACTTGACGGGGGAGACTACACTCTAGCTAACTTCTGCTTCCTGACGAAAGACACAAACTCAAACATCAGCGACCGCTTACCGGAGGAGTATTTCCCAAAAATCGAAGCGGCACACCCTGGCGCTCTCGCTTCACAGTGGATTCCGAATGATCCCGAGCTTTGGCGTGTAGAGAACTTCAGGGGTTTTCTTGAGGCTCGAAAACAACTCCTCGCCGCCGAGCTAAATCGTCGATAGGAGGAGCTGCTTCATGGAGACACAAGATGGTTTGACTCAAGCGCCCCACTTCTCTCTTTTGATGCGCAAGCAGCCGGGGGAATGACAAGCGAGGAGGAGGATCAAGCACTTGCCAAGCTAAATGACTGGATATCCGAACGTGGACTGGGGGCTGGGATCGTAGGGTATGACCATTCCGACCCGGCAACGGGCGAGCAGAAGGCTGTTTTTGACCTGGCGTGGCCAAACGGCATCCAACAGGAGTTAAGCCAACCCGTAGCAGTGCTTCTAAACGAGGACTCTCGAACGATAGCGCTCGCGAGCGAGGCCGGCTTTCGTTGTTTTACAAATATTGAAGCTTTCAAGCGCTACGTGATGTCAGAGGTTATTGCGGATGCTGTTTAGCGTCTAAAGATTGGGCTTTGAGATCTGCCTGAGCACTCGCTAGTTGATCTATGCGTAGGTTCGGGTAGATCCCCGAGGCAAGGTAGTTAATCGTCCAGTTGACGACGTCTGCTTTCTGCTCAGGCGTCTGCGCTTCTGCCAGCTTTACCTGGTAGGTCTCAACCTCTTGAAGGGCGCGCTCCAGAGTTTTTCTGGCCGCCTCAATCGCCTCTGAGGCGCGATCCTCGGCAAGCTTCCGGACCCAATTCGTTTCGTTAATCATCAACCTCTCCGCTTTAAAGAATGACACTATTCACGCTCTAAAAGCATGAAAAGCCAAGTCAAATGATTGGGTTGGAAACAACCCCCAGAACGCCACGCCAACCAACCCCCGTTCAATCAGTACGCCCCAGAACATCCCATTTTTGAGAGGCGTACCTAGCCTTGCTCAGGTAACAGGTTTTGAGCAGAAAGCGGTTTGAGCACGGTTTTTGCGGTATTTTCGGCGGGGCGAGGTCAACAGCCCAAAGCAAAAAGCCCCGCGTGGTGCGGGGCTCAGCGCTAGCTCACGTGGCTATGAGCAAGTTAGTACAGGTAATTTTGGCGGAGCAGCAGAGATTCGAACACTTGATCCGCGCTGAGAAGAAATTTTGAATTCAGTGGTGGCGATTCAGGGATTCGAACCCCGGACCTGCGGATTATGATTCCGTCGCTTCTTCTTGGCCCCCCAAAGGGAATGATTCGGCACCCTGACATCTGCGGGTAATAATGTGGGTATCTAGTAGCGGAGAATAGATCTTAAGTATCTGTTTTTCAACAACTTTTTCTGATATTTCGAATCCCTCCGTCCCGCCAATGGTTGGTTTTAAGAAATCTAAGTAAGTCCTCCGTCGCCACGCACCACTAGGGGTCGCTGCGCTAACTTTACGAAATCCGCTTTTCGGTGCGTCTAGAGCCTTGATTTGATTGACTCTGACCACTCAAAAGACGGACCTGAGCAAGTTAGAAATGCTCGTCACCGCGCCCCAAATCGGTAGTCATTTCATTTTGAGCACGCGATTTGCTCAAAACCTGTTGACCATAGCGAGTTAGTTAAAACTCAATAAAATCAAGCATTTAGCCTCGGTACGTCTTTTTTTATGCGTTTTCGAGAGGCGTACCTAGCCTTGCTCAGGTCAACAGGTTTGGCCCGAACCACGGTTTTATGCGGGTTTCGAGCGGTGGGGATTCGAACTGCTGCCGTGTGCGTCATACCGCTGCGTTGAGGCAGAGTTTTAATATCGCCACCAGATCGAGTGGTCTGATTTAATGGGGGCATACATGACGAATCTCACCGAATTACCTAAGGAACTCCCAGTGCCTTTAGATGATGGAGCTGCTGATCATCTTTTGGGTATGAAATTACCGCAGGTAACGCTACAAGCAACTACGGGCTTGCAGGTAAACGTGGGGCAAATTCCCGGTGTGCTCGTGCTGTATTGCTATCCGATGACCGGCCAGCCAAATGTTCCACTACCAGATGGTTGGGATCAGATTCCAGGGGCAAGGGGTTGCACTCCGCAGAGCTGCTCTTTTCGGGATCACTACCAGGAGATTCGTACTCTGGGTGCTGAAGTGATGGGATTGAGTGTACAGAGCACCGAGTATCAGAGAGAAATGGCCCAGCGGTTGCATCTGCCGTTCCCGGTTTTAAGTGACGACAATTATGAATTTCAGAAGGCACTTAAGCTGCCCGCTTTTCAAGCGGCAGGTATGACTCTTTTAAAGCGGGTTACTCTAATTGCACGGGCTGGGCATATTCTTGCTGTCCATTACCCCGTATTTCCAAGTGACAGCGACCCACAGTGGGTGATTGAACGACTTGTGGATCTGTCCTTAAAATCCTGATCACTTAGACTTCGTCTCATGACCCTTCAGACATCGTCCTCACCTACCGGAATCAGATCAATTGTCAGCTACCTCGGGGGTGCTGGAGTAGCGCTCTTGGCGCTGGTACTCGCGTTAGAACCCGATGTCGGTTTTAGGGCGCCCTTCGTGTGGATGGCACTTTTCTGGGCTTTGCAAATCGGTGTTGGATTAGCCGCGTTGCAGTGTGCACTTTTTCTGATTACTCGTGTTGATAGAGTTCAGCAACTTCCTTTGTGGGTAGTTGTAATTGCAAGTGGCATCGCTGGTTCCATTTTTCTTTCACCGATTTACTGGCTGATCGGCGAGGGCCTAATGGAACAGGTTCTTGGTTTTCCTGTCAGAGTCGATGCTGATGGAGCTGTCGAGGTCAGTGTTACCTTCGGTATGCCCGCAATATTGGACGAGTTTGTTGACATAGTCGGCCCGGTTACTGCCGCATGGGCATTGATATCTTGGCCACGCCTGCAGCGTTTGGTCCCGCCATTACTCAATACGCCGCTAGCAAAGAGCGCTGAATCTGACCCGCTTATTACATCGTTACCTGAACAAGATGGTGCTCTGTTAAAGCCAGCGTGGCGTGTCGCCCTGCCAAGTGAGTTGGGCGGTGAGCTGATAGCAGTTGGTTCCGAGCTTCAATATCTTCGAGTGTGGACAACCCGCGGCAGCGCTCTAGTGCTTGGAGCCCTTCAGCAAGTAGAGGAGTCTGAGGGCCGAGTGGGTATTAGGACCCACCGTTCTTGGTGGGTAAACGCCCAATACGTTGCTCGTGTTCGCGGAAAGGGTGACGGCGCAGTCTGCGAGATGAGTAATGGTCTCGAAGTGCCGGTGAGTCGCCGCCGCAAGGCCGAAATGCTTGCACGTTTTAGCAACAGCGCGAGTTTTAACTCTGCGGCGATAGCGATAGCCTCACCGTTACCTGGTAGCGATCAGAACATTCGCCGTAAGCCCAACTGAACGGATACAGGGTTGTAGTCCGGTTTAGAAAGCCGCCCGGTGACACCCTCTTCAGCCGGTAGTTCAACGCTACCAAGCCGGAGGATTCGAACATCTGCAGTCAGTCTCCAGTCCTTGCTCATGGGTATCTCGGCGCCCGCAATCAGTTGCAATCCAATCTTCCCTTGTTTGGACCATGCCCGATCGGTACCGCTCGAGTTGAGGTCGAAATCGATTTCTTGAACCCAGCCAATGCCCGCACCAACATAAGGTGTCCACCCCCCCGATGCACTGGGGAAGCGGCGCAAACCATTAATAAACAGAATGTTCGATGCGAAGTCTCCATCATTCACGGCGGTATCTGATCCGCTTAATGACTTGAGGTCGTGTCGGCGATAGTTCCATTCGACCTCGGCAGCCCAGCCATTACCGTACCGAAATCCGATGTCCCCGCCAAAGCCAAATCCCATGTCAAATTTGGCTGTCAGTCCAGCTCCATGCCCGCCGGTGCCGCTCTCATCGAAGCTTGTCGAACTGAGTCGGCTGGCCTGTGCATAAATGGTTGCGTAGTATCCGCGCGGTTCAGTTGCTGCCAGCGTTGGCAGGGTAGTGGCTGCAATGCAGCCTAGCAAGGCGGTACGGCAAATCGGCGTTAGATATTTCATAAGGAACACTCCCAAGTTGATGAACGAACAGTTCGTCGGGCCGGAACTCAGAGTGAATTCTGGGCCGACTTAGGGAATTTAGATTGACCACCGGCCTTGGAGATCTTTCTGTTGAATCAGCGGCCCTTTTTTTGAACGAGCGGCGCCGAACCGCTTCGTCAGATTTTGCGCCGACTGCGGGCTGTTCTGGGTAAGGTTCGAATCCCTGATACCATCAAAACTTGATTTATTTTGACCTCAGCAAGTTAGCGAAGCGACCTGTGCTGGGCCGCCAAGTGGCCCCTAGCGGCTACTGAAGCGCTTTCCCCCGGCCGTTGTGGACACCTTCCTCTTTTGTATGACTAGACTTTTACTTGCCGAATATCTTTTGGTTGGGAGAGGTCTGTTGCATGATTAAAACTGCGCTGATAGCTGGATTTTCCCTTGCGAGCTTACATTTGTGCTGGGTGTTA
>JACCDX010586577.1_pt1 | contig 10945 bp, 9 predicted proteins | sample 7449681 | NCBI WGS metagenome assembly JACCDX01 (sample SAMN15323450, study PRJNA562643) | freshwater metagenome | isolation source: river surface water | place: USA:Blue River Watershed | collected 2017-08-18
AGTAAATTAGGTGATTTATAAATTGAACCAATAGAAATATTCAATCCGTCATAAATTCGAGCTAATGAAGAATTGTCGTTGAAATTGTGCAATGAATTCAAAGAGCGTATGTCATAACGAACCCCTCCTTGGAAATTCCATTTTGATTGTTCAAAAATCCAAGTACTAAAAACTCCATTATCAAATGTATTGGAATTAGGAATCAGCGTATCACTCGCGTTGGTCGCATTTCGATTTGTTTGAGCCATACCTTGAATTCCCGAAACACTTTTTAAGTTCTTCCCCCATTTTTTAGACCATTTGACGGTGTAAAGCAAATTATTCAATGTCATGCTCAAACTTGGGATGGTTACTTTTTCATCGTATTCAATTAATTGGTTGCTTGTAAGACCGAACAAGGCAATTAATTCATTATTCTTGAAATACCATTTATTTTCGTTTGAGAAATAGTGGTTTGAGAAGAATTGAGCGGGAAGTTCATATTTTCTTTTTTGATCAGGGACTTGAAAGGAAGAGAAATCCACAATGCTATCGTGCGTGTGACCCGGTATTCCTGTAATTGTTCTGTTATACGTGTACCTGAAGTGGTGTACACTTCTTTTCGCGTTAAATGAGAATGCAGCTTTCAAAACATTCTCGTCAAATCTTGAGTTTTTAGCAAATAGTCGATTGGGAAGTTTAAAATCAGCATGATTAGCATAACTTCCCGCCACCATAAGACGCCACTTTTGACCTGAAGTTTTAAGGATTGCCCTGTTTACAGTTCCCATCGTATTGCTGTTGAACAAAGACTGCAGTTGAATGTCGTAAGATTTTGCAGAAGCAAAGGGAGCGTCGTTGTAATAGATTACACCTCCAAGTGCATCAGCACCATAGAGAAGGGATGAAGGGCCTTTAATCACTTCTACTGAACCAATTCCTAATTCAGCCATGCCCATTCCGTGGTCGCCTCCCCATTGTTGTCCTTCAATTCTTAATCCATTCACTAGGCTAACAATCCGCATACCTTGCATACCTCGAATTACTGGTTTGGATATGCCATTTCCAAGGCTAGACTGATATACTCCCGGTATCTTTGCTAAAATTTCTCCCATGTTCATAGGGGCGTGGAGTGATAATTCACTAATTTTTCTGGATTCTATATGAAACGGATTTTGATCTTGTCGCTGACTAGTTGTGCCGGAAAGTGTTACTTCATGCAAATCAATGTGCGATTGAAGAAGTTTTATTTTTATTAAGTTTCCCTCCTTGTACGTAATGACCTTACCTTCGTACCCCGACGCACTAATACGCAGTTGATATTCAGATATTTTTCCAGGGGAAAATAATGCTTTTCCGCTCGAATTGGTGTACAATATTTGGTCTAATTCAACCACAAAGATCTGAACATTCTTTAGTGGAGTTGCTTCGCTACTGTCGTTAACCTCAATGATAACTTGCGCTTGAAGTGAGACACATAAAAACAAATTGAATAATAGGAGTAATTTCCGAAGCATTTTGTAAACTTGTAACAAATTTAACAACTATATCGCAACAATGTTGCATTAAATGAAAAAAAATACGCGAAATACAAAAGCTAAGGCAGAAATCTTGAAGTTCATAAATTCTTCAACTCGGGCGGTATCTCATTTGGATATTCAAAAATCACTTGGTGAATTTTGTGACCGAGTAACTATTTACAGAGTTTTAGAGCGTTTAACGGAGGAGAAATCCATTCATCGCATAGTGAATGTAGACGGTGTAATAAATTACGCTTCGTGTTCAAGTTGTGCGTCACATCACACGCACAATCACGTTCATTTTAGTTGTATTAATTGTAAGGAATTATCTTGCTTAGAAAACAATGAAATCACGCTTACTTTGCCAGAAGGATATCAATTTAAAGAAGCTTTTTTAACGGTTTCAGGAGTTTGTAAAGAATGTGTGGACCGTAGTCTTGTTTGATTAAGATGAATTAAACGTTCATTTCAACCAATTCATTTGATTTTTGTTTCATAAAAAAGTTACCCAATGAATGTCTATATTGATCAGCAGTCGTACCTAGAGATTTTAAGAAAACAACGTGATTATTTTAAAAGCCAAGCTACGAAATCAATTTCTTTCAGAAGAACTCAATTAAAGAGGTTAAAAGAGGCAATAAAGCAGAACGAGACGAAAATTCTTGAGGCATTAAAAAAGGATTTAGGAAAGTCAGAGGAAGAGGCTTACCTCACGGAAATTTCCATAGTTATGCAAGAAATCAATCTTCATCTTTCTAATGTAAAGAATTGGTCGAAAAGATTACGCGTTCAAACTCCTCTACAATTATGGCCATCCAAAAGTTATATTCAGCCTGAGCCTCTGGGTATTTCACTTATAATGGCACCTTGGAATTATCCTTTTCAATTGGCAATAAATCCTTTAATTGGTGCGATATCTTCCGGTTGTTGCGCTGTCCTAAAGCCTTCTCCATTTGCTATTCACACCTCACGGGTCATTGACGAGTTGGTTTCAGAGATTTTTTCTCCTGACTACATCAAAGTTATTCATGGCAGTAAAGAACAGAATGAATTTATACTCAAAGAAAAAGTTGATTTAATCTTCTTTACTGGAAGTCCTGCAGTTGGTAAAATAGTGATGAAAGCCGCGGCAGACCATTTAACACCTGTTGTTTTAGAGTTGGGAGGAAAAAGTCCATGCATTGTTGATGCTCATGCTGAAATATCACTCACAGCGAAAAGAATAGCTTGGTCCAAATTAATTAATGCTGGTCAGACCTGCATTGCACCTGACTATTTATTTGTTCACCATTCCATTAAAGAGAAATTACTCAAGGAAATTGTTCGAAATTGGGAAATGATGCTAGGGAATGATGCACAACAAAGTCCTTTTTTCAATAGAATTATTAATAATGAGGCGTTAGAGCGCATATCAAGTTACCTAGAGCATGCTAACGTATATTATGGAGGAAAAATAGATATTGAAGATCGCTATATTTCGCCTACGCTTATTGATGATGTAACATTTGAAGAAGCGGTTATGCAACAAGAGATTTTTGGTCCGCTTTTACCCATCATGACGTTCCATGAACTGAGTGAAGTAATAGATATCTTAGCGGAAAAAGAAAAACCATTGGCAATGTATTATTATGGAAAAGAAAAGGCGGGATTAGCTTTGTTTGAGAGATTGTCATTTGGAGGTGGTTGCATAAACGATGGATTGTTGCATGTGGCCAATCATCACATTCCGTTTGGTGGTGTCGGAAACAGCGGGCAAGGAAGGTATCACGGAAAGGCAAGTTTTGAAGCATTTACACATTACAAAGGAATAATGAGTTCTTCTCGGTGGTTTGATCTTGCTGCAAAATATCCACCATATAAGTATTTCAAGTACTTAAAACGATTCGTATAATTAAGGTAGGTTTAAGGAGTAAGCTAAATTTAAAATAAATTGTTGACTTCCTTTGTCGATGCGTCTGTTCACACCTGCAAGCAGTTTAAGGCTACTTTTTTTACTTGTTTCAATAGTCATTCCCGCAAATGTTCGCCACGCTCTGTTTCCAGGAACTGGTGTAATTTCATCAACGCCATATATTAAATCTTGATTCCAACAATAAAACCATTCTGTGGAAAAATATGGGCCAATAGGTGAGTCTTTTACGTCATAAGAGCCACTTAGTTTAGTTCTCAAAATACTTAAATCTCTCGATGTTACTCTCCAATTCCATTGCTGTTTGAAATCGATACCTAAACTCCATCTCTTGTTAACCTCAGTCCATTTAAGTGGAGAAAATGATAATTCTAATCCAAATCTTTGTTGTCCAATAAAATTGGAGTTAGCATTATTTGAATTATTAGGTTTTATGGCTAATCTGTATTCAATTCCTCCATCTACGCCCTTAACAATCTTCCTTGAAATTTCGGGTTTTAAATTCAATTGATCGAAACCATTTCCTACTTCATGCCTATATTCAATAGTTCCCGAAGCTTTTATGTCAAGCGCAGTTTTTTTTGTAATTCCAATCCCACCCCAATATTGCCATTGCCCGAGGTGAATAAAGGTATTCGCGGAAATTAATAAAAATAGGATATATTTGATATTTGAGAAGTGTGGCATGCTGAATTGAATTATTTTACTGAATCAACAGAATATCCTTTATTTCTTAAAAGTTCGATAACACCAAACTCACCAGGAAGGTGACCAGCACCGACGGCAATAAATGTCTTTTCTTTCGAAATTAATTTCTCTATTTCTGGAATCCAATTCTTATTACGTTGTTTTAGAAAGTTTTCTGTGAAAGATTCAGATGACATTTCCGAATTGTTCATCACATCGCTTAGTCCGTTTAGATCATCTGCCAAATATAGGTCAAGCATTTTATAGTATTCTGTCATTTCAGTTCCTAAAGACTCCATCAACATTTTTGCTTGTTCTTCTATCGAAATAGTGTTAACAGTTTTTAATTGATATTCCAGGGTTTCCAAACCATAAGAAGGGATTTTTCTTTTTTTAGCTTCTTCGTTGAAATATTGGTCAAATCCTTCAATGTCGCCTAATTGGTGTTGTAAAAGTATAGAACTAGAAAAGAAGGGTTTTAATTTGTTAAACTTATTGAACTTAGATTTTTTCATTTGTAATGAATCTATGCAATAGCTCCGGAATTGAACATATTGGTCCGGTGTGAGATAATCTTTTAAACTTTTTCCTTTCGGAAGAACCATGTATTCTAACATGCCAAGTTGATCTTTTAGAGAAATATTCAAATCAATTTCAAGAGCCAATGCTTTACAACGTTCGAAGGTTGAACTCAATGTTGGAGAAACGACAAATTTGTCTTTTGGTACCGCATGTATGGTTCCATATAGGTAAGAATCTTCCTTTATGCCATTCCCACTAATTTTCCATAATAATTGTCCAAAAAGAGTTGAACTAATAAAGCAGCTGGTGAGAAGAAGAGCAAAAGATTTCATTTTTGAATTGCGTTGAGTTTTTTATTTAACGAATCTAGTAATTCCGAATCGATTATTCCATTTTCTGTATCAAAATTTGAATAAAAGGAGGGTAGAAGGTAGCTCCCAACAATTTCAGCGCCATGTCTTGGGAATCTGTTTAAGGCAGCCTCAAGAACGGATAATCCTCCTCGAGCACCAGTCGACGTTGCCATTAAAAATACTTTCTTATTCTCAAAAAGTTGATTTTTAACTTGTGTTGCCCAATCAAAAATGTTTTTAAACGCAGCAGTATAAGAACCGTTGTACTCAGCGAAGGAAATAAAAATCAAATCTGCATTTTCTATGTGGTTGACAAACTCGCTGATTTTTTCAGGAATACCACTAGTTGTTCTTCTTTCGGGAGAAAAAATGGAGACTTCGAAATCGTTAAGATCTAGTACGGTTAGTTCTCTATAATTAACTTGTTTAGCTACAAATACTGCCAGTTGTTTATTAATTGATGTTGAACTGTTTGAAGCTCCAAATGCAAGTACTTTCATAGTGTTAATTTAAAATCAGTATGTAAGATTTAAAGACAAAGTAAATTGCCTAATGTTCAGTGTTTCGTTGGTTGAATTATGAAAAAACAAGATGCAAACTAATAATTGGCAGGTAAAGTTAATTCATTAGCCATAAATAAAACATAAATATCTAAGCTTTAAAGAGTAGAACATTCAACACTATTTTCGTAATTTTAGCGCACCAAAACAAGACGTAAAGAATGGAACAAGTTGCACCATATATACCAACTAACAAAATCAGAATCGTTACTGCAGCCTCGCTTTTCGACGGTCATGACGCCGCAATTAATATCATGCGCCGAATAATTCAAGCTACCGGTTGTGAGGTAATTCACTTAGGTCATGATCGATCCGTTGAAGAAGTGGTAAATTGTGCCATTCAAGAGGATGCTCAAGCTATTGCTATGACTTCTTATCAAGGCGGACATACAGAATACTTCAAGTACATGTATGATTTATTGAAAGAAAAAGGAGCACCTCATATCAAGATTTTTGGTGGTGGTGGCGGTACTATTTTACCTTCTGAAATTGAAGAATTACAGGCCTATGGAATCACGCGTATCTATCATCCGGATGATGGAAGAGCGATGGGCCTACAGGGGATGATTAACGATTTGATTCAAAAATGTGATTTTCCAGTTGGAACGAATATTACGAATGAACCAGAGAAATTAGCCGAGAAAAATATTCCTGCAATTGCACGTGTGATATCTGCAGCTGAGAATTTTGCGGAGGAAAATGTCGAGATTCTAACAAAAATTAGAGAAATAGCCAAAACCAAATCTATTCCAGTTCTTGGAATTACGGGGACAGGCGGAGCAGGAAAATCCTCTTTAGTGGATGAATTAGTTCGTCGCTTTTTAATTGACTTTACAGGTAAACAAATTGCGGTAGTATCGGTAGATCCATCGAAACGAAAGACAGGTGGAGCTCTTTTAGGAGATAGAATTAGAATGAACTCCATCAAAAGTGATCGCGTATACATGCGCTCATTAGCAACTCGTCAATCTAATTTGGCTTTATCAAAGCACGTGGCTGAGGCTATCAGCATTTTGAAAGCAGCGAATTACGATTTAATAATTTTGGAAACTTCTGGCATTGGTCAGTCGGATACCGAAATATTGGATCACAGCGATGTTTCATTATATGTAATGACACCTGAATATGGTGCGGCAACTCAATTGGAAAAAATTGACATGTTGGATTTCGCTGACGTTATAGCACTCAATAAATTCGACAAGCGCGGTGCTCTTGATGCTTTGCGTGATGTAAGAAAACAATACCAACGCAATCACAATTTGTGGGAGAAAAACGTGGATGATATGCCAGTTTACGGAACAATCGCCTCTCAATTCAACGATCCAGGAATGAACTCACTTTACAAAGTCATCATGGATAAGGTAGTTGAAAAAACCGGGGCTTCATTAAATTCCACTTTTGAGATTACGAGAGAAATGTCGGAGAAGATATTTGTCATTCCACCTGATCGAACACGTTATTTATCTGAGATTTCCGAAAACAATAGGGCTTACGATAAATGGGTAAACCAACAAGTTGGCGTCGCTGAAAAATTGTACGGATTACATACTTCCATTCAAACGTTAAATAATTCCCCAATTGAGGATAAGGATCGATTAGTAAAAGGATTAACCGAAGCGTTTGAAACGGAAAAATTAAATTTTGACCCTAAAAATTGGGCAATCATTGAAAATTGGGATGAAAAGAAACAAGCGTTCAAAAATCCTGAATTTCAATTCAAAGTTCGGGATAAAATATTGAGCATTCAAACGCATACCGAATCGCTTTCTCATTCGCAAATACCGAAAGTTGCTTCTCCGAAATATTCAAGCTGGGGAGATATTTTACGTTGGGTGCTACAAGAAAATTACCCGGGAGAATTTCCGTATACAGCAGGATTATTTCCATTTAAACGGGAAGGAGAAGATCCAACGCGTATGTTTGCAGGTGAAGGTGGCCCTGAAAGAACGAACAAACGTTTCCATTATGTGAGTTTGGGAATGCCAGCAAAACGACTTTCAACTGCTTTTGATTCAGTGACCTTGTATGGAAATGATCCCGATTTAAGACCAGATATTTATGGGAAAATTGGAAATTCAGGCGTTTCTATTTGTTGTTTAGATGATGCGAAAAAACTGTATTCTGGTTTTGATTTGAGTCATCATGCTACTTCGGTTTCTATGACAATAAATGGTCCAGCGCCGATGTTGTTGGCCTTTTTTATGAATGCAGCTATCGATCAAAATTGCGAGAAATACATCAAAGCAAATGGTCTTGAAGCTGAAGTCGAAGCGAAAATAGCAGCGATATACAAAGAAAAAGGAACGGAACGTCCACGTTATCAAGGGGTTTTACCTGAAGGAAACGATGGTTTAGGGCTAATGCTTTTGGGCGTTACAGGTGATCAAGTGTTGCCAAGTGATGTCTATGCTAAAATCAAAGCGGAGACATTAACACAAGTTCGTGGAACTGTTCAGGCTGATATATTAAAAGAAGATCAAGCTCAAAACACCTGTATTTTCTCTACGGAATTTGCCTTGCGATTAATGGGTGACGTACAACAGTATTTTATCCATAGCGGCGTTCGAAATTTCTATTCAGTTTCCATTTCGGGATATCATATTGCGGAAGCTGGCGCAAATCCAATAACTCAATTGGCATTTACATTAGCCAATGGATTTACGTATGTCGAATATTACTTGAGCCGAGGAATGGATATCAACGATTTTGGTCCAAACCTTTCCTTCTTCTTCTCCAACGGAATTGATCCTGAATATGCGGTGATTGGTCGTGTGGCTCGCAGAATTTGGGCAAAGGCTTTAGCAAAAAAATACGCAGCCAACCCACGTGCGCAAATGTTAAAATACCACATTCAAACTTCCGGACGTTCGTTGCATGCGCAAGAAATTGATTTCAACGATATCCGAACAACACTACAAGCCTTGTATGCAATCTACGACAACTGTAATTCACTTCACACGAACGCATACGACGAAGCGATTACAACACCGACAGAAGAATCTGTTCGTAGAGCGATGGCCATTCAATTAATTATAAACCGAGAATTGGGCTTAGCGAAAAACGAAAATCCATTGCAAGGAGCATTCATTATTGAAGAACTTACCGATTTAGTCGAGGAAGCGGTTCTAACTGAATTTGACCGAATTACCGAACGTGGAGGTGTTTTAGGAGCAATGGAAACAATGTACCAGCGTTCTAAGATTCAAGAAGAATCGTTGTATTACGAGACGTTAAAGCATACAGGTGAGTTCCCAATCATAGGTGTAAATACCTTTTTGAGTTCAAAAGGTTCTCCTACAATTCTTCCAAAAGAAGTTATTCGCGCAACAGAAGAGGAGAAGCAATATCAGATTAAGATGTTAGCTGAATTACATGCAACTAAAGGAGATCAAGCGCAAGCAGGTATTCGAAAAGTTCAAGACGCGGCCATCAACAACCGAAATATGTTTGAGGAATTAATGGAAACCTGTAAGCACGCTTCCTTGGGTCAAGTAACAAAAGCCTTGTTTGAAGTAGGAGGTCAGTATAGAAGAAATATGTAGACCTAGGATTTTTTGCTCAAAATTGCAGTATTCCATTCATCGAAATTCTTAACAAGAATTCGATAGGTTTCGTCGTGAATATTAGTTAGCTCAAGCACGTTATCTTGAAAACCATGTTTTCCTTTAGCTATTGTTTTTATCTCATTCACATTCCATTTAAAACCTTGATTCTTTTCTTCAACCTTTTTTTTCAAAAAAGAACCCAAGAAACCACCTAAATTTATGGTTTGTTTGTGGGCGTTTAATATTAGGTATTCATTTTCCAATTCTAGAGATCCTGGCAATGCCATTATCTTCGACTTTAAATAAAGAACATTTGTTTCTTTCATGTGTAGTTGGTTAACTTAGTGAATTATAAAATTAAATTTTCTTTTTGGATTAATTTTTGCAATTTTCAAAATTATGATGTTTTTTCTTACAAGAATTCTTAGTTTTTTTCTGCTCATTTATTCGGATTTATCAAGTTTAGATGAACAATTAACGTCTAAAACACAAGTTAATGTTGTGGTTTTAGGTTCATCGACGGCAGAAGGCGCAGGAGCTTCTAAAATCAGTAATTCATGGGTTTTTAAGTTAGAACAGGAACTCAAAATTTCAAATAAAGCATCTAGTGTAATTAATTATGGTAAAAGTGGCTACTCTACTTTTCATATATTGCCTACAGGAACTAGATATTCTAATCGGCCAAATCCAGATATTGAGCGAAATATAACAAATGCTTTCTCAATGAATCCCAATATGATTATAATCAATATGCCATCAAATGATGCGGCCTATGGATATTCGAACGAAGAGCAACTAAAAAATTACCGCTTGATAATACAGTTGATAAAGAAAAAGAAAATTAAGTATTTGTTGATTTCTCCTCAACCTCGAAATTTCAAAAAAGATGAAGTGAGGATTCAGCAAAACGAGTTGTGTCAAATGATGAAAAAAGAGTTTTCTCCCTATTTTGTTGATGTGTGGACATATTTGTCAACAGAAGATTTTAGTTTGAACCTTACCTTTGATTCGGGTGATGGAATACATCTTAACGACCAAGGTCATGCCTACATTTTTCAGCAAGTTTTTGATAAAATCAAAGAGTTAGAATAGATCTTTTGGTAATTTTGAGGGTGCATTCAATTGAGCCTTTCTACCAATGGCGAGGATATTACATTGCCTCTGAAGATCCTAATTCTCCTTTTTATAATCGAGAGTACAGTGAATTTGAGTTTACTGATACCATTTACAATTTTTACATTCATCCACAATGGGATAATATGGGTTCAAAAACCTTGTTTCTTAAAATTCTATATGTCGATTATGAGTTAGGTTATACAATACTGGAGTTTATTGGGGAGTGGAATGACGCCATAGAAAACGACATCATGGTGCTTAAGCGCGATATCATAGAACCAATGATGGAACAGGGAATAAATAAGTTTATTCTCGTGGGAGAAAACGTATTGAACTTTCATTATTCCGACGATTGCTATTATGAAGAATGGTTTGATGAAGTAGAGGAGGGATGGATTGCCTTGATTAATTTTCACGACCACGTGTTAACCGAGTTCGAACGCATCAATATCGACCAGTACTTTGTGATGGGGGGTGAGTTGGAAGACATTGAGTGGAGAACCTACATGCCTCATCAATTTTACAAAAAAGTTGAAGACCTCGTGCAAAAAAGGCTTAACTAGTTAATGAACAAGAATTCCGTTTGCGTAGTCTTCCAAATACTTGAAATTTGGCATTAATTCACCTTCAAGATTTGTTTCTGAGGCTCTTTCTATTACAGCATCTGGATCATCACCTAAAAGTTTTGGAATTACATGTTTTATAAGTTCATTTCCAAAGTCTTCCGATGCGTCTAAAGGTAATTCGCAAGGCA
>JACCDX011742041.1_pt1 | contig 10945 bp, 10 predicted proteins | sample 7449681 | NCBI WGS metagenome assembly JACCDX01 (sample SAMN15323450, study PRJNA562643) | freshwater metagenome | isolation source: river surface water | place: USA:Blue River Watershed | collected 2017-08-18
GGAATCACCACCTCATTCTTCCTTGCCCAAAACTGAAATGGAGCATTATAGCCTAAAAACGAATATTCTCCAGCGACCTTAATGCCCTTTTTTTGAATCAAAGCCAGTAACTCATCCCGCTTTTCGGTGATTTTTTCATCATCCGCATAGCCACCAAAACGAATGACAGCCACATATTGTGGGCTAGACTTGACAATATGTACACCCGAATCTTTTGGCTTTGGTAAATCTGACTCCTTGTATTTTTCAGGCATCACAAAACTCATGGTAGAGCCCTGATTTCCAATCTCCATACGCACCGGCGATGTCATAGCAATACTCTTGCCCTGATCATTTCCCCCAAATATGTAACCGGCTAGTTTGCGGAAGCCACTGTTGGCCACCGACTTGTAATTGGTCCCCTGACTGTAAATTTTAGCAAACGTAGCTGCAGGATAAAAACGAATTTCAAATTTTGCCTCCTTGCGCACGAGCCTGTATTTCTGATTTTCAGTTTTTAAATTACTACTCACCAACTGATATGATTGGATCATTAGGAATATAAAACCAATGCTCGCGATGATGTAAAAAGCTTTCATGTCAAGGAATGTTTAGTTCGTACTGACCTTAAACTGAATAACTTACCAAATAGTTTCCCGATCTCTCGAAACAATAATTTTATTTTTACCTGCAATTGCCTTACTTTAAAACAATAAACCTCCCCTATGAAACAATTTCTACTCATTGCGCTGTCTTGCATGGCTTTTTCAGCCCAAGCCAAACCCAAAAAGGAAAAATGGATTCAATTATTTAATGGGAAAAACCTGAGTAATTGGACCGTAAAAATCCACCACCATGAGGTGGGCGATAATTTTGGAAACACATTTCGTGCAGAAAACGGCATGATCAAAGTTCGCTACGATCAATATGATCAATTCAACGAGCGATACGGTCACCTCTATTACAACAAACCTTTTTCGCACTATAAACTTCGATTGCAATATCGATTCACTGGCATTTGGCGAAAAGATGCCCCTGACTATACAGAGAAAAATTCTGGGGTCATGTTCCACTCCCAAGATCCCAATACCATGCCCAAAGAACAGGATTGGCCTATTTCCGTCGAAATGCAATTCTTAGGAATTTTAGCAGATGGTAAACCAAGACCCACGGGCAACATGTGCTCTCCTGGTACCGACGTAGTTTTTCAAGGAAAAATCGACCCGAGACATTGCATTAACTCCACATCCAAAACATTTGAAAACGAACAATGGATCACAGCCGAGTTAATCGTTCGCGGAGACTCGCTGGTTACCCACATGATCAACGGAGAAACGGTTTTGGAATACACCCAGCCACAAATAGGCGGCGGTGTCGCTAATCGATACAATCCTGCCCTAAAAATCGACGGAAAATTATTGAAAAGTGGTTTCATTGCCCTGCAAAGCGAAGGTCAAGAAATTGATTTCCGTCGCATTGAGCTCCTAGATTTATCGAAAAAATAGACTGATGGTTAAACATATTCTAGGACTACTATTTCTTTTTTTCATTACCGACATACATGCGCAGTTGCAAAAATACACCTACGAAACACAGCGCATGGGCTCCCCTTTCCAGATAACCATCTCATGCGCAGACTCAACCGGAATTTCCAAAGCAGTTAAACGTGCTTTTCAATTGGCCTCCCAGCTGGAAGGAATACTCAGCGATTATCAGCCAACCTCCGAACTTAGCCAAGTAAATCGCTTAGCAGGAACCGGCAAATTCTTCCCCATTCATGAAGCTTTTCGAGCCATTTTAATCGAATCACGCATCGCCCAAAAGCTGAGCCATGGCGCGTTAAATGTATTCGCCGGCAAACAAGTGGACATGTGGCGACAAGCACGCAAGAATCAAGCAATGCCGGATGTGGTCGCATTAGGCCAACTAGCCAAAAAGATACAAGGTACATGTTTGGAATTTTCAAGCGATTCTACTGCGGTTAGGTTGCTGAATTCCGAGTGCCAGCTAGACCTTGGATCCTTAGGAAAGGGATTCGTCGCACAACGTGTGTTAGAGCAATTAAAACAATCCGGCTTCCCCTACGCCCTCGTAGATGCAGGCGGAAAAATCGTGATGACCAGTCAAGGCCCCTCGGGTTTGGCGTGGGAAGTGGGCATCGAAATGCCTTCATCTAACATCCTATTACCTAAAACCATTGCCCTTAAAAATGAGTCCATTGCCACCAGTGGCAAAACCTATCAATCTTTACGCGTAGCAGGAAAACAATTTTCACATGTCATTGATCCCAGAACCGGAATGGCTTTAACACATGCCCGATCCGCGACAGCCATCGCGGTGGACGGGACGCTGGCCGACTGGCTTGCCACGGCCGCCACCGTAATGACCTTGCAAGAAATTGAAAAATTAGTAGTAAAATTGGCAAATGTTCGCCTCCTCATTTTCGAAAATGAATCAGGTGAACCCAAAATCCTATTCAACTATAACCTATTACCCCATGAGGCAGCTGGTCTTCATTAGTTTACTGTTTTCCCATGGGATTTTTGCGCAAGGATTGAAGCCGTACCAACAAGCCATTCCTCAGACCCATGTGTCTTTCGACATGGTGGCTATTCCCTCAGGAAACCTCTCATTAACATCATCAAAAAAAGTACAAATTCCAGCTTTTTGGATGGCTAAAACGGAGTTAACCTACGATGTATACCAATTATTTTTCGAGGAATCCCGCGACCCAGAACCCAAACCACCCAAAGATGGCCCGGATGCCATTACAAGACCCAGTCCTCCTTACATTGATTTCACCTTAGGGATGGGAAAAGTGGGCGGATACCCCGCAAATTCCATGCAACAATACGCGGCAATCATGTTTTGTAAATGGTTATACGCTAAAACAGGTATTTTCTATCGCCTACCTACCGAGCAGGAATGGGAATACGCCTGCCTAGCAGGAGCCCAAAAACCCACCGAAAAACTTGCTGACTACGCCTGGTTTCAAGAAAACTCAGGAGACAAATACCATCAAGTGGGCCTAAAGAAACCGAACGCCTGGGGCCTTCACGACATGCTCGGGAATGTATCTGAATGGGTACTGGACCAGTATGATGAAGCAAATTACCCCGGAAAAGAGAGCCCCGTTTTTATTGACAAATATGCGGATGCCGTTGTCCGAGGAGGAAATTACCAAGATCCAGCCAATCGGGTTAGTCCAACCCATCGCATACCGGCTGACCCCATTTGGAACCGACGGGATCCTCAAATTCCGAAAAGTATCTGGTGGAATGCAGATGCTCCCTTTGTGGGCTTTCGAATTATGCGTCCTGCGAAACAACCCTCTGCACAAGAAATTAACTCATTTTTTGAAAAATACTTATAAACTAAACCTCAAACGAAACGAATGAAAAATACAAGACGAGATTTTGTGAAGCAAACCGGCCTAACAGCGAGTGGATTGATTTTAGCTCCTTGGGCAGCGAATGCTTTTTCAGGCCAAAGTTTAGTGAATGACACGATTAAGGTTGCCTTGATTGGCTGTGGAGGACGTGGTACAGGTGCCATTACACAAGCATTGAGCACGAAAGAAAATATTCAATTAGTCGCGATGGCGGATGTGTTCCGGGATCGCCTAGATGATTGCTATGGCAATTTGATGAAATCACGCGAAAAAGACGCATCGGCGAAAGCCATACCGATCCGACAAAAAATAGACGTACCCGAGGATAGAAAATTTGTGGGATTCGATGGATATAAACGCGCCATGGAATTAGCTGATGTCGTGATTTTAACAACGCCTCCAGGTTTCCGTCCCTTGCATTTCGAAGAGGCGGTTGCCCAAGGCAAACAAATTTTCATGGAGAAACCTGTGGCAACTGATCCCGCAGGTATCCAGCGCGTATTAACCGCTGCCAAAATTGCCAAGCAAAAGAAATTAAATGTCGTTGTAGGCTTGCAGCGTCACTATCAAAATTCCTACCGCGAAATCATGAAGCGCATCCAAGACGGCCAAATTGGCGATGTGGTATCCGCTTCTTGCTGGTGGAATAACGATGGCGTTTGGGTGAAACCGCGTAAAGAAGGACAAACTGAGATGGAATATCAATTGCGCAATTGGTATTACTTTAACTGGATTTGTGGGGATCACATCACAGAACAACACATTCATAACATCGACGTGATTAATTGGGTTAAAAATGGCTATCCCGTTCGTGCCCGAGGAACCGGTGGACGCGAGGTTCGGAAAGGAAAAGATTTCGGTGAAATTTTCGATCACCACATCGTAGAGTTTGAATACGCAGACGGAACCATTTTAAATAGTCAGTGTCGGCATATTCCAGGTACCTGGGCTAAAGTAGATGAACACGTGGTTGGGACAAAAGGCAAAGTGCATTTTGATGCGGCTAAGATCCTTGATCACAAGGGAAATGTACAATATGCTTTTGACAAGAAAACGAAGGAAAACAATCCATACCAAACCGAACACGATGAACTTTGGGCGACTGTGGCCGCGGGAGATTATAAGTACGCGGATGCAGAAAATGGGGCTTATTCAACGATGACGTCGATTTTAGGCCGTATGGCCACCTACTCGGGACAAGTAATTGAGTGGGACAAAGCCATAAATTCAGGCATCAACATTGCCCCATCGCGCTTTGCTTGGGATGCCGATATGCCTTCAAAACCGGATGCCAATGGCCTATACAGTGTCGCAGTTCCCGGAAAGACCAGCTATTTTTAAGTAACATAAAACCCCACCTGATTCGAGGTGGGGTTTTTCTTTATTTGATTTACTAAGAATTTTCAAGCCACCGCTGGATCATAGCGGCATGTTGATACGCGTTGGGGTCCAACATTAAATCATGTGAACCTCCCTCGATCAATTCCAATGTAGTTCCATAGTATTCAGCGGTTTGCTTGAATTCATTTACCGAAATCAATGCATCAGCAGAACCACCCATCACGAGCATCGGTACCTTTTTTTGGACGCGTCCAATCGGCATCATTAATTGTAGATACGCCCAAAAAGATTCGGAACACATCAAGTTTGCATACTGTTCTGTCTTTTCATTTGAACCAAACATCAAACGCGGATACTTTCTGAAAACCCCCAATAAATTAGCTTGGAACAAGAATTTAAATGCCCCTGGGTTTTGAAACAACACCCGAAGGCTGGGCATCAGCACCCCGACAGGCGGAACGGAGGACATCAAAATCGCTTGCTTACATCTTCCTCCTTTGGCCAAAAACCGTTGCAAGATCATCCCTCCCATGGAATGCCCAACGATGATGGGGTCTTGGGATAGTTTGTCAACGACATCTGAAAGGGCTTGAACATAATCACTCATAGCATAATGAATCGCTTGGGTGCTCCCCGCTACCTCATGACCGGGAAGGTTTATTGCCACGCAATCATACCCTTGCTGCTCAAAATAAGGAATAAAATATTCCTCCCAGCACCAAGCACCATGACTCATCCCATGAACAAAAACGATGGTTTGTTTCATTAAGCAAGTGATTTGCGCACGTAGTTATGCGGCAAGTGTTTTTTCAACTGTTTCGTAAACAAATGAAAATCAACCGTTATCGTGTGACGTGGTGTTTTGATTTGATTTAAATGCGGATGCGTCACTTCTCTTTGGCATAATTCAGCGATATTTTCAGGCCGCTTCCACGTTCCTGCAATCGCTCTAGCGGCAATCTTACTCTGCAATTCAGCAGCCGGCCAAATACAACCCAAAGGCTGAAACATGCCCACAAAAAATAGGTTCTCGTATTTCTCATGCAGCATTTTTAAATACAAGGGAACATCCCCTTCACTGTAATTCAAAAAGTCTTGTCGGAAAAATGGATGCGCCAAAATATACCCTGTACACGCAATAACCGTATCAAACGCCTCCACAGATCCATCCTTAAAGTGTACGTTTTCTCCATCAAATCGCTCGATATCGCCCTTCGGGAAAACCTTACCATGACGTACTTTGTACAACAATTCTTCATTGATTGTGGGATGCGTTCCCGTAATCGCATGTTCTGGTTCAGGCAATCCATAGTTCTTATTGGACCCCGAAAAAATCTTGACCGTTAATTCTGAAAAGAAAAACTTCAACTTGGTGGGCAAAAATGCCATACGGGATGCGACTACGTCACTCGGCTTACCAAAAAGGAATTTAGGAACGATGCGGTAGCCGCGGCGCCAACTGATCGTTGTTTTCGCACTCACCCGACTCGTCTCTACGGCCACATCGCACGCAGAGTTTCCTCCACCGATGACCAAGATACGTTGGTCCTTGAAGGGCGTGGCGTTTTTAAATTCGTGGGAATGCATCAATCTACCCGTAAAATTTCCTGGATAGTGCGGCATCCGAGGTTTCCAATGATGGCCATTGCAAACCACTAAATGGGTGAATACCTCCGTCTTTGATACGCCTTCATGACTCGTTTGAACAATCCATTGATTCGCCTCATCCAACTCACAGGATTCCACAAGTGTATTAAACTGAATGTGGGGATACAAATTAAATTTTGCAGCGTAAGCCTGAAAATAACGGCGCAGTTGGTCATGCGAAGGATAATCCGGCAAACCCGGCTCGAAATCATCAAAGGTGAAATCCTCATATTGCGAAAGCGTTTTCGAACTTATAATATGCGTCGTTTCAAAGACACTTGAATGACTCAGCTTTTCATTATAAATCCAGTTGCCGCCCACGTTCGAGTTAAAGTCGTAACAAACGACATCAAGCCCTTCATCGCGTAAATTTTTCACCGCTGTGATGCCGGAAGGTCCGGCACCTATCACACATACTTTTGTCATCGTTCTATAGGTTTAATCCATACAATCCATCCCGATCGGCGCGCCGTCAGGAATATTCGGAGTTTGCATCGGTTTCCAATCGCTTGGATTGGCTTTAAATTGATCAATCGTTTGAACCATATATTTGGCCATCGTACTAGGATTCTTACCATAAAAGGCACGAATTTTTTGTACCGATTCCTGCACCTCCGCTGCGGCGAGTGGCGAAATCGATGGTGCATTTAATACATTTAATAAAGCTGATAGCACCTTGAAATTGATCGTTTCTTGGGTCGCTTGTAGGTAGGAATCCGCATGCGATTTGAAAATCGTTGCTTGCACAAGTGACTGTAAGGTTTCTGTGACACCTAGTTGTTTCGGGTCCACGGCCTTGTTGCCAGCCAACCGCGATAGTCGATCGGGATGTAAGAGAAAATCCAGGGTGAAGTCGGCCGCCGCCTCTACCCCACCGAACGGGTCAAACGTGATACCAGTTTTTCCCTTAAACGATTCCCGCGTCCGGTCATAATTGAACGCGCGTGGCGGAAACAAAGCTAGTTTGTCTTTGGGGATGGCCAAGGTTTGAGCGTCCAGTGTCGTGGTGAGCGTACGAAGTGCGTCGATTTGCAAGGCAAGTGGCGCTGGTGACATGACGAGTTCCTTACCTCCACGAACGGCATAATTATATTCCGAACCTCCTATGATTTTGGACACGGCTTCCGTCTGATAGCGATGCAAGAAATACAGGGGCACAAATACATCTTCCAAATGTGAATAGGTTTCATTGGGACGAATGTTATTCACAGAGAAATTGGCGATTGCTTTTTGGCGAACAGTCAAAATATTTTTCAATTCATCTACGATGGTCGTGCCATTATCCCACAGGTGCGCATAGATGTGGGCTCCACCCGGGTTACGTGCATCCGCATCGGTAATGAACCGAAGTCCTTTTTCATAAGCTTGATCAAGAACCTGATTCAGTTCCGTTTGGGACTTGTGCGCTCCATAGGCATAATCGACAGAAACCTTATCCCAGTCACCAATCTTGGTGTCGTAGGCATGACTGAAGTCCATCTGTTTTCCCTTAAATTCAACTTGTGGATGTGGATAATCCATCACACTGGTATTCGCTCGCGCACTTGCCGCATAATTATGGGCAAATCCGAGCGTATGGCCTATTTCATGCGCCGCTAATTGTCGGATTCGTGCCAAAGCCATGGCAAGCATAGGCCCATTATGGGAACCATCGACTGCAAAAGGAGCATTCATGAGTGCCTGAGCAATTAAAAAGTCTTGGCGAATACGTAAACTACCTAGGCTTACGTGACCTTTTAAAATTTCACCCGTTCGTGGATCTGCGATGCTAGCACCATAGGACCAGCCACGGGTAGAGCGATGTACCCACTGAATAACATGGTAACGGACATCCAACGGATCCGCATCTTCAGGCAATAATTTGACCTGAAATGCATCCTTGTAACCTATCGCTTCAAACGCTTGATTCCACCAACGACCTCCTTCCATCAAGGCAGAGCGAATGGGTTCCGGAGTTCCATTATCTAAATAATAAATAATTGGTTTTACCGCCTCAGAAACCGCTGCGCTTGGATCCTTCTTTTCTAAGCGATGTCGGGTAATCCATTTCTTTTCAATGACTTCCTGAACGGGAGAGGCATAATCCTGAAAAGTAATGGCATTTGCCCCAGAACGCGGGTCAAATAAACGTGGCTGATATTTGCTATCGGGCAATTCGATAAATGAGTGATGCTCTACAACCGTTACATAGTCTGCATTGGGAGCTACTGAACGAATTTCAGCTCCTGTTCCATTACCCGCAAAAGTGAGACGCGCTTCAAACTCTGAATTTTTTGGAAAGGATTTTGTTCGTTCCAAGGCCAATGAACTTTTGGATTTATCCAAACTATAAGTTCCTTGCTTGGCTTGTGAAAGACGTTTCAAAACACCATGCACATCCTGCAGGAGAAAATCGGTAAAATCGATGAAATAGGATCCATTGGAAGCATGTTCGATTTTGAATCCAAATAGCACCGACTTCGCAAAGGCTTGTTGGACCGAAAGCTTCTCCAGCGCATTGGTCGTATTTGCCCTGTATCGGGTATTGGGTTGAATCAGGAAAATTTTATTCCCTTGCTTCTCGAAATAGACTACTTGTTCATTGCCCAGTTGGCCTCGATCCAAGCCTAAATCATTATTCCCCACCCCCTGCGCAAGTGAGTAGGCATACAAAAACTCCTCGTTGAGTTTATTGACCTCGAGGTAAATCTTATCATTTGAGTCGTCGTAATAAAAATTGAAATAGCCGGAATAGGCTTTCATCAACTTGAGCTTGTCGGCAATTTGCGCTTGGGCTCCTAAACTACATAGGAGAAAAAGTAGGATAATTTTTTTCATAGTAAGTGATAAACAGGTAGGTATCGTCACGCCAAAATATGCGAGCGTCCAACGCATAATAACGGGTCCCAAATTGGCAATATATTTGACAAAATCCAACCGATAAATTTCATTGGTACTGCGCGGGTGAACAGATTGATGCGAGGTAAAATGAAATTTCAATCAACTTCATAAAATAAATCTAACATTTAATTTGGCCGATTAAGTGCCTCTCGGTCCCTAGATAGTACAAATGTGCTCCAAATAAAAATATGTTTAGACTTGCACCTATCTGAATTCAAAACTAATTGATAATTAACGAGTTACAGGAATGAACATAAACTAAAAGAGAAATGAAATTAAAATCAATTGCTTTATCATTCGTTGCTTTGATCGGCATGTCGTTCGTAGCAAACGCACAAAAAACAGTAGTAGATGTGGCTGTTGGATCTCCAGCTCACACAACTTTAGTCGCAGCGGTGAAAGCGGCTGGATTAGTTGAGACCTTACAGAGCGCTGGACCGTTTACTGTATTTGCTCCTACCAATGATGCATTTGCCAAATTGCCTGCAGGAACGGTAGATTATTTATTGAAGCCTGAGAATAAACCAACTTTAACGAAAGTGCTTACTTACCACGTCATTGCGGGCACATTTGATGCAGCTACCGTTGTGAAAGCGATCACGGATGCGAAAGGATCTTTGGCCTTGAAAACCGTTAGTGGAGGTACAGTGACTGCTTCGTTGAAAAACGGAAAAGTTGTGTTAACTGATGAGAAAGGTGGTTCAGCTACGGTTGTTGCTACGGATTTGAAAGCAGGAAACGGAATTGTACATGTAATCGATGCTGTTGTATTGCCTAAATAAGCATAAAAAATATTTTATACAGTAAAGCCACAGGACTTCCTGTGGCTTTGCACGTATTAGCTGCTGACCTAGAGTCTACTCGTATTTCTAATTTAAAAATAAGTCATGTTTAAAAAATTTAAAGCTTCCGAACTCTTAATTATCGTCGTTGTCTTGATTGTCATTTTTGTCAGTGAATACCTGTATTTGGTCGTTGGTGATAAGGATAAGGCAATCTTCATTGGCTTATGGCCACCAACTATCTTGGGTTTATTGAATTTCATCAACGCTAAATTGAAAAAATAATGGATATGGATATTATTTTACTCACGGCAGTTATTTCGACCTTATTTATCGTGTTTATCATTGCTGTTTATAGGGAATTTGCTGTCATGGAAAGTGAGACTTATGTATTCCAAAAGGAATCGGGTCCTCGGGCTGGCTTAGTCAATTTTGTGGGCAATCTTGCCGCTAATAAATCGCTGACACCCGAAGAAAAAAAGGTTATTTATCAAGCCATGCATCGCAACATTGCAGATATGGAATCTGACGGCGTTTACTTTGACAATTCACTCAAAGAAATTGTTCTAGATCAGATATCGGTTTTGGCAGAAGTGGAACCGAAACTACCCACGCGAGCTAAACGAAAAGTGTAAATCTGCAATCGATTATTTTACGGATTCCTGATAAAAAATTATGTTGACTTTTCTCGCGAAATTTAGTGAGGTTTTCGATCGAACGGTCAGTCCGAAGCGCATTCGGATGGTAGAACTGACCATCCTAAGACTTGCGTTATTAGCGTTTGTACTGCATTTAGGTTTTATTTTTCTCGCTAATCAGGTAAGTTATTTCGCAAATTTTCAGCACAGTTACCTGAAAGCGATTTACACGCCATTTAGCTTTATTCTTTTTTACGAAGTATTGCTGTTGGTGATTATCATCCCCA
>JACCDX011784312.1_pt1 | contig 10945 bp, 9 predicted proteins | sample 7449681 | NCBI WGS metagenome assembly JACCDX01 (sample SAMN15323450, study PRJNA562643) | freshwater metagenome | isolation source: river surface water | place: USA:Blue River Watershed | collected 2017-08-18
GCCAGGGGCGCGCCCACGGTGTGCACGCAGGGCACGAACTCACCATCCACGCCCAGCACGTCGTACACGGCCTTGCCCATGCGGGTCATGATCTTCATGTTCACCGCCACATAGGCGCTGTCGGACAGCTCGATGCCGATATGGGCGATGGGCGAACCCAGCGGGCCCATGGAGAAGGGCACCACGTACATGGTGCGGCCCTTCATGCAGCCGTCAAAGAGGGGCTGCAGGGTGGCGCGCATCTGCGCGGGGTCCATCCAGTTGTTGGTGGGGCCGGCGTCTTCCTTCTTCTGCGAGCAGATGTAGGTGCGGTCTTCCACGCGGGCCACGTCCGACGGGTCGGACCAGGCCAGATAGGAGTTGGGGCGCTTGGCCGGATTGAGCTTCTTGAAGGTCCCGGCGTCAACCAGCTGCTGGCACAGGCGGTCGTATTCTTCCTGGCTGCCGTCGCACCAGTAGACCGAGTCCGGCTTGCACAGGGCCACCATGTCGGCGACCCAGGCGATCAATTTCGCGTTTTTCACCCAGGCGGGGGCCTTTACGCCCAGGCCCTGCATCGCGGGAGAGTTCATGTCCAAAGCTCCTGAAGTTAAAACCTGATTTCCGCAGGGCGCCGAGACGGACGCCCTCCGGAAAGCGGGCTTTTCAGAAGGCACAGGACGGGTGCGCCGACGGGAGAGCTGCCCGATTTTAGGGATGCGCCCATCGGGCCGCGTCGGGTTACACCTTGATTTCATGCAAAACTTGCATGAGGTTATGCGGATAACCGCCTCGTGCGGTCGGACGTCCGGAGGGTGTGCCCGAAAAGAATTCCAAAGAATTCATTTCGTGCGGCGCGCCAAGAAAAAACGGCCCGCCTCGCGATGAACGCAGGGCGGGCCGGCTGGCGAGGCGCCCCTGCAGGGGCGCGTGAACCCGGACGGGTTCAGGCCATGAAGACGGCGATGAAGGCCAGAAGGAAGATCAGGACGCCGCCGACGACGGGCAGCACGATCGGCATGCTGGGAACGATGCGCTCCACCGGATCCTGGGATTCGGAGGCGGCGTGTTGGGAGGTGTTGCTGGACATGAAGGCTTTCCTTGGGGCAAACGGGTGCGCTCCTGGCGCGACCTGGCGATTTTAGCGGCCCGTACGCGTGGGCGCTGCGTGCCCGGCGCCTTCGTTCCGCGCGAGGGGTATTCCATGTAGCATCGCCTCGCGTTATGGTTTGCCGCGTTGCAAGCAGGAGGCCTGGATGGTCAAGCGTTCGCTCGATGTGCACGTGCTGCCCTCGCCCGGGCTGAAGGACGCACCCGTCCTGGACATGATGTGCTCGCACTTCGTGCTGACGCTGGCTGCCAAGCAGGGGGGCAAGTTCAACGTCCGCCGCGACCTGAACGGCCTGCTGGCGCTGGCCGGCCGGCACCTGGTGTGGCCGGCCTCCGCGCTCACGCGCCTGCGTGAATTTCTGGCCCGCCGCTGCCACGACAACGACCTGTGGCGTGGCCACGAAGCCCTCTCGCCCCGCGAATTCCTCGATCGGCACGGCCTGTGGCGCGGCCCCTACGAGGAAGGCACGCTGTTCTTCTACCTCGATGAATACGCCAAGGACCAGCCCAAGGACCTGCTGTCCGTGCTGGCTGTCACCGGCCAGTGGCTCACGCATGCCCTGAAGAAGCAGTCCACCCTCGTCGAGAAGAACATCGACGCGCTGTCCGGCCTGCTGCAGTTGAACCGCGCGGAACGTGCCTTGCTGCTGTATGGCACGCTGGCCCGTTACCAGCGTGACCTGCGCAGCCTGCTGGTGGAGTTCAAGGTGAACAATGCGCCCGAGGCCTATGCGGCGATTGCGGAAATCGCGGGCGTCAATGCCACCGAGGTGGGCGAGGCGCTGCGCGCGGGCTCGCGCCTGGAGCGTATTGGTCTGGTGGAGAACCTGATCTCCGAGCACAACATCACCGACCTGGCGGACCTGATGAAGGTCAGCGAGAAGCTGCCCCCCGTGCTGATGCGGGAGTACCGCGACCAGGCGGAACTCATGGCCGTGTTCACGCGGCCCTGTACCAAGAGCGCGCTGGGCCTGGCTGATTTCAGCTTCGTGCAGGACGACGCGCAGGTGTTGTGCGCGCTGCTTCGCAATGCCGTGGCACGCAAGGAGCCGGGCGTCAACGTGCTGCTCTATGGACCGCCCGGCACCGGCAAGACGGAGCTGGCCAAGGTCGCGGCCCAGGCCGCGGGGCTGGAGTTGTTCGAGGTGGAATACGCCGACCGCGACGGGCACTCGCTGTCCGGGCGTGACCGCTATCGCTCGCTGCAGATCGCGCAGGTGTTCCTCAAGGGCAGCGCGAATGCGGCCCTGCTGTTCGATGAAGTGGAGGACGTGTTTCCCCCCATCAGCTCCGAGGCGGCGCAATTCATGGCGCGGGCGGAGCAGGGCATGGCAGCGCCCTCCGGCAGCGTGAGCGGCAAGGCCTGGGTCAACCAGATCCTGGAGACCAACACCGTGCCCACGATCTGGGTCACCAACCGCATCGAGCAGATCGACCCGGCCTTCCGCCGGCGCTTTGCCTATCACCTGGAGCTGAAGTCGCCGCCGCCTGGCGCGCGCGAAAGCCTGGTGCGCAAGACGCTGGAAGGCGTGGCCGTGTCCGATGAATTCGTGGCGCGCCTGACCGGGCGCAAGGGGCTCACGCCCGCGCAGATCCGCACCGCAGTGCGCTTTGCCGGACTGGCCCAGGACGACCCGGCCAGCACCGAGCGGCTGATCGAGCGCCAACTGCGCAATGCCGACCTCGCGCTGGGCAACCACGGCAGCGAACCGGGCCAGCGGCCGCGTGTCACCACCTATGACCTGGACATGCTCAACGTCGAGAGCCGCTTCGAGGTACCCCGCATCGTCGAGGCACTGAAGGCGCGGGGGCACGGCACCCTGTGCTTCTACGGCCCGCCGGGCACCGGCAAGACGGCCCTGGCCGAACACATCGCGCGCGCGCTGGAGCGGCCCTTGCTGGTGAAGCAGGCCAGCGACCTCATGAGCAAATTCGTGGGCGAGACCGAGCAGAACATGGCCGCCATGTTCCGGGAGGCGCAGGCCGAACAGGCCGTGTTGCTGCTGGATGAGGCGGACAGCTTCCTGCAGGACCGGCGCGGCGCGCAGCGCACCTACGAAGTGACCGAGGTCAACGAGATGCTGCAAGGCATGGAGCGTTACGCGGGCATCTTCGTGTGTACGACCAACCTGTTCGACCGCATCGACCCTGCCGCCCTGCGCCGCTTCACTTTCAAGATCCGCTTCAAGCCGATGACCGCGGTGCAGCGCGAACGCATGTTTGTGGTGGAGGCCTTGCAGGGGCAGGGGGAAAGGCTGACCCCGGACCTCGCGGCGCGCCTGAAGAAGCTGGACCAGCTGTGCCCGGGTGATTTCGCGGCCGTGAAGCGCCAGGTCACCGTGCTGGCGGCCGACTTCAGCGCGGAAGAATTCCTCGACCAGCTCGAGGTGGAGCACCGCCTGAAGCCGGAGGTGCGCGAGGCGCGGGCGGTCGGGTTCCTGCAGTAACGGCCGGCGCGCATCGACCGGCGGTGCACGCGCCGTCAGCCGCCTGGCGTGTCGTCAGGCGCTGTCGCTTCCAGCGGCGGCCAGTCCAGAAGCTCCGCCAGCCGCCGCACCACCCATTGCGCTTGCGGCGGCGGCACGGGCGAGCCTTCCTGCAGCAGCGCCTGCAGCATCTTCTCCAGGACATCCTGCTCGGTCACGCCGAGCTCGAACTGTTTCAGGCGCGCCTGCTCCGTCAGCATCTGCGCGAGGTCCTCGCACAGCTCGTAGCGTTCACGCACGTGGGCCATGGGTTCGGTCAGGCGCAGGCCGCCGCGCGCGGCGAACAGCGCCACGAACGAATCGGGCACCTGGATCTGGTTGGCGTCGTCCATCACCTCTCCTGGCTTACTGCTGCTGCGCGGCTTTCAGCGCCGCGCGCAGCTTGTCCTTCTTGCTCGGGCGCTTGCCCTTGATGCCGCCGGTCGAGGCGGCGGGGTGTGGCGGCATCTCCTGGGGTTCGAAGCCCGGCACCTGCTCGGGCGTGATCACCAGGCCCTGCCGCTTCTCGATCAGTCGCCAGTGCACCTGGGTGCTGGCGCTCACGAAGCTCACGGCCAGACCGCTTGCGCCCGCGCGCCCCGTGCGGCCGATGCGGTGCACGTAATCGACCGCCGACCTGGGCAGGTCGAAGTTCACGACCACGGGCAGGTCGGGGATGTCGATGCCGCGCGCGGACAGGTCGGTGGTGACCACGACATCCCAGCGGCCCTCCTTGAACTGCTGCAGCACCTCGGTACGCTGGCCCTGGCTCATGTCGCCATGCAGGGGCGAGGCGTAGATGCCGGACTTGTAAAGCTTCCAGGCCACATGGTCCGCGGCGTAGCGCGTGCCCACGAACACCAGGGCGCGCGGCCAGCCCTCCGACTGAATCAAATGCTTCAAGAGCATGGTGCGACGCGCTGGATCGACCTCGATCACGCGCTGGATGATGGCGCCCGCAGGCGCGCCGTCGTCGGCGACGGCAGCCCCCGCCGGGACGGAAGGCGTGGTGACCGTGATGCGCACCGGCTCCTTCAGCAGGGGCTCGGCCAGCGCGCGCACCGCCTCGGGGAAGGTGGCGGAGAAGAACAGGTTCTGCCGTTGCCGGGGCAGGGCCGCGAGCACGGACGCGAGTTCGTCCGCGAAACCCATGTCGAGCATGCGGTCGGCCTCGTCGATCACCAGCGTACCGACGTGCGACAGGCGCAGCGCATTGCGCTGCATCAGGTCCAGCAACCGCCCGGGCGTGGCCACCACCACATCGGCGCCCCCGCGCAGGCCCATCATCTGCGGATTGACCGAGACGCCGCCAAACAGCACCGCGACCCGCAGCGTCCGGGACCCGCCCTGGCGCGCCGCCTCGACCCCCTGCGACGCTTGCGCCAGCCGGCGAAACACCTCGCCCACCTGTGCCGCCAGTTCGCGGGTCGGCACCAGCACCAGCGCACGCACACGGCGCGGTGTCTGCACGGATTCGGCCAGGAGCCGCTGCAGCACGGGCAACGCGTAGGCCGCCGTCTTGCCCGAGCCCGTGGGTGCGATCGCCAGCAGGTCGGCGCCGCGCAGGATCGCGGGCAGGGCTTGCGCCTGGATGGGGGTGGGTTGGGACAGGTCCATCGCGCCCGCGGCGCGTTCGAGGTCGGACGTGATGCCCAGGTCGGAAAAACGCATGACGGGGGACGGGCCGGTCAAGGCGAGCGGTGCAGGCGCGGCGCCGAGAGCAGCGCGTAGTTGTCCTCGATGGCGGCGTCCACGACCGGCCAGCGGCCAGTCAGCCCCGCGGCCGCCAGGGCCTTGCGCAGGGCTGCCAGGTCCTTGGGATCGGGTGCCACCTTGATCTGTGCGAGGGCCGCCGGGGCGTTGCCGCCCTGGAGCAGTGCCATCACCCGCAGGGCCCAATCGTTCTTGCGCATGTCCGCATTGTCCGCCAAGGCGGGTGTGGAATGATCGGCGCATGCCCGCCACCGCTTTTGACACGCTGCCCCTCTCACCCTCCGCGCTGGAAAACCTGCAGCGCCTGGGGTATCGCGAGATGACCCCCATCCAGGCGGCCAGCCTCCCGCCTGCGCTTTTAGGCAAGGACCTGATCGCCCAGGCCAAGACCGGCAGCGGCAAGACCGCTGCGTTTGCGCTGGCCTTGCTCGCCAATCTCAACCCGCGCCGTTTTGCGGTGCAGGCCCTGGTGCTGTGCCCCACCCGCGAGCTGGCCGACCAGGTGACCCTGGAGGTGCGGCGCCTGGCGCGCGCCGAGGACAACATCAAGGTGGTCACCCTGTGCGGGGGTGTGCCCCTGCGCGGGCAGCTGGCCACGCTGGAACACGGCGCGCACATCGTGGTGGGCACGCCCGGGCGCGTGATGGACCACCTGGCGCGCGCGAGCCTGAAGCTCGACGCCCTGGCCACCCTGGTGCTCGACGAGGCCGACCGCATGCTGGACATGGGCTTCTTCGACGACATCGTCACCGTGGCCAGGCAGTGCCCGGCGACTCGCCAGACCTTGCTGTTCTCGGCCACCTACCCCGAAGGCATCGCCAAGCTCGCAGCCCAGTTCATGCGCGAGCCCGTGACGGTGAAGGTCGATGCGCAGCACGCGGGCGGCCAGATCGCGCAGCGCTGGTACGAGGTGAAGCCAGGCGAGCGCGTGGCCGTCGTGGCGCGCCTGCTCGAACATTTCCGGCCGGCCAGCACGCTGGCGTTCTGCAACACCAAGGTGCGGTGCCGCGAGGTGGCGGCCGCCTTGCAGGCGCAGGGTTTTCAGGCCCTCGCGCTGTACGGCGAGCTGGATCAGCGTGAGCGCGACCAGGTGCTGGTGCGCTTTGCCAATCGGAGCTGCTCCGTGCTGGTGGCCACCGACGTGGCTGCGCGCGGCCTGGACATTCCGAGCCTGGCAGCGGTGATCAACGTCGACGTGACGCCCGACCCCGAGGTGCATGTGCACCGCATCGGGCGCACGGGGCGGGCGGGCGAACGGGGGCTGGCCCTGTGCCTCGCCAGCCTGGACGAGATGGGCGCGGTGGGTCGCATCGACCAGCTGCAGGGGCGCGAGAGCGAGTGGTTCCCGCTGGCGGAACTCACCCCGGCGCCAGGCGGGCCGCTGATGCCGCCGATGGCCACCTTGCACCTGCAGGCGGGTCGCAAGGACAAGATCCGCCCTGGCGACGTGCTGGGGGCGCTCACCGCCGACCTGGGCTACACGCGCGAGCAGGTGGGAAAGATCGATGTGAACGAGTTCTCCACCTACGTGGCGGTGGACCGCGCGATCGCGCCGCAGGCGGCCAGCCGTCTCAACGCCGCACGGATCAAGGGACGCAGCGTGAAGGTAAGGCTGCTGGACGGAGACTGAGGCGCGTGCGGCGTCAGTCCTTGTAGTAGGCCTCGACCGTGCCTTTGAGCTTGATCAGGAGCGGCTGGCCCTTGCGGTCCAGCGTCTTGCCGGCGGGCAGCTTGATCCAGCCTTCGCTGATGCAGTACTCCTCGACGCCCTTTTGCTCCTTGCCATTGAGGCGGATGCCGATGTCGTGCTCGAAGGCGGCGGCCAGGTGGTGCGGGCTGGCCGGGTCGGTGCAGAGGCGGTCGGGCAGGGCGGGGCGCTCGGTGGGGACGGTGGGTTCAGTCATCCGCGTATTTTCCAGGATCAGCCGGGTCGGCCCGGGCCCTGCCTGCCCTCAGCCCGCGGAGCCCACCACCCGCAGCACCTCTTCGCCATACGCCTCGAGCTTCTTGGCGCCGATGCCGCTGACGCTTTGCAGGTCTTCCAGGCTGTGCGGATCGAGGGCCGCGATGGCGGCCAGCGTGGCGTCGTGGAAGATCACGTAGGCCGGCAGGTTGTGTTCGCGTGCCACCTCGGCGCGCCAGGCCTTGAGGGCGGCGAAGCGCGCCTGGCCGGCTTGCGTGAGCCCCGCCGCCACGGCCGCCGCCGCGGGTTTGGCCGAGGGCATGCGCCGGCCACGGGAGGACGGCGCGGCGATGGCCTCGCGCAGCATCACGGCCTGTTCGCCCCGCAGCACCGCCCGCGAGCCTTCGGTCAGGCGCAGGGTGTTGAAGGCCTGGCCATCGACCGCCACCGCGCCCACCGCGATCAACTGGCGCAGGACACCGCGTAGCTGCGCCTCGCTGAAGGCGGCGCCGATGCCGAAGGTGCTGACCTGGTCGTGGCCGAACTGCTTGACCTTCTCCGTGGCCTTGCCACGCAGGATGTCCATGATGTGGCCGGTGCCGAAGCTGATGCCGCTGGCCTGCTGCACCCGGTAGATGGTGGACAGCAGCTTGCGCGCGGCGTCGGTGCCGTCCCAGACCTGGGGCGGCGAGACGCAGTTGTCGCAATTGCCGCAAGCTTTTGAAGCTTCCCCGAAGTACGCCAGCAGCCGCACGCGCCGGCAGTCGGTGGCCTCGGCCAGTCCCAGCAGCGCGTCGAGCTTGCCGCGCATCACCTGCTTGAACTCTTCGCCCGCCGGGCTCTCGTCGATCATGCGGCGCTGGTTCACCACGTCCTGCAGGCCGTAGGCCATCCAGGCGGCGGCGGGCAGGCCGTCGCGTCCCGCGCGTCCCGTCTCCTGGTAGTAGCCCTCGATGTTCTTGGGCATGTCCAGGTGGGCGACGAAGCGCACGTCAGGCTTGTCGATGCCCATGCCGAAGGCGATGGTGGCCACCATCACGATGCCCTCCTCGCGCAGGAAGCGGTCCTGGTGCTGCTGGCGGACCGTGGCCTCCAGGCCGGCGTGATAGGGCAGGGCGGGAATGCCCTCGTCCGCGAGGGTCTGCGCGATCTCCTCGACGCGCTTGCGTGACTGGCAGTACACGATGCCCGCCTCGCCCATGTGCTCCGACTCGATGAACCGCAGCAGCTGGCGCGTCGCGTCCTGCTTCTCGACGATCGTGTAGGAGATGTTGGGGCGGTCGAAGCTGCTGACGAACTGGCCGGCGTCCTCGAGCTGCAGGCGCTCGACGATGTCCTGGCGCGTGAGCGCGTCGGCGGTGGCGGTGAGGGCCACGCGCGGCACGCCGGCGTAGCGCTCGTGCAGCACGGTGAGCGCGCGGTACTCGGGCCGGAAGTCGTGGCCCCACTGGCTCACGCAATGCGCTTCGTCGATGGCGAACAGGCCCAGCATCCCGCGCTCGTGCAGCGAATCCAGCTGTGCGAGGAAGCGCGGGGTGGTCACGCGCTCGGGCGCGGCATAGAGCAGGGTGATCCCGCCGCGCAGCAGGCGTTTCTCGACGGCGTTGGCTTCCTCGCCGCTGAGGGTGGAATTGAGGAAGGCCGCTTCGACGCCGGCTTCGTGCAGGGCGCCGACCTGGTCGTGCATCAGCGCGATCAGGGGCGAGACGACGACGGAGATGCCCTGCCCCCGCCGCTGGCGCACGATGGCGGGCACCTGGTAGCACAGGGACTTGCCCCCGCCGGTGGGCATGAGCACTAGGGCGTCGCCGCCAGCGCACACGTGGTCGATGATGGCCGCCTGCGGGCCGCGGAACTGTTCGTAGCCGAAGACCTCGCGCAGCACCGTCAGGGGCGCGGCTGCGGGAGCGGTGGTGGGGGAAGTGGCGTCTGTCGCGAGCAAGATGCCCGTGATTGTCGTCGCAGATGACAGCCGCGCTCCAGGGTTTCGTGCGTGGCCGCTGCCGGACACTGCAGGCCTTCCTACAATCGGGGGATCATGACCGCCACGCCCGCCTACACCCGCGCCCAGGCCCTGCCCGGCATCCTTGCGCAGCGCATCGTCCTCATCGACGGCGCCATGGGCACCATGATCCAGCGCTTTCGGCTGACCGAAGCCCAGGTCCGCGGCGAGCGGTTCAAGGACCACGGCAAGGACCTGAAGAACAACGGCGAGCTGCTCAGTCTCACCCGCCCGGACGTGATCCGGGACATCCATGAGGGTTTCCTGGCGGCGGGCGCGGACATCATCGAGACCAACACCTTCGGCGCGACCACGATTGCCCAGGACGATTACGAGCTGGGCCCGCTGGCGCGGGAGATGAACCTGGCCTCGGCCCGCGTGGCACGCGAGGCGGCGGACAAGTTCTCCACCCCGGACAAGCCGCGCTTCGTCGCCGGCGCGCTCGGCCCCACGCCGCGCACGGCCAGCATCAGCCCCGACGTGAACGACCCCGGCGCGCGCAACGTCGACTTCGAGCAATTGAGGGCCGCTTATTTCGAACAGGTCGAGGCCCTGGCCGAGGGCGGGGTCGACCTGCTGCTGGTGGAAACCATCTTCGACACGCTCAACGCGAAGGCGGCGCTGTTCGCGATCGATGAATACTTTGAAAAGTCCGGCGAGCGGCTGCCCCTGATCATCAGCGGCACGGTCACCGACGCCTCGGGCCGCATCCTCAGCGGCCAGACGGTCACGGCCTTCTGGCACAGCGTGCGCCACGCCCAGCCCCTGGCGGTGGGCCTGAACTGCGCGCTGGGCGCGGCGCTGATGCGTCCCTACCTCCAGGAGCTGGCCAAGGTGGCGGGCGACACCTGCATCAGCTGTTATCCCAACGCGGGATTGCCCAACCCCATGAGCGAGACCGGCTTCGACGAGACGCCCGAGGTCACCGCCCGCCTGCTGCGGGAGTTCGCTGCCGAGGGGCTGATCAACATCGTGGGCGGCTGCTGTGGCACCACCCCCGAGCACATCGCCGCCATCGGCCAGGCTGTCGCGCCCCTGTCGGCGCGCAGTGTGCGAAAAGACTTCTTCTACAAGGAAGCCGCCTGAAGACAGGCGCGGCCCCCTGCGGCTAAAATCTCGTCACTCAAGGAGCGCTGCAGCAGCCGCCCGCCGGCTGCCAGGCTTGAGGACCCCCAACGGCGCTCACCTCGCAACCCCTAGCCGCCAGGTGAGCCATGCAGCCCGATCCTTCTTCCTCTCCTTCCACTGCGAACGCCAGCGCCGTGCCGCCCATGCGCCTGGCCGGCCTGGAGCCCGTCACCATCGGCCGTGACGCCCTGTTCGTCAACATCGGCGAGCGCACCAACGTCACCGGCTCCAAGGCCTTCGCCCGCCTGATCCTGGCGGGTGAGTTCGAGCAGGCCCTGGCCGTGGCGCGCCAGCAGGTGGAAAACGGCGCGCAGATCATCGACATCAACATGGACGAGGCCATGCTGGACAGCAAGGCCGCCATGGTGCGCTTCCTGAACCTGATCGCCTCCGAGCCCGACATCGCGCGCGTGCCGATCATGGTGGACAGCTCCAAGTGGGAGGTGATCGAGGCGGGCCTGCGCTGCATCCAGGGCAAGGCCATCGTCAACTCCATCAGCCTGAAGGAGGGCGAGGCGCCGTTTCGCCACCAGGCCAGGCTGATTCGCCGCTACGGCGCCGCCGCGGTGGTCATGGCCTTCGACGAGAAGGGACAGGCCGACACCTACCAGCGCAAGATCGAGATCTGCGAGCGGGCCTACCGAC
>JACCDX011511787.1_pt1 | contig 10940 bp, 8 predicted proteins | sample 7449681 | NCBI WGS metagenome assembly JACCDX01 (sample SAMN15323450, study PRJNA562643) | freshwater metagenome | isolation source: river surface water | place: USA:Blue River Watershed | collected 2017-08-18
TAAGCGGCGAGTGCGAAACGTTCGTCGTTTGCAGTTAGTTTTTTTCTGCGGTTTTACGAGGTGACAGAACCTCGACATGCCCTGCTGCGTGCCCGAACCCATGTCGAAACCAATGCAGCCCCAGAACCGTTATTTTAGGCGCTGCGCAGGGATTTCAAGAGCGCCGTCGGTGCGTCAATGTGTAAATGCGCGTTCCAGCGCGCCACATCGGTCTGCTGGCCCAGGTAACCATAGGTGGCCGCCACCGTGCCCATGCCAGCGGCCAGGCCGGCCACGATGTCGCGTTCGTCGTCACCCACATACACGCAACGCTTCGGGTCCACCCCCAAGCGCCGCGCGGCCTCGAACAGGGGTTCGGGGTGCGGCTTGGCGTGTGGCGTGGTGTCGCCGCTGACGATGGCGCGGGCGCTCGCAAACAGCGGCATGGCCGCCGTCAGCGGTTCGGTGAAGCGGCTCGATTTGTTGGTGACCACGCCCCAGGGCAGGCCCGCGCTGATCAGCGCCGAGATCATCTCGGGCACGCCCTCGAACACGGTGGTGCGCGTGGTCATCGCGCGTTCATAGTTGACGAAAAATTCTTCGCGGTAGGTCAGAAACTCCGGGTGCTCGGGGCTCATGCCGAAGGCCACGCCCAACAGGCCGCGCGCCCCGGCACCCGCCATCGCCCGGTACTGCGCATAAGGCAGCGAGGGCAAACCGCGGTCCAGCCGCATCTTGTCGGCCGCCGCGCCGAGGTCGGGGGCGCTGTCGATCAGCGTGCCGTCCAGGTCAAACAGCACGGCCTGCACATCGGTGAACACGGTCATGCGGTTTTGCGGCAAGCCAGCAGGTAGTTCACGCTGGTGTCCTGGTTGAGCCAGTAGCGCCGGGTGAAGGGGTTGTAGGCCATGCCCCTGAAGCCTTGCAGGTCCAGGCCGGCATCGCGCGCCCACTGGCCCAGCTCACTGGGCTTGATCATGCGTGCGTACTCGTGCGTGCCCCGGGGCAACAACTTGAGCACGTATTCGGCGCCGACGATCGCGAACAGAAACGATTTGGGGTTGCGGTTGAGCGTCGAAAAAAACACCCAGCCACCGGGCTTGACCAGGCGCGCACAAGCCTGCACCACCGAGGCGGGATCGGGCACATGCTCGAGCATTTCCATGCAGGTCACCACATCGAAGGACTCTGGCCGCTCGGCGGCCAGGGCCTCGGCACTGACCTCGCGGTACTGCACGCCCTGGGTGCCGGCCTCGAGCGCGTGCAGCTGCGCCACCTTGAGCGACTTGCTGGCCAGATCGATGCCCAGCACCTGCGCGCCCTTGCGCGCCATGGCGTCGGCCAGGATGCCGCCACCGCAGCCAACATCGAGCACCTGCTTGCCAGACAGCGCCGCCAGCGTGTGGATCCACTCGAGGCGCAGCGGGTTGATCTGGTGCAGCGGTGCAAACTCGCTCTCAGGGTCCCACCAGCGGTGGGCCAACTCGGAAAATTTGGCCAGTTCGGCCGGATCGACGTTGCTTGTGCTCATGCAGCGATTGTGTTGCAGGCCCGCAAGACGGCGGGCTCGGACATGAAAAAAGCCCCATTGCTGGGGCTTTTTCGATTCACCGGGGGTGAGATCAGTTGGCGCGGGTGCCCACCACTTCGATCTCGACGCGGCGGTTCTTGGCGCGACCCTGGCTGGTCTTGTTGTCGGCCACGGGCTGCTTCTCGCCCTTGCCTTCGGTGTAGACGCGGTTCTTTTCGATGCCCTTGGACACCAGGTAAGCCTTGACGGCTTCAGCGCGGCGCACCGACAGCTTCTGGTTGTAGGCGTCGGTACCGATGGAATCGGTGTGGCCCACAGCGATGATCACTTCGAGGTTGATGCCCTTGACCTTCCCGACCAGATCGTCGAGCTTGGCTTTGCCTTCGGGCTTGAGGTTGGACTTGTCGAAGTCGAAGAAAGCGTCAGCAGCGTAGGTCACCTTGGTGGCGGCGGCCGGAGCGGGAGCGGGCGCAGGCGCAGCGGCCTTGGGGGCAGCAGGCGCGGCAGCCGGAGCAGCCTTGGGGGCCACGATGGCGCCATCACAGCCGGCAGCGGCGGTGGCGGGCGTCCAGTTGGCATCGCGCCAGCACAGCTCGTTCGTACCGTTTTTCCAAACCAGCTCGCCGGTGCCATTGCGCCAGTTGTCGATGGTTTGTGCACCAGCGGCGGACACGAGGGCAGCAGAGGCCAGGAACATCGCCACTTTGTTGAGTTTCTTCATGGTTTTCCTCATCAAAAATTGAGCCGCAGCTGCGCTGCGATAAAAGTTAACGTTTGGAACTCGTTTTCACCAAACGTCTCAGATGATTGTGCCACAGCGTTTGGGTGTGTTCGCGAAAGAAAGGCACAAGGGGTTCTGGCTAACCGTAATTAGCACTTAACGTTGCATCGATACCACACCCGCTTGACCCTAAAATCTTGGGTTTACCCAGCGCCAGAGCCCCAGCACCCATGACCCAGTTCGCCAAAGAAACGCTGCCCATCAGCCTTGAAGAGGAGATGCGCCGCAGCTACCTCGACTACGCCATGAGCGTGATCGTGGGGCGCGCCCTGCCCGATGCGCGTGACGGCCTCAAGCCCGTGCACCGCCGCGTGCTGTACGCCATGCACGAACTCAACAACGACTGGAACCGGCCCTACAAAAAATCGGCCCGTATCGTCGGTGACGTCATCGGTAAATACCACCCGCACGGCGACAGCGCGGTGTACGACACCATCGTGCGCATGGCGCAGGACTTCTCGCTGCGCCACATGCTGGTCGATGGCCAGGGCAACTTCGGCTCGGTCGACGGCGACAACGCCGCCGCCATGCGATACACCGAAATCCGCATGTCCAAGATCGCGCACGAGATGCTCGCGGACATCGACAAGGAGACGGTGGACTACGGCCCCAACTACGACGGCTCCGAAAAAGAACCGCTGGTGATGCCCACGCGCCTGCCCAACCTGCTGGTCAACGGCTCGGGTGGCATTGCGGTCGGCATGGCCACCAACATCCCGCCGCACAACCTCAACGAGGTGGTGGACGCCTGCCTGCACCTGCTGCGCAACCCGGAAGCCTCGATCGACGAGCTGATGGAGATCATCCCGGCGCCGGACTTCCCCACGGGCGGCATCATCTACGGCATCACCGGCGTCAAAGACGGTTACCGCACCGGCCGTGGCCGAGTGGTCATGCGCGCCAAGTGCCATTTCGAGGACATCGACAAGGGCCAGCGCCAAGCGATCATCGTTGACGAGATCCCCTACCAGGTCAACAAAAAGAGCCTGCTCGAGCGCATCGCCGAGCTGGTGCACGAAAAGAAGATCGAAGGCATCAGCCACATCCAGGACGAGTCCGACAAATCGGGCATGCGCGTGGTGATCGAGCTCAAGCGCGGCGAAGTGCCCGAGGTGGTGCTGAACAACCTGTACAAGCAAACGCAGCTGCAGGACACCTTCGGCATCAACATGGTGGCCCTGATCGACGGCCAGCCCAAGCTGTGCAACATCAAGGACCTGATCCAGGTCTTCCTGGAGCACCGCCGCGAAGTGGTCACGCGCCGCACCGTCTTCAACCTGCGCAAGGCCCGCGACCGCGGCCACGTGCTCGAAGGCCTGGCTGTGGCGCTGGCCAACATCGACGAGTTCATCGCCATCATCCGCAACGCCCCCACGCCGCCGGTGGCCAAGACCGAGCTCATGGCCAAGAGCTGGGACAGTCAGCTGGTGCGCACCATGCTCACGCGTGCCCGCGAAGACGGCTCCACCATCAACGCCGATGACTACCGTCCCGAAGGCTTGGAGCGCCAGTTCGGCATGGGCCAGGACGGCCTGTACCGCCTGAGCGAAACACAAGCGCAGGAAATCCTGCAAATGCGCCTGCAGCGCCTCACGGGCCTGGAGCAAGACAAGATCGTCGCCGAATACAAGGACGTGATGGCCGAGATCGAAGACCTGCTCGACATCCTGTCCAAGCCCGAGCGCGTGTCCGTCATCATCGGTGACGAACTCGCCTCGGTGCGCCAGGAGTTCGGCCAGACCAAGCTGGGCGCACGCCGCAGCGAGATCGAGCACAGCGCACAAGACCTCTCCACCGAAGACCTGATCGCGCCCACCGACATGGTGGTCACGCTCAGCCACAGCGGCTACATCAAGAGCCAGCCCCTGTCCGAATACCGCTCGCAAAAACGCGGCGGCCGTGGCAAGCAGGCCGCCGCCACCAAGGAAGACGACTGGATCGACCAGCTCTTCATCGCCAACACGCACGACTACATCCTGTGCTTCTCCAACCGTGGCCGCCTGTACTGGCTCAAGGTCTGGGAAGTGCCGGCCGGTTCGCGCAACTCGCGCGGCCGCCCCATCGTCAACATGTTCCCCTTGCAAGAGGGCGAGAAAATCAACGTGGTGCTGCCGCTGACCGGCGAGATGCGCAGCTTCCCCGAAGACCGCTATGTGTTCATGGCCACCGCCGGTGGCACCGTCAAGAAAACCGCGCTCGACGAGTTCAGCAACCCGCGCAAGGCCGGCATCATCGCGGTCGACCTTGACGAGGGCGATTATTTGATCGGTGCGGCGCTGACCGACGGCCAGCACGACGTGATGCTGTTCTCCGACGGCGGCAAGGCGGTGCGCTTCGATGAAAACGATGTGCGCCCCATGGGCCGCAACGCGCGCGGCGTGCGCGGCATGATGCTTGAAGAAGGCCAGCGCGTGATCGCCATGCTGGTGGCCGAAGACGAGCAGCAAAGCGTGCTCACGGCCACCGAAAACGGCTATGGCAAGCGCACCTCGATCGTCGAATACACCCGCCACGGCCGTGGCACCAAGGGCATGATCGCGATCCAGCAAAGCGAACGCAACGGCAAGGTCGTGGCCGCCACCCTGGTGCATGCCGACGACGAGATCATGCTGATCACCGACACCGGCGTGCTGGTGCGCACCCGCGTCGCCGAGATCCGCGAACTGGGCCGCGCCACGCAAGGCGTGACCCTGATCAGCCTGGACGAAGGCGCCAAGCTCTCGGGCCTGCAGCGCATTGTCGAGAACGATGCCAACGAGAAAGCCGAAGACGGCGACGAGGGTGCCGAGGCCGCCGAATGACGCGCGCCTGGAACTTCTCGGCCGGCCCGGCGGCCATGCCCGAAGCGGTGCTGCAGCAAGCCGCCAGCGAGATGCTGGACTGGCACGGCAGTGGCATGGGCGTGATGGAGATGAGCCACCGCGGCAAGGAGTTCATCGGCATCTACGAGCAGGCCGAAGCCGACCTGCGCGAGTTGCTGGCCGTGCCTGCGCACTTCCGTATCCTGTTCATGCAGGGCGGCGGCCTCGCCGAGAACGCCATCGTGCCGCTGAACCTCTCGCAAGGCGGCGCGATGGACTTTGTGCTGACCGGCAGCTGGAGCCAAAAATCGCACAAGGAAGCCGGCAAATACGGCGCCGCGCGCGTGGCCGCCACGGCACAAGCCAGCGGCTTCACCACCCTGCCCGCGCCGGCCACCTGGCAGATCGGCGCGGACAGCCGCTATGTGCACATTTGCGGCAACGAAACCATCCACGGCGTCGAGTTCCACGAGCTGCCCGACCTGAAGGCCCTGGGCTGCGACGCACCGCTGGTGCTGGACTTTTCTTCGCATGTGGCCTCGCGTGCGGTCGACTGGTCGCGCGTGGGCCTGGCCTTTGGCGGCGCTCAGAAAAACCTCGGTCCGGCTGGCCTCACGCTGGTGATCGTGCGCGAAGACCTGATCGGCCACGCCCTGAGCGCCTGCCCCAGCGCCTTTGATTACAAGCTGGTGGCCGACAACCAATCGATGTACAACACGCCGCCGACCTACAGCATCTACATCGCTGGCCTGGTGTTCCAGTGGCTCAAGGCCCAGGGCGGCATTGCGGCCATGGAGCTGCGCAACATCGCCAAGGCCCAGCTGCTCTACGACTTCATCGACGGCTCGCAGCTTTACCTCAACAAGGTGGACAAAGCCTGCCGCTCGCGCATGAACGTGCCCTTCTTCCTGCGTGGCGATGATGGTCAGCCGCTGCTCGATCTCACGCACCCGCGCAACGCGGCCTTCCTGAACGCCGCCAAGGCCGCGGGCCTGGTGCAGCTCAAGGGTCACAAATCGGTGGGCGGCATGCGCGCCAGCATTTACAACGCCATGCCGATCGAAGGCGTGCAAGCGCTGGTCGCCTGCATGCGCGAGTTTGAACGCACCGGCGCCTGAGCGCCCTCCTTTGCCATGAGCCAACAACCCGTTCAATCCGACGCCCTGGGCGCGCTGCGCGTGCAGATCGATTCGCTCGACCGCCAGCTGCTGCAGCTGCTCAACGAGCGCGCCAAGGTCGCCGAAAAAGTCGGTGAGATCAAACGTGCCGAAGGTTCGCCCTTCTTCCGCCCCGACCGCGTGGCCCAGGTCATCGACAAGATCACCCAGGCCAACCCCGGCCCGCTGCACAGCGAGCACGTGGCCTCGATCTGGCGCGAAATCATGTCGGCCTGCCTCGCGCTCGAAGCGCCGCAACGCGTGGCCGTGCTCGGTCCGCAAGGCACCTTCTGCGAACAGGCCGCGATCGAGTTCTTCGGCAGCGCCGCCAGCCTGATCTATTGCACCAACTTCGACGAAGTTTTCCACGCCACCGCTGCGGGCACCGCCCAGTACGGCGTGGTCGGCATGGAGAATTCCAGCGAGGGCGTGGTCGCCCGCTCGCTCGACCTCTTTCTGCGCTCGCCCGTGCACGTGGTCGGCGAGGTCAGCCTTTTGGTGCGCCACAACCTGCTGCGCCAGTCGCCCGGCGACGAAGGCATCGAGGTTGTGCTCGCGCACCCGCAGGCCCTGGCCCAATGCCAGGGCTGGCTCAGCCAGCACCTGCCGCTGGCCGAGCGCCGCGCGGTCTCGAGCAACGCCGAGGGCGCACGTCTGGCCGCGAGCAACCCCCGATGGGCGGCGCTGGCCAGCGAACGCGCAGCTGCGCAGTTCGGCCTGCACATCGTGCACCACGCCATCCAGGACGAGGCCTACAACCGCACGCGCTTCGCCGTGATCGCGCTGCCGCAGACCATGGCCACGCCACCGGCCTCGGGCAAGGACTGCACCAGCCTCGTGGTCTCGGTGCCCAACCGCCCGGGCGCGGTGCACGACCTCCTGGTGCCGCTCAAGCAAAACGGTGTGTCGATGACGCGCTTCGAGTCGCGTCCCGCCAAATCGGGCCAGTGGGAGTACTACTTCTACATCGACATCGCGGGCCACGTCAGCGAGCCGCAGGTGGCCGCCGCGCTGGACCAGCTCAAGGGCCTGTGCGCCTTCTACAAGGTGCTGGGCTCCTACCCGGTGAGCGACTGATGCGCATCGAGCGCCTGGCCCTGATCGGTTGCGGCCTGATGGGCGGCTCCTTCGCGCTCGCGCTGCGCCAGGCCCATGTGCTGGGTCGCGTGGCCGGCTTCAGTGCCACCGAAGGCACGCGCCGCCAGGCGCTGCAACTTGGCGTGATCGACGAGGCCTGCGCCAGCGTGGCCGAGGCCGTGCGCGGTGCCGACCTGGTGTTGCTGGCCGTACCGGTGCGCGCCACCGAAGACACGCTGCGCGCCATGGCCCCGCACCTGGCCGCCCAGGCCCTGGTGATGGACGTGGGCTCGACCAAGGGCGATGTGGTGGCCGCCGCGCGCGCCGCGCTCGGCGAGCGCCTGCCGAACTTCGTGCCCGCACACCCGATCGCCGGCAAGGAGGTCGCGGGCATCGCGCACGCCGACGCCGCGCTCTACCGCGACCGGCAAGTCATCCTCACGCCCCTGCCCGAAACCCCGGCCGAGCGTGTGCTGCAGGCACACGAGCTCTGGCAGGCCGTCGGCAGCCGCGTGCTCGAACTCAGCCCCGAAGACCATGACGAGGCCTTCGCCGCCGTCAGCCATCTGCCCCACCTGGCTGCCTTCGCACTGGTCAACGCGGTCGCGCGCCAGCCGCATGGCGCGCAATACCTGTCGATGGCCGGCCCGGGCTTTCGCGATTTTTCGCGGATCGCGGCGAGCGAGCCCGGCGTCTGGCGCGACATCCTGCTGGCCAACCGCGACGAGGTGCTGCACCAAAGCGCGCTCATGCGCCAAGCCCTGGCCGAGTTTGAAGTGGCCATGCAAACCGGCAACGCCGAGGGCCTGCAGGCCCTGATCGGCGAAGCCAGCCAAACCCGTTCCCGTTGGCGCCTGGGTGGCGCCGACTCCGATGTTTAAGGTCTGAAGGCGCCTTGTGCGCCGCTCGGCCGTGACCACAGGCTCCCCATGTACGCCATCCCTTTCCTGGACCTGCCCCCTCTGACCGGTGCCGAAGGCGCGGTCACCTTGCCCGGCTCCAAAAGCATCTCCAACCGCGTGCTGCTGCTCTCGGCCCTGTGCGAGGGCACCACCGTGGTCCACGACCTGCTGGACTCGGACGACACCCGCGTCATGCTGGCCGCGCTGCGCCAGTTGGGTTGCGGCGTCGAGGTGGACGGCACCACGGTCACCATCACCGGGCTGGGTGGCCGTGCCTGGCCGGCCGAGGCGATCGAATTTTTCATGGGCAACGCCGGCACCGCGATGCGCCCACTCACGGCCGCGCTGGCCGTGCACGGCGGCGACTTCACCCTCAAGGGCGTGCCGCGCATGCACGAGCGCCCCATCGGCGACCTGGTGGATGCGCTGCGTGAACTCGGTTGCACCATCGACTACCTGGGCAACGCCGGCTACCCGCCGCTGCGCGTGCGCCAGCCAAGCTTGCGACTGGACAAGCCCATTCCCGTGCGCGGCGACGTGTCCAGCCAGTTCCTCACTGCCCTGCTCATGGCTTTGCCGCTGGCCGCGCAAGAACGCGCCATCACCATCGAGGTGGTCGGCGAGCTGATTTCCAAGCCCTACATCGAGATCACGCTCAACCTGCTGGCGCGCTACGGCATCGCCGTGGAGCGCCAGGGCTGGCAGCGCTTCGTCATCCCGGCCGGCAGCCGCTACCGCTCGCCGGGAAGCATCCATGTCGAGGCCGATGCGTCGTCGGCCAGCTATTTCATCGCGCTGGGTGCGATCGCCGAGGGCGCGGGCATTCGGGTCAACGGCGTCGGCGCCGACTCGATCCAGGGCGACATCCGCTTCGTCGAAGCCGCACAACTGATGGGCGCCCAGGTCACGAGCGGCCCCAACTGGCTGCAGATCACGCGCGGCGCCTGGCCGCTCAAGGGCATCACGCTCGACTGCAACCACATCCCCGACGCCGCCATGACCTTGGCCGTGATGGCGCTCTATGCCGACGCGCCCACCACCCTGACCAACATCGCCAGCTGGCGCGTCAAGGAAACCGACCGCATCGTGGCCATGGCCACCGAATGCCGCAAGCTTGGCGCCACGGTCGAAGAAGGCCCGGACTGGATCACGGTCCACCCCCTGCCCGCCAAGGCATGGCAGCACGCCAGCATCCACACCTACGACGACCACCGCGTGGCCATGTGTTTCTCGCTGGCCGCCTTCAACGCCGACCGCGTGGGCGTGCGCATCGAAGACCCGAAGTGCGTGGCCAAGACCTATCCCGACTATTTCGAGACCCTGTTCGCGGTGGCCCGCACCGACACCGCCCGCATCCCCGTGATCTGCATCGACGGCCCCACCGCCTCGGGCAAGGGCACGCTCTCGAGCCGCGTGGCCGCCCAGCTGGGCTACCACTACCTCGACTCGGGCGCGCTCTACCGCGTGACCGCCCATGCTGCGCTGCAAGCCGGCCTCACGCTTGAAGCCGCCGACGAGGCCAAGATCGCCGAACTCGCCCGCCGCCTGCCGGTGCGCTTTGAGGGCGAGCAGGTGCTGCTGGATGGCTTGGACGTGACCGATGCCATCCGCAGCGAGCAAGGCGGCATGAACGCCTCCAAAGTCTCCAGCCTGCCCGCCGTGCGCGAGGCCCTGGTCGACCTGCAGCACAGCTTCCAGCGCCTGCCCGGCCTTTTGGCCGACGGGCGCGACATGGGCACGGTGATCTTTCCGCAGGCCCCCTTGAAGGTGTTTTTGACGGCGAGCGCCGCGCAACGGGCCGAAAGACGCTACAAGCAGTTGATTTCAAAGGGTTTTTCGGCTAATATCGACAGTCTTCGCGCCGACTTGGAGGCGCGCGACGCCCGGGACATGTCCCGCAGCGTGGCGCCTCTGAAGCCGGCGCCCGATGCCTTGCCGCTGGACAACTCGCACCTCTCGATCGAAGCCTCGGTCGAACAGGTTTTGAGCTGGTGGCAAGACAAGCGCCCCTGAAGCCCCGGCCTCAAGGGGCACCACAGGTCCACACCACTCCCTCCGTGCAGCATGCACACCGGTGGTGTGGGTTGTTCAACCCACCGCGGCCCCTGCCGCAAACACCTTCGCAGACAGCTTTTTAGAAACGGCGCATGTCGCGTCCGTGCATCCTGTCCGCGAACAAGGAAAACCATGTCCGAATCTTTTGCCGCCCTCTTTGAAGAATCCCTCAAGCGCACCGAAATGCGCCCGGGCGAGGTCATCACCGCCGAAGTCGTGCGCATCGAGCACAACTTCGTCGTCGTCAACGCCGGCCTCAAGTCCGAGTCCTACGTGAACATCGACGAGTTCAAGAATGACCAGGGTGACATCGAAGTCCAGGTCGGCGACTTTGTCTCCGTGGCCATCGGCTCCATCGAAAACGGCTACGGCGACACCATCCTGTCGCGTGACACCGCCAAGCGCCTGGCCTCCTGGCTGTCGCTGGAAAAGGCCCTGGAATCTGGCGACTTCGTGACCGGCACCACCAGCGGCAAGGTCAAGGGCGGCCTGACGGTCCTCGTCAACGGCATCCGCGCCTTCCTGCCGGGCTCGCTGGTCGACACGCGTCCGACCAAGGACCTAACCCCCTACGAGAACAAGACCCTGGAATTCAAGGTCATCAAGCTCGACCGCAAGCGCAACAACGTGGTGCTGAGCCGCCGCGCCGTGATCGAA
>JACCDX010621920.1_pt1 | contig 10936 bp, 9 predicted proteins | sample 7449681 | NCBI WGS metagenome assembly JACCDX01 (sample SAMN15323450, study PRJNA562643) | freshwater metagenome | isolation source: river surface water | place: USA:Blue River Watershed | collected 2017-08-18
GGCGCCAATTTCACCTGCGGTTTCAATGAAGTCAATGCGTTTGGTTTGCGCCAACATATTGGCTTCATCGGGTGTGCGCAGGTGCGACAACACGCGTGAACGGATGTCCACGCTTTTACCAATGTAGAGCGGTAAGGTGCCTTCGCCACGGAAGATGTACACCCCGGCTGAACGCGGGAGTGCCGCCAAGCTGTCGGGGTCGATGGCGTGTTCGGGTGGCTTGTCGATCTGCATGTCGGTTGCAGATGCGCGCGGTTTATTTGTTGGCTACCTCGTGGTTCGCCATGAGCTCAAGCGACTTCACCAACGCGGAGTGATCCATTTGCCCCCAACCATGTGACGCACAGGCTTGCATGAGTTGTGCAGCAGATGCGGTTTGTGGCAATGACACGCCCATGGCTTTGGCGCCTTGCAGGGCCAACGACAAATCTTTTTGATGCAGGGCAATGCGAAAGCCGGGGTCGAAGGTGCGTTTGATCATGCGTTCGCCATGCACTTCCAAAATGCGGCTGGCGGCAAAACCACCCATGAGTGCCGAGCGCACTTTGGCAGGATCAGCACCAGCTTTGCTGGCGAACAATAGGGCTTCGCCCACCGCGGCAATGTTCAAAGCCACGATGATTTGGTTGGCCACTTTGGTGGTTTGACCATCGCCATTGCCGCCCACGAGCGTGATGTTTTTGCCCATCAACTCAAACAAAGGTTTGACGGTGTTGAAGGTGGCTTCTGAACCGCCCACCATGATGGTCAGGCTGGCGGCTTTGGCGCCAACTTCACCGCCTGAAACGGGGGCGTCTAAATATTCACAACCGAGGGCATTGATTTTTTGGGCGAAGGCTTTGGTCTCCATAGGAGAGATGGAGCTCATGTCCACCACGATCTTGCCCTTGCTCAAACCTTCTGCAACACCGTCTTTTCCAAACAAAACAGTTTCGACATCAGGCGTGTCAGGCAACATCAAAAACACAATGTCAGCCGCACGTGCCACATCGGCATTGGTGGCACACACTTTGGCGCCATTGAGTATTTCAGGCACTTTGCTGCGGGTGCGCACAAACATCTCGTGCTTGGCTGTCAACAAATGTTGTGCCATCGGTGCGCCCATGATGCCCAAACCAATGAAACCGATTTTCATAAAAATGTCCTTTTTGTATCTGTGAATGTTGCTTCTTAAATGGATGGAGAGTGCCGTGCGTTATCGCACCATGCACGGTTTTTTGTGATCGAACTTCCAACCGGGAATGAGGTATTGCATAGCCTGTGCATCATCGCGCGCCCCTAAGCCGTGTTGCAAATAGAGTTGATGCGCTTTTTCAACTTCCACCATGTTGAGCTCAACGCCCAAACCTGGTTTTTGTGGCACTTGCACATGGCCTTCAACGATTTGCAACGGCTCTTTTGTGAGACCATGACCGTCTTGCCAAATCCAATGGGTGTCAATGGCGGTGACTTTGCCGGGCGCAGCCGCAGCCACATGGGTGAACATGGCCAAGGACACATCGAAGTGGTTGTTGGAATGAGAGCCCCATGTGAGACCCCAATCGCGACAGGTTTGTGCCACGCGCACCGAACCGGCCATGGTCCAAAAATGGGGGTCTGCCAAAGGAATGTCCACGCTTTGCAGTGAGAGTGAATGCACCATTTGTCGCCAATCGGTAGCCACCATGTTGGTGGCTGTGGGCAAACCAGTTTCGCGGCGGAATTCAGCCATGACCTCGCGACCGCTGAAACCTTCTTCGGCACCGCAGGGGTCTTCGGCATAGGCCACCACGCCGCGCATGTCGCGCATCAAACGCACAGCGTCTTTGAGTAACCAACCGCCATTGGGGTCGAGGGTGACACGTGCCGTTGGAAAGCGCTCGTGCAAGGCGGTGACGGCTTCGATTTCGGCTTCACCTGCGAGCACGCCACCTTTGAGTTTGAAATCGTTGAAGCCATATTTTTCGCGCGCAGCTTCAGCCAAACGCACCACTGATTCGGGTGTCATAGCTTCTTCGTTGCGCAGGCGAAACCAAGCGTTGTTGGCGTTGTGTTCGGTGCGATAGGGCAGGTCGGTTTTGGTGCGGTCACCAACGAAAAACAAGTAGCCCAACATTTCAACCGAACTACGTTGCTGACCTTCACCCAAAAGCGCAGCCACTGGCAAATTCAAATGTTGACCGAGTAAATCAAGCAGAGCCGATTCAACAGCGGTGACAGCGTGGACGGTGGTGCGCAAATCGAAGGTTTGTAGACCACGCCCACCCACATCGCGGTCAGCAAACTTCGTGCGCATGGCGTTCAGCACTGCTTGCACATTGCCAATGCTTTGACCGATGACCAACTCGGACGCTTCTTCCAGAGTGGCGCGAATTTTTTCACCACCGGGTACTTCGCCAATGCCAGTGCGACCTGCGTTGTCATTCAGGATGAGCAGGTTGCGGGTGAAGAAGGGGCCGTGGGCGCCGGATAAGTTCATCAGCATGCTGTCATGCCCTGCCACGGGGATGACGCGCAACTGCGTGACGACTGGCGTATTGGTGTGATGCATGGATGAGTGGTGAAGGGGTAGACGATGTGAAGCGCGTATTTAGTTTTCAGTCCGCTTGGATCTTGCGGGTTTCAATGAGTTTTTTCCAGCGTGCAAATTCAGCCGCCTGGAAAGTGGTGAATTGCTCGGGGGTGTTGCCCACAATTTCGAAACCTAAATCAAGCAATTTGGGTTTGACCTGAGGGTCATTCAGGCTTGACACGATGGCTGCGTGCAGTTTGGCTTTGATGTCAGCGGGTAAGCCGCGTGGTGCTGCAATGGCTTGCCACGAGTACACATTGGTGTCTTTGATGCCCAATTCTTCTAACGAAGGCACATTCGGCAAGAGAGGCGAGCGCTTGACGCTGGTGATGGACAAGGGGCGCAATTTGCCAGCCAAAATTTGCGGCATGGCGGTGTTGATGTTCATGAACGATGAATCAACTTGAGCACCCAACAAATCGGTCATCACAGGGCCACCACCTTTGTAGGGCACGTGAATGCCTGTGGTGCCTGTTTGCAACCAAAACAACTCTGCGGTGAGGTGGTCGCTGCTGCCATTGCCTGATGAGGCAAATGTCATTTTGTTGGGGTTGGCTTTGAGGAAGTTGATGACTTCAGCCATTGACTTGTGTGGTGAGTTCGCAGGCACCACCAATACATTTGGAGCTTGCACGGCGATGCTGATGTAGTCGAAGTCTTTGAGTGCGTCGTAGGGCACTTTTGCCAACAAATGCGGGGCAATCACATAAGGTCCGAGCGACGCCACCAATAGGGTGTGTCCATCGGCAGGTGCACGCGCCACCAGGCCTGCGCCAATCGTGCCTGTTGCACCGGCTTTGTTATCAATGATGAAGTTGCCGCCTAATTTTTCTTGCAGTTTGGGTGCCAAGGTGCGCGCGATCAAATCGGTGGCACCACCGGGTGGGAAGGGCACGACCAAGGTGACGGGTTTGTCAGGCCATGCATGCGCAGCACTGAGAGCAAAAACACTGGTGATACAGGCCAAAAGAAAGTGACGTTTTTTCATCGAAGCACTCCTGAATAAAAACTGAATGAAGAAAATGTGCTGCGTTAAACAGCACCACGCGTGTTTGTGTAGATGGCGTACAACGAGTGGCTACTGGCCATGAACAGTCGGTTGTTTTTAGCGCCGCCAAAACACAAGTTGGCGCAACGCTCTGGCAAATTAATGTGCCCGATGGCGGTGCCGTCGCTGGTAAACACGCGCACACCATCGAGTGTTTCGGGTTTGGCGTTCACAGAGCCATCGCTGCCCCAACCGCACCAAATGTTGCCATCGCGGTCTATGGCAATGCCGTCAAGTGCACCTGGGCCTTGTGCGTCAATGACCAAGCGCTTGTTGCTGAGTTGTCCCTTTGCCTCGACGTTGTATGCCCACACTTTGCGGTGCGGTTGTGCACGACTTTCAACCACATACAACACCGACTCGTCGGGGGAGAAAGCCAAACCGTTGGGGCCTTGTAGATCGGTCAACACTTGCAGCAAATCGCCGCTGTTGGCGTCAATGCGATACAAAGCATGTGGCAATTCTGAAGTTGCAGGATCGCCTTCCCAATCGCCTGAAATACCAAACGGTGGGTCGGTGAACCACACTGTGCCGTTGCGTTGACACACGATGTCGTTAGGTGAATTCAAACGCTTGCCTTGATAGGCGTCGGCCAACACAGTGATGCTGCCGTTGTATTCGGTGCGTGTGATGCGTCGTGTTTGGTGTTCGCAAGTGAGCAAGCGGCCCTGTGCGTCACGCGCCAAACCATTGGCGTTGTGTGATGGGTTACGAAACTCACTCACTTGCCCCGAAGTGTCGTCCCAACGCAAGATACGGTTGTTGGGAATGTCTGACACCAGCAAATAGCGGCCATCGCCAAACCACACTGGCCCCTCGGCCCAACGCATGCCAGAGGCGAGTTGTTCGACACTGGCGCTGAACACACGCAATTTCAGAAAACGCTCGTCCAATACTTCAACCCGTGGGTCTGGATAACGCGGGTTGGTTTCAAAAGGAATGGAGGGGCCGTTGTGCATAGGGTCAATTTAATATCAAGTTGGGCAACCACATGGAGAAGGAAGGCACATAGGTGACCAGCATCAACGCCACAATCAAACCACCATAAAAGGGCCAAATGGTTTTCATGACGGTGCCCACCGACACTTCACCAATGGTGCAACCCACAAATTGGGTGGTGCCCACAGGCGGTGTGTTCAAACCCAAAGCGCAGTTGATGAGCATGACAATGCCGAACTGTTCAGTGCTCATGCCCATTTGTTGGCAGATGGGCAAGAAGATGGGCGTGCAGATCAATATGGTGGCGGCCATGTCCAAGAAGGTACCCAACACAAACAAAATGATGTTGACGCACAAGAAAATCACCCAAGGGTTGGCACTCAAGCTTGTCAAGAAATTGCCAGTGAGTTCAGCCACGCCGTAGAGGCCAATCAAATAACCAAACATGGAGCTGATGCCAATCAGCAGCAACACCGCGCCGGTGCTTTTCACAGCTTTGGCGGCAGACTTGAGGAACTGTTCGCGTGTGAGTTTTTTGTAGACCAATGCTGCCAAGAACAAGGCCCAAAGCACGGCGACAGAGGCTGACTCGGTGGCCGTGAAAGCCCCCGACAAAATACCAATGATGATGATGACCACCACCAACAAGCCTGGTAGTGCTTGCGCAAACGAGTACCCCACCACCGCCCAGCCTGGGAAGGTGCCGGCAGGGTAACCACGTTTGACGGCAACGGCGTAAGCCGCCACCAAATTGCAAATGGTCAGCAAGATGGCTGGCACGATGCCCGCCAAGATCAATGCGGCAATGCTTACTTTGCCGCTGGCAGCAAGTGTGAAGATGATGAGGTTGTGGCTGGTGGGCATCAAGGCGCCTACCAACGAAGCATGGGTGGTGACATTGACAGCGTAGTCAGCGTCATAACCCTCTTTTTTCATTTGCGGAATCAGCACCGCACCCATGGCCGACACATCGGCCACCGGTGAACCGGACACACCACCAAACAAAGTGCAAGCCAACACATTGCTCATGCCTAGGCCACCACGGACATGACCAGCAACGGATTTGGCAAAGTCAACGATTTTGTCGGCGATACCGCCGTACATCATGATCTCGCCAGCAAAGATGAAAAATGGAATAGCTAAAAATGAAAACGGATTCATGCCCGAAATCATTTGTTGAAAACCGACAGCTAACGGCAGGCCTTCAAACAACAAGGTTGCCAAAGAAGACAAACCGATAGAGAAGGCCACGGGTACACCCAGCAGCAGCAACAGCGTGAAGCTCACGCACAAAATGGTCAGTGCCATGCGGGTTCTACCTCTTCACCACGCAACAGGGCCATGATGTGTTCTAGAGAAAACAAAACAATCAATACGCCCGCCATCGCAGGCGGTGCGTATTTGAAAGCCTCGGACAAACCAAGGGTTGGGATTTTGTAATCCCACACGCTTTGTGCCAATACGGTGCAGTTGTATGCCATCACCAAGCCAAAGGTCAGCACCATGGCATGGATGAGCAACTCCATCTTCAAGCGAATGCTCTCAGGCGCTAGCACCAGGAGAGACTCCAAGCCAATGTGTCCTGCATCGCGCACGCCCACGGCCATGCCCAGCATGGTGACGTAGAGCACCAACAACACAGCGCCGCTTTCAGCCCATGTTGGGGTGTCGTTGAAGACATAGCGACCAATGACTTGGTAGAGCACGGCCACGATCAACAAGACCAGGCCGAGCACACCCACTTGCAAACAAAGCCGCGCCAAGGCGGCACAAAAGCGCGTGTACATGAAAGTGTTTATTTCACTGCGTTGATGCGTTTGACCATGTCTTGCAGTTTGGGGTCTTTCAAGAACTTGTCATACACAGGTTTCATAGCAGCTTGGAAGCTGGCTTTGTCAACATCTACAATTTCAGCACCGCCAGCTTTCACGATTGCCAATGATTTTGTTTCGCGCTCATCCCACAGTTTGCGCATGTAGGTGACAGACTCTTTGGCCGCTGCCCGAATTTGTTTTTGTTCGTCGGCAGACAGGGTATCCCACACTTTCTTAGAGAACAACAAAATTTCTGGTGCCATCGAGTGTTCGGTACGGTTGTAGTACTTGGCCACTTCAAAGTGACGTGAGCTCTCGTAGGAGGGGTAGTTGTTTTCAGCGGCATCGACCAAGCCTGTTTTCAGAGCCGTGTAGACCTCGCCATAAGGCATGGGTGTGGCATTGGCGCCCATGGCTTCGAGCAATGACACCCACAAGTCGCTTTGCTGCACGCGCACCTTCAAACCTTTGGCATCGGCCATGGTTTTGATGGGCTTCTTGACGGTGTAAATGGAACGTGCGCCAGAGTCATAAAACGCCAAGCCCACAAAGCCTTGTGCTTCGCAGTCTTTCAAAATTTCTTCACCAATCGCACCGTCCAACACTTTGCGCATGTGATCGGTCGAGCGGAACAAAAACGGCATGGTGGGCACCATGGTGGCCGCGCAAATGTTGTTCATCGGTGCCACGTTGACGCGGGTCATCGCAATCGCGCCGAGTTTGGTTTGCTCGATGGTGTCTTTCTCGTTGCCCAAAGCTGATTTGGAAAACACTTTGATACTGTGTTTGCCATTGGTCGATTTGTTAAGCAACTCACCCATGTAACGCACAGCTTGCACGGTGGGGTAGTCGTCGGGGTGAACATCCGAGGAGCGGAATTCGGTGGCTTGCGCGGTGAGGGCAAACAACGACGCCACTGCAGTGGCTGCGAAGGTTTTGAAGAAATGTTGACGAGCGTTCATGGAGGTCTCCTGTTGTGTTTAAAAAATCAGAAAGGGCCAGTTTTGACAAAACCACCACCTTGGTAAATCACGGCGGGATCGTTCAAATCGAGAGTGGGTTGTTTGGCTTCGAGCGCAGCGCGGAAAGGTTCAGAGCTGTCTTGTGGGCGATAGCCAATGTGTTTGGCCAAAGTGTTGTCCCACCAAACATGGTGGTTGTCGGACATGCCATAAATGACGCTGTAGCCCACAACGGGGGAGGTGAGGCATGACACAACCATGCGTTCTAAGTCGTCATAGCTCATCCAAGTGGCGAGCATGCGTCGGTCTTTGGGTTCTGGGAATGACGAACCAATGCGAATGGCCACGGTTTCGATGCCATAGCGGTCATAGTAGAAGCGCGCCAAGTTTTCGCCGAAGGCTTTACTCAAACCGTAGTAGCCGTCAGGGCGCACAGGGGCGGCAGTGTCGACCACTTCGTCTTGGCGGTAAAAACCGGTCACATGGTTGGAGCTGGCAAACACAATGCGGCGTGTGCCATGAATGCGTGCGGCCTCATACAAGTTATAAGCGCCCACGATGTTGGCTTGCAAGATGTCGTCAAACGGTTTTTCGGTGGATATGCCACCCAAATGAACCACCGCATCGACACCGGCCAAAAGTTGCGTGACCGCGGCTCTGTCTTGCAAGGCGACGGGCATGACTTCTTCGCCTGCATTTGCGGTGCCTAGGTTGTCCAAGTCGCTCACGCGCAGCACATCGCAACGATTTTTCAAACGCGGGCGCAACACGCTACCCAAACCACCTGCGGCACCTGTGAGCAGGATGCGGGAATACATGTGAGAAGAAGATGCGGCCATATAAAGAAATTGTGGTGAATCGGTGGGATGAGAGTTAGATGGTTTGCGCGGTATGGTAGCGCTACCAAATTGCTCAGATGGGCATGTTAGCCACGCGCCATCGGGTCGTCAATGGGGTCATTCATGCTTTTAACCTAGGGTTTTTACTAGGCCGGTGCTTTCGCGCTCGACGATAGAAAAGCCCACATCCACAATGCGCTGCTCTACCGGGCGGCCCTCAGCGCGGTCGATCAAAAAGCCCGCCGCCTGCGTACCAATCAGCCCGCCGTTGATACGCACTGTGGTGAGCGCAGGCACCATGTCAGCTACGAAGGGCACATCGCCAAAACCCATCACCGCCACATCGTTGGGCACGCTGATTTGGCGGGCACGGGCTTCGGTCATGACGCCCAAGGCCAGCAAGTCGGAGCTGCAAAAAACGGCCTCGACTTGAGGGCGTTCAGTCAAGATCCGAGCCATGGCCTCGCGCCCACTTTTGAGTGAGCGCGAGGCGCCCACATTGACCTCAAACGCCGTTGCCAAACCGCGGTGTGTCAGTGCGTCTTGGAAGGCCAAGGTGCGGCGGTCGGCGCGCTCGTCTTCGGCACGCACGATGGCAAATTGGCGATACCCTTTTTGCATCAAAAACTGAGCCACTTCGCGGCCAATGTCCGAGTGAGAAAAGCCAATCAGCATGTCGATGGGGGTGGGGGTCAAGTCCCATGTTTCCACCACCGGAATGCCAGACGCGAGCAAGCGTGTGCGGGCTTTGCCTGGCGGCAAGATGCCGGTTAAAAAAATGCCATCGGGTCGGCGCCCAATGATGGCTTCGAGCAGCAACTCTTCGCGCTCGGCAGAGTAGCCCGATTGCCCCAACATGAGTTGGTAGCCAGCGTCAAACAAACTGCCATTGAGCGACTCGATGGTCTCCATGAACACCGACACGACGGTGCTGGGTACCACCGCTGCAATTAGTTTGCTTCGCGATGAGGCCAACCCTCCGGCCATGCGGTTGGGCACATAGCCGGTGCGTTGCACCGCCTCTTGCACTTTGCGCAACACATCGGGCGACACCTGATTGGGCGTGTTGATCGCTCGGGACGCCGTGATGGGCGCCACGCCTGCGAGCATGGCCACATCGCGCAGGGTGATGGCACCACTGCTGCGCCGTGTTCGTTTGGAGGGCTCTTTGTCGGTCATGTATGTCTCTTGCGTTGCCCGATATGGTAGCGCTATCATTGCGTTTGTAAAGGCCTTGCTTCATGCGCTATTTGCCCTTTATGCCCGATCAAGACAGGAGACACCGATGACCCCACACACCATTCGCATGCACCCGCGCGACAACGTGGCCATAGTGGCCAACGACGGCGGTTTGCCTGCAGGCACGGTGTTGCCAAATGGTTTGACGCTGCGCGATCAAGTGCCGCAAGGTCACAAAGTGGCCTTGGTCGATGTGCCTGCCAACACACCGGTGTGGCGCTACGGTGTGGCGATTGGCTACGCCTTGAAAGACATTGCGGCAGGCAGTTGGGTGCATGAGCGTTTGCTGCAAATGCCTTCAGCCCGCTCTCTCGACGATTTGCCCATTGCCACCATCAAACCCGATCCGCTGCCGCCGCTGGAGGGTTACACCTTTGAGGGCTATCGCAACGCCGACGGCTCGGTGGGCACGCGCAATATTTTGGCCATCACCACCACGGTGCAGTGTGTGTCGGGTGTGGTGTCGTTTGCCGTTGAGCGTATCAAGGCCGAGCTGTTGCCCAAGTTTCCCAATGTGGACGATGTGGTGGGCTTGGAGCACACCTATGGTTGCGGTGTGGCGATCGATGCCGATGGCGCCGACATTCCCATTCGTACCCTCCGCAATATCAGTTTGAACCCCAACTTTGGTGGCGAAGTGATGGTGGTGAGTTTGGGCTGCGAAAAATTGCAACCTGAGCGCTTGATGCCTGCGGGCAGCATTCCCATCAACGACCAACGCAACGAAGCATTGGATGTGGTGTGCTTGCAAGACGATGCGCATGTGGGCTTTATGTCGATGGTTGAATCCATCATGAAAAACGCCGAACAACATTTGCACCGCTTGAACCAGCGCCGACGCGAAACCGTGCCTGCCAGCGAATTGGTGGTGGGTGTGCAATGCGGTGGCAGCGATGCGTTCTCAGGCGTCACAGCTAACCCTGCGGTCGGCTATTGCACCGATTTGTTGGTGCGTGCAGGTGCGAGTGTGATGTTCTCGGAAGTGACCGAAGTGCGCGACGGCATTGACCAATTGACATCGCGTGCTACCACACCCGAAGTGGCACAAGCCATGATTCGCGAGATGGCTTGGTTTGATGCGTACCTCGCGCGGGGCCGCGCAGACCGCAGTGCCAACACCACACCGGGCAACAAAAAAGGTGGTTTGTCCAACATCGTGGAAAAAGCCATGGGCTCGATCGTGAAGTCGGGTTCGGCACCCATTTCAGGCGTGTTGTCGCCCGGCGAAAAGCTGCGTCAAAAAGGTTTAATTTATGCCGCCACGCCTGCAAGCGATTTCATTTGCGGCACATTGCAACTTGCTGCGGGCATGAACTTGCATGTGTTCACCACCGGACGCGGCACGCCCTACGGACTCGCGCCTGTGCCGGTCATCAAAGTGGCCACACGCACCGATCTGGCGCGTCGTTGGCACGACTTGATGGATGTGAATGCCGGTACGATTGCTGACGGCACACAAACCATTGAAGAAGTGGGCATGGCCATGTTTCAAATGATGTTGGAGGTGGCCAGTGGCCGTCAACACACATGGGCCGAGCGCTGGA
>JACCDX010295534.1_pt1 | contig 10932 bp, 7 predicted proteins | sample 7449681 | NCBI WGS metagenome assembly JACCDX01 (sample SAMN15323450, study PRJNA562643) | freshwater metagenome | isolation source: river surface water | place: USA:Blue River Watershed | collected 2017-08-18
AGCCCGTGGTCGCCGAGCAGCTGTTCGCGACGCTGTACGACTGGCTGTCGGGCGCGAGACGGGTAGCCCCTCGCCCAGGCGCACCGCGCTGAACGCGGGTGAGCCTGCCCGGTCCCCCGAGGCGACGGCGATGCTCGCGGCACTGAGCCGCAATCACATCGCCCCTGCGGGCCGGCTCGGGAGCGGCCCGGCGCTCGGCCCGAAAACCCACATCTTCTACGCAGTGATGCCTACTGAGACTCTTTGCTGAGCCGCCCCGACCCGGCCTGCAGCGGCCGCGCGTTCATCGGGTACAGCCGCGCGAACACGCTGACCTGTTGCGACGTCAGCGCCACCGGCTGGCGCATGACCATCCACAGCACGCCTTCGCTGCAGGGCGGCGTCGTCAGCGAGCCCATGTAGGTGTAGTAGCCGCGCCCCTCGGGCAGCAGCTGGTTCAGGTCGATCTGGGCCTGCGCCTGCACGGGCTCGCCCTTCTCCAGCGGCAGGTTGGCCCACACCGTCTGCAACACCGGCTGAGGTTTGTTGTCGGCGCCGCGCTCCAGCAGCACGGCCACGACGGCCAGACGGCCGGCCGAATCCTTGTGCACGAGGTGGGCCACCATGTCGAACTGGCGCCCGCTGACGCGCTCCTCGCTCGGCCGGTGGAAGTGGAACTGCACCAGCTCGTAGCGGCGGCCCATCACCGTGATGCCGTTGCCCGGCGCGACGTTGACCTGCACCGTGTGGCCGTTGTCCAGCACCGAGAAGCTGCTGGCGCGGTAGTCGAAGGCAATGGGCTCCAGGTCGACGGCAATGCCCTCGCGGATGTCGATGGGGCTTTGCCTCGTGCCCACCCCGCAGACGCGGTTCTCGGGCGCCAGCTCGGCCCAGTGCTCGGGCCCGATGTCGCCCGTGTAGCCCCAGTGGGCATCCTTGGCCACCTTGTGGTCGGTCTTGGGCTCGGCCTTGGGCTTGGCCGCCTTGGGCGCCGTCTTGGCGGCAGCCGCGCCCTCGCCCTTGGTGGCCAGCCGCTCGGACAGCCGCTGGCGCAGCAACTCCACGGCGGCTTTGCTGTCGTCGGCGGCCTGGGCGCAGCTCAGCGCGAGCAGGCAGGCGGCCAGGGTCAGGGGCTTGTTCATCTTCATCCTTCAGATTTCGGCCAACCCGGTGTCGGCTTGAGCGCTGCGCGGCGCACGCCAACAGTCAACGCTACCAAAGCCGCCACCGCATCGCCGACCCTATGCGCGCAAACCATGCTTCACGGCGGGCACCGGCTTTCAATACATTGAAATGGTTGCGCCATCAAATGCAAGCGCAACCCTTGCGGACCGGCCCGCCGGCTGGCGGCCGAACACAGGAAGGATGGAGACATGCTCGGCTTGATGAACGCCTGGCGCGCCGCCTGCGCGCTGCTCCTCGCGCTGTGCACCGCGGCGGCCCAGGCCCAGGTGCTGCAGTCCACCTGGGAAGACGGCACGACCCAGGGCTGGAGCGCGTTCGGCAGCGTCACGCTGACGAACAGCAACGCCGCCGCCCACACCGGCGCCCGCAGCCTGCTGACGACCGGACGCACGGCCACCTTCATGGGCCCCAGCGTCAACCTGACCGGCAGCCTGGTGCCCAACGCGACCTACCAGGTCACGGCCTGGGCGCGCCTGCCGGCCGGCACGGCGGCCACGCAGTTGAAGCTCACCATGCAGCGCACGGCCGGTGGCACGACCAGCTACGACAGCATCGCCGCCAGCAGCGCCACGGGCGTCAGCGACAGCGGCTGGACGCAGATCACCGGCCTCTACAGCTTCGCCGAACCGGCGCCGACCAGCCTGGTGCTCTACATCGAGTCCGCCAGCGCGACGGCGCCCTACTACGTCGACGACGTGTCCGTCACGCAGATCGCCGCCGCGCCGGGCCTGCCGGCCAACACGACCGGCCTGTCGTCCACGTTCGAGACCGGCACGCAGGGCTGGTTCGGCCGCGGCGCCACCGTCGCCACGACCAGCGGCGAAGGCGCCCACGGCGGCAGCCAGGCGCTGCTGGCCACGGCGCGCGCGGGCAGCTGGGCCGGCCCGGCCGTCGATGTGACCAACGTGATGTTCAACGGCTCGACCTACAAGGTCACCGCCTGGGTCAAGCTGCCCGCCAGCGCCGGCAGCGCGACGACGCAGGCCAAGCTCAGCCTGCAGCGCGATGCCGGCACGATCACGACGTATCACACGGTCGTCGGCAGCACGACCGTCGGCTCGACGGCCTGGGTGCGGCTGACGACCACTTACGCGGTCGCGCTCGCCAACAGCAAGCTGACGCTCTACGTCGAGTCCAGCGACACCGCGCCGCTGCTCGTCGACGACGTGACGGTCACCTACATGCCGCCGCCCAGCATCGAGACCAACCTGCCCTCCGTCGCGCAGACGCAGTCGCCCTACTTCCCCATCGGCACCATCGCCTACGGCGGCAACCTCTCGGGCGTGCCGGGCGATCTCGTCACCCAGCACTTCAACAGCCTGGTGTCCGAGAACGACATGAAGTGGAGCGCCCTGCAAGCCACGCCGGGCGTGTTCACCTACGCCAATGCCGACGCGCAGGTCGCCTTCGCCAAGGCCCGGGGCATGAAGCTGCGCGGCCACACCTTCGCCTGGCACGAGCAGGTGCCGGCCTGGGTGTTCCAGGACGCCACCGGCAATGCGCTGCCGGCCACGGCGGCGAGCAAGGCGCTGGTGCTGCAGCGCGAGGTGGAGCACATCACGCAAGTGCTCAACCACTTCGCCCCGGAGGTCGCCAGCTTCTACGCCTGGGACGTCGCCAACGAGGTCATCGATGCATCGCAGGCCGACTGCATGCGCAAGAGCAGCTGGTACCTGCTGACCGGCACCGACTTCATCGACACCGCCTTCCGCACGGCGCGTGCGCTGCTGCCGCCCAGCGTCAAGCTCTACTACAACGACTACAGCACCACCGACCCCGCCAAGCTCGCCTGCATCCAGCAGCTGGTGGCCGGCATGAAGTCACGCGGCGTGCCCATCGACGGCATCGGCCACCAGATGCACATCTCGCTGAGCTACCCCACGCCCGCCGCCGTAACCCATGCCGTGCGCACGTTGGCCACGGCCTTCCCCGGCCTCTCGCAGCAGGTCACGGAGATGGACATCAAGACCAGTGACCCCGGCTATGCGCTGTACGAGGACATCCCGCCCGCCGTGCACGCCCAGCTCGGCTATGCCTGGCGCAACTACTTCAACGCCTTCCGCGCGCTGAACGGCCTGATCGACTCGGTGACCCTCTGGGGCCAGGCCGACAACCATACCTGGCTGAGCTCCGCCTCGCGCACCGAGGCGCCCCTGCTGTTCGACCCGTCCCTGAAGGCCAAGCCGGCCTACTGGGGCGTCGTCGACCCGTCGCAGCTGCCCGGCATCAACCTGACCGGCAGCATCGCCAGCAAGGCAGGCACGGCGCAGGCGCGCATCTGGACGCTCGCCTTCACGAACGCCGGCCCCGGCACCGCCTACGGCGCGCGCCTGGCCGGCCTCGCGCTGCGCCAGACCGGCGGCGCCGCCTGCACGCCCATCGTGAAGACCGGCTTCCCCGTCCTGCTGGGCGACATCGCGGCCGGCACCTCGGCCAGCACCAGCGTCACCATCGACTTCAGCGGCTGCACGGCGCTGGCCGCCTTCGCCGTCGACGCGCCCTTCAACGCCGCCAACGGCTGGCATGGCGACCCCGCCAAGGGCTCGCCCGCGCTGACCATCAGCCGCACCAACCAATTCCGCTGACCCGCGCGCGATCAACGAGCTTCATCATGAACAACCACTTCAAGCTTCTCTGCGCCACGGCCGCCACGCTGCTGACGACCGCCGCCCAGGCGGTCGTGCTGACGCTGTCGCCCGCCACCATCAGCGCCGCCCCCGGCCAGACGGCGGGTTGGGGCTTCACGCTGCTCAACGACAGCCCGGGCGGCTACCTGCTCGTCACCGGCACCGACTTCGCGCCGGGCGCGCCATCGGCCTTCGGCAGCTACACCGACCTGCTCGGCCCGCGGGCCGACTGGCTCGTCCTCGCGCCGATGGCGACATGGGCCGAGGTCTACGACGCGGGGCTGCGCACCGGCCTCGGCGAGTTCAGCCTGGCGCCATCGGCTGCCGGCCCGCTGAGCGGCCAGGTGGGGCTGCACTACGCGCTGTTCTCGGCAGACCCGCGCAGCGCCGGCTTCGACCCGGATCGCGACACGATCAGCGTCGACGCCAGCATCGCGGCCCTGGCCACCGTCACCTCAGTGCCCGAGCCCGGCAGCTGGGCGCTGCTGTTGGCCGGCCTGCTGGCGCTGCGCGCCCGCCGCAGGGCCTAATTCGCAATCGAACGCCTGACGGCATACCAGGCCACCAGGCCCACGCCCATCAGCCCGGCCGAGGTGAGGGCCAGTGCGATCGTCGAGTGCATGACCAGCGGCACCAGCAGGCCGGCCACCAGGCCGTTGGCCGCCGAGCCGATGCAGGCCTGCAGCGACGACGCCATGCCACGCCGCTCGGGCGCCTGGTCCAGCACCAGCAGCGTGACGACCGGCACCATCAGCGCCCAGCCGAACGAGAAGATGCCGATGAGCGGCAGCGCCCACCAGGCGCTCAGCGGCGCAAACAGGTTCAGCGCGATGTTGACGACCGACACCGCCACCATGATGCGAAAGCCCCGCATGATCTGCCGCTTGGGCGACATCTTGCCGGCCAGCCGGCCGCTGAACGCGGCGCCCACCATGATGCCGCCGATGGTGCACAGGAAGAACCAGAAGAACTGCTGCGGCGCGAAGTGCAGGTGCTCGCCGAGGAACACCGGCGTGGCCAGCACGTACAGGAACATGCCGTTGAACGGCACGCCGCTGGCGAGCACCAGCATCATGAACCTGGGGCTGCTGCAGAGCCGGCCGTACTCACGCATCAGCGCGCCGACGTGAAACGGCTGCACGAGGTCGCGGTGCAGCGTCTCCGGCAGCAGCCGCCAGTTCAGCACGAACAGCGCGGTGCCGACGAAGGTCAGGAACCAGAAGATCGAATGCCAGTCGGCATGCACGAACAAGAAGCCGCCCACCATGGGCGCGATGGCCGGCGCGACGCCGAAGAACAGCGTCACCTGCGACATCACGCGCTGCGCGTCGGCCGGCGGGAACATGTCGCGGATGATGGCGCGCGACACGACGATGCCGGCCCCCGCCGACATGCCCTGCACCGTGCGCCAGAACACCAGCTGCCCCACCGAGCCCGCCAGCGCGCAGCCCACGCTCGCGGCCGTGAACACCGCCAGGCCGGTCAGCACGACGGGCCGGCGGCCGAAGCAGTCGGACAGCGAACCGTGGAACAGGTTCATGACCGCGAACCCGAACAGATAGGCCGACAGCGTCTGCTGCATCTGCACGGGCGTGGCGCCCAGCGCGGCCGCGATGCCGGAGAACGCCGGCAGGTAGGTGTCGATCGAGAACGGCCCCAGCATGCCCAGGCCGGCCAGCAGCACGGACAGGGCCCAACGGGGCGCGCGCCACAGGCGGCTGGCTTCGGGATTCATCAGGGGACAGTCGGGGTGAGACGGGCAGGAACGACCACGGGTGGCGGCCGCCGCGCAGTGTATCGACCCGGTCGCACGCGCCCGGCCGCAGGGCGGGCCCTACCCGCGGTGGCGTGAGGTCTTGAACTGCGCGATGACCTGCAGCAGCCCCGCCGCCTGCTGCCGCAGGCTTTCGGCCGCCGCCGCGGCCTCCTCCACCAGCGCGGCGTTCTTCTGCGTGCCCTGGTCGATGGAGGCCACCGCCTGGTTGACCTGCCCGATGCCGCTGCTCTGCTCGTTCGCGGAGGCGTTGATCTCGGCCATCAGGTCGGTCATGCGAGCCACCTGGCTGACGATGTCGTTCATCGTCGTGCCCGCCTCGCCCACCAGCCGGCTGCCGGCCTCGACCTTCTCGACGCTGGTGCCGATCAGGTTCTTGATCTCGCGCGCAGCTTGCGCGCTGCGCTGCGCGAGCGCCCGCACCTCGCCCGCCACGACCGCGAACCCCCGCCCCTGCTCGCCCGCCCGCGCCGCCTCGACGGCCGCGTTGAGCGCGAGGATGTTGGTCTGGAACGCGATGCCGTCGATGACGCCGGTGATCTCTGCGATCTTGCGGCTGGAATCGCTGATCTCGCCCATCGTCGAGACCACGCGCTGCACGACGTCACCGCCTCGGCCGGCGACCTCCGTGGCGGCGCTGGCGAGCTGGCTGGCCTGGCGCGAGTTCTCCGCCGCCTGCTGCACGGTGGAGGTCATCTGCTGCATCGACGCGGCGGTCTGCTCCAGCGCGGCGGCCTGCTGCTCGGTGCGGCTGGACAAGTCATGGTTGCCCGTCGCGATCTCCTGGGTCGCCGTGGCGATGCTGTCGGCCGACAGCCGCACGCGCGTGACCATGTCGACGAGCCCGTCGTTCATGCGCTTGAGCGCTGCCAGCAGCTGGCCGGTCTCGTCGCTGCGGTCCACGACGATGTCCGAGCTGAGGTCGCCCGACGCCACCGCCTCGGCCAGCCGCACGGCCCGCTGCAGCGGCCGCGTGATGGCATTGCTCAGCACCCAGCCGAGCAGCACGGCGGCTGCCACGGCGCACACGCCAGCCGCGAGCATGAGTGCCCGGTCCCGTGCGAAGGCCGCTTCGTCCTGCTGCACGCGCAGCTTGGCTTGTTCCACCTCGTAGCGCGCATAGGCGCGTGTGGCCTGCAACAGGGCCGCCAGCAAGGGCCGGCACTCGCGGTTCATCTTGGCGATGGCCTCGTCCCGCCGGCCTTCCAGGGCCAGCCCCACGATGGCCAGCGCCACGGGCCCGTACTGGGCTTCGACGCGCTCCAGTTCGCCCACCATCTCGCGGTCACGCGCACCGAGGTCGCCAGCCTGGCTCAGGCTCTCCTTCAGCCGGGCGAGCGCGCGCTGCATGTCGTCGTGCGCCTGCGTGACGGCGGCCTTCTCCGCGTCCCGGTCGGCGGGGGTCGACACCAGCACCAGGTTGCGGGCCGCAATGGCGCGGCGGTTCGCCGCACTGCGCACCTCGGCCACCAGGTGCTCCCGTTCGTTGAGACCGTCCAGATATTCGACGAAGCGCTCGTTCGACCGGTTCAGCGACGCCAGGGCCAGCGCGGCCACGAGGATGACGACGACCGCCAGCACGGCATAACCCAGCATCAGCTTGGATCGCAAACGCAAGTGGCTCAGCTTCATGGGTTCCCCCTGGTGCGAAGGCCCCCAGCCCCGTCAGGCCGAAGAGACCCGGACAGCGAACGAATTTCAGCGACGGTGGGCGCGATGACAGGTCGCCCGGCAAAGCCCGCAGGAACTAACCCATGGCTGGGTTTGCAGATCCCATCGTAGGGAAAAGTGAAGCAAGCCGATAGGCCGGATTCTGTGACGCCCGTCGCCGGGCGTTGACCGCCATTCCTCTGGGCCGGGCATCACTGCCCGGCTCGGTGCCACCTACCCGCCAGCTCTGCGAGCCGCATCAACGCTGGCCTACTTGGTGTTGCTGCGCGTAGAGATTGCCCGTTTCACCCCAGTTGGGCAGAGCCCAACTGAGGTGCTACTCGGTTCGGGCTTTCGCCCGATGGTGCGAGGCTTTCGCCTCACCCCACGCCAGCTTGCGCTGGCGCCTCGTAGACCACCCGAAGGGTTGCCCAACCGAACTCGTCTCTGTTGCTCTGATCCTCGGCTTTCGCCGGGCAGCCGTTAGCTGCTACGCCGCTCTGTGCAGTCCGGACCTTCCTCCAGGGCCTCGTTTCCGAGATTGCCCCAGCGGCGGTCTGGCTTGCTTCACACATGCGATTATCCCCGGATCCCAAGGAGCCCCCCATGAAAGCCACCAGCATCCTCGACACCATCGGCAACACGCCGCACATCCGCCTGGCCCGCCTGTTCCCCGGCGCTGAAGTCTGGGTGAAGTCCGAGCGCGCCAACCCCGGCGGCTCCATCAAGGACCGCATCGCGCTGTCGATGATCGAGGACGCCGAGGCCCGCGGCCTGCTCAAGCCCGGCGCCACCATCATCGAGCCCACCTCCGGCAACACCGGCGTGGGCCTGGCGATGGTCGCGGCCGTCAAGGGCTACAAGCTCATCCTCGTCATGCCCGACAGCATGAGCATCGAGCGCCGCCGGCTGATGCTGGCCTACGGCGCCAGCTTCGACCTGACGCCGCGCGAGAAGGGCATGAAGGGCGCCATCGCCCGCGCCAAGGAGTTGCTGGAACAGCACCCGGGTTCATGGATGCCGCAACAGTTCGAGAACGGTGCCAACCCCGCCGTGCATGTGAAGACGACGGCACAGGAGATCCTGCGCGACTACCCCGAAGGCCTGGACGCGCTGATCACCGGCGTGGGCACGGGCGGCCACATCACCGGTTGCGCACAGGTGCTGAAGGCGGCCTGGCCTCAGCTCAAGGTGTTCGCCGTGGAACCCACGGCCTCGCCCGTGCTCAGCGGCGGCCAGCCCAGCCCGCACCCCATCCAGGGCATCGGGGCCGGCTTCGTGCCGGCGGTGCTCGACACGGCGCTGCTGGACGGCATCATCCAGGTCGAAGCCGAGGCGGCTCGCGAGTACGCCCGCCGCAGCGCCCGGGAAGAAGGCCTGCTGGTGGGCATCTCCAGCGGCGCCACGCTGGCCGCCATCGCGCAGAAGCTGCCCGAGCTGCCCGCGAACGCGCGCGTGCTGGGCTTCAACTACGACACGGGCGAGCGTTACCTCTCGGTCGACGGCTTCCTGCCCCAGGCCTGACACGCCGCCGCGGGCCGAGCGCCGGCCCGCGTTCAGCAGGCCGAGGCCCGCGAGGCGCTTCACTCACTCGTCGCCGCCAACGTCCTCGGCGTCCGCGCCCTCGTTGTCCTTGCGGGCCTGGCGGGCCAACTCCGCCTTCAGCGGCTTCAGCGACTCGATGAGGTCCTCCGGCGCCTTGGGCGTCACGAGGCGCAGCGCCGGCGGCGGCAGCGCGGCCAGGTAGGGCGGGCCGAACAGGTATTGCTGCTCCTGCCGGCCGCCCACCTGCAGGCCCAGGCCCAGCAGCAGCAGCGCGGCCACGCCGCCATCCAGCCAGCGCCGCGCGCTGGGCCACACGAGACGGGCATGCCAGGCGATCAGCGCGGCACCGGCCACCGGCGCCGCCAGGCTGTCCAGCACCATCAGCCGGGGCAGCGACAACGCATAGGCCACGCCCGGCAGCAGCCATTCCAGCGCCTGCAGCGCCACCACCACCACCAGCACGCGGCGCAGATGCGCCGTGAACGGGAAGCGGTGCTGGAACAGCTTGCTCGCCAGCGACCACAGGCCGGCCCAGCCCAGCACGATGGCCAGCGGGCCCAGCAGCGGCGTGGCGTAGGTGATCCAGCGCACGTCCGGGTCGCTGCCGCTCCAGTGGTCGATCCACTGGAAGAACAGCAGCGCCAGGATCAGCGCGGGCAGCAGCGCCGCATGCCGCACCGGATGGACGACGAGCGGCTGCTCGGGCGCCAGCGCATCGGCACTGGTGCGCAGCCGCAGCGAACAGCCGCCGAGCTGGAAGGCGCCGCCGGCCGGCAGCAGCGCCGCCTCGCCACCCGCCAGCCGACGGCGGCCGACGACACCGCCATTGCACGTGTCGAGCAGGGCCAGTTGCACGCGGCCCTCGGCGTCGAGCCGCAGCTCGGCGTGCTCGGCGGCGACATGCGCATCGTCCAGCACGATGTCGCAGGCCGGCGAGCGGCCGATGCGGGCCGGCCATTGGGGCACGCGCTGCAGCAACGCGACGCGGCCGTCCAGGCCCAGCAGTTCGACGACGGCGGCGGGCGCAGGCGCCGGCACGGCGGAGGCCACGGGTTCGATGGGCTCGATCGGTTCGGGGGACGACATCACTTCGCCTTGCTGCTGCTCGTCCACGCGAAGCCTTCCAGGTAATGCGCCGCCAGCTTGAGCGCGTTGTCGAAGCTGACGCCGCGGGCGTCGAAGCGGCCCAGCGCGCCTTGCCGGGCATCGTCCACGGTGGTCACGAGCACGCTGAGGTCATGCAGCCCGTCGAGCTTGCGGTAGGCCCGCAGGCACACCACGGCGCGCAGTGGCAGGCCGTCGCCCGGGCCGCTCCGGCTTTGCCGGGCTACCGGAGCCCCCCCGGGGGGTGAGGCGGGCTCGCCCGCATCTGGGGGCGACATCCCGACGAACTGTTCCTTGCAGTACGGCGCCGTGCGCGACTTGTCCGCGCCGCCCAACCGCTCATTGCGAAAGCTCGCCGTGTACTGGCGGGAGAAGCGCAGCGCACCGAGCTTGCTGCCGTCGTAGGCCTCGTGCGACATGTCCAGCCAGCCCGTCTGCAGGCTGCCGCTGACGAAGAGCGCATGGTCCATGCGGCACTGCGAGCGCTCGAAGTCCAGGCCCTTGGCGTCGGCGGCGGTGCTGCGGCCCCAGCAGCGCATGAAGTCCTGCCGCGGCACGGGCAGACGGTAGCGGTCGTTGTTGGCGCTCTCCCACGGCGTGGCGAGGAAGCGCGTCACCAGCTCGTCCTGGTAGCGCGTGAGCTGGTCGCGCAGGCGGCTCCAGGCGGCCGTGTGGATGGGCTTGGCCCCGAGGCTGCGCTTGACGAGGCTTTCGGCGAACTCACCGGGCACGAGGAAGCTGACCTGCTGCGCGAACAGCATGGTCGACACGTTGACGCCGACGACGCGGCCATCTTCATCGAGCACCGGCCCGCCGCTCATGCCGGGGTTGATGCCGCCAGAGTAGTAGATCAGCGGGTCAAAGCTCCGCTCGACCAGGCCGTTGTAGTTGCCCGCGACGACGGCGAAGGCCACGTCGTGCGGGTTGCCCATCGAGTAGATGCGCTCGCCCTTGGCCAGCGGCTGGCTCTGCGGGCGAAAGCCCAGCGCGCCACGCCCCTGCAGGGCGTTGACACCCTTGTCGTCGGGCACGGCGCGCAGCAGCGCGAGATCGCGGCGGGCGTCGAAG
>JACCDX010493987.1_pt1 | contig 10931 bp, 6 predicted proteins | sample 7449681 | NCBI WGS metagenome assembly JACCDX01 (sample SAMN15323450, study PRJNA562643) | freshwater metagenome | isolation source: river surface water | place: USA:Blue River Watershed | collected 2017-08-18
GCGAGACCGCCAAGATCCTGAGCCCCGAGAAGACCATCCTGATGCCCGAGCTGGAGGCCAACTGCTCGCTGGACCTGGGCTGCCCGATCGACGAGTTCAGCGCCTTCTGCGACGCGCACCCGGACCGGACGGTGGTGGTCTATGCCAACACCAGCGCCGCGGTGAAGGCGCGCTCGGACTGGCTGGTCACCTCCAGCTGCGCGCTGGAGATCGTGCGCGAGCTCCATGCCAAGGGCCACAAGATCCTGTGGGCCCCCGATCGCCACCTGGGCGGCTACATCCAGCGCGAAACCGGCGCCGACATGGTGTTCTGGAACGGCTCGTGCATCGTGCACGACGAGTTCAAGGCCTTCGAGCTCGAGGACCTGATGAAGCAGCACCCCCGCGCCAAGGTGCTGGTGCACCCCGAGTCGCCCGCCGAGGTGGTGGCCCTGGCCGACGCCGTCGGATCGACCTCCGCCATCCTGAAGGCCGCGCGCGAGATGGACGCCACCGAGTTCATCGTCGCCACCGACAACGGGATGATGCACAAGCTGCGCGCACTGAACCCCGGCAAGACCTTCATCGAGGCGCCCACGGCCGGCAACAGCGCCACCTGCAAGAGCTGCGCGCACTGCCCCTGGATGGCGATGAATGGCCTGGCCGACGTGGCCCGGGTGCTGGAGACCGGTGCCAACGAGGTGACGGTGGACCCGGCCCTCATCGACCGCGCGCGGCTGCCGATCGACCGCATGCTGGCCTTCACCGCCGCCCTCAAGGACGGGCAGCCGGCGGGCAGCCTGGTGCCGAACCTCGGCGCTGTCTAGGCCAGCGGCGGCGGCCGCAGCACAGTCGGCAGAGCCTCGGGCAGGGTCTCGGGGTAGTCGCGGCTGAAGTGCAGGCCGCGGCTCTCGTGCCGCAGCAGGGCCGACATCACGATCAGGTCGGCCACCTGCACCAGGTTGCGCAGCTCCAGCAGGTCGCGCGTCACGTGGAAGGCGCTGTAGAACTCCTGGATCTCGTGCCGCAGCAGCGCGATGCGGTGGGCGGCGCGCTCCAGGCGCTTGTTGGTGCGCACGATGCCCACGTAGTCCCACATGAAGCGGCGCAGCTCGTCCCAGTTGTGAGAGATGACCACGGCCTCGTCAGCGTCGGTCACGCGGCTGGCGTCCCAGGCCGGCAGGGCGGGCGCGGCGGGCTGCGGGTGGGCGAGGATGTCCTGCGTCGCCGAGCGCGCGAACACCATGCACTCGACCAGCGAGTTGCTGGCCAGGCGGTTGGCGCCGTGCAGGCCGGTGCAGGCCGTCTCGCCGATGGCGTGCAGGCCGGGCAGGTCGGTGCGGCCGGCAAGGTCGGTCTGCACGCCGCCGCAGGTGTAGTGCGCGGCGGGCACCACCGGGATCGGCTCGCGGGTGATGTCGATGCCCAGCTCCAGGCAGCGGGCCTGGATGTTGGGGAAGTGCTCGCGGATGAACTCCGGCGGCTGGTGCGAGATGTCCAGGTGCACGCAGTCCAGGCCGTGGCGCTTCATCTCGAAATCGATCGCGCGGGCGACGATGTCGCGCGGCGCGAGCTCGGCCCGCTCGTCATGGGAGGGCATGAAGCGGGTGCCGTCCGGCAGAAGCAGCCGGCCACCTTCGCCGCGCACGGCCTCGGTGATCAGGAAGTTCTTGACGTGCGGGTGGTACAGGCAGGTCGGGTGGAACTGGATGAACTCCATGTTCTTGACCCGGCAGCCGGCCCGCCAGGCCGCCGCGATGCCGTCGCCGGTGGCGGTGTCGGGGTTGGTGGTGTAGAGATAGACCTTGCCTGCGCCGCCCGTGGCCAGGATGGTGTGCGGCGCGCGGAAGGCCACCACCTCGTCACGGTCCTCGTCGAGCGCATACAGGCCCACGCAGCGCTGGGGCGACTGCCCCAGCTTGGCGGTGGTGATCAGGTCGACCAGCATGTGCCTTTCGAACACGGTGATGTTGGGCGTGCGCCGCACATGCTCGATCAGGGTCTGCTGCACCGCGGCGCCTGTGGCGTCGGTCACGTGCACGATCCGGCGTGCGCTGTGCCCGCCCTCGCGGGTCAGGTGGAGCTGGCCGTTCTCCTCGGAGAAGGGCACGCCCAGCGATCGCAGCCAGTCGATGCTCTCCGGGGCGTGCTCGACGACAAAGCGGGTGGCCGCCGGGTCGGACAGGCCCGCGCCGGCCACCAGGGTGTCGTCGACATGGGACTCGAAGGTGTCGCCCTGGCCCAGCACCGCGGCGATGCCGCCCTGGGCCCAGCCGCTGGAGCCGTCGGCCATGGCCAGCTTGGTGATGATGGCCACCCGGCGGGTGGGCGCGAGGTGCAGGGCGGCCGACAGGCCGGCCAGGCCGCTGCCGACGATGAGGACGTCGAAATCCAGCGTGGCTGGTGCGTTCATGCGTAGGGGTGGGGTTTCACGCCGGCTGGTAGGCCAGGCGCACGTAGATGGGAGCGAAGGCCTCGGCCTGGGTCACCTCGATCAGCGACTCCTTGGCCAGTTCGAGCATGGCGATGAAGGTGACCACCATCACCGGCACGCCGCGCGTGATGTCGAACAGGTTCTCGAACTCGATGAAGCGGCGGCCCTGCAGCTTGCGCAGCACGATGGACATGTGCTCGCGCACCGAGAGCTCTTCGCGGCTGATCTTGTGGTGCTGGACCAGCTTGGCGCGCTTGAGGATGTCGCGCCAGGCGTCCTGCAGGTCGACGATGCTCACGTCCGGGAACCGCGGCTGCAGCGACTGCTCGATGTAGACCTGGGCCTTCAGCACGTCGCGGCCGACCTGCGGCAGCTCGCCCAGGCGGGCGGCGGCCATCTTCATCTGCTCGTACTCGAGCAGGCGGCGCACCAGCTCGGCCCGCGGGTCCTCGGGCTCCTCGCCCTCGGCCGTCTTCTTGGGCGGCAGCAGCATGCGCGACTTGATCTCGATCAGCATGGCCGCCATCAGCAGGTACTCGGCGGCGAGCTCGAGGTTGCGGCTGCGGATCTCCTCGACGTACTGCAGGTACTGGCGGGTGACGCCCGCCATCGGAATGTCGAGGATGTTGAAGTTCTGCTTGCGGATCAGGTAGAGCAGCAGGTCGAGCGGGCCCTCGAAGGCCTCCAGGAAGACCTCCAGCGCGTCGGGCGGGATGTACAGGTCCTGGGGGAGGGCGAACAGGGGCTCGCCGTAGAGGCGGGCGATGGCGACCTGGTCGACCACCTCCGGCAGGCCCGGAACGGTCTCCTGGGCCGCCTGCGGCAAGGTGTCGGGGGTATCTGCCATCAGGCTGGCCTGCGTGAGCGCCCGCTTACTCGCCGCTGCCGTAGACGTAGGGCTTCTGGGGCACCCGGGCCTGCTTCCACTCGCCCTGGAGCTCGCGGTCGATGCGCTTGTCCCACCAGATGGCGCGGCCGGCGCGCTGCTGGGCCTCGAGGTCCGGCCGGGCGGCCTTGAGGTCGCCGATGAACTGGGTGACCTCGGACTGGTAGTCGGGGCGGCGGAAGATGCGCTGAAGGAGGCTCATGGCGGGTTCTCGGGTAGCCGGTCATTTTAGCGGGCCCCGGCGGCATGCCCTGTTCAGCCGGCCGCCGACCTGATCCGGAACCCGGGCCTGCAGGGTCGGCACTCAAGGCCATCGTCCACGCTGGCCGCCGGCCCCATGACCATGAAGCTGCTCCCGAACATCGCCCATCGACTGCAGGCATTCCGGGCCTCCGCCGAGCCCTGGCCGTACCGCCTCGGCAACCGGGCTGTCCGCTGGATCCAGGGGGTCTACCGTTCGATGCGCCCCCGAAGCAGTGGACCGACGGTTCACCCGGCGCCCGCCACATCGATCCAGGGCCGCACCGTCGGGGTCGCGGGGAGCCCGCCCCGCTCATCGGCCCTTCCCGTGCCCTCGCCGTCCGAGAGCGTGCGTGCCGCGTTCGACCTGATGCTCAAGGAAACCACGGGCTCCGGCTGGAAGGTGGGGCAGCAGTTGCAGGCGCTGACCAGGCTGGAGCGGGGCTTGCTCGCCAACCAGGCCATCGACCCGCCGATTCGGGACGGCTGCCTGAAGCAGCTCGATGAGGCGCGCCGGCGCGTCGAGCCGGACGAGCCCGGCCTGGTCCAGTCCATCGCCCAGGCCACGAGCGGCCTGTCCTGGGAGGGGTTGGGGGAGGCGCTGCCGGGCCGCCACGAGCAGCTGGATGATCTGGCCCTCGTGATCGCCCATGGGCAGGGCTTGAAGGCGCCGGCCAAGGAGCGGCTGGCGTCGGCATTGCAGGAGGCCCGGATCTGCTTGGACCGCCTGCAAAGCCGCAGCGCAGACCTGGCCGATCTCCGCTCCACCATCGCTGCACATGCAGCGGCTGAAGCGGCGCGCGCCGTCCAGGGGCAGGCACCGATGAAGGCCGGGGCCCTGGCCGATGTCCTCGCGGCGCTCCCCCCGGGCGACTACCTCCGCGCCCGTCGCTCCCTCGACCGCGTCCTCGACTGCTTGCCAGCGACCCCGCGCGGGCCGCTGCTCACCCTGCTGGACCACCACATCCTGGAGAAGCGATCCCTCGAGATCCTGCACGGCTTGGCCCAAGGGAAGCCGAATGACGTCGACCTGGTGTTTCATGGCGCCGAGTGGAACGAGGACGCCCTCGCGCTCAAGCTGGCGGCCATCGCGCCCGGTGACGAGCGCGCCATGCGCAAGCTGGATGTGCAGCACAACCTGCGCATGGTCGCGCGTGAGCTCGATGCCTTCATGGCCTCGCGCAACGCCCAGGCGGGGCGTGCCCACCTGCCGGTGAGCCTGTTCGAGGCGGTGGAGGCCGATGAACGGGTCATCCAGTGGTTGTACCAATACGCCGCCGAAGAGGTCAACGAGCGCTACGCGCAGATCGGGGCCTGGATCAGTCTCTCGCTCTTCGACGCTGACACCGGAGAGGTGAACCAGGAGAAGGTCGATCAGCTACTGGCCAAGCTGGCACAGGCGGGAGACCCGCAGAAGTCGGTCATCGACCCGGCGCTTCTGCGCCAGCACATTCGAGCCGGCTTCAACAGCACCGCCGAGGTGGTGGAGTGCCGGGAGCTGATGCAGAAGGTGGCGCGTGCCTGCGAGGAGTCCACGCTGCTGGCGAAGCTCAACGAAGACCTGTTCCCGGTCGTCAAGGCCGCCCGCGTGGCGTGCGACCTCATCGAGGAGGTGACGGGCCATCCCACCGAAATCGCCACCGGCGCCGAGGTGGACGAGGCACTCGCCGAGGCCCTTGACCAGGCCATGCCCTGGATCCGGCATGAGGAGGATCTCGTGGTGGCCAAGCGGGCCCTGGAAGACAAGTTGACCGCGATCACGAGCATCGACTACACGTCTGCGCGGAACGAAGGCGAGGCCGGCGGCGACCGCGAATGGCTGCGGGACCCGAATCAGCTGGCGCTGGCGCGTGACGATCACAACCGGGTACGCAACATCCTTTACACGGAAGCGCGCATCAAGGATCTGCAGGCAGAGACGGGCCAGGCGGTTGACAAGGCGGAGTTGGCGCGACTGACCGATGCGATGGGTAAGGACCTGGAAGCCCTGGCGGGCTTCAGCCCCACGCGCCTGCGCCGCGTTCCCGGACGGGACCGCGTCCCGTCCCTGCAGGAGCTCCGCGCGATCAGCCTCGAGATCGATGCCCTGGTCACGCTGCCAGACGCGCACAACAAGGTCAAGGTGCTGTCGTCGCTCGCAAAGCCCAAGCGGCAGCAGCGTGAGCAGGCGGAGGCTCTCATGCGCAAGCTGGTCCAGATCGCCACCTTGCAGGCGGCGCTGGAATCCGACGACAAGAACTTCTCGCCCCAGGGCCACGGCGCCAAGGGCTATACGGGGCTGATTCTCAAGCGCCTGGACGCGTTCGGGATCAGCGCGAGGCGGCGCAGCCCGACCCTCAAGGACTTTGTCGCGCAGACCGGCGTCGACCTGACCCGCGACAAGCGCAATCTGCCCGATCTGGTCAAGGCCTTCGACCCGGAAAACCGGGCTGCGAGGCGCGCGGCCCGCTTCATGAAGCTTGGCGGCGCGAAGAAGGTGGGAGGCGCCGCGCCGACCGACCCGCCCGGGGCGATCCGCCAGACCGAGGGCCGGCGCCGCCAGCTGGCGGCAGCGGCGTCGATCGATCGCCAGGTGCGCCAGATGGAACCCGGCGAATCGTTCGACATCCGGATGGGCCTCTACGGGACGGTGTCCGTCGGTGCACCCGTCGTGCCAGGCATGGAGACCCAGACGGATGCGCGCGCCGAGTGGCAGCATGGCCTGCGCGTGAGCCTGCGAGCCGACGGCACCTATGCGGTGCGGGTGCAGGCGGGTGCCGAGGTGCGCCACGGGGTGACGCTGTCTGCGCTGGCGGACCTGTTCACGTTCCGGGGGGAGTCACGCCTGGCGCGCGAGAACGGCTTCGAGTTCTTCTTCGGCAGCCGCGAGGATTGCCTGGCGATGGTCCAGGGCCTGGTCACCGGCACCGAGATCGACCCGGGCTTGTTGACGGCGGGAGCGGTGCGCCGCGTCACAGGGCAGGAGACACAGGCCGGTGCCACGGCCCGGTTGGGGGTGGAGACCTCGCTCGCCTCGCTGGCGGCGCAGGTCGACGCGGGCGTGAAGAGCCGCGTGGAGCTGCTGCGCGGGAACGCGGGCGAGGTCGAGGTCCGTACCACCAGCGCCCGGTCGGGCGCCTCCCTCCAGGCCTCGGCGGCCGGCGGCCGCTTGCAGGGTGAGGCGGTCACCGGCGTGGAGCTGTCGGTGCGCAAGGAGGTGCATCGGCAGTACGGCATGGTCCGGCCGGGCTCCCAGATCACGCTGTCCGCCACGGTCATCGGCGGCAACGTGGACACCTGCATCGCCAGCCTGCTGCCTGACCTGCCCGGGCAATCGCGCGGGGAGCTGCGCGACGGGCTGCGCGGGGCGCTGCCGACGCGGCTGGAAGATGGCACCCAGGTCTTTGTCCGCTACCGCCTGTCCGAAGATGCGCGGCGCGAGGCCAACAGCCTGCTGGGACAGGCCTCTGCGGCACTGACCCGGGCGGGCCTCGCGACGGGCCTGGCGCGCGAGGCTGCGCGGACCGAGGCCGCGGAGCGCGTGGCGGCCGCACATGCCGTGACCCGCCTCCCCGGGTCCTACGAGCTCGACGGCTGGGGCTGGACCCGGGCCGATCAGGCCGAGGTGTCCAGCCATCGCGGGCTCTACCGGCAATTTGCGCGCGGCGAGCGCGCGCAGACGCGGCAGGAGGCGCTCACGCCCGAGGCGCAGGGCGCCTCCCTGGGCGGGCTCAGCCCGACGCTGGCCGCGCTGGTGCCCTGAGGGACATCAGCCATCCCAGGGCGACGCCCACGCCCAGGGCGATGGTCAGGTCGAACACCACCGTGAGCACGAAGGTCAGTACGACCAGCACGCCATGGGCCAGGGGCTGCTCGCGCAGGGGGGCGAACGCATGCCACTCGCCCATGTTCCAGGCGGTGAACAGCAGCACCCCGGCGAGTACCGGCAGCGGCACCTGCAGCGCCAGCGGCGCGGCCAGCAGGACGATCGCGGCCAGCACCGCCGCATGCGCGAGCCCGGCCACCGGGCTGGTGGCGCCGGCGCGCGCATTGGTCACCGTGCGGGCGATGGTGCCGGTGGCCGGCATGCCGCCGAAGCAGGGCGCGGCCAGGTTGGCCAGGCCCTGGGCCATCAGCTCCTGGTTGGGGTCATGCGGCGGCAGGCCGCTGATCTGGTCGGCCACGCGGGCGCAGAGCAGTGACTCGATCGCGCCCAGCACCGCCAGGGTGAGGATGGGACGGGCCAATTCCTGGAGGCCGGCCCAGCTCAGGTCCGGGGGCGACCAGGCCGGCAGGCCCGAGGGGATGCCGCCGAAGCGGCTGCCGATGGTCTCCACCGGCAGCTGGAGGAGCGCGGCCAGCAGGCTCAGGCTCACCAGCGCCACCACCGGCCCTGGCAGCCTGGCGCCGACGTTGGCGAATTCATGCACCAGGGGCGTGTCCAGCGTCGCCCGCAGCGGCGAGCCCGCGCGCCACAGGCGCGGCCACAGCCACAGGCCGAGAACGGTGACCAGCCCGAGGCCGACGGCCCAGGGGTTGATGCCACCGATGTGTTTCGCCAGGGTGGTGAGCTGGCCGACAAAGTCGGCTGGCATGCGGGGCACGGCGAGGCCCAGCCAGTCGCGCAGCTGAGAGAGCGCGATCAGGACCGCGATGCCGTTGGTGAAGCCGATGACCACCGGCGCCGGCACGCGGCGCACCAGGTTGCCCAGACGCAGCAGGCCCATGAGGAACAGCAGGACGCCGGCCGCTGCCGTCGCCAGCAGCAGGTTGGCCACGCCGTGCCGCTCGACGATGCCGTAGACGATGACGATGAAGGCGCCCGCAGGCCCCGCGATCTGCACCGGCGAGCCGCCGAACAGGGCGACGATGGCGCCGGCGATGATGGAGGTCCACAGGCCCGCCTCGGGCTTGAGGCCGCTGGCGATGGCAAATGCCATGGCCAGGGGCAGGGCGACGATGGCGACGGTGAAGCCGGCGCCGAGGTCCTTGAGGAAGCGGGCGTTGTCGTAGCCCTGGAGGGCGTCGAGCAGTCGAGGACGGAAAGACAAGTTACTTCTTGTCTTTCTTGTCGTCGCCCGGCACCACCATGCGCGCGGTGCCGATCACGGCATCGGCCGCCAGGCCGACGGCCCCCACGGCGACGGTCGCGGCCGCGTCGGCCACCGCGATGACCGCGCATCCCGGGAGCGCGGTCGTGGATGCGAGGGCCAGCGCGAGGAGCGCGACGCGCGCGGCGGGCCGGGTGGACAGGGCCGGAGATTTCATCAGCGCACTCGCATGCCCGGCTGCGCGCCCGGCCAGGGGTTGAGGACATAGATGCCCGGCTGGGCCTTCTCGTCGCCGTGGCTGGCGGCCAGCACCATGCCCTCGGAGACGCCGAACTTCATCTTGCGCGGCGCCAGGTTGGCCACCATCACGGTGAGCTTGCCCACCAGGTCCTCGGGCTTGTAGGCCGAGGCGATGCCGGAGAAGACGTTGCGGGTGCGGCCCTCGCCGACGTCGAGCGTGAGGCGCAGCAGCTTGGTCGAGCCCTCGACCGCCTCGCAGGCCACGATCTGCGCAATGCGCAGGTCGATCTTGGCGAAGTCGTCGATGGTGATGGTGCCGGCGATGGCTTCGCCGCCGGGGAGGACGGCTGCATCGGCGGCAGTATCGGCTGGTGCGGTGGCGGCCGCAGCCTGGCCGCCCTTGTCCGCTGCCTTCGCCTTGGCGGGTGCGGCAGCCTCCGCCGCCGGCAGGTCGAACAGCGCATCGAGCAGCTTGGGGTCGACCCGCTGCATCAGGTGCTGGTAGCTGCCCACCCCATGGCCGGCGCCCAGGGGGCGGGCGGCGCTGGCCCAGTCAAGCGGCTCGCACTGCAGGAAGGCCTCGGCCTGTTCGGCCAGGGCCGGCAGCACGGGCTTCAGGCAGCCGGCCAGCACCTTGAAGTGCTCGATGCACTCCGAGCACACCGCGGCGGCCTCGGCGCCTTTGCCTTCCTTCACCAGCTTCCAGGGCGCGGCGCCGTCGAAGCGCAGGTTGACCTCGTCGGCGTAGGCCATGATCTCGCGCAGGGCCTTGCCGTACTCGCGCGCCTCGTACAGCGCGGCGACGCTGTCGACCAGCTTCGAGGGGTTCAGGGCAGCGGCGTCGCTCGCGACCAGCTTGCCCTCGGGGATGAACTTCACCGCGCGCGAGGCGATGTTGACGAACTTGCCCACCAGGTCGGCGTTGACGCGGGCGACGAAGTCGTCGGGGTTGAAGTCGACGTCCTCGACCCGGCCATTGAGCTTGGCGGCGATGTAGTAGCGCAGCCACTCGGGGTTCATGCCGAGGGACAGGTACTTGAGCGGGTCGATGCCGGTGCCGCGGCTCTTGGACATCTTCTCGCCGCTCACGGTGATGAAGCCGTGCACGTTGACCTGCGAGGGCGTCTTGCGGCCCGAGAACTGCAGCATCGCCGGCCAGAACAGGGTGTGGAAGTAGACGATGTCCTTGCCGATGAAGTGCACCTGCTCGACCTGCGGGTCGGCGACGAACTCGTCGAAGCTGGCCGTGGTGCGCGAGGCCGGGTGCCAGTGGTCCTTGGCCTGGCCTTTGTCGAAATGGTTCTTCAGGCTGGCGAGGTAGCCCACCGGCGCGTCGAGCCAGACGTAGAAGTACTTGCCCGGGGCGTCCGGGATCTCGATGCCGAAGTAGGGCGACTCGCGCGAGATGTCCCAGTCGGCCATGCCGGCCTCGAACCATTCGCTGGCCTTCTTGGCCATCTCGGCCTGCAGACGGCCGGGGGCCTGCGTCCAGGACTTGAGGAAGTCGACCACCTTCGGGTCCGAGAGCTTGAAGAAGAAGTGCTCGGAGCTGCGGATCTCGGGCTTGGCGCCGGTGAGGGTGGAGTAGGGCTCGATCAGGTCGGTGGGCGCGTAGACCGCGCTGCAGACCTCGCAGCTGTCTCCGTACTGGTCCTTCGCGTGGCAGCTGGGGCACTCGCCCTTGATGTAGCGATCGGGCAGGAACATGCCCTTGACCGGGTCGTAGAACTGCTCGATGGTGCGGGTGGCGATCAGGCCCGCGGCCTTGAGGTCCTTGTAGATGCCTTGGGCCAGCTGCGTGTTCTCTTCGCTGTCCGTCGAGTGCCAGTTGTCGAAGCGGACATGGAAGCCGTCGAGGTATTGCTTGCGGCCGGCGGCGATCTCGCCGACGAACTGCTGCGGCGTCTTGCCGGCCTTCTCGGCGGCGATCATGATGGGCGCGCCGTGCGCGTCATCGGCGCCGACGAAGTGCACCATGTGCCCGCGCATGCGCTGGAACCGCACCCAGATGTCGGCCTGGATGTACTCCATGATGTGGCCGATGTGGAACTTGCCGTTGGCGTAGGGCAGGGCGGTGGTAACGAATAGCTTGCGCTGGCTCATGGTGATTCCCGGGGAAGCC
>JACCDX010099621.1_pt1 | contig 10930 bp, 14 predicted proteins | sample 7449681 | NCBI WGS metagenome assembly JACCDX01 (sample SAMN15323450, study PRJNA562643) | freshwater metagenome | isolation source: river surface water | place: USA:Blue River Watershed | collected 2017-08-18
AGAATTTGATGGTAGTGATTTGAGGGGATGGTGGGACTAGAAGTCCAATAGAGAGGTAAACAAACAAAAACAATATATGGTGGGAGTTATTATTTTTGTTGTTGCTTCAACGGCGTTACTAAGCTGGGCATGGGTTAGAGGAATTGATTACATGAAAGAAAATCATCCTGATTATAAAGGGGAAGATTTTTTGGATTGGGGAGAGGAAGATGTAACTAAAATGGCAGGTAGAGATGGTTGGGATGACAACTTCGTACATTCAGAGGGAGATTTTTAGTACTAACTAAATGAATCTATTTAAGTTATGTTTAGGCATGACCGGGCACACTATTAACTTTATTTTATGAAGATTTGGATTAACGGATGTTTTGATGTTTTACACTACGGTCACTTTAGATTAATTAACTACGCTCGTTCATTTGGTGGTGAGTTGATTGTGGGTATTGATTCGGATAGGAGAGTTAAAGAGAGTAAGGGTGAATATAGGCCAATCCATACAGCCGAACAAAGAAAATACAACTTACTACAATTAGTAGGTATTAGAGATGTTTGGGTATTTGATACTGATGAAGAATTGGATGAACTTATAAAGAACTACCAACCAGATATTTTTGTTATAGGTGATGATTATAAGTACAAACCAATTATAGGATATAACTACGCAAAAGAGGTTAAATTTTTTGATAGGATACCTGAATTGAGTACAACTAAAATTATAAATAAGTAAAATATGTTACCATTAAAAGAAGCCATAGCTGAAAAGCATTCATTGGCAGAAAAGATGACATTCAACCAAAGAATGTTTAGAGGAGAATTATCCAAAGAGGAATACATTTTGTATCTATGTCAGCAATTAGCAATATTCCAAGCTATTGAAAGACACCCATTACCACATACTTCATTGGTTAGATGTCCAAATGTATTTGAAGATATAAAAGAACTGATGGAGTTAAATGATGAGCAAGGTGTAGAAATAAAACCATTGGAATCAACAAATGAATATCAAAGGTATTTACACACACTTACTCAAGAAGAATTACTTCCGCATGTGTATTTAAACTACTTAGCAATTATGTTTGGTGGACAGATGATGAAAGCCAAAACACCAGGTAGTGGTAGAATGTATGAATTCGATGGTGATTTGAGAGAAATTGCCGGAAGTATTAGAGCTATCCAAAAAGACGAGTGGGCTGATGAAGCTAACAAGGCATTAGATTACAACATAAACATATTAGATGAATTACAAAGAGTATCTGAATCAGCTAGCAACGAAGTTGAAGTTGATGGTGGAGAAGGCGCCTAATTGCCAACCACTACACACCGATGATTATGGATGGGAAAATCACCGATATGAAGCTAAGCATTTCCGTTTAGCTCACGTTGAAAGATATGCCGATGGTAAGATTGAGGTATTACACTTCACTACGTTTCCGCATAAGTGGTCTCCTGAACCGATATTTGGTTTTGATGTAATATGTACAGGTAAAATTGTGACAGGTGCATATATGGATTTAAGCCCCATCCTAGCCACTTATCCTTTTGATGAAGGAATGGATATTGGGGGGAGAAAGCCGATTCCTGAGTGGGCTACTGTGTTCTCTGATAGGTTTATAATGATAAAACCCGAATCAGATGAGGAATTTATCCGATTTTGTGATTGGGTGGTGGATAAATACGATTGGTATCTAAATTCACTACTTTGGTTAGAGAAGAAAACGGAGAATATTGAAGGTGTAATAGAGAAACAAAATACTTATTGTCAGGTACAAGCATCCAACCCTCGAACTTATTCAGCATTAAAAGCTCTGATAGGTGAGAAAGAAGCTAAGTACTTTATGGAAAACATTTTATTCCCAAAGATAGATGAAGCCTAAAGAAATACATATGGAAGGTAGAGTACCCATCAACGAATGGGCAAATGATAACAAATCTACCATAATGGATGCTATATACGATAATGTATTTGATTTTGTTAGAAGTAACGAAGAAGATAGAATTGTATTAAGAATCATATCAGGTCCTAAATTAACAAAGAGGCCACAAAGTATCAATGATTTACCATTGAATGTGGACTTCGTAATATCAAAAGAAGATATCCAAGAAACACTACAAAAATTATTAGAGCATTGTATTGAAGTTGAGGAATATGAGAAATGCGCGGAAATCGTTAAACTACAAAACGAACCACCTAAGAAAAAAAGAGGCAGACCGAAGAAAACTATCATAAAGTAATACTTATATATAAAGGTTACAGCGTTCACTAAATTAAACATACATGGACGACGGTGATAGTAAAAACAATCAACAAGCTGAAAAGCAAGGAAAACAGATTGATGTTATACAAAGATATGGCGTTAATGCTGGCACTATTCTTCAATCCATTTGGGTTCGATGCCGTACAATATTCCCTACTGCTACTGACAGGAAGTTTATGGAAAGCGAACTTCGTTTTGTATTGTATAGCGGGGTTATTTTTTGGACTTTATATATGGTTTACGAAGCGTTTAAATAAATTTGGAAAAACGGATTAAATTTCGTATATTTGTATAACAAAAAAAGGAGGTGTAGGATGGAAGTAAACGAAAAGGTATTAAAATTAAAAATCAGAGAGCAAGAGTTACAAAAGGAACTAACCTATTGGAAAGAGGAGTTTAAGCCTTCTGGAAACATGGGTAAGATGGGTAGACAAACTCGATTAGATAAGATAGAGAAGGAGCTGAAAGAGATACAAAAAGATATCAGTTTTCACGATACCCTATATTTATCTAATGAAATATATAAACAATGGAAAGACGAAAACCTTACAAATTAGATGAAGCTTCTTTAGCTAGAGCTTATCAACACGTAGTAGAAAAGAAAGTACCTTCTTGGGGTATGTTGACTGCATATAGATACGCTAATACTAAAAAAGAAAACATTCAAGCTAATAAACTTTTAGAAAAAGATTTACGTTCTAAAGGGTACGGATTCTTTAAAGTAGAAGGGCATTGGCAAGAGTGTCAAGATTCGCAATTAAATTATGTAGAGTGTCCGCCAGACAAATTACAAGATTCTATCGAAGTATCATTATTCGTACCACATATGAAAAAAAAAGATGCAGCAGCACTTTGTAAGAAGTATGAGCAAGATGCAGTAATTTACGGTGGTGCTGATACTAAAGGTGATGCGCATTTAATATTCAAAAATGGTTCTGAGGATAACATAGGTAAATTCCAACCAGGTAAAGTTGCGCAAGCTTATTCTAAAATAAAAGGTGGAAAGACTTTTGTATTTGCACATAAAAAAGCTGAGAAAGAAGTAGAACCTAAAAAAGATTTATCACCAAAAGATAGTAAATTAACATCAAACTTACCAAAGGATATAGCTAATAAAATGGTTAAGAATCCACAAACTGGTAGAGATATCAAAGTAACATCAGCATTAAAATATGATGATAAAAGTCCTGTTTATAAAGCAGCAACATCGTTAGTAGCGATGATGAAGAAAAAATAATAAAGTTATGACAATACCAGTTGGAGGTGAAGTTGCGGCAGGTCAAATTAATCAAGAATTTGGTAGAGGATATTCTTGGGAAATGTCAATATGGCATGCTCGTAATGGTTACTATGGTGGTATTAATGATGCTTCTTCTCGTAGACCTTATGGTGCATATGTAGGTGGTAAAACCAACGATGGATATGCATATTCTGATTGGTGGGGTTATAATGGGTATGCACAATATTCAAATGTTTATCAATCCCTTTACGAAGGTAGTGCTGATGCCGATACCTGTGTAAGAAGGTGGAATTTTCAATATGAATATATTGCAGATGCTTGGGCTTGGTATAATCAATGGTCATACGCACATCAGGCTAGAGCTGGAGACCAATTATACGCTTACTATGATGGTAATGTAGGATGGGGATGGGGTGGTGTTCGTTCATTGCATGGTGTATATTCAACTTATAGGGGTTGGTTACATCTTTACTATGAATCAACTTTTACTTATAGAGAAGTATATTGGACGGCATCTTCTGGTGAAACCATATATGTATATAACGAAACTGACCGTTAATTAAAAATATAAAAAATGAAACAATATTACAAACAAGGTACATCAATATTTGAATTTGATTTTGATAATCAAAAAATGACATGTGTAACTGAAAACATTTTCAACAAAGGTATCGTTATTAGTGATGGTATGGCTGGTCCTTTCCAAAGCATGGCTAATTCTTTTAGTTCATCAATAGCTAATCCAAGCGGTGTAGGTGAACCAACATTAGAATCTACTCAAGAAGAATTCTCAGCAGCTTTTAGATATGCATATGAAAGTATAACTAGTGCTAGTTTCGGATTATAAAAAATAAATTATATGAAAATTGTTATAGTTGGTGGTGGTACTGCAGGTTGGCTTGCATCCTTATTTTTAGCAAACAGAAATAAAAGACCAGATGGATTTGTACCATTTGATATCACAGTAGTAGAAAGCTCTAAAATTCCAATCATAGGAGCCGGTGAAGGTTCAACTGGTATATTACTTGATGTATTAAATAAGAAATTAAAAAGATTAGATGGTTTGAGCGAACGGGAGTTTGTTGAAAAAACAAATGCAACTATAAAGCTCGGACTTGATTGTAAAAATTGGAATGGTGATGGTAATTCTTTTTTTGAACCACTACAACCAACACAAACATTTCCAGATAGTGTTGATATAGATTTTCTTTTAGCAAGTGTTTATGCCGATTCTCATTTAGCATCGCCAACAGGCCCAATGTGGGAACATAACAAAGTTCCTTTCTATTCTATTAACTTCAATCCAAGTGGAGGTTATTCATATCATTTTGATGCTCATAAAGTTGGTCAATATTTCAAAGAAGTTGCTATAAAAAATGGTGTTAAATATATTGATGCCGAAGTTGGTAACTTTGATGTAAATCCTAATACTGGAAATTTAGAAAGTGTAGAATTATTAGATTCAAACGAAGTTATGACAGCAGACCTTTGGTTTGATTGTACAGGCTTTAGCAGACAATTAATAAATTCAGTAGGAGGTGGTTGGGTTGATTATTCAAAATGGTTGCCTGTTAATAAAGCACTTACATACTTCTGGCCTTATGAAGAAAATGAGGAAATAAAACCGCAAACATTAGCTTGGGCAATGCCAAATGGTTGGATGTGGCAAATACCTACACAAGAAAGATATGGTTGTGGCTATGTTTATTGTGATAAATTCATATCAGATGAACAGGCTCATAAAGAATTGGAACAAATTACTGGTAGAAAGATAACACCAAATAGATTGATAGAATTTTCAGCTGGTAGAGTTGAAAACGCTTGGAGTGCGAATGTGATAGCTGTTGGATTATCATCTAATTTCTTAGAACCATTAGAAGCAACATCAATTCATAGTACAATAGTTCAATTAGATTTATTTACTAACTTTTATATTGATGCAGAGATAGATAAAACTCTATACGATACTGCTCGTAAAAGATATAATAAGATTGTAGCTGATATGGTGGATTCTTATAAGGAATTAATTCAACATCACTATATGACAAAAAGAGAAGATAGTGAATTTTGGAGATACTATAAAAACGAAGTACCTAAGTTAGAAGCCGTTACAGATGTAATCAATATTTGTAAGTATAGAAGTCCAAACTATAAGGATTTTAGCAATGTATTTGGTTCAGGCGGATGGGGAGTTACTAGCTACATTCTTACTGGATTGGGTCATCTTACTAAAAGAGTATGTGCCGATACATTGTGGAATAATGGATTAAACATTGGTTCTGATGAAGCTTGGACTAGATTGAATCAATACTATACAAAGGACATGAGAAAATATTGGTCACATAATGAATTTTTAGACCAAATAAAAAGAAAAACTAGCAATAACCCATTTCAAGGATTAATAGTAAAAGATAACTTTTTTGAAAATCCAGATGAAATTAGACAATTAGCTCTTAATCACAAATATATAGCACATCAAGACTTTCCTGGTATTGTTGGTTGGAAGGGTTTTAGGGGAGATGTTACTAAACACACACATCCTGAACTTGTAGAATATATGCAAAAGAAAATAGCTGAATTGAATCCTAAATTAGCAGATAAAAAAATAGCATTACATTTTCATTATTGCTTAGAAAAAACAAAATCAGAATGTGAACCATCATTTGAAGAAATAAAACTACATAAAGATTTTTCAAATTGGGCCGGTGTAGTTTATTTAACACCAAACGCAGACCCAAATGCAGGTACTATGTTATGTTCGGATGATGAATCTCAAAACAATTTGGTTGAAAATATTTACAATAGATTTGTATTATATCCATCTGATATATTACATGGAACTAATGATTTATTTGGTACTGATATTAATGATGGTAGAATGACATTAACAGTATTTATAGAAAGTTAATTATATGAAAATTGTTATAGTAGGTGGTGGAACGGCTGGTTGGTTATCTGCATTATTCTTAGCCAACAGAACTGCTGATAATAATTTACATGATATTACTGTAATTGATAGTTCTAAGTTAGGTATCATAGGAGCTGGTGAAGGTTCAACTGGAAGTTTTGTTGAAACATTAGTTAATAGATTAAAAAACATCAAAGGACTTAACTTAAAAGATTTTCATAAGAAAACCAATTCAACTATAAAGATGGGAATCCATTGTAAGAATTGGCATGGTGATGGTGAATCATTTTATGAACCATTGGGTTCTCAAAGAACTTTCTTAGAAGCATTTGATTTAGATTATGTATTAGCATTGAAATATGGTAGAGCGGTAGATTCATCCGCAGCTATGCATATGTGGGAACAAAGTAAAGTTCCATTTGTATATAGAGGTGATGGTACGCCAAAGGCATCTTATTCATATCACTTTGATGCTCACAAAGTTGGTGAGTACTTTAAAGAGTTAGCACTAACTAATGGAGTTAAACATATTGATGGTGAGATTCATAACTTATTAATGAGTGATGGCGAACTAAAAAGTGTGGAAGTTAAAGAAACCAATGAAATACTTTCAGCTGATATGTGGATTGATTGTAGTGGATTTCGCAGAGCACTTATAGGACCTATGGGAGGTGGCTGGGTTGACTATTCCAAATGGTTACCAGCCAATAGAGCAATGACATATTTTCATCAATACGAAACGGATGAAGTTATTGCACCCGAAACTTTAGCATTAGCATTACCAAATGGTTGGATGTGGCAAATCCCTACACAAGAAAGATACGGATGTGGGTATGTGTACTCAAACAAATTCATAACCGATGAGCAAGCACATAAAGAGCTGGAAGAAGTTACTGGTAGAAAAATAGATAAATTTAGAATCATTCCATTCCAACCAGGTAGATGTGAAAGGACTTGGGTTGGTAATGTATTGGCTGTTGGATTGAGTTCACATTTTTTAGAACCACTGGAAGCAACATCTATTCATTTAACTTGTAGTACTTTAGAGAATTTTTGTTCAAGTTGTTTACATCATACAAAAGAAAAAACTATAACTGATTTTAACATAAATCTATTTAATAAGAATTTTGCGGATACGATAGATGATTATAGAGATTTAATTCAAATGCACTACATAACAAGAAGAGAAGATAGTGAGTTTTGGAAGTATATGAAGTATGAATTGGAAATTTCAGATAGAAACAAAGAGGTTTTAAATTTTTGTAAAATAAGAGTTCCATCATTCAAAGATTTTTCAGCAATTGTATCTGCTAGTGGTTGGGGAGTTTGGAGTTGGTTGTTAGCAGGGTTGGGGCATATATCAAATGAAGTAGTAGATGATACTATCTATAATGCTAACTTAAAGATGGATTTAGAAAAAATGTATAAGGACATGCAAAGTAGATATAGTAAAGTTCCTGAGATATTTTATACACATAATGAATTCTTAGAAGATATAAAAGCAGGAAAGATTTAAAAATATTTGGTAATATCAATATCTTTTTGTATATTTGTATATACTTATTAATCCAATAGATATAACTCATTGATAATCAATGACTTATAAAAAGTAAAAAAATATTTGGCTATATCAAATATTATTCGTATCTTTACGAAGTAAAAAATTAAAGAAGTTCTTTTATATATCGCGCGGTGGTGTAATGGTAGCATATTGGGCTCATAACCCTAAGACGGAAGTTCGAATCTTTCCTGCGCAACTAAAGAAAAATAATTGAAAAATTATTTGGAGATATGAAAAAAGTTTCGTATCTTTAACAAAGTTAAGGTTGAAGCCATCAATAATAAAACCGATTGAGTGACCTATCCAATAGGGAAGAAAGCCGGATACCTTAATAAATTTTTAAAAAAGATTTGGAAATATGAAAATGTTTTCGTATCTTTGAAAAAAGAAACCAACAACCAAACGTGAAAGCAACAACAAAGTATTATTCACAATTTAAATTTTAAAAAATGGTTAAGTTTCAAAAAGCTCTTTTAATTGGTGGCTGTGTATTATCAGTATTAGATGCGATTATTAATATCGCTTTCGGAAAGTACGATGTAGCATGGCAATTTATTTCGGCATCATTATTTTTTACTTCTTATTTGAATGTAAAAACAATTGATGAACTTGAAAATAAAAAATAATTAAAAAAAGATTAGGAAATGTGAAAAACATTTCGTATCTTTACAATGTTGTTCAGAAGTAGGAAGTATAAATGGTGTAAGTAAACATAGCCGAAAATGTTCAACAAAAAAAGTAAAAAAATATTAGGTAATATCAAAAAGATTTCGTATCTTTACAATGTTACAAAATAACAAAGTTCTTTAACATACTAAAATGACTTCACATAGTAACCTTGAGTTACATAGTGAACAAACGGCCGCCTATGGTCGTGAAATAAACTACGAAAGTAGGATAAAGTGAATCATTTGGTTAAATGATTTGCGGTTTGATAGGGGTGACCTTATTGAGCTTGAGTAGGCAAGTGAGATATCATTCTGGCTTTGTAGGTGGGGGTAACACTATCATTGACGAGTTGGGATGACTGGGGAAATGTAGATTCTTCAGTTGAGTTGGGAACAACAATAAGAATAACTCATAGGATTATTGTAAGACATAGAAAGCTAATCCCTTTTTACTATTGCGTGATTCAATACCAAAGTGGTCTTAACATCAAGCTATCCGAAAGGACGTAAGATAAGACTGTGTACGCGTGGTGGCGTTACTATCCTTTAGTTTGGGGCACCAACCCCTTCTAATGAAGATGACTTGAAGTATGGCGTTGAGATAACGCATCGGGTAGTTTGGTATTTCGTTTTTCAAAAGGAAACGAAGCCTACGATGAACCGCTACCTGAATCCATCTACGAACCAAAACTCATTTGCTATTGGTGCAAACTATATAAACAAATAAGCAAAAGTGTTCATCAGTTATGACTGAAAGGTGTCTACATAGTAATGAGTTGTTCATTGCCATAGTTACTCGCAAGGTAAGTGTGATTCTTTCGAAAGGTTTCTAACATCGCAAGTGTGAATCAGCTCGGCAGGGTTGAAGAAAATAAGTAAAGAGAGAGTAGGTTATAACTCTAAGATTGGTTGGCTATACTGACCGACATTGAATTGGTACTTCTCAAAAGGAAGTGGAAACGAAAGGAAACAAATAATCTTTCAAAAGCTGGTTCACCCATTGGAGTATTCTCATCCATTTATAAGCGGTATTAGTGTAATAGTAGCACGCCACACATTCCAGTGTGGAGGAGGGGGAGCAAAACCTTCGCACCGCTCATCGTAGTCTGTTTAACATTGAGTTCGCATTAGTGAGGCAAGTTAGTTTGGGACTTAAAATCAGAACTTAAAAGTAGGAAGCCTAATGTGGTTTAGATTGGATTTCGCCAAAGTTGTAAAAGACTTAAAGTAAAGTAATAAATACGAAATAGAATTATGGGGTTTCGGCAGCGCTCGGAGAGTTCCCTTCCAACTTGAAAAACTCTCCCATAAGCGGAATTGGTGTAATGGTAGCACACTCGCCGTCCAGGTGAGAGGATGATGTTCGAATCATTGGTCCCGCTCGATTCAACTGAAAAGTTGTTTTCATATCTTAATTTTTATTACATTTGTATGGGGAGGCTTTGCTTCCCCAATACATTTTTCTAAAAATTATTTGAAAAAAAAATTATTATATACTTATTAACATAACAAACAAGATGAAAAACTTTAACTTACATACAAATTGTTCGCAACCATCATTGAGAAATGAGTGGGCTGGGAATCGTATGTTTAGTACGATAAGTAATCCGGCACAACTAGAATTAGGCAAGGTGGATTATATTAGTACGCAGTTAGAGGATGACAATTGGGGATAAAGTGTAAAAATTTTATAACAATATTTGAAAGACCTCTAACTGATAAAAAAGTTAGAGGTTTTTTGTTTTTGGGGATATAGCTCAATGGTAGAGCAACGGACTGTTAATCCGTAGGTTGTAGGTTCGAATCCTTCTATCCCCGCTAGTAATGGTTCTTTGACATTGTGGAAAAGCTAGGAGATTAGCTCAGTTGGTTAGAGCATCGCCCTTACATGGCGAGGGTCATAGGTTCGAATCCTATATCTCCTACAATGTGGTAATCACTCCAACATGGAGTTGGTAAGCATCCGGCAGTAACACCGGAATGGCAATGTGATTATCAAGAGGTAGGGAAAAGACTAAATTGGGAGTATCGCATAGCGGCAATTGCGGTTGACTGTAAATCAACTCCTTCGGGTTCATAGGTTCGAGTCCTATTACTCCCACAACCCTAATAGTTTTCAGGTCGTACTGTCCTTGCGTTCTATTCAAAAACGCTAAAAAAGGCAAGGTGATGTAGCTCAGTTGGTAGAGCGCCGGACTGTTAATCCGTAGGTTGTAGGTTCGAATCCTTCTATCCCCGCTAGTAATGGTTCTTTGACATTGTGGAAAAGCTAGGAGATTAGCTCAGTTGGTTAGAGCA
>JACCDX010296018.1_pt1 | contig 10928 bp, 11 predicted proteins | sample 7449681 | NCBI WGS metagenome assembly JACCDX01 (sample SAMN15323450, study PRJNA562643) | freshwater metagenome | isolation source: river surface water | place: USA:Blue River Watershed | collected 2017-08-18
ATGACATGTGGAAAAACGCAAGCGATTTATTCTCTCTGGTAGATGACGCCAGAGGTGGTCGCCTGCAAGTTTTAAAACGCAAGCTCAAGTTCAGGCTGCGTCATGCCTGGTTTCGCAAAGAAGTCGACAAATTAAAACACTACCTCGGTAGCAAACAATTGATTGACTTGCTCCACGCAGACCCTGCCATCGCTTTGAAATGCACCCGTTCGTACTTGTGGACGAGACTCGATGGCCGCCGTCGTCTGTTGGCGCAGTTGTCGTTTTACGAGTGGCTTTTGTCGCAGTATTCCAGTCGACAAATCACGCATTTTTACAAAGTCAACCATACACCGCTTTGTCATTTCGCCATCAAAGAGCATTCACTCGAAGTACAACTGAAGCCCTCTCGAGGACTCGGCCGAGAAGGTGAGATAGCTGTGTTTTTGAGCCTTGATGGACAGGTACTGATGAAAGCTTCTTTCACGGTTCTGTCACTCGATTTGATTGGTTTGCCCGGCAAAGGCTATGCCATGTATGTGGGCGCTTTTCAAGGCGAAAAAAATACGCTTGAACTCATCAAAGAAACCACACTGTTGATGGAGCGAACCAAACCCTCGCATTTGCTTTTCAATGTTCTGCAAAGTTTGGCGCAAACCTGGGGTTTACAAGCGATCACGGGGGTCAGCGACAGCGACCATGCCTATGCGGGCTACACCCGAACATTGGCCAAACGCGTCAAGACAGATTACGACAATGTCTGGCAGGAATTAGGTGGCGAAAAAGACAAGCAAAGTGGGCACTGGGTACTGCCACGTAACTGGGTGCCACGCTCTTTGGAAGAGATTGAAAGCAAAAAACGGGCGGCTTACAGAAGGCGAAGCGCTATCCGCCAATCGTTTATCGATGCTTGCTTGGGTGGTGGCCCCGCGTTGATGGCAGATTCAGATACACACTGAGTTTTGAAATCATGCGATATGACTTCTTCAACTGGCCAAGGTATGCCAGTAATACTCTCGATCAATGGGCAGTTGTAGGATTTCCATCAGCGAGCACATTCATTATTGTTGTCGCGCCCCGTAGAAATAGGTTTTCACTCTTCGCCCTAGCCGCTTTTAAATTCTCGCTATAATGCGTGGCTTCGGCGCTTTAGCTCAGTCGGTTAGAGCGATGGAATCATAATCCACAGGTCCGCGGTTCGAATCCGTGAAGCGCCACCAGTCAAAGTCAATGAAATCAAGGCTTCCAAGAGGTTTTTAAGATTTCTAATGACACAAAAAGTATAGAAGTCGCTACTTCTATACTTTTCCTTGAACCCACAACACGCAAGTGCTGTGGGTTTTTTCATGCCCAAACAGCATTCAGCGCCCTTGCTGTGACTGGACTGCAACAGTTCGAAACCGTTTTATGCGTAAAACAGCCTCTAATTCAGCTAACACAAACTGCCTAAGTGTTATGCAGCCACAGTATGTCGATTTATCAAAAAAATCTTGTATTTTCGATAATGGACGAATATGATGAATTTCGTAACATGTAAAAACACGGATATTTAATGCTAAAAATACTCAAGACTGGCTTTGTCATCTCATGCGTTTTGTTGATTACAGGGTGTGCGACGACAAACTCCATTCCATACAAAGCATCCACAGCAAATGTGATAACAATTCAAAATGCACTTAAAGGTACCAATTCCAAAGTCGCATTAGGTGAGTTTTCAATCGCTAATGGCGTGGAGCAAGAGCTAACTTGTCGAATGTTAGGACCTGTCAAGGTTGCGCCAGGAAAAAGCTTGTCCGCCTACATAAAAGAGGCATTCCAAGAAGAACTGTTTATGGCTCAAGCTTACGACACAGCTGCGAGCGTAAGGATTGATGGTGTTATTGAAAAGATTGCATTTTCCTCCGTTTCACCAGCGAACTGGGAAATAGTCATGCGTGTTAGCTCTAATAAATTTGCAGGCTATTCGGTATCAGTTAAGTATGAATACGACACAAGTTTTGATGCATGGTCTGCTTGTAGAAATGTGGCAGATTCATTTGCACCAGCTGTTCAAGAGCTATTGAAGAAAGTTGTGACTCATCCACAGTTTTCTCAGTTATCAAAATAATTAAACAAAAAAAGGGTTAGCAACATGTTGAAAACAGCTAAATCAATTGTTACCTTAAGTTCGATAGCTCTGCTATCTGCGTGTGGAGGCGGCGGCGGCGGCGGCGCTGCGTCAACATCTACCAACCTCACGCTTCAAGGGGTCGCTGCAACCGGAGCAGCTATTTCTGGTGGTACTGTGTCCGTTAAATGTAAGAACGGCACTGGAAGTGCTGTTACAAACGCAGATGGAACTTACACAGTTACAGTTGCAGACGGAGCGCAACCTTGCATATTAAAAGCAGTTGATCCAACAACAAAAGTTGAACTTTTTTCAATCGTTGAGTCTGGAGGAACGACAGCAAACATAACGCCAGTGACGAGCCTAGTTGTTGCGAACACTCTTGGTGAATCACCTGCCACAGCTTTCGGAAATTTCAGTTCAACATTCCACGAAAAAATAACTTCCTCAAATATTTCAACAGCAGTCACGAGAATTCACGCAGCAACTGCTGCACTTGGAACAGATGCAGACATGACAGGCATCGATATCATGAAGGGCTCGCTAACACCAGCAACCGAAGATACAGCTGGCGATGCAAATGATAAGAAGATTGATGCATTGATGGCTGCTTTAGCTGCAGCTGATAAAAAGATATCAGACTTGTCGGATCAACTGAAGACAGCAACATCAACTGTTAATGCGGCATCCAGCATTTCAACCGTCGTGGGTGATTCCAAATACTCACTTGCAAGTTGTCCTTACGCTCGTAGTGGTGATGTGTGGGCAATTAATTTTGCAGGAAATGCACCAGTCGGTTACAACGCCGACTTTAACAACATGGTGCTTAAAAAGCTAAGCAACAACACGACTTCGCCCATCGAATTCAAGCGTGATTCATCGAATAACGCAATTCCCTGTGCTTTCACATCAACTATTGCAGGTGTGGCAACTGAATTTCGCATTTCTGAAGGCGGGATCGGAGCATGGAAACAGGCGACAGACTTTGGTTTAGTAGTTCCAGCTCAAAAGTCAAGACAGCTTAGCGACCCGTCGTTCGTTGGATCCTATCCAGCACTTGCGTTCCTTCGTGAAAAAACTCTTGGCTATAGGGCTGCAGCACCAATTCGTTATGAAGTTGATTCAAACGGAGACATGAAAGCATACTCATGCGACATGACAAAAACCAAACCCGACTGCCTTACTTCAATTGATTCTTCAAGCGGTGATGCGACAACATGTACCGCTCAATCAAATGGAACCTTATCTTGCACATCAACTGCAGGCTTGGTAGCCACAGGCATTCTCTATGTCACAGGCAGTCAAGCAACCATGTTTATGTCAGTAACAAACATGTCTTCAGGTATCTACAGATTTGGTGGATTGCTGATTATGTCCAAAGCGTCAAAAATGTCTTTGCCGAAAGTTGGTCAAACTTCTGCAGCGAACTCAGCTTGGTATACAGGCGTGAACCCTAGCGGAAATGTTGTAGTTAGTGGTGGAACTTCTGATAGCAAGGTCGAATCTGTCGATTCCGCAAACAACTCTTACACAACATCCAGCTTAGGCACTACCACTGTATACACAAGATATATTGATACACCTGCAAATGGGCTACTGTTCTCAAAAACTTCAAACTCCAAAGGAATTACATTAGGGTCACCAACAGGATGGGCAGTTGCTGCGGCAGATAGCGGTGGAACTGAATTTGACGGTTGGTACGCCTATGTTAGAGCCAAGAGGTAACACGACCCTACTGAATAAGGACAATGTAAAACACTAGCTAGTCAAATGGTAGGTACTTCAAGAAAGACATTGACACCTCCACTCCTCCTGCTAATCTCCTATGTAGTTAAGTCTGCATAGGAGATTTTTTTATGAAGCGTGTATGTGCTTATGTGCGTGTCTCAACAGCGTCGCAGGACACAGGCTCTCAGTTACTAGCCGTCAAACAGTCAATAGAACGCTCGGGTGATTTGCTCGTTGAGGTCTACTCTGACGAAGGTATCTCAGGCGCTAAAGGTCGTGAACAGCGTCCTGCGCTTGACCTGATGCTGAAAGATGCTGGCGCTGGCAAGTTCGATAAGGTCGTTTGCTTCGATATCACACGACTTGGTCGCTCGTTACCAGACTTGCTAGGAACAATGAAGTCTTTACAGGACGCAAATGTTGACTTGCAATTGCTACAGAACAATCTGGACACATCAACAAACGGTGGTCGTCTTATGTTCTCTATCTTTGGTGCTATCGGCGAGTTTGAGCGCACATTGATTCGTGAGCGTGTTGTCGCTGGTCTTGCAAAGGCTAAAGCGAACAATGTGAAACTGGGTAGACCAACAACTATCAACTCAAGTGTCAAGACTGCTGTTCTTGAGTTGAAGGCGAAAGGTATGGGTCCAAAGCGAATCTGCTCTTTGCTGAAAATTGGGTGTTACTCTTACTATCGCATTGTGCGAGAGGCTGATGCTGAGATGGCTGCAACAGCCTGATGGATTCTGTAAAAAACTGTTTTCCACACCATGCGAAAAGTTGCAATTTGCTGGTTTACAGAACTGGTTTTCCCTAGAAAATCGTAATTTTTTACTTACCAGTTATCAGAACAGCCTTCTAAGCGAACTCAAATGAAAAAACCTTCAAATCCAACGGCTTCAGCAAAATGGAGTTCGTTCCATAGGGCACATACTGGAACCGCAAAGAGCAAAGAATTTGCAACGATTAATCGCTTCATTGCTCGTTACAGATTGGCACGAAGTTTTCAGGGCTTACATCTTGAAGACTACAGCGAAAAGGTTACTAACGGGTACAACGGTATTTTTCATGTCTATCTAGCGTTTTCGGCTTTTGAATGCTTACTTAACGGTATCAAGTTGACGGGTTTTGACATGAATTGGGATAAGACTGAACACAATCACCAGTTCATAAGTGCATCGCTTGCAAATCAGATTAGGCTTAACACGCAATTGCTGAACTTACTGATTGAGAATATTGATGCCAAACAATTAATTAGCAAGATTACTGATTTTCAAAAGTCTCAGAGCAGTAATGTTGCCCCCATAGTTAAAGGCATACGAAATTTAGTTGCTCACGGTGAACTGTCATCAACTGGTGCAGTAGCAGGCTCGCAAAAGCACACTAAGGCACTTCACGAACTTGCCACGCTTGTATTAGATGATTCTGACAAAATCTTCACAGAATTTGTTTGCAAAATTTCTTCTTAAACATGTGCCTTTTAGACTTTCTTAGGTCTTTATTTCCAGCACGATAACTGCCAAGTCACCTTTGGAATTCAGAGTGCGCTTGATGCTTGTTGTAAGTTTCATCAAGTCCGATGCAGTTATGTTTGTTTTGGTGTTGGAAGACAGCGTCACATGATGCAATGACTGCTTTTTGAGTGATTCAAGTTCTTTGCTGTTCATGGCTTAGCGCATCCATACCGGAAGACTTTGATTACCAACCTCGTGAAGTGAGCGCACAAGGAGTAAACGAGCATAGGAACTGAGTTTTTGCCCGTTTGCTCTGGCTGCGTCTTGTAATCTTGCTTCGATTGCTGGTGACACTCTGATATGTAGGGAGTTGTCTAAATTCTGAGATTGCTTGGTGTTTTGCATTGATACCTTTCATTGGCTATAAAGGTATTTATGCTCTAGTGCGGTTGCAGTAGTCGGTTTGCACACATCTATCTGCTGATACAGGTCTCTACTCGCCAGATTCTTTGAATTTCTCAACATTTCTGACTTGCACCTTATGGTCATCAAGGGGCAATTCATCTCGTTGCTGTCTCAATGCTCTTAATTCGGCTTTGACGACTTCTGTGCAGTCCACGGCTCTTTGTGACCACATTTCTTCGTTTTCTAAGACTTCAATTTCAATCATTCTCGGTAATCATCTGTCAGGTAAATTGGTGTCGGCAACGACTTCTGGCGAGTAGAGACCTGCATCTGGCACAAATCACAACAATTTGTCTACAGTTGTTCTACAACTGTATATATACATTTCTATAACTCTGATGCTTCGCATCAGACTTCGTGACTGCTATTTGTTAGCAAATTGAATCAGTAAATATTTAATTAAATTTAATGAAATACATTATCAGCCTAACAGCCTAAGTATAACTTTTTGAGCAATTTCTGTCAATAGGCTAGTTTGGTAAACATGCACAACAGAGTGGCTAATTCAGTCAAATACCGTTTTATATGTAAAAGCATTATTCCCAGTTCGAATTAACAGACTACTGTGCTTTTAGAAACTCAGCATCATCTTGCTCATCTTTGGCAGTCATGTTTACCAGCCGCATTCCGTAGTTGTTTGGCGTTGACTTCACTTTCACTCTCTTCTTCGGTATCAATGCATTGCTCTGATATTTTGAGTAATCTACTTTGTGATGATATCTACCGAATTTGAAAACAGTTGTAGCAACTTCTGGATAAATGACTTCCAGATTCAAAGATTTCTTGATTGTCCCTGCTGGGTTGTAGTTGTTTACCTTTGCATCTTTCAAGTCAGCAGAACCTTCAACATCATAAAAAATACCAGAGTTACCACCCTTCATTGTTTGAGTTCCAACTTTGCCTTGCAGGAATGAGTTGAACTGAACTGTGCAGTAGCCATTCTCAAGAACATCAAGCGAAAGGATAGTATCTTCGTTGTAACGCTCACGCCATAGAAATTCTTCACCGTCAAAGTGAAGAATCATCGTGTTATCAATCAGCAGGCATGAGTAGATTCGTGTATTTGCTACAAACGGCGGATATTTACTCTTCTGGGCGCAAAAGAAGCGGTACTGGAAACCTGCAATCCAGATGTTTTCATATCGGTCTACAAAGTCTTCGGCTGCTCGGAAGATGGCTCCATCTGCGACCTTATAGCGACTGTTCTTGTGCAGACGATAGAAGCCATGAATGTTGTCGTCCATGACCCAGTGCCTGTCATAGCCTTTGCTGATTGAATGGTCACGGCACCAGTTTCTTGCACGCCCAGGTCCGGTTGGATTCTTTGGATCTGTCGTATAGGGTAATGTCAGTATCTTCTTTGGATCAATGACGCTTGCATAGGTGTCATATTCCTGTGGCTCTACGACAATGTAGTAAGGCACATTCATCGCCTCAAGCGTCTTGCTAGTCAATCGTGAATGGGCACGACCAAGACTGACGATGTAGATGGGATAGCGTGGGACTAACTGCTTGGCTGGTAAAGATGACACCCACTTCTTGTTTCTTGCTTTTTCAGGTGTCCATTGCGGGTAATAAATGCTCTTAGTCGTGACACTTAGCGTTTGCCTGACAAGTCCAGCGAATGCGGCGTATGCTTTTGCAGTCTTGAATACAATTTTCAGCGAGTGATATGTCCAGATGCTGTCTTCTTGTTCGAACTCTGGCATACCTTTCCAGTGCGATGCATGAAACTCTGACAAACCTTTCTTATTCGGCTTTGATTTGGGCTCACCGATGAACTTACCTTGAGTTCTTGCACCAGCAACAGGCTCTTTGAAGTGAATGACCTTGTCCGTGACATTTATGGTGCATTTCAATAATTTGGCGAATCGCTCACAGTCAGCATGTTTGCGAAAACTTACCTTCAACTCTAGAGGATACAGAGGCTTCGATGCTCGTTTTTTATTCTCTTTTTTGACTTCCTTTTCAGCCTTGGCGACACCTGAAATGATGTCGGCTTCCATTAGATAAGCGGTGGACTCTGCTACCTCAGACTTGGGAGTGCGCTTAGTTACCATGCCTATCCCCTCTTTTTGACTGCCTTTGCTTTGGCTGCGGACTTACTTGTCTTTGTTGCTAAGATTTTTTTACCAAAGTCAGGTTTTTTTGCCGCACTATATGAATGGCTAACCTCATCTAGGTGACTTTCAAGTGCAAATCGTGATTTGCCTTTGTTTTCTTTAGTTAATAGTTTCTGTAGGTCATCTATCAACTTTTTAACATCGTCAAGTTTTGCGCCAATGCGCTTCTCACCCGAAACACGAGCAAACTTAAACAGGTCTTGATTCACTTTAATGGTTGCAATCACAACTGTGTGCGGGTCATCTTTGTTCGCTTTCAATGTCTTCTTGAGTGGAAAGGGCTTATCGGTGCGCTTCTCCCGCCATTCGTCAATCTCTTTTCTGGTGACATGCGGGTGGATAAATGTGTTGTGCTTGCTTCCGTCTTTTATGGGCTTTATCAGCGCATCTTCAAATAGTTTCCTACTTGCATCTGTTGCCTTGTCGCCTTGAGCCCAAAGAATTTGGGAAAGTGCATACAAGGCAGTCAAACTGCTAGGTAGACGCTGTATGTAGTTTTCTTTCACCTGCCATCGGACATACTCAAGCAATCTTCCTGCCATCGCATAGAGAGTGAAGTTACCAAGTGAGCCATACACATCATCAAGGCTATTGCTTTCATACCAATGCTTGAAAATTGGCTTGTAAACACGACCTTGGGCATTGCCACCTGCACCAGTTTTCGCTTTCATCAAGTTGTGCGTTCGAAGACCATACGCAATCATGCAAAGGTGGAACATGTGCTCCCTTGACTTGCGGTGATGCGTCTTGATGACTTCTACCAAGGCATCTGTTAGCGCAACTTGGGCTTTTGTTGGCTGCTTAAAAGTTAGTTTTTCTCCGTAGATTGGCATGTGAAATCCCTGTTTGGAAACTTTTAAGTTAAATGCTACGCAGTTAACCGCCTTAGTTTTTTTCTAATTTACGGTATATGTCCCATTTCGTTGATTCATCCGGCATGCTATCTAACTCTAGGAGTGTTAATTTCTTTCGTAGCCAAGATCCACCGCAGACACCGGCATACATGTAATAAATGTTTGAATTCACTTTATCGTCAATGCCAAGCAACGCCAATACGCCACCAATCAATCCGGCAAACAAGACTGCAGGCAGGAGACCAAAGAATCCTTGCACCAGAATTTTTCTCAAAGAATTGAAGTTATCTTTAATCGTTTCCCACATGTCCAACCCTCGTTGCCTTTTCTATACCGATAGCATGGACTTAAAGCCAGCGCCAGCACTACCTACGAATTCTTGCATTTCTTGCTATTTTGACAACCTATCGGTTTTACGCATAAAAGGAAATTTAACTGCATTGGAAGCGTTTACCAGCGATTTTTGAGCGTCATTGGTATCTAGCCATTCAGCGGCTCGGTTTTGCGTTTAGAACGGGGTTTTACGGCTTTTGGGGCGGCTTTCGAAGTCGCTTTCTTGGCTTCTTTGACAGTCAAGTTTGATTTTTTCGCTGAAACTGCTTTTTTGACTGGTTTGGAAGGCGTTTCCTGCTTCTTTGTTATTTGCGTCTTTTGATTGGACTTCTTTTCTGCGTTAGGAAAAGCATGTAATTGCTTACGAGCGTGTTGAGTAGTCAAATGCGAGCCGTAGAACTTATCTACCATTTGTTGACTTGTTCGTGCATTTCTTGCTAGCGCAAGTGAATCAACTTTTCCAATTATCAATCGCAACATGATGGCGGTATGGCGCAGGCTGTAAAGAGTAATGTTTTTGCCAGTTTTTTGTTCTATGAGAGATTCTTTTGTGATTCTGCGGAAAAGTCTAGCGATGACCTCCATCGCTGTGTTTCTGTTTTCATACTCTGCAAAAAACACATACTCATCTAAACCAAGGCGAAGTTTTTTGCTTTTCTTAAACTTAACAAGCCGGTCGTAGATATGAACGCTGACTGGCATTGCTTGAACTTCTGTGGCGTTCGTCTTAGTGGCTGGGTGATTCAGCACTAGCCACTCGTCACCGTCCTCTTGCATTTTTTTGATGTGCTTGTGCTTGAGAACACGCAGGTCAGATGGTCGAATGAAGGAGTTCACCATGAACTGAATGAGGTATTTCATCTCATCGGTGATTAACACCCCTCGCTCAAGCACTTCTTTTTTCGCAAGATTTTCTGCAGTAGAAACCAGTTCCTCATACTCGTCTTGGGTGAGGTAGTCCCGCTTCTGGGTGGTAGTCAATCTACCGCTAACTTTGGGGAAAACTGGAATATGGGACATCAAGTCGTTGGCAACAGCGAACTTGAAGATTTTTCTCAGCACGACCATGAAGTGCTTGATGGTTGCGGGACTGAGATTGCGTTCACTCAGTCGTTGCATGAGGTTGCTGATTTGGGAGTTGGTGATGGCGTCAATTTCTTGCTCGGCGAAGGACGGGAGCAAGTCGTTTTTGTATCTTGAATGGTCAGTTCGGTAGACGGTGTCTTTTGTGGAGTGTTTTGCGGATTGAAAGAAACGATTCGCAACTACGGCGAAGGACTTGGATTTATCGCTTGTTTTGGTGGTGGATGCGTTGACGAGTGTTTGTTCGTAGAAACGGATGGCGATGATTTGAGCGTCTTTGAGGTTTTCGGTCTTAGTGGATTTGTAGTGGTATTTGCCGTTGAAGTAGTTGCGGACCCAGAAAAAGCGAGATGCGTCAGTCTTGTAGATGACGAGTTTTGTGGGATATCCACGCATGTTGTGGATGGTTCCAGGGATGGGGGTCAAACGATTGCGCTTGGTATCATTTGAGCGGTTTTTTGGTGGTTTGGTAGTCACGGATGGGGGTTAGAAATGGTTTCTGACTTCTATACTAACTTCTATACTTTTAGAAGTAAATATGTCGCTAACCCTCATGGATATTGATGGATAACTCTTGACATGTGGATCAAAATGTCATCATAATCCACAGGTCCGCGGTTCGAATCCGTGAAGCGCCACCAAATTCACCCCGTAGAGCTGCCTCTACGGGGTTTGTTTTTTATCGGGTTTCCTTACAAACCATGTGTTTTTGAGAGTCCCGTTAAGGTTCAGTCAGACAACTTATAAGGGCCATGCCCACATCACCCATGGAACTGCTGCTAGACCCCAATGCTTGGATTGC
>JACCDX011759158.1_pt1 | contig 10926 bp, 11 predicted proteins | sample 7449681 | NCBI WGS metagenome assembly JACCDX01 (sample SAMN15323450, study PRJNA562643) | freshwater metagenome | isolation source: river surface water | place: USA:Blue River Watershed | collected 2017-08-18
GCTTGCCCGGCTTCATGGAAATCTGCCAGAGGTCGAGTGCGCCCAGGGCCTGCACGGCGGGCTTGACGTGGTCTTCTTCACCCACCGACACGCCGCCGCTGGTGAGGATCAGGTCGTGGTGATCGGCCGCCGTCTTGAGCGCGGCCAGCGTGGCCTCGCGGCGGTCGGGCACGATGCCTAGATCGCTGACCTCGCAGCCCATGCGGTGCAGCAAGGCCTTGAGGAAAAATCGGTTGGAGTTGTAGATCGCGCCCGGCGGCAGGGCCTCGGGCAGCACATCGCCGGGCATGACCAGTTCGTCGCCGGTCGAGAACAGGGCCACGCGCGGGCGCGCCGCCACCGTCAGGTGCGCTTGCCCAAGGCTCGCCGCAAGACCAAGTTCGGCCGGCCCCAGGCGGGTGCCGGCAGGCAAGACGGTCGCGCCCCGTTGCACATCTTCACCGCTGCGGCGAATCCACTGTCCGGGCGAGACCGGACGGGCAAAACGCACCTGAGGTACAGCGCCCTCTTCGCCCAGCAGCTCGGCTTCTTCCTGCATGACCACAGCATCGGCCCCCGGTGGGACAGGCGCACCGGTGAAGATGCGCGCCACCTCACCGGGCTGCAGCGGCTGGCCGGTGTGGCCGGCCGGGATGCGCTGGGTAAGGCGCAGCACCGCATCCGGACGGGCCAGATCGGCGGTGCGCACGGCGTAGCCGTCCATCGACGAATTGTCGAAAGCGGGCACCTGCAGCGAGGACACCAGATCCTGCGCCAGCACCCGGCCATCGGCATCGAAGGTCGCGACCTGCTCGGTGCCGGGCAGGGTTTGGACCTGGGCCAGCAGCCTTTGCCGGGCTTCGTCGAGGGGCATCAGCGGGGCACGGGCAGGAGCATTCATGGATGGGAAATGGTCAGTCGCAATGGGCCGTGATGTAGGCCTTGACCTGCGCCACATCGGCGGGCATGACCTTCACCCGCTTGGGCAGGACTTCAATGCCTTCGAATTTTGCCGGGCGCTCGGGCTCTCGGCCCAGGGCCTCGACGATCGTCCCTGCGAACTTGATGGGCAAAGCGGTCTCGAGCACCAGCATGGGCACGCTGGCCTGCAGGTGCTCGCGCCCCACTTTCACGCCGTCGGCGGTGTGGGTGTCGATCATCACACCGTAGCGCTCGAACACCTGGCGGATGGTGTCCAGGCGATTCGCGTGCGTGCTCTTGCCGCTGACAAAGCCGTAGCGGCTGGCCGCTTCGGCAAAGCGCGGGTCGCTGGAGAGGTCAAAGCGGCCTTGCATGTTCAGCGCATCGCCGAAAAGGGCCTTGGTTTTTCCGGCATCGCGGCCCAGCAGATCGAACACGAAGCGCTCGAAATTGCTGGCCTTGGAGATGTCCATGGACGGGCTGGAGGTCTCGTGTGTGTCGGCGGTGCCGCGCACGCGGTAGATGCCTGTGCGGAAGAACTCGTCGAGCACATCGTTTTCGTTCGTCGCCACGACCAGCTGCGCCACAGGCAGACCCATCATCCGGGCCACATGGCCGGCGCAGACATTGCCGAAGTTGCCACTGGGCACGGTGAAGCTGACCTGCTGACTGTTTGCCGTCGTGGCCTGGAAGTAGCCGGCAAAGTAATAGACCACCTGCGCCAGCAGGCGCGCCCAGTTGATCGAATTGACGGTGCCGATCTTGTACTTGCGTTTGAAGTCCAGGTCGTTGGACACCGCCTTGACGATGTCCTGGCAGTCATCGAACACACCTTCGATGGCGATGTTGTGGATGTTCTCGTCGAGCAGGCTGAACATCTGCGCCTGCTGGAAGGGGCTCATGCGACCGTGCGGGCTGGTCATGAAGACGCGCACGCCCTTCTTGCCCCGCATGGCGTATTCAGCGGCGCTGCCGGTGTCGCCGGAGGTAGCGCCCAGGATGTTCAGCTCTTCACCCCGGCGGCCCAGCTCGTACTCGAACAGGTTGCCCAGCAGCTGCATGGCCATGTCCTTGAAAGCCAGCGTCGGGCCATTCGACAAGGCCTCCAGGTACAGCTCGGGCGCGGCATCGCCGGCGGCCTGCAGCGGCTTGAGCGGCACAATGGCCTCGGTGCCGTAGACGGCGGCCGTGTAGGTTTTCTCGCACAGGGCCTTCAGGTCGGCAGCCGGGATGTCGTCGATGTAGAGCGACAGGATTTCGTAGGCCAGCGCAGCGTAGCCCTTTTGCTGCCAGACCTGGCGCAGGCGCGTCAGGTCGGCATCGGCGAGGTGCGGGTAGCGCTCGGGCAGGTACAGGCCGCCATCGGGCGCCAGGCCTTCGAGCAGGATTTCGCAGAAGTGTTTGCGGTCCGGGTGGCCGCGGGTCGAGAGGTAAAGCATCAGGCCAGCTCTTCCTTGCGGATGCGCACGATCGGGGCCAGGACGGTGGGCAGGGCCTGCATCTGGGCCAGCACGCCGTTCATGGTGCCTTCGCGGGTGTCGTGGGTGAGGATGATCACATCGGTCTGGTTGGCGCCGCTGACCTGGTCGGCCTCGCGTTGCAGGATGGCGTCGATGCTGATGCCTGCACCCGCCAGCAGCCCGGTGAGTTTGGCCAGCACACCCGCCTCGTCGGCCACGCGCAGGCGCAGGTAGTAACTGGTCACCACCTCGTCCATGGGCAGCACCGGCAGGTTGGTCAGCGCATCGGGCTGGAAGGCCAGGTGCGGCACCCGGTTTTGCGGGTCGGCGGTGTGCAGGCGGGTGATGTCCACCAGGTCGGCCACCACGGCACTGGCGGTCGGCTCCGAACCCGCGCCCTTGCCGTAGTAAAGCGTGGTGCCCACGGCGTCGCCCTGCACCATCACGGCATTCATCGCGCCTTCGACGTTGGCGATCAGGCGCTGGGTCGGCACCAGGCTGGGGTGCACGCGCAGCTCGATGCCCTTGGCCGTGCGCTTGGTGATGCCCAGCAGCTTGATGCGGTAGCCCAGCTGCTCGGCGTATTTGATATCGGCCGCACCGAGCTTGGTGATGCCTTCCACGTAAGCCTTGTCGAACTGCACCGGGATGCCGAAGGCCAGCGCGCTCATCAGCGTGGCCTTGTGGGCGGCGTCCACGCCTTCGATGTCGAAGGTCGGGTCAGCCTCGGCATAGCCCAGGCGCTGGGCTTCCTTGAGCACCACCTCGAAGTCCAGGCCCTTGTCGCGCATCTCGGACAGGATGAAGTTGGTGGTGCCATTGATGATCCCGGCAACCCACTGGATCTGGTTGGCGGTCAGGCCCTCGCGCAGGGCCTTGATGATGGGGATGCCCCCGGCCACAGCCGCTTCAAACGCCACCATGACGCCTTTGGCATGGGCAGCAGCAAAGATCTCGGTGCCGTGCACGGCCAGCAGCGCCTTGTTGGCGGTGACCACATGCTTGCCTGCGGCGATCGCTTCGAGCACCAGGGCCTTGGCGATGCCGTAGCCGCCGATCAGCTCGATGACGATGTCGATCTCGGGGTTGGCAATGACCTTGCGGGCGTCGTCAACCACCTGCACGCCCTCACCCACCACGGCCTTGGCACGCGACACGTCCAGGTCGGCCACCATGGTGATCTCGATGCCCCGGCCGGCACGGCGCTGGATTTCCTGCGCATTGCGCTGGAGAACATTGAAAGTGCCGCTGCCGACGGTACCGATGCCGAGAAGGCCAACTTGAATGGGTTTCATGGTGAGTTTGAGATGAAGACGGGCCCCTCGTGAGGGCCCTGAGAGAGACAAAGGGGAAATCAGGCTGGCTGTTTGTCGGTGCCAAAGCGCTTTCGGGCAGCTTCCAGGAATCGCGCGACCCGGCCAATGGCTTCGCGCAGGTCGTCCTCGTGGGGCAGGAACACGATGCGGAAATGGTCGGGCGAGGGCCAGTTGAATCCGGTACCCTGGACCAGCATCACCTTGGTTTCTTCCAGCAGATCGAGGAAGAATTTCTGGTCGTCCTGGATCGGGTAGATCCTGGGGTCCAGGCGGGGGAACATGTAGAGGGCCGCCTGCGGCTTGACGCAGCTCACACCCGGGATGGCGGTGATCAGCTGGTAAGCCAGGTCACGCTGCTTGCGCAACCGGCCACCCTCGCCCACCAGCTCGTTGATGCTCTGGTAGCCGCCCAACGCGGTCTGTACCGCCCATTGGCCCGGCACGTTCGCACACAGGCGCATGTTCGAGAGCATGTTCAGGCCCTCGATGTAATCCTGCGCCGGCTTCTTGTCACCTGACACGACCATCCAGCCTGCGCGGTAGCCGCAGGAACGGTAGCTTTTGGACAAGGAATTGAAGGTCAGCGTCAGCACGTCTTCCGACAGGCTGGCAATAGGGGTGTGCTGCACGCCATCGTAGAGCACCTTGTCGTACACCTCGTCGGCAAAGATCACCAGACCATGCTCTCGGGCGATCGCCACGATGCCTTCGAGCAACTCTCGTGAGTACAGTGCGCCGGTCGGGTTGTTGGGGTTGATGACCACAATGCCCTTGGTGCGTGGCGTGATGCGGGCGCGGATGTCGTCCAGGTCAGGCATCCAGCCGTTGGATTCCTGGCACATGTAATGCACTGGCGTGCCACCCGAGAGGCTGGCCGCCGCAGTCCAAAGCGGGTAATCGGGCGCAGGCAGCAGCACCTCGTCGCCGTTGTCCAGCAGGGCGTTAGTGGCCATCACGATCAGTTCGCTGGCACCGTTGCCCAGGTAAATGTCGTCGAGCGTGACGCCCTTGATGCCCTGCTTCTGGGTCTCATGCATCACCGCCTTGCGGGCTGCAAAGATGCCTTTGCTGTCCGAATAACCTGCCGAATTGGGCAGGTTGCGGATCATGTCCTGCTGAATTTCCTCGGGCGCATCGAAACCGAAAACCGCCAGGTTGCCGATGTTGAGCTTGATGATCTTGTGACCGTCTTCCTCCATCTGACGCGCACGGTCCATGATCGGACCACGGATGTCGTAGCAGACGTTGGCGAGCTTGGCGGATTTCTGAACGGGTTTCAAAGTCCCTCCCGGGGATGTCAATCGGGCGAAAACCTATAATTTGACCACAGAACAAGCCGTTTTCACGGTCCGAGACCGCCTCGTTTGATGAAACTCCAGCCCGACAAATCCAGCGCTCCGCTGGTCCGCGCCCATGGCCCGGACTGGTTGCAGATCGATGACCAGCGCTTTGCCGGCTCGGTGATCGTCAGCAGCATGGCCGAGCACCCCGCCCGGGCCTGGGTGCCCCGCAGCCTTGACGAGCTCGTTGCAGAACAACTCGCAGAGCTGGCGGCCAGCGGCGCCGAGCTGGTCATCCTGGGCACGGGCCAGCGCCTGCGCTTTCCACCACAGGCCTGGCTGGCCCCCTTTGCGAGTCGGCGTGTAGGACTCGAGAGCATGGACACGGCGGCCGCATGCCGCACTTACAACATCCTGGCCAGCGAAGGCCGCAAGGTGCTTGCCGCCTTGTTGCTGGAGCCGCGCTGATCTCCCGGCTGGCCGGTTTTTGAAATTGGCCGAAAACATTGGATTCGCGGTAAAATATCGTTTTTCGGGTGTCATGCAGTCTGACCTGTTCTCCAGCAGCCTAGCCCCATCCTTGGCACTCCCTTCCAAGCTCACAGAATAGATAATTCCATGGCGATCGTTCTCAACAAACCCCTTCCTGAATTTGAAGCGAACGCCACCGGTGGTCTGAAGGTTTCCAACACCTCCCACATGGGCCAGATCCTGGTGCTGTACTTCTACCCCAAGGACAATACCCCCGGCTGCACCACCGAAGCCATGCAATTCCGGGACAAATACAAGGATTTCGTGAAGGCCGGCGCTACCGTGTTTGGTGTCTCGCGCGACAACATGAAGTCCCACGACGACTTCAAGACCAAGCTGGAACTGCCTTTCGAGCTGATCGCCGACACCGAAGAGAAGATGTGCCACATGTTCGGCGTGGTCAAGAACAAGATCATGTACGGCAAGAAGGTCAAGGGCATCGAGCGCAGCACTTTTCTGATCGGCGCAGATGGCACCCTCAAGCAAGAGTGGCGTGGCCTGAAGGTTCCGGGCCACGTGGAAGAAGTGCTCAAGGCCGTCAAAGCCCTCAAAAAAGCGGGCTGAACGGCAGCAGGGTAAGCCCTGAGACCTCGCACGAAAGCGGTCACACCACTCGTGCATAATGGGCCCATGCAGTCGAGTTTCTGCCCGTCAGAAAAAACCCAAGCCGCCACGGCCTCCTGGCGGCTTTTTCTTTTTTCGGCTGCATCCGTTCCTGTTCACCGAGAGGCCTTGACCCATGCCCCTGCCCCCCGCCCCGACCCAGCGCGCCAGCCGACTCAACCCCAAGACCATCGATCAGCTGGCTTTGGCCTCCGAGCCCGAAGCCTCTACCCCACCGCCTGAGCCGTTGAGCTCAACGGAGGCGTCGCGCGCACGTCAGCGCAAAAACAACAAGACACCGCCCCTCGAAGTCGCCTCCGTCAAGCCCGCGCCTGCAGCGGCCTCGGCACCAACGCCGGCACCTCGTGAAAACCGCAAGAGCCGCAAGACCAACGGCCCGCGAAAACTGTTCGTGCTGGACACCAACGTCCTGATGCACGACCCGATGAGCTTGTTCCGTTTTGAGGAGCACGACGTCTTCTTGCCCATGATCGTGCTGGAGGAGCTCGACGGCCACAAAAAGGGCATGACCGAAGTGGCGCGCAACGCGCGTCAGGCCAGCCGTTCGCTGGACGCGCTGGCGGCCGCCCTGGGAGCCGACATGGGCAAAGGCCTGCCCCTGAGCGCCACCGGCTTTGTGGAGGCCACAGGCAACCTGTTTTTCCAGACCCAGCCACTGGACCTGTCCTTGCCGCTGGCCCTGCCCCAGGGCAAGGCCGACAACCAGATCCTGGGGGTGGTGCGAGCCCTCGTGGAGTTGCACACACCGCGTGAGGTGGTGCTGGTGTCCAAGGACATCAACATGCGGGTCAAGGCCCGCGCACTGGGTCTTCAAGCCGAGGATTACCAGAACGACAAGACGCTGGAAGATGGCGACCTGCTCTACTCGGGCGCCCTGGCCCTGCCACCGGACTTCTGGAGCAAGCACGGCAAGACCGTGGAAAGCTGGCAACAAGGCAGCCACACCTTCTACCGCATCAGTGGGCCCATCGTCCCGCAACTGATGATCAACCAGTTCGTCTTCTTCGAGACCCCTGGGGAGCCCGGCCTGTACGCCCGAGTGACCGAAATCCGTGGCAAGAGTGCCGTGCTGAGAACCCTCAAGGACTTCACCCACCAGAAAAATGCCGTCTGGGGCGTGACGGCGCGCAACCGCGAACAGAACTTCGCGATGAACCTGCTTTGCGACCCGGACGTCGATTTCGTCACCCTGGCCGGCACCGCCGGCACCGGCAAGACCTTGATGGCCCTGGCCGCTGGCCTGACCCAGGTGCTGGACGATCGCCGCTACACCGAAATCATCATGACCCGTGCCACGGTGAGCGTGGGCGAAGACATCGGCTTTCTGCCTGGCACCGAAGAGGAAAAGATGGGCCCCTGGATGGGCGCGCTCGACGACAACCTCGAATTCCTGGCCAAGGGCGATGGCGGTGGCGCCGGAGAATGGGGACGCGCAGCGACCAATGAACTGATCAAGAGCCGCATCAAGATCAAGAGCATGAACTTCATGCGTGGGCGCACCTTCATGAACAAGTACGTCATCATCGACGAGGCGCAGAACCTGACGCCCAAGCAGATGAAGACACTGATCACCCGCGCCGGTCCGGGCACCAAGATCGTCTGCATGGGCAACCTGGCCCAGATCGATACGCCCTACCTGACCGAGGGTTCCTCGGGCCTGACCTACGCGGTCGACCGCTTCAAGGGCTGGGCCCACGGCGGGCACATCACCCTGGCCCGTGGCGAGCGTTCGCGCCTGGCCGACTTCGCCAGCGAGGTGCTCTGATCAGTAATCGTCGCCGCCGCCACCGAAGCCGGTGGCGAGGCTCTCGAAGCGGGTCAGGGGCTTGAGGAAAGCCAGACGCACCGTGCCGGTGGGGCCGTTACGCTGCTTGCCAATGATGATTTCGGCCACACCAGGATCTTTGGAATCCTTGTTGTAGTAGTCGTCACGGTAAATGAACATGATGATGTCCGCGTCCTGCTCGATGGCGCCGGATTCGCGCAGGTCACTCATCATGGGACGTTTGTCGGTGCGCTGCTCCACACCCCGGTTCAGCTGGGACAGCGCGATCACGGGACACTGCAGTTCCTTGGCCAGCATCTTCAGGCCGCGCGAAATCTCGCCCAGCTCGGTGGCGCGGTTGTCGCCGTCCGAACCGCTGGAGCCGCTCATCAGCTGCAGGTAGTCGACCACGATCAGGCCCAGCTTGCCGCACTGGCGCGCCAGACGTCGCGAGTTGGCACGCAGCTCACTGGGCGTCAGGCCCGGCGTCTCGTCAATGTGCAATGAAACTGTGCGCAGGCGCTCGATGGCTTCAGTCAGGCGAGGCCACTCTTCGTCGGTCAGCTTGCCTGTGCGCAGGTGGCCCTGGTCCACGCGGCCGATCGAACCCACGATACGCACGGCCAGTTGCGAAGCACCCATTTCCATCGAGAAGACCGCCACCGGCAGGCCTTCGTTGAGCGCCACGTGTTCGGCGATGTTGATGGCAAACGCCGTCTTGCCCATGGAAGGACGGGCTGCCAGCACCACCAGGTCGCCAGGCTGCAGACCCGAAGTCATGCGGTCCAGGTCATGAAAGCCCGTCGGCACGCCGGTGATGTCGTTGGGGTTGTCGGCCATCTCCTGCACGCGATCGAGCAGCTCCACCACGAGAGAATCCATCGACTGGAAGCCCTGCTTCATCCGCGAGCCTTCCTCGCCGATATTGAAGATTTTTTGCTCGGCCTCGTCGAGGATCTTGTCAACCGCCTTGCCCTTGGGATTGAATGCGGCCGTTGCAATCTCGTCGCTGGCCGACACCAGCTTGCGCAAGATGGATCGCTCCCGCACGATCTCGGCATAGCGGCGGATGTTGCTGGCGCTGGGCACATACTGGGCCAGCGAGTTCAGGTAGGCAAGCCCGCCCACGGCATCGGCATGGCCCTGGTTTTGCAGGTGCTCGAACACCGTGATCACGTCGGCCGGCTTGGAGGCGTTGACGAGCGCGCCAATCGCCGCGTAGATCAACTGGTGCTCATGGCGGTAGAAGTCGCCATCGACGAGCAAATCCCCCACCCTGTCCCAAGCGCCGTTGTCGAGCAGGAGCCCCCCGAGCACGCTGGATTCGGCCTCGATCGAGTGCGGCGGCACCCGCAACTGGGCCACCTGCTGGTCGGCAGAGAAGTCGATGGGCAGGTCGTTCAAGTGGTCAGAGTAGACAGCAGACATGGGAAAAATGGCAAAACCGCATCGTACCTTCTGACACGCGGGGCGTCATGGGACAACCCTGTGGACAAGCGGTGTGCATTCAGTGCAAAGCGCGGGACAACCGGGAGTTGAAACAAAAAAGCCGCCGGCCCTCGCGGGCGGCGGCTTTGCACGTCGGGTCCGAATCAGGCGGTTTCGCCGTACACGGTCACGTTCACGTCGACCACCACGTCGGTGTGCAGGGCCACGGACACGGTCGAGTCGCTCACGGTCTTGATCGGGCCGTTGGGCATGCGCACCTGGGCCTTGGCCACGGCGAAGCCTTGCTTGGTCAGCTCTTCGGCGATGTCGTGGTTGGTGACGGAGCCGAACAGGCGGCCGTCAACGCCAGCCTTCTGGGTCAGCTTGACGGTCAGGCCAGCGAGCTTCTCGCCCAGAGCCTGGGCTTCGGCCAGCTTGGCAGCAGCGGCTTTTTCGAGCTCGGCACGGCGGGCTTCGAATTCGGCCTTGTTGGCTTCGGTGGCGCGGCGGGCACGGCCCGAGGGGATCAGGAAGTTGCGGGCGTAGCCGTCTTTGACCTTGACGATATCGCCGAGGTTACCCAGGTTCACAACCTTTTCGAGCAGGATGACTTGCATGGTTGTTCTCCTTAGACTTTGTGCTGGTCGCTGTAAGGCAACAGGGCCAGGAAGCGGGCACGCTTGATGGCGGTGTTGAGCTGGCGCTGGTAGATGGCACGGGTGCCGGTCAGACGGGCCGGGATGATCTTGCCGTTTTCGGCGATGAAATCACGCAGGGTGTCGACGTCTTTGTAGTCGATCTCTTCCACGCCAGCCACGGTGAAGCGGCAGAAACGCTTGCGCTTGAACAGCAGGGACTGGGTGTTGCGCTTGGGGCGCTTGTTCTTGTCGAATTTTTTGAAAGTGGCCATGAGGGCCTCCTGAAATTAATCTTGCTGGAACTCTTGAATGTGGAGCACAACGCTCCTGCCTTGCCGGGGGGTGACCAGGAATCCCTGGAACCGCCATTGACTGCCTACCGCCAGCCTGGAGAGCCGCTCTGCCTGGACGCCCAGCGCCAGCGCACGGATCTTCAGGTTCACCTGCCTGGGGTGCCCGGCTTCGGATTGCTGCGAACTGTGCTCAAGCATCAGATCCAGTGCAGGCAGGCCGGCGGGCGTGTAGCGCAAAGCGGACAGCTCGGCGATACAGGCAGACAGGTCGGTGTGGTTCACTCCCCTTGGGTCAGGCAGGATCAGGCTGCAAATTCGGCTTGCTGGGCCTTGCGGGCCTCTTCGCGCTCGACGGTCTTCATCATGGAAGAAGGCGTGGTTTCGGCTTTCTTCTTCTGAACCGTCAGGTGACGCAGCACGGCATCGTTGAACTTGAAGGCGTGTTCGAGTTCGGCCATCACCGCCTGGTCGGCTTCGATGTTGATGCACAGGTAGTGGGCCTTGGCCAGCTTGTTGATCTGGTAAGCCAGTTGACGGCGACCCCAGTCTTCCACGCGGTGGATTTTGCCGCCGCCGGTGGTGATCATGCCCTTGTAACGCTCCAGCATGGCCGGAACCTGTTCGCTTTGATCCGGGTGGATCAGCAAAATGATTTCGTAATGACGCATTGAAACTCCTTGTGGATGGTGGA
>JACCDX010033866.1_pt1 | contig 10925 bp, 9 predicted proteins | sample 7449681 | NCBI WGS metagenome assembly JACCDX01 (sample SAMN15323450, study PRJNA562643) | freshwater metagenome | isolation source: river surface water | place: USA:Blue River Watershed | collected 2017-08-18
TACAACTCTAAAGAAATCAGCACCTGATCTATCCATTTTGTTTACAAAAACAATTCTTGGAACTTTGTAACGATCAGCTTGACGCCAAACTGTTTCTGATTGTGGTTCAACTCCTGCAACGCCATCAAATACTGCAACGGCGCCGTCTAAAACTCTTAAAGATCTTTCAACTTCAACTGTGAAATCAACGTGTCCTGGAGTATCAATGATGTTGATTGTGTGATCTTTCCAAGAACATGTTGTAGCTGCAGATGTAATAGTGATACCGCGTTCTTGTTCTTGTGGCATCCAGTCCATAGTTGCTGCGCCATCATGAACTTCACCAATTTTGTAATTAACACCGGTGTAGAAAAGAATTCTTTCAGTGGTTGTGGTTTTACCAGCATCAATGTGAGCCATGATGCCAATATTTCTAGTCTTGGCTAGATCTAATTGAGTACCAGTTGCCACTTTATTTTTTCCCTTTTACCAGCGATAGTGAGCAAATGCTTTATTTGCTTCAGCCATCTTGTGAGTGTCTTCGCGTTTTTTAACAGATGCACCTAAACCATTTGATGCATCTAAAATTTCGTTTGTTAATCTTTCAGTCATTGATTTTTCTCTACGTTCACGTGAATAATCAACTAACCAACGAAGTGCTAATGCTGTTGCTCTTGCAGGTTTTACTTCTACTGGAACTTGGTAAGTTGCTCCACCAACTCTTCTTGATTTAACTTCAACAGTTGGTTTGATATTTTCTAAAGCTTTTTTCAAAATTGTTAATGCGTCAGTACCACTTTTTTCTTTTGCGCCATTTAATGCACCGTAAACAATTGATTCTGCAGTTGATTTTTTACCGCGTGACAAAATTTTATTTACTAATTGTGTAATTAATGGTGAATTGTAAACTGGATCTGAAACTAGTGGACGTTTTAAAGCAGGACCTTTACGTGGCATTAGCTCTTCTCTTTCTTTGCGCCATAACGGCTACGAGCTTGCTTACGATCTTTAACACCTTGTGTATCTAGTGCGCCACGAATAATTTTGTAACGAACACCAGGCAAATCTTTTACACGACCACCACGAACTAAAACAATTGAATGTTCTTGCAAGTTATGTCCAACACCTGGAATATATGCAGTTACTTCCATTCCTGAAGATAAACGAACACGTGCAACTTTTCTTAAAGCAGAATTAGGTTTCTTTGGAGTTGTTGTGTAAACGCGAGTACAAACTCCTCTGCGTTGAGGTGAACCTTTTAACGCAGGAGTTTTACTCTTAGCCGATTTTTCAATACGACCTTTGCGTACGAGTTGTTGAATCGTAGGCACGTTAGTGTTACTCCAGTTTCTTTTTGTGTTGGTCTTTCGATCTTGCTGAAAGTTCTAGAATCAAATGTGTGAGGGGAATCCCTTTTACCACTTGAGACGCGAGATACCAATCTACGCAACACCTGCGGCGCGCCCGACATCGGGGGTCGCATTCCCAGGCGATAGCCTCGGAAAGTGCTGAAAAAACTAATCCTAGTAATTGCCACATTTGGGGCACTTTCTGCTTGCTCACAATCGAGCCCTCAAAACGTGAGCCAAGCTGAAAATGACGATATATATGTAGTCAATTGTGTGAGTTTTGAGCAAAAACCAGCAGAACTAGTTCTTTATTGTGCCGATGCGGGCCAGATTTTGACTGAAATCACCTGGTCTTCTTGGACCAGTCAAGAGGCTATTGGAACAGGCACTTCAACTACTAATGATTGTGAACCAAATTGTGCGGCGGGAACCGATGTTGTGACAAATGTAGACATCAAATTAATAAAGCCAGTAACTTCGGCTGAAGGTCGACAGGTTTTTAGTCAAATTGAAATGCAATATGAAAATCCTCAGCCATCAGGTGTGATGGATGAAATTTTGGATCTACCTACAGATATTTTGCGTTAATTAATCTTTGAAAAACTTAATTTAATCCTTAAACCACCAAATTTAGAATCTTCTAAAATAATTTTTCCTTTATGCTTTTCAACTATTGATTTAATGATGCTCATCCCCAATCCAAAACCACCGGTTTCTCTAGATCTAGATTCATCAATTCGAGAAAATCTTTCAAATACTTGATTTCTTAAGTCCTCCGGAATTCCTGGACCCGAATCATCAATAACAATTTCTATCTCTTCATTTTTTTCAATACTACTTATTTCAACTTTTGAATCACTAGGAGTGTGTCTAAGAATATTTTGAACTATATTTGAAAAAAGTTGTCGAATAGAATCTTCGTCAGCAAAAAAAGGTAAAGGTTTAGTAATTAAGTTAAGTACTTCTCTTTTAGGATTTTGAACTTTTAAATCATCAAAGTATTCAGAGATTAATTTTGACAAATCAACTAATTTAAATTTCTGATTTGTGGACTCATCTGCTTTTGTTAAAGTTAGAAGATCTTTAACAAGTTTTTCCATACGCAAACTTTCAGTCTCGATTCTTGAAACAGCTCTACTTTGTTGCTCTTTGTCAAGATTTGGTTTTTGCAATATTTCGGAATAGCCACGAATAACTGTTAATGGAGTTCTGAGTTCATGAGAAGCGTCAGAGACAAATTGCTTCAAGGAATTTAACATTTTATTTATGGCATTTGTTAATTCACCAAACTCGGTACCAGATTTGGCTTTTGGCATTTTCTGGGCAAAATTACCTAAAGCAACAGCATGAGCTGCTTCCACAATTTGATTAATGGGTTTAAATGTTTTTGAAACAAAAATCCAAGCGATAATTCCACTTAAACTAGCAATCACAAAGGCGGCTAGAACTGTTCTGCTGACCACATCATTAATTGCTTCTTGAGCACCTTTTAATGAAGCTGCCAAAACATAAATTTCATTTCTTCTTCCCTCAAAACTTAAGACTCTAAATTCGTCATCATCTTTTACTGTAATGATTTTTTTGCTGGATTCAATAATTTGTTCTCTTGTTAAATCTGGGAAAACATCATCATCTGAAATATTTCCGGCCGATAATAAAACAGTTAAACTACCATCAAGTTCATATCGAGCAATAGAAATATATGAATCGGCCAATCCTCTAATAGGACTAAATTCATTTCCTCTTAAATCCTTTAATAATCTAGGTTCGCTTATTGTGGCAATTAATGAATTATCGATTGTGGCATTAAAAGTTCTTTGGGCATTAAAAATCGCAACTCCCCCCAATATAAATACAGGAATTGCAGAGAGTAAAGCTGCCATCAAGGAGATTTGAGTTCTTAATTTCATTTTGCTTCTATCTGATAACCGATGCCACGAACTGTTCTAATATTTGCATTGTTTCCAATTTTTTTTCTTAAGTAAGAAATGTAAGTATCTAGAATTGCACCATCTGTTTCAAAATCAAAACCCCATACCGCACTTAAAATTTGCTCCCTGGTCAAAACTCTTCCAGAATTATTCATTAAATATTGGAGTAACTTAAATTCAGTTGGAGAAATTTCTACATCAGTATTGTCAACTTTTAAACGATAATTATTTTGATCTAACTCTAATTTTCCAACAACCAATAAATTACTTGTTGGTTTAATACTTTTTACTCTTCTTAAAACTGCAGCTACTCGCATAAGAAGTTCTTCTAAGCCAAATGGTTTCGTTACAAAATCATCAGCTCCTAGACCAAAACCTGTTGCTTTATCGTCTTTTTGATCTCTTGCAGTTAATACAATCACTGGAACATTATTATTTTCTTTTCTTAATTTTTCTAAAACTTCAAAACCATCTATTTGAGGCATATTAATATCGAGAATTACTAAATCTGGTTTTTCTTCTCTTACAAGCCTTAAGGCCTCAAGTCCATGCTTTGCAGAAATTGTTTCATAGCCATTCATACGCAAAGCATCCTGCAAAAGATCATTTAAAGACATCTCGTCTTCTGCAACCAGAATTCGAGCTAGGGAGGTAGTCACATGATCTAATCTATTAGATTTGCTTTGCAAGACGCTTTGCACATTCTTCTTTTAAAATGTCAAAGAAGCATTGCTGGCGGTGCCAATATTGGCTCCTCGATGTTTGCCTAATCTCTTTACCCAGTTTTGTTTAACATTCTTTATTGCATCTGCTTGAGATTGAGTCAAAGTATTTTTGCTGACTAAGTCAGCTAAAACTTGATCTCTTAATGCTGAAACATCTTCTTTAGGTAAAGCTTTAAGTGATGAATGAACTAATTGTGCTTCGGCTTTTGTGATTGTTCCAGCATTAACTAGATCTCTTAAACCTTTTTTATTTGTAGCAGTTGCCTTTATTGCGTCTGCTTTTACCTGAGTTAATGAATTCTTATTGACTAAGTCAGCCAAAACTGAATTTAACTTTGAAGTAAATTTTTCATCTAATTTAATTTTCATTGCATTGGTGAAGGCATCAGCTTGTGCTTGAGTTATTGTTCCTTGAGTCACCAGTGAAGTAACAGCCTTTCCTCCATGATGTCCTCTTCCACCTTTTCCCCCATTGTCATGGGCAAAAACTGGTGAGACACTTCCAGCAAGTAAAGCTCCGGTTACAAATGAACCAATTACAACTTTCTTAAAATTCATCATTTCTCTCCTTTTGATAACTTCAATATTGGCAATAGCACCCTCAAATCGTCTGAAATTAACCTTAAAAATTTCTGAGAAAGCAAGCCAAAATGCCTTTTGCTCGATTTCAGGCAATACTTAGCCCATGAAAGTAGTAATTATTGGTGCAGGCTTTGCCGGATTAACGGTTGCTCAAAAACTTGCTAAACATAAAGACTTTGACATCACCATAGTGGATAAAAATCCTTATCAATTATTTTCTCCCCTTTTGTATCAAGTTGCTACAGGTGGATTACCTGAAGACGATATTGCTTATCCAATAAGAGCAGCAATTCCAGGAGTTAAATACCTTCGTGGAGAGTTGATAAAAATTAATGAATCAGAAAATAATATAACATTGAAAGATCAAACAAATATTAACTATGAATACTTAGTTTTAGCAACAGGTAGTACTGGTACCACTTTTGGAATTCCAGGAGTAAAAGAAAATACTTTACAAATGAAAACTATTGCAGAAGCAAGAGCGATTAAATATCGACTTTTGAATATGTATGAAGAAATTGAAGCGGGTCATAAACCAAAAGAGGCTTTAAAAGTAATTGTTGTTGGTGCAGGTCCAACTGGTGTTGAAGTTTCAGGAGCTATTGCTGAATTACAAAAAAGTATGAAACACGAATTTCCCGATATTTATAAATTTGCTTCCGTAACTTTAGTAGAAGCCGGTTCCAGAGTATTGCCGATGTTTAAAGAAAAATCATCTGTGCATGCCCAAAAAGAATTAGAAGAAATTGGTGTGACTGTTAAAACTAATTCGGAAGTAGATCGTATGTATGAATCTACGGTGCATCTAAAAAATGGTGAAATATTAGTTGCAGGAACAATTATTTGGGCCGCGGGAGTTGCAGCACATTCTGAATGGACAAAAATTGGTGAAGCAGATAGATCAAATCGAATAGTTGTTGACGAATATTTAAGATCAAAACCAAATATATTCGTGATTGGTGATGGAGCACATTTTAAATTAGATGGAAGACCACTTCCCATGGTTGCTCCCGTTGCCTTACAAATGGGACGACATGTTGCAAAACAAATACTAAATTTAAAAAATAATAAAGCACTTACTAAATTTAAATACAAAGATAAAGGTCAAATGGCAACTATTGGCAGAAGAAGAGCAGTTGTAGAAATGCCTAACGGTTTGAGATTTCATGGCACCTTGGCTTGGCTTACTTGGCTTGCTTTACACGTCTTTTATCTAGCAGGCGGTAGAAATCGAATCAGTGTTATTGCTGACTGGATGTGGAATTACATTGCTTGGGGAATTGGACCAAGAAGAACAGTCATTGATTAAAAGTTAGTATTTAGTTATGTCTCGCCTTTTCAAAATGCCAGTTGCTGATGTTTATCCGCTATATGTTGCAAAAATAGAGCGAAAAGGCAGAAAAAAATCAGAATTAAATAAAGTTATCTTTTGGCTTACTGGTTTGGACAATGAAGGATTAAAACTTCATTTAAAAAATAAAACAACCTTTGAAGACTTTTTTAAAAAAGTAAAAATTAATCCCAAAGCAAAATTAATCACTGGAACTATATGTGGTGTGAAAGTAGAAAATATAGAGGATCCCTTAATGAAAAAGGTACGTTATTTAGATAAATTAGTAGATGAACTTGCTAAAGGAAAATCTTTAGAAAAAATTTTAAGAAGCTAATTCAGTTCTACTAAATCCAAATAAATTTGAAACAAAATCCTTAACTTTTGTAGTTAAAGATTTTATCGTCTGGACCATTTCATTTTCAGGATCTTCAATATTTTCTCCTTGCGTGAGCAAAGCATTGTCAACGTCTGATTCTACGTTTTCAATGAATCCTTGAATAGATTCATATTTTAATATTGGATCATTTACCCAATTTGAATATTTAACGGTCACAGTTTCATTCGAATCAATATTTTCTTTTAAGGTTGCTACTGTTACTGAGTTGGAATTTTCAGTTGCAGAGTATTCGTTTTCTTGATTAATAATTCCGGTCTGAAGATTTTTTCCATCAGTTGCTGTTTTTTCAGGGATCAAAGTTGATTTACTAGAAATAGAATTGCCTTTTTTATCTGTTGATTTACTAGATATAGTGAAGTTTTTTTCTTTTTCATTCCATTTGACACTTCCATCATTTTTAACTGTCACAGTTCCTTTTTCGTTATTAATTTCATAACTGTGTCCGCTATATCCTGCAACATTTCCATCTTCAGTAGCTCTGGTTTGAAATCGCAAATTACAGTTTGTACAACCTTGATATTCGCCTGGAAGTTTTCCACCCCAAGAACCGTTCGGTCCACAAACATCAAGTGTGCAAACGACTACGCCATGAACTATTCCTGTATTTGGATCTACAACGGCCCAACCTCCAACTCCTTCACCGGCTTCTGCTGGTGGAACATAACTTTCTTCTGCTGGTGATTCAGCAGGAACCACTACTTCTTCACCCTCTGCAAAACTTGAACTAATTAAAAAAGAAGAGATAACAAATGTAATAAAAGTTATGATGAGTTTTCTTTTTATGTGCACAATTTGATTGTAGTGCTAATACCAAAATTAAAAAGCCCCTAAATATTATTTAGGGGCTTTTGTCCGAAAAATTATTTCTTATCTTTGATTTGCACCTTGGTCGTAATCTTCTAGAGGAACAGCTTGTCCTCCACCTGCACCAAAGGATGTGTAGTCAATATCGTCATATGAAGACATTGATGCATACATTGCTTGTTTTGCTTCTTCGGTTGGCTCGACTCGAACGTGGCGATATCTTGGTAAACCAGTTCCTGCTGGAATTAATTTACCGATAATAACGTTTTCTTTTAATCCAAGTAATGAATCAGATTTTTCATTTATTGCAGCATCGGTAAGAACACGTGTGGTTTCTTGGAATGATGCAGCAGATAACCATGATTCTGTTGCAAGGGAAGCTTTAGTGATACCCATAAGTTCTGGACGACCAGATCCTGGTTTCTTACCTTCAGAAACTGTTTTTCTGTTTTCGCCTTCAAAAATTATGCGATCAACTAATTCACCAGGTAACAGATTTGCATCACCTGATTCAATAATTGTTACTCTTCTTAACATTTGTCGAACGATTACTTCAATGTGTTTATCGTGAATTGATACACCTTGGGAACGATAAACTTCTTGAACTGCGTTAACTAAATGTATTTGAACTTCTCTTGGTCCCAAAACTCTCAAAACTTGTTTTGGATCTACTGCACCAACTACTAGTTGTTGACCAACTTCAATTGCTTGACCATCTTCAACAAGTAAACGAGTTCTCTTTGAAACTGGATAAGAAACTTCGCTTGATCCATCATTTGGAATCACTACGATTTTTCTCATTTTTTCAGTTTCTTCAATGCGAATTCTTCCTGCTACTTCGCTAATTGGAGCAACACCTTTTGGAGTTCTTGCTTCAAACAACTCAACAACACGAGGTAAACCGTGGGTAATATCAGCACCAGCTACACCACCTGTGTGGAAAGTTCTCATAGTTAACTGAGTACCTGGTTCACCAATTGATTGAGCAGCAATGATTCCTACAGCTTCGCCCACATCAACAAGTTTTCCTGTTGCCATTGATCTTCCATAACATTTAGCACAAGTACCAAGTTTAGATTCACAAGTTAATACTGATCTAACTTTTATTTCAGTTACGCCATCTTCAATAAGTTCTGTAATTAAACTCATTGATAATTCATCGTCACGATGAGCAAGTGTTTCTTGGTTTAATTTGACATCATCAGCTAGTACTCGAGATGCAACTGAGGTATCAACAAATTCAACTGGACGTACTTTTCCATCGTGTCCCTCTTCACCAATGATTACCTTTAAGCCGCGATCAGTTTCGCAATCTTCTTCTCTGATGATTACATCTTGAGCCACGTCTACTAAACGACGAGTTAAGTAACCTGAATCTGCTGTTCTTAATGCAGTATCTGCCAAACCTTTTCTGGCACCGTGTGTGGAAATGAAGTATTCCAACACAGATAATCCTTCACGGAAGTTTGACTTAATTGGGCGAGGAATGATTTCACCTTTTGGATTAGACACAAGACCGCGCATACCGGCAAGTTGTCTAATTTGCATCATGTTTCCACGAGCACCAGAGTGTGCCATCATCCAAACTGGGTTTGAAATTGGGAAATTCTTTTCCATTGCTTCTGCAATTTCAGCAGTTACTTTGGTCCAAATATCAATTAATTCTTGTCTTCTTTCAGCATCTGAAATCATGCCTCGTTCAAAATTCTTTTGAACTTTAGCTGCTGTTTCTTCAGCTTTCTTTAATAAAGTTTCCTTAGTTGGTGGTTCAACAACATCATCAATAGAAATTGTCACACCAGATCTAGTAGCCCATCTAAAGCCAAGTTCTTTCAACAGATCAAGAATTTGAGCAACTTGAATTTTTGGATATTTTTCAGTCAAATCATTTACTATTTGGCCTAAACGTTTCTTATCCACTACTGAATTTATAAATGGATAGTTATCAGGAAGTGCTTCATTGAATAGTGCACGACCTAATGTGGTCTTTAAAGTTAATGGTTTTCCAAATGACCAACCTTTTGGTGTGTCATGTTCATGTGGAGGATAAACATTCTTTAATCTGATTGTAATTTCAGCTTGTAGATCAAGTTCATGTTTATCAAATGCCATCAAAGCTTCTGCAACAGATGAGAAAATTCTACCCTCGCCTTTAACTTTTTCAGTTTGCAAAGTTAAGTAGTAAATTCCCAAAACCATATCTTGAGTCGGAGTGGTGATCGGTTTACCTGAAGCTGGAGACAAAATGTTATTTGAAGAAAGCATCAAAATACGTGCTTCTGCTTGAGCTTCTGCAGAAAGTGGTACGTGCACTGCCATTTGGTCACCATCGAAGTCTGCGTTAAATGCGGTACAAACTAGAGGGTGAATTTGAATAGCTTTTCCTTCAATCAATAAAGGTTCAAATGCTTGAATACCTAATCTGTGCAAAGTAGGTGCACGGTTTAGTAATACTGGATGTTCGGTAATTACTTCTTCTAAAACATCCCAAACTACTGGACGTGATCTTTCAACCATTCTTTTTGCAGATTTAATATTTTGGGCATGGTTTAAATCAACTAGTCGTTTCATCACAAATGGTTTGAAAAGTTCTAGTGCCATTTGTTTTGGCAGACCGCATTGGTGAAGTTTTAATTGTGGACCAACCACAATTACTGAACGACCTGAATAATCAACACGTTTTCCAAGTAAGTTTTGACGGAAACGTCCTTGCTTACCTTTTAACATGTCTGACAAAGATTTCAATGGTCTATTTCCAGGACCTGTTACTGGACGTCCACGTCGACCGTTATCAAATAAAGCATCAACAGCTTCTTGTAACATTCTGCGTTCGTTGTTAACGATGATTTCTGGAGCACCAAGATCTAATAATCTCTTCAAACGATTGTTTCTATTGATTACACGACGATACAAATCATTTAAATCACTTGTCGCAAATCTGCCACCATCTAATTGCACCATTGGGCGAAGATCTGGTGGAATAACTGGAATTGCATCTAAGACCATTGATGCAGGTGAATTTCTATTTGCATCAAAAGCATTAATAACTTTTAATCTCTTTAATGCTCTAGTCTTTTTTTGACCTTTTCCTGAATTCGCAATTTCTTTTAATGCTGCTTTTTCTTGATCTAAATCAAAAGTTTCCAAGCGACGCTTAATTGCAGCAGCACCCATGCCACCTGTGAAATAGCGACCATATCTATCGCGCATTTCGCGATATAAAACTTCATCGCCTTCTAGGTCTTGTACTTTTAAGTTTCTAAAGCGATCGAAAACTAAAGCTAAACGATCAATTTCAGCATCTGATTTTTTACGAATTGAGTTCATTTCCCGTTCTGCTGCTTCGCGAACTTTTCGTTTTTGATCAGACTTAGCACCATCTTTTTCTAATACTTTTAAGTCTTCTTCTAATTTCTTATTTCTAGCATTAATATCTGCATCTCGTCTGGAAGAAATCTTTTTCTTTTCAGATTCTAGTTTTGCTTCTAATGATGGAAGATCTTCATGTCTTGCATCTACATCAACGTCTGTGATCATGTAGGCAGCAAAATAAATAACTTTTTCTAAATCTTTTGGTGCAAGATCTAATAGATAACCCAAACGAGATGGAACACCTTTGAAATACCAAATGTGAGTAACAGGTGCTGATAATTCAATGTGACCCATTCTTTCGCGTCGTACTTTGGCGCGTGTTACTTCAACACCGCAACGCTCGCAAATGATTCCCTTAAATCGAACGCGCTTGTACTTACCGCAATAACATTCCCAGTCTCTGGTTGGACCAAAGATTTTTTCGCAGAACAAACCATCTTTTTCTGGTTTTAA
>JACCDX010280034.1_pt1 | contig 10924 bp, 6 predicted proteins | sample 7449681 | NCBI WGS metagenome assembly JACCDX01 (sample SAMN15323450, study PRJNA562643) | freshwater metagenome | isolation source: river surface water | place: USA:Blue River Watershed | collected 2017-08-18
GGTGAGGATCCAGGCCATCTTCAGGCGAGAAGGATCGCCGGCGGCGTACAGGAAGTTGCCGATGGCGAAGAGCGAGGACCAGATGACCGCGCAACCCGAGATCCAGCCAAGGAAGGCGGACCCGATGCGGTTCTCTTGGGCGACTTCAGCGTCCGACACCCCGGCTTCCGCACGGATAGCCGTCCAACCCGGACCCACTGGCTTCACCTTGCGGTAGAACGAAATCAGGGTCTCGCGGTCCGTCTCCGGACCGACATAGGCCGTGATCAGCCAAGCCAGAGTCGTGATCCCCACCTGCACGATGGTACGGGTGGCGAAGTCGGTATCCGGCATCAGCAGCGGCACAGCCAAGGAGGTCACGAGCGACATGACCATCGCGACGATCTCGCACCAAGCCGAAACGCGCCACCAGAACCAGCGGGCGATGTAGATCAAACCGGTGCCGGCGCCGATGGACAGCAGGACCTCGAAAGCCTGCTGGGCGGAGGTCATGAAGAGGCTGAGCACGGCGGCGAAGACATAAAGCAGGACGGTGGAAACACGGCCCACGTTGATGTAGTGGCCTTCGGTGGCGTCCTTGTTGATGAAACGACGGTAGAAGTCGTGGACGAGGTAGGAAGAACCCCAGTTGAGGTGCGTCAGGATCGTGGACGAGTTCGCGGCGATGAGGCCACCGACCATCAGACCAACGAAGCCCACCGGGAGGAACTTGAGCATGGCCGGGAAAGCCGAGTCATGGCCGATCAGGGACGGGTCCGCCGCGGGGAAGGCCGACTTGATGGACGCCAGGTCGGGATAGATGATGATCGAACACAGCGCGGTGATGATCCAGGGCCAGGGGCGGAGCACGTAGTGCGCGATGTTGAAGAAGAGCGTGCCACCCAAGGAATCCTTCTCCGACTTCGACGCCAGCATGCGCTGGGCGATGTAGGAACCACCACCTGGCTCGGCACCCGGATACCAGTTGGCCCACCAGCTGATCGCGATCGGCAGGATGAAGATCATCAGCGCCAGCTCGGACATCGTGAAATTCGGGAGCATATCGAGGAACGGCTGACCGGAACCGTTGGCGACCGACATCACGGGCTGCGCGCCGTGGGCGGTGTTCACCTGCTGGGTCGACAGCTTCTCGACCAGAGCCTTGAGGCCGGCGAAGGCGCTGTCATCGTTGACCAGACGCTTGCCCACTTCCTTGAGCGAGAACCAAGCGGCCGCGAAGACCGCCGTCATCTTGATGAAGAACTGGACCATGTCGATGATCAGCACGCCCCAGAGGCCGGAGTGGGCGGCAAAGACGACGTTGAGCACCCCGCATACGACGATCGTCTGCCAAGCCGGCATGCCGAAGAGGATGTTGGCGATCTTGCAGGCCGCCAACGTCACCATGCCCATGATGAAGCAGTTGAAGAAGAGCCCCAAGTAAACCGCACGGAAGCCGCGGACCCAGGACGCCGCCTGCCCCGAGTAGCGGTGCTCGTAGAACTCGAGGTCGGTCATGACGCCCGAACGGCGCCAGAGGCGGGCGAAGAAGAAGACCGTGGCCACCCCCGTCAGCACGAAGGCCCACCACTGCCAGTTGCCGGCGACGCCGTACTTACGGACCTGCTCGGTGACCCAGTTCGGCGTGTCCGAAGAGAAAGTCGTGGCGACCATCGAGAGGCCCGCCAGCCACCACGGCACCGAACGACCCGAGGCGAAGAACTCGGAGGTGCTTTCGCTCGAGCGCTTGGCGTAAAAAAGCGCCGGCACGAAACAGATCAAAATCGAACCGATAACGATCGCCCAATCAATCCAGGTGAGTTGCATAAATGGTCAGGGGGTATGTCTCTGATTTCCCAGAAACACACCCCCTTGGCAACAGTCTTCCCCTGAGGGGAAAGACTGATAACGATTATTTAGCAGGGATCTCGTTCAACGTGTACCAGCCCTCGTTATGCCAGAGCGCATCGCCCGCCTTGTTGCGGACGCCGTCGGCGACGAGGTGATGGACGTGACCGCGCACGAGGCCATCGACGACCAGACGGACCTTCAGGCCGTCGGCCGAGACGGTGGCAGACTTCACCGTAGGCTTGGCCTGATCGACCTCCGGGCTGCCGTACGCAGACTGGTAGATATAGGTGAAAGCATCCAAGGAATAGCTCGCCGTATCCGCCGCCGTGGCGGGGTCGACCGGGTGGGTGAAGGTCACTTCAAAGCCATCGGCGCGGGCCGAGATGTTGTGCATCTCGAAAGGCACGGTGCCCTTGTAGCGGACGCGCTCGAAGGTGAACGGCTGCGAACCGCGCGAACCCCAACCACGGTTGGTGCCACCGATGAAGAGCGTGCCGTCTTCCTGGTCCATCCGCACGGGGACGAGGCCGGCTTCGAAGCCTTGCAGGAAGTGGAAGACCGCGCCCTGGTAGAGGCCATTGACGACTTCGAGGTTGACGCGCTGGACCTGCGAAGCGGTCTGCTCGCCCACGAACAACTGGTTGGCCCAAGGGCCCCACTTGCCCTTGGTCATGTCGCACGCGATGCCGGAGGGCGAGTTGCCGACCTTGCCGTGCGGAAGGATGACGGCGGGCGGGACGAACTCGGGGAACTTGAGGCGCTCGGTGAGGATGCGCGAACCGCTCTGGGGCTCGGGCGGAGCCGGGAAGTTCGCGAGCAGGGACGACTTGTTGCCCGTCGGGTTGCCTTGGAAGGAACCGGGGCGGAGCCACTTCAACGAAGAGGAACCATTCCACACGCCTTGGTTGTCGGTGTAGAAGACATCGCCCTTCTCGTTCATGCCGATGCCACCCGGCGAACGGATGCCCGAAGTCGTCGGGATCATCTTGCCTTCAGGGGTGATGCGCACGCACCAGCCGCGCCACGGAGAGTAGGCGTGGAACGAGCCCGTCAGGCACAGCACGACCCAGACGTTGCCGTCCTTGTCGGGATCGGAACCGAAGGCGTATTCGTGGTAGTCGCCGTTGATGCCCCACTTGGCGCAGATGGTGTCGAAGGCGTCGGCCTTGCCGTCGCCGTCGACGTCGGTCAGGCGGGTGTGTTCCGGACGCTGCGTCAGGTAGAGCGAACCGGACTGGTAGAACATGCCCAGCGGCTCATGCAGGTTGGAGGCGAACTTGGTCCACTTGACCTTGGAGACGTCGGCCTCGTAGGCACCTTCGCAGACCCACACGTCGCCGCGACGGGTCGCGATGGCGACCTTCTTGCCGGGCATCAAGGCGATCGAGGAGACCTCGACCACTTCGCCGGGCGGGGTCGGGATCTGCACGCGTTCGTAATACTTGTCCTGGAGGGCCAAGGCTTCCGGACCTGCCGCCTTCTTGGCGGCAGCGGCCTTGCCATCGGCGGCCTTTTTCTTCGCCTGCGCTTCCGCGAGCGGAGCGAGGGCGAGCAAGGCCAAGAGCGTGAGGGTGAGTTTTTTCATGTCAAAGGTATGGCTTGGGGATTAGCGGAAGGAGTAACCGAGTTCGGCGAATTCGCCGGGCTTGAGCGTGAGGACGAGGTCATTGCCCACAGGCGCCGGAGCGATGCCCGACAGCGAGCGGACCACCAGGCGCGGGCCGACCTCAAAAGAACCGAGGCTGGCCTTCACCGCCAGTCCGCGGGACAGGGTGATGGTCACGGGGTTGTCACCAGCCGCCACGAGCTTGCGGGCGAGGCCGACCGAACCACGCGTGTCCGCGGGTGCCCAAGCATCCGTCAAGGTGAAGCCTTCACCGGCGACCTTGAAGGTCGGGTTGCCGTTCTTGTCGAGCTGGTAGCCCTTGAACTCGGCGGCGACCGGCACGGCCTTGAACTCACCAGCCTTGGCGCCACGGTAGGCGATGATGGCGCCGCTCGGCGCCGACGGACCGGCGATGACCGCGCCATCGGACACCTTCACCACGCCGTCGCCGGCTGGAGGCTGGTTACCTTGACCGCGGTCGATCCAATGGTTGGAGCCGTCCATGAACTTACCGGTCCAGAGGAGCTCGACGGCGCAGTTGTCGGCGCTGTAGGTCAGGTTCGTCGCGTTGGGGAAACCGAAACCGAGCGCGCGCGGGGTCGTCCCACCGATGAAATTGCGGTAGCTGGCGGTGTAACCGTCCTTGGCTTCAATCGGGATCGGCGTGCGCTTGGCCTTGGCGACCGCGCCCTTGGTGTCCGAGAGCCACTTGAACTCCTTGTCCTTCGGGCCCTTGTAGCCGAGTTGGATCACCTCGTGACCGGCGAACTCGACATACTCGAGACGGAAAGGCACCGGGCCCTTCTTGAGCAAGATGGGGACTTCCTTGCGGCGGGTGCCGATGGCCCCGATGCCCTTAACTTCGGCGATACGCTCGCCGTTGACGTAGAGGGCGCCGAAATCGTCGCAGTCGAAGACAAACGTGTACTTGCCGTCTTCGGGGGCCTGGAACTGCGCGGTCCAAACCATCGCGAACGCGTCCTTCAAGCCGGCCTGCGCGGGGCTGATGACGCCGGTGTTCTCGTCCTCGATCTGCGCCGGCTTGAGCTTGGTGAAGTCAGGGAGCTCCTTCCACTCGCCCTTGTACATGGTGCCGACCAGGTTCACGAGGGCGGTCTTGGCGGGGGGGAAGGGATGGTCCTTGAGCAGCTCGGCGGCCGTCCAAGGCGTGGTGCGCGCGGCGGTGGCGGCGCGGACCGACTTCACGAGTTCCGGGGTCACGGCACCGGCATTGCCCGCGAAGTTCTTGCGGACGTAGGTCAAGACGGCGGCGATCTTCTCGTCGCTCAACACGGCGCCCTGCGGCGGCATGTCGATGTTGTAGGACTTGCCGGCCACTTCGACCGGACCGGTCATGCCCTGGAGGACGATCTTGATCGTGCGTTCGGCGGGACCCTTGGGCCAATCGCTCCCGACGAGGGGCGGCAGGCCGTTGAGGCCTTTGCCGTCGGGGCCGTGGCAAGCCACGCAAAGCGTGTTGTAGACCTGGGCGCCGTCTTCGGCGGCCATAGATACGGTCGAGGTGGCCACGAGGGCCAAAAGCGCGGGGAATCGCATGGGGATGAGGACATTCATATTAATCGATGGTTCCGAGCAAATGAAAAAGGCCACGGAACGGGTCCGTGGCCTTTTAAAACCGCTCAAATACGCGGCTTAGCGGGAGCGATACTGACCACGCGGGTCGTAGATCCACCAAGCGTCGAAGGGATTGGAGAGCGCAGGGAGTTCGAAGTAGGTCTGGCCCTTGGCATCCGTCTTCTGGACGACGCCCGAGGCATCCGCCTGAGCGGTGCGCGGCATCGGCATGGCCACCACCGAGGGGGCCGGGGGGAGCAGGTCGAGGACCGCGGTCTCTTCGATGCGTTCAACGACGTTGTCGATCCACTTCAGTTCCTTGGCCTTCTCGCCGAAAGCCTGCCAGTCGCCGTTGGAGTCGTTGGCGTACATCTGCTTCACGAACTCGGGCAAGGTGAGACCCATCTTCTTGGCCACCGGGGTGCCGAGGCGCTCGAACCAGCGGTTGGTGAATTCGATCTGTTCCTTGAGCACGGTCATGTTGCCGCGGGCGGTGTTGGAGACCTGGTGGTGCAGGATGATCGAGTTCGGGTAGCAATAGGAGCGCTCCGCGAGGGTCGCGATGACGGCGGTCATGGAGGCGGCGAAGCCCTTGACGACGACGAAGACCGGCGCCTTGGAGGCGGCCATGGCCTTCTGGATCTGGTAACCCGCGGCGACGGAGCCACCGGGGCGGTGGACGACGACGATGAAGATCGGTAATTCCGACGACGGGTTGTTGTAGAAGTTGATGCGCTCGCAGACGTAGTCGGCCAGGTTCTCCGTCACGGCGCCGTTGAAGGCGATGCGGCGATCGCTGATGACCAGCGTGCCATCGACCAAGGGCTCCTTGAGGTACTTCGGCTTGGCCTTCGAGGCCACCTTGCGGGCTTCCTCTTCCTTCTGGAAGCGCGAGAGCTCATTGCTGAGGCGGGCGATCGTGTTGGCGGATTCGAGCTGGAGCTGCTTGGCTTCGGCTTCGAGTTCGCGGATCTTGTTGTTGCGCTCGGAGAGACGGGCGGTCGAGCGGGCGGCCTCGAGGGCGGCCTGGCGCTCGAGCTTGGCGCGCTCGTCTTCCAACGCGGCGGCCTCGGCGGCGGCCCTGGCGAGACGGAGGGCGCGTTCGGCGGCAAGCTTGGCGGTCTCGGCGTTCAGCGGGGCGAGCTCTTCGGTGCGCTTCGCTTCAGCCAAGGCGACTTCGGCGTCGATGCGGGCCTTCTCGGTCCGCATACGGTCGGCTTCCTTGAGCGCGGCCTTCTGTTCGGCCGAGATTTCTTCGCGGTTGATGCCCGGACCAGGCGCCACGGTGGTGGCACCCGGCTGCGCGGTCGGCAGGCCGCCCGTCGCCGGGGCCGCGGTCGCGCCACCGGTGGCGGGGGCGGCCGTCGCGCCGGCGGGAACGGCGTTCGCCGGGACGACGATGACGCGGCGTTGGGTCTGCTGCGCGAGCGCCGGAGCAGTGACCAAGGCGGCCAGCGCGAGGAGACGGAAGGTGGAGGGGAGGTTCATGATGCGAGGGTGTTTGGGATTATCTATAAAAGGGGTTCAGCGGATGACGTATTCGATGGTGGGGTCGTACATCCACCAGAGGTCGCAGGGACCGGGAGGGTCGATCTCCTGGCGCGCGCGGCCCGTCGCCGGGTTGACGTCGCCAAAGCCGGTCGAGGGCAACGGGGCCGGGGCCGGCGCCGCGCCGGCGGTGGTGAAGCTGTTTTCGTTCATGCGTTCGACCACGTCGGTGGCCCACTTGCGCTGGACGGCTTCGTCGCCATGGACCTTCCAGTCGCCGGTGACGGTGGCCTTGTACATGTCCTTGATGAAGTCGTCGAGGGGGACGCCGATGCGGGCCGCGACTTTGTGGAAGATGCGCTCGCACCAGACCTTGCTCCACTTGAGCTGCTCCTGCATCTGCGTCATGTTGCCGCTGACGCCCGTGGAGGCTTGGTGGTGGAGGACGATGGTCTGCGGGTAGACGAAGGAGCGCTTGGCCAGCGTGGTCACGATGGCGGCCATCGAGGCGCAATAGCCCTTCACGACCACGTACACGGGGGCCTTGGAGGTTTCCATGGCCTGCAGGATCATGTAGCCGGACATCACCGAGCCACCGGGCGAGCGGTCGATGACGATGAAGATCGGGGCCTCCGAGTCCTGGGCATTGAAGAAGGCGATGCGATCGCAGACCGAACGGGCGAGGGCGTCATTGACGACGCCGTTGAAAGGGATGCGGCGGTCGCTGATGTGCAGGACGCCATCGATCAGCGGGTCCTTCGGGTAGGTCATCTTCGCCTGGCTGGCGACTTCCGAGGTCTTTTGCTGCAGGCGCGCGATGGCGGCGACGGACGAGACCTTGGCGTACTCGAGCGTGACCTGGGCCAAGGCGAGCTTGGCTTCGGCTTCGAGCTCCGCGCGGGCGCGGTCCTTGTCGCCGGCGGCGGCGGCGGCGCGGGCGGAAGCCACGGAGGCCTCCAAGCTCAAGCGGGCGCGTTCGGCCTCCTGCGCCGCCGCGGCGGCTTCGGCTCGGGCGGCCCGCACTTGCGCTTCGGCCTCCAGCTTGCGCATCTCCAAGCTTTCGGGGAGACTGGCCAAGCGACGTTTCGCCGCCGCGAGCTCGAGGCGGGCGCGGATGATTTCGGCTTCGACTTCAGCCTTGATCGTCTCGGGCGACTTACGGGTAGGCGACTGCTGCGCAGGGAGCGCGGCGGTCAGAAAGAAAAGGGCAAGGACCAGGCGGGGCATGGGAGGGGAACGTGTTTTTGTCAGATAAATGGTTCCCTTGAAGCCCTATTTTAGCAAATCTACTCACATGAATGCCGACGCCCCCATCCACCTGCGCAACCGCCACACCGGCGGCAATGAGATCGAGAAGGTCTACGGCGAGGCGTGGTTGAAGCGTATTTACGGCAATCCCCTCGGGCAATGGACGCTGCACGCCGCCGCCAAACGCTCCTTTGTATCGAAGTTCTACGGCTGGGCCGCCGACCGGCCAGGCAGCGCCAAACGAGTGAAACCGTTCATTCGCGACTTCGGCTTGGATGTGAACGAATTCGCCGACCCCGATCCGGACTCCTACAAGACGTTCAACGAATTCTTCTACCGGAAGCTCAAGCCGTCCGCGCGGCCGATCGACCCTCGCCCGGAGATGGCGGTCTTGCCCGCCGATGGCCGACACCTGGGTTTCCAAGATGCGAGCGCGGTGAAGGGCATCTTCGCGAAAGGCCAGACCTTCGACATCCCTGCCCTCGTCGGCGACCGCGCGCTCGGTGAACGCTATCTCAAAGGGACGGTGGTCTGCTCCCGTCTCTGCCCGGTCGACTATCACCGGTTCCACTTCCCGGTCGCGGGAACGCCCGGCGAAGCGGTGCTCACCAATGGTTGGCTCTACTCGGTCAACCCGATCGCCCTCCGTCGCAACGTCGCCTACCTCTGGGAAAACAAACGCCAACGCGTGACGCTCGACGCGGGCCCCTTCGGTCTCGTGACCATCGTCGCGATCGGGGCGACGAACGTCGGCACCATCATCGAAACCTATCGCCCCGGCGTGCCCGTCGCGAAGGGTGACGAAAAAGGCTACTTCCGCTTCGGGGGCTCCTTTTTGGCGACGCTCTTCGAGCCCGGCCGGATCCGCCTGGAAGATGACCTCATCCAAGCCGGCGAAGCGGGTGTCGAGCTCTACGCCAAGGTCGGTTCTCCGTTGGGCCGACTCGCCTAAGCGCTCGCAAAGCGCTTGCCAGCAGGGCCCAAGGTGCAAACCTTACCGGCCACAGGCACGCTCGGGTGGTGGAATGGCAGACACACCAGATTTAGGTTCTGGCGCCGCAAGGTGTGCGGGTTCGACCCCCGCCCCGAGCACCCTGTGACCCACCGACGTTACTTCTTCGCCTTGGCCTTCGGCGCAGCGGGGACTTCGGCCTTGAGCTTGGTGACGGTCACGGGCTCCGGCTTCACCCCGGTGAAGGCGGCCTGCTCGGCTTGGATGAGCTCCGTCGAGACGATGGCGCCCTGCGAGATGAGGAAGCGGTACTTGAGCGAGAGGGTCTCGCCTTTCTTCAGCGTGGCGCGGGGATACGCACCGAAGCGCGCATAGTCGCGGTAGGCCGACCACTTGGTGCCACGCGGGTTGGCGGGCGAGTCGATCTGCACGACGCCGTAGCTCTTGTCGCCCAAGGTGTAGTTCAGGCCAACCCAAGGGTAATCGAGGTCCTTATGCGGCAGGGGCTTCGCCACCGGGAAGAAGTAGTCGGTCTTGGACGCATCGATTTCCTGCGGGGCGCGGTAATGCACGCCGCCATGCTCCGGGTCGGCTTCGAGCTGCAGGTCGCCCGCCTCGGCCTTGACCGTGGTCAGGAAGTCCACCCGCAGGAACCCCGGGGCGGCCAGCGGGCTGAGTTCCATCGTGCGTTCTTCGGAGATGATCAGCTGACCTTTCTTGTCGTTCCAATTGACCAGCGAGACGAGCTTGGCGCGGCCATTCGCGGCGGACTGTTCCTTGAAGGCCGTATGGACCTGCCGGCCCGAGCCCATCGACCAGAGGTCGAGTTTCTGCTGCTCGAAACCGATGCGCATCCAACCGAAGAAGATGCCGCGGTGATGCGTATAGGTGCCGCCCGGGCCCTTGGTGATCGCTTGGCCGGTGATCGGATCGACGATGCGAAGGTACGGCTTGTAGGTCTCGTTGGACCGTGCCGGGGTCGAGACGTCGTTCGCGACGAGGTAGGCGGCGACGGTCTTGCCGGCGAACTGCACTTCAAGTGCGCCTTCCACGGGCTTGAGCGTCACTTCGGGACTGGGCGGGGTCTGGGCGAAGCCAGCGACAGCGAGGAGGAGACCAGCGATTGGGGCGAAGCGCATGTCGGCAATCTGAACGCGCAGCCGACAGAGGGCAAGGCTAGGTCGGCACGCAGTGCCGACCCTACCACGATACCAATACCGCTCACTCCACGATCAACACGCCACGCATGATCTGCGCATGGCCGGGGAAGGTACAGAGATACGGGTAACGGCCAGGCACCTTGGGGGCGTCGAAGAAGACGATGGTCTTCTTGCCCGCATCAAGCAGCCGCGTGTGACAAAGGATGTCCGGGGTTTCCGGGACGTAGTGGCGGAAATAGGCATCGGGCTCCGCAGCCATCTTGGCCGAGAGGAGGGTCACGGCCTCCAAGGCGTTGGGCTTCGTGAGCACCCAGTTGTGCGGCATGGTGTCCGGATTGACCACCGTGAGGGCCACGCCCTGCCCTGCCTTCACGCGGAGTTCCTTCTGGGCGAACTGCAACCCGGTCGCCGTCTCCAGCGTGATTTCCTGCGGGGGCTTGCCGCAGACTTCCGTTTCCCAACGGACCGGACGCATCTGCGTCGAGCCGACCGGTGCAGGGGCGGCGTGGGCATGCGCGACCTTCGGAATCGCCGTATACCCAGGGAAGTCGGTGAACGGCGCGGCCAAAGCATGGGCGGTCAGGAAGACATCCGTCGAGCGCTGTGCGACCAGCCGCACGCTGAGGTGCACCTGATCGGCGATGGTGAGCTGCGGGATCTCCACGAAGAGCGAGCGGCCATCGGCCAACACATGCGCGCTGCGGACCGCCAAGGGGTCGTGCCCCACGACGCCCGGATGGGCGACCGAGAACTCCGGCGATCCGTAGGCCGCGGCATAACGGTAGTTCCAACATTGCGCGAAGTGGCCCGCGGCCTGACCGGCGATGGACGCGTCGAGTTTTTCGTTGAAGCGCAGGAGCACGCCGTTGTCGCGGACTTCGTGGCCGACGAGCACGGGTGCGCCCCCGACGTGACGGACGCGCTGGAGGCAACCGTCGTCGGTGGTGTAGGTCTGCCAGCCAGCGATGCCGCTGACGTACAGATGTCCGTCCTTCGGATTGAACCGTCCCTGCTGCGAGCCCGAGAGGAAGTCGGCCGCGATGCGTTGCGCGGCGCCCTGCCACC
>JACCDX011800488.1_pt1 | contig 10924 bp, 10 predicted proteins | sample 7449681 | NCBI WGS metagenome assembly JACCDX01 (sample SAMN15323450, study PRJNA562643) | freshwater metagenome | isolation source: river surface water | place: USA:Blue River Watershed | collected 2017-08-18
CCGCGCGACGACCCTGCTCGCCGCTGGCCTGAGCCTCGCCATCCTTAGCGGCGTGTACGCGAACTGGTCCATGGACCAGCAGCAAGGGTGGCGCTGGTGCCTCGAGGATCCGCACGGACGCGATGGAAGCCCCCTGGTCTTCCCGCTCTGGAAGGTGACCGCGATCGACAGCCCAGACCAGTACCGCATCTCGAAGGTCGTGACGGGCATTCCCGTGCGGGGGGACGCCAGCGCCCTTGCCGTCGGCGACACGGTGAGCGTCGTCGCGCGCTTTGACGCTGCCTCGAGCACCGCCGTGGAACAATCGCGAGAGCTGCACCCGCTCCGCCGCTGGAAAGAAGGCCTCGGCGTGGTGGGGTTCCTCGTCGTCGCGGCGCTGGCCCCCTGGGCCTTTAGGGTCGTCCGCACCCCCGCGGGCCGCTTCGTGGAGGAGCGGTGGCGGACCTGATCACCCACACCTGCTCGGCCATCCTGTGGAAGGCCGCCACCGGACCCGGGCGTGACGGACGCACCCATGTGGCGACCTTCGTCGCGGGCGTCTGCGCCCCCGACTTACTCTCGCGGGTGCCCAGCACCGCGCTCACGTTCTTGCGCTGGCACCTCCCTTGGATTCCGGAGTGGACGATCTACCTCTGGGGGCCGCTCCACATGCCGATCGGCATCGTGCTCGGCAGCGCCATGCTCGCGTACCTCTTCGCGGAGGCCGAGCGCCCCGCGGCGTTCCGGGCGCTCGTCGGCGGGGGCTTGCTCCACATGGCGCTCGACGTCCTCCAGCGGCACCTCGGCGTTGGCTACCTGCTCTTCTACCCGTTCTCGACCTGGGACTGGGAGGCCGCGGTGATCGGATCGGAAGACACCGTGCGGGCCTTGCCCGCCGTGCTCCCGCTGACCGCCGCGGCCTCATGGTGGCGCTGGGGTCGCGCTCAGGCGTAGACGACCTCGCCCTCGGCGCTGTCGTCTTCGTTCATGTCGACGTCCCCCACCGGGAGCTCCGGCGGCGTCAGGGTGCGGTCCTTCTTCTGCAGGAAGAGCAGGCGGTCGACGACGATGTCGACCTCGTAGCGGGACTCGCCTTCCTTCGTCGTCCAGCGCGAGGGTCGGAGCACGCCCTCGATGGCGATGCCGTCGCCCTTGCCGCCGGCGCGCGCCACGAACTCGGCGGTGCGGCCGAACAGGGTGACGCTGTGCCAGTCGGTGGCGTCGACCCAGGTGCCGTCCGGGCTCTTGCGGCGGGCCGGCGTCGCGACGCGCAGCCGCACGACGACGACCCCCTTGGGGGTGAGGCGCTGCTCGGGGACGTTGCCGAGGTAGCCGATGAGGTAGACCTTGTTGAGACCGCGCATGATGTGCCTTGGCGGGCCGGGGAAGTAGGGAAGTCGGTGTCCGGCGCCGCGCACCCCTCCAATGCAGCCGCCGTGCCAAACGTAATTTCAGTCATTTACGCTCGAGCACACCGTCTGAACCGTCGCGTTTCCGGACACTCGCCGTCGTGTTTCCGAGCAGCGCCTCCCTCGTCACGGCCCCCCGCGGCGTGCTACACCGCCGGGAACGGGAGCGCGGCGTGTCGTCTCGGCTGGTCGTCATCGAGGGGCTCATCGGCGTCGGCAAGACGACGCTCTGCCGCATCCTCCAGAAGCAGTGGAACGCGCGGCTCGTGCTCGAGCCCTGGGAGGAGAACCCCTTCCTGGCGCGCTTCTACGAGGATCCAGAGCGCTTCGCGCTCCCGGCGCAGCTCTTCTACATGTCGGCGCGCTACGCCCAGCAGCAGGCGCTCCGCCAGCCGGACCTGTTCTCGCCCGTCACGGTGGCGGACTACCTCTACGCCAAGGATCGCCTCTTCGCGGAGATGACGCTCAAGGGCCACGACCTCGCCCTGTACGAGCGAATCGCGGGCCTGCTCGAGGAGGTGGCGCCCAAACCTGACCTCGTGCTCTTCCTCGACGCCGACACCGAGGTCATCCGCGCCCGCATCCAGGAGCGCGGAATCCCCGCCGAGCAGGTGATCCCCGCGAGCTACCTCGATGACCTGCGGGGCCGCTACTACCAGCTCTGGGACCGCTACACCGACGCGCCCGTGCATGTGCTGCGCACGGACAACGTCGACTACGTGCGCGACATGGGCGCCCGCGCCGCCGTGGTCGGCATGGTCGAAGGCTGGCTCGGCGGCCAGCCCGTCCCCGGCGCGCCGCAGCCGTACGGCACCCCCTCGATGCCGCTGTTCGACGCGCCGGAGCGCGCGTGAGCGTCCACACGCCGAGCGCGCCGCGCGTGACCGCGCCCGCGCTCCTGGCCCGGAAGGGCGCCGCGAAGATCGCCATGGTGACGGCCTACGACGCCAGCGCCGCGCGCCTGGCCGAGCTGGCGGGCGTGGACGTCGTGCTCGTCGGCGACAGCGTCGGCATGGTGGTGCAGGGGCAGCCCGACACGCTCCGCGTGACGCTCGCCGACATGGCCTACCATGGCCGCTGCGTCGCCGCGGGCTTGAGCCGCGCGCACCTCTGCGTGGATCTCCCCTTCATGAGCTACCAGGTTTCGCCCGAGCAGGCGCTCCGCTCTGCCGGCACCCTCGTGCAGGAAGGCCGCGCGCAGTCCGTGAAGCTCGAGGGAGGCGTCCGCAGCGCGCCGGCGATCCGCGCCATCGTGGAGGCGGGCATCCCCGTGATCGGGCATGTCGGCCTCACGCCGCAGTCCGTCCACGCCTTCGGCGGCTTCAAGGTCCAGGGCCGCGGCGAAGACAACGCTCGCCGCATCCTGGACGACGCACAGGCGGTTCAGGACGCCGGCGCCTTCGCCATCGTGCTCGAGATGGTGCCCGCGGCGCTCGCGACGCGCATCACGGCCGAGCTCGCCATCCCCACCATCGGCATCGGAGCCGGCGCCGACTGTGATGGCCAGGTGCTCGTGTGGCACGACCTCCTGGGGATGGACGCGCGCTTCGCCCCGCGCTTCGTCAAGCGCTACGCCAACTTGGAACAGCCCGTCGTCGACGCGCTCGCCGCCTACGTGCGCGAGGTGCAGGACGGCACCTTCCCGACCGCCGGGCACGCCTTCACGGGCTGAGGTCCCTCAGGCGCTGCAGCAGCCGCCGCTGGCCATCGCAGGTACCTCGCCCGTCGGGACGACGCCCTCGTCCGCGGCGCGGGCCGCCTCCGCGGCGACCATGTCACGCTCGCGGTCCGCGCTGTGGACGGGCCGCGCCAGAATCCGGTTCACGGCTGCGCCCGCCATCATCATGCCGAAGATGCTCGGCACCCACGGCACCGTTCCCTGCACCACGTTGCGGCTGTCGCAGGAGTGCTTGTCGTTCTCGGTCGGGCAGATGCAGCGGAAGGCGGCCTCCACGTCGGCGTCGAGCACGTTGGGCTCCTCGTCCGTCCACACGCACTCGATCCCGGTGACGATCCCGAGCCTGCGCAGCTCCTTGCGGATCACGCGCGCGAGCGGATCCTTCTGGGTGCGCGAGAGATCGGTCACGCGGGCGCGTGTGGGGTCGATCCGCCCGCCGGCGCCCATGGCGCTGATGACGCGCTGGCCGCGGGCGTGGCAGGCCGCCAGGAGGTGCACCTTCGCCGTCACGTTGTCGATGGCGTCGAGGATGACGTCCTGCGGCTGCGCGAGAAGGCGTTCGCTGGTGTCGGCGTCGTAGAAGACCTGCTCGCAGGTGACGACGGCCTTCGGGTTGATCTGCCGGACGCGGTCGGCCATCAGGCCGGCCTTGCTGGCGCCAACGGTGCGGCGCGTGGCGTGCAGCTGCCGGTTGAGGTTCGTCAGGCAGACGTCGTCGAAGTCGACCAGGGTGAGGTGCCCGACCCCGGCACGCGCGAGCGCCTCGGCGGCCCAGGAGCCCACGCCGCCCAGACCGACGACCATCATGCGGGCGTTGCGGAGCTTCTCGAAGCCATGCTGCCCGACAAGCAGCTCGGTGCGGTGAAAGGGGTGCATGGCTACTGCGGGCTCGCCGTCCAGCTGCCCTGGAACCGGAGCGAGCCGTCGCTGTTGCTGAAGGTGCCGTCGAACTGGCCGTTCATGCTCTCGCCGAAGCTTCCCGTGCCGTTGAACGGCGTCTGGTTGCCCTCGAGGTCGAGCGACCCGGACACGACGCCGTCCGCGGCGGTGCCGGACACACCGACGGCGAAGGATTCCGCCCCGAAGTCGCTCGTGCAGGTCACGTTGCCGCTGCCCTCGATGGCGCCCGTGCGACGCATGGCGACGTAGGTGAGCGGGCCGTCGCAGGTCGCGTCGAAGTCGCCGAAGTCCGTGCTCAAGGTCGCGACAGCGCTGATGGTGCCGCTGTAGTTGAGCTCCGTCGGCAGCACCGAGATAGCGACGCTGCTCTCGAGCGTCTCGCCATCGACGGTCGCGCTGACCTGGACGACATGGTCGCCCACATCGAGACCCGGCGCGCTGGTGTGCGCGCCATCACCCGTCCACGCGCCGATGCGCCAGGACACGTCCTGCGGGGTGAGGTCGCGGCCGTCCTTCGTGGCGCTGACATCGAGGGGGATGGCCTGTCCCGCGTCAAACTCCGCTCCGGCGGTCGGGTTGTCGATGACGAGCTCGGCCTCGCCGGTGCCGGCGTTGCCACCGCCGCGACGCTTGGAGGTGTCGTCCTCGGTCGACGTGCAGGCGAGCAGCGTGAGGAGCGTGGCGGACACGAGCATGGGAACCTCGGGAGTGTGCGACAGCTTACCCATGCCCGGCGTGCCGCGCACGCGCTCAGCCCACCGCGGCGAGCACGTCCGCGAGCGCTCCGGGGAGGTGCGCGTCGTCGAGACGCTCGGTCTCGCCGAGATCCACCACCGCCAGGCAGCGTCGTTGGCTCGGCGGGAGCGCCGGCTCAGGGAGGGCCTCGCCACCGGGGGCGCGCAGCTGCAGGTACGGAACCCCCCGCAGCACCTCGACGTCGAGCTCCTCGTGGTTGACGTGCGCGCGCACCCACTCCGGATCGAGGGCGGCGTGGACGAGCAGCACGGCGCGCACGCGGTCACGGAGACCTGGCGAGGCCCGGAGCAGCCGGAGCAGGTCCATGGCGCGCTCCCCCGCCGCGAACACGACGCGCGACTGGGGCTCGGGCAAGAACCCGGCGAGCTGCGCCACGGCCGCGTCCGCCCACACGGGCTCGTCGCCGGCCTCCGCCGGCGCCCCGGCGATCTCGATGGAGGTGGCGACGATGCCGTCGATGACGACGCTCGCGTCGCCGATCCACACGACCCGCGTATCGGAGAGGCGCCGTGACCGCGCCGCGTCCGCCGAGGGCTTCGCCAGTCCGGTCCAGTCGATCCCGTGCGCCAACCGCACGCTCGGCGAGAGTTCCTCCGGCAAGGCGTCGAGCGCGCCGTCCCAGCCCTCGATGGCGCCGCCGGCGAGCGGCGGGAGTGCGCCCGACCGCGCCGTCCAGCAGGCCGCGAAGTAGGCCGCCGGGTCCCAGGGTCGCTCCCCGCGAAGCTGGAGCCACGCGGCGAACGCAAACAACGTGATGGCCACGACCCACAACGCTCCATCCACGGTCATGCGCTCGTCTCCTTGCGCGCTGGCAGCGCGACCTCGCCGCGCGCGTGGGCGCGCCCGAGCAGGTGCAGGCAGGTCAGCAGCGCGAGCCACTCCCAAGCGGGCTTCTCGTCGATGTTGAACTCCACGAAGCTCCAGCAGAAATAGCCCGCGAGGCTCGCAGGCATCGCCCACGCGAGGGGCTCGGCCACCGTACCGCGGCAGTCGCGCACCGTCTGTACGGCCATCCGGGTCACCGACGCAACGAGGGCGAACAGAAGCAGGACGCCGAGGACGCCGCCGTGGGCGAGCTGCCCCCAGAAGATGCCGTGCGGGTAGCGGTAGACCGAGTGGTAGAGCCAGTCACTGTACTTCTGCAGGTTGTCGACGTACCCGCCGGGGCCGATGCCGCGCCCCGAGGTCTCGGTGAACATGCCGAGGCAGGCGGCCCAGTTCATCCCGCGGATGTCACGCGCGAAGATCACGTCGACGTTCTGGGCGATGCGGTTGAAGCCGCGCCCCGCATCGCCGAGGAGCCCCGCCCACGCGAGGCCGAAGGTGACGCCCGCCACGAGCGCCAAGCGGAGCGCCCAGGCCCGGAACCGCGGCAAGCCGAGCGCGACGATGCCCGCGCCGATGACGACGCTGTAGGCCGCGCCGCGCGAGCCGCTCGTCAGCATGGCGAGCGTGATGAACACCCCTGACGCGAAGAGTCCCGCGCGCGCGAGGACATGACGATGAACGAGCGCAAACGCGAAGCACGCGTGGATGACGAACATCAGGTTCATCGCGAACCAGTTGGGCTGCTGGCCGAGGCCCGTCTCGCGGCCGCCGGACGCGCTGGCCTTCCACTGGGCGCCGTAGTCCGTGAGCCCGAGCGCGTCGCCGCCGACGGCGAGCACGCCGATCAGCACGCAGGTGACGACCCACGTCCAGAGCGCGCCCCGAAAGCGTTCCCAGGTGTCGATGAACGCCACGATGACCGTGCTCGTCGCCAGGATCACGCCGAGCCCGAGCACGTCCTTGAAGCCGTCCCCGACGCGGACGCACCATGCGAGCCCCACGAGGTTCCACCCCAGGAGCGCGAGGTGGACGGGCTTCCACGGGAAAGGCACCCAGAGCCGCTTCTGCGCGAGCACGGCGCGCAGCCCCAGCGCGACTAGCGCGAAGAGCAGCACGGGTTCGAACAGGCCGATCTGGACGCGCCCGATGGAGAAGAACGAGGTCGTCCCCGTCGAGATCAGCCGCGCCGCGAGCATCCCGCACACGGCCCAGGCGGGCCGGTCCAGAAGGAACACCCCGATGACGAAGCCCGCGGTGGCCAGCAGCGGCAGGCGCCAGTCGACGAGAAAACCTGCGAGGAGCAGCGCCTGGACGAACAACACGCCCGCGGCGACGCGAAGGCGCGGCAGCTCCGGCACGCGGGCGCGAACGGTCGGCAGAAGCCCCATTCCTCGCAACTATCCGTTCACGTGCGCACCCGCCGAGCACCCCCAAAAACGCTTGACAGGGCTCCTGCCATGTGTGATACCTCCACTTGCACGCCGAGGAGCGATCCTCGACTGGCACCCGGGAAACCGGGTCACCGCAAGGGTGCCTTGGTTCACCGAGGCACCTCAAGAGGAGACGCCCGCACCTGCGGGCACCCCGACCGCGATGTCGCGGTCGGTCCACCAGCCCAGCCCGACAGGGCACCCAGGAGCCACCATGAAGTCCACCATCTTCTTCGCCTTCTTCCTCGGCCTCGCCTCCCTCGTCGCGTGCGGCGGCGACAAGACCGACACCGCGGACACCGCTGCCGCCGAGTGAGGTCTTGTCCGCGCGTAAGCGCGGATGACCGACAGGGCCCCCGGACAGCGATGTCCGGGGGTTCTGCGTTTTGGTGCTTGCTTACCCTGCCCGCGGCGTCAGGACAGCGCACGGCTTCAGCGTCGGTTGCGGCCGCGCTTGCCTGAGCGACGCTTCGACGCGTCCTTCTTGCGCTTCAACGCGGGCTTGGCCTTCGTGGCCGGCCGCGTGGTCGCCGTTGCAGCCTTCGCGGTGGTCGGTTCCAAGGCTGCGGCAGGCGTCTTCGACGCGACCTCCTCGACGGAAGCCGCAGCGCCCTCGACCCACGAGCCCTCGTCCACCGAACCGGGGATCTCGTCCAGCGAAGCAGCCTCGCCGTCGGAACTTCGCGCCTCCAGGTCCGTCTCCTCGTCGTCCGGGAGCGATTCCAGCGAGGCGATCTCGACCGGCAAGAGCTCCGGCGCCTCGGCCTCGGCGGGACGCGCCACGGGGTAGGAGCCCCCGAACGGTGGGAGCACGTCGCCCTCACGGAGCGTCGGAACCGCGAGCCGCCCGTCCGGCAGCTGGCCACGCGCGTAGCCGAGCCACAGCGTCGCCCCGTCCTTCTCCTCCGCGGCAGGGAGCAGCACCACGCCCGCCGGCACGGGAAAGCGCTCCCCCGCCACGTTGGGGAGGGCCTCCATGATGCGGCTCCACACGGGCAGCGCTGCCTTGCCCCCGGTCTCCTTGTCCCCGAGCGAGGCGGTCCCGTCGGTGCCCACCCAAACGGCGACCGTGTAGCGCGGCGAGTAGCCGACGAACCACGCGTCCATGAACCCGGACGTCGTGCCGGTCTTGCCGGCGAAGTCCATGCCCTCGCGCTGGGCCTTCTTGGCGGTGCCGGAGCGGACCACGTTCCGCATCATGTCGACCATGACGTACGCCGTGGACGGATCCATCACGCGGGTGCCGGGGCCACCGGGGAGGGCCCGCAGGGTCGCGTCGGGTACGTCGATGGCGCCGCCCTCGTGACCCAGTGGGCGACCCCGGCGATCCTCGACCGCGGTGATCCAGACCGGATCGATGCGCACCCCCATGCGCGCGAGAGAGCTGTACCCGACGGCGAGGTCCATCGGCGTGACCTCGGAGCTGCCCAGCGCGAGGGTGAGGTCGCTCCGGAGCGGGCTCCGCACACCGAGGTCATGGGCAAGCGTCGCCACGCGATCCACGCCGAACTGGTGAATGAGGCGCACGGCGACGGTGTTGAGCGAGAGCGCGAGGGCGTTTCGCAGCTGGATCGCGCCCTTGTAGGAACCGTCGTAGTTGTGGGGCGTCCAAGGGCGCCCGTTCGTCCCGAGCACGGAGAACGGAGCATCGACGACGACGCTGTCCTGACGGAGTCCCCCGGCGAGGGCCGTCGCGTACACGAAGGGCTTGAAGCTCGATCCGGGCTGACGACGGGCCTGCGTCGCGCGGATGAAACCCTCGAGGCCGACATCGTAGCCGCCGGACAGGGCGACCACGTGGCCGCTGGCGTTCTCGAGCACCACAGCGGCGCTCTCTGCCCAGGGACGCACCTTGCGCCGCACGGGAAGCACGCCGTCGGCGACGGGCGCATCGCTCCTGCACACGTCGAGGACGTCCCCGCGGGTGAGCACCTCCGCCAGCGGGACCGGCGCCTTGCCGGGCGTGACGCGGACAAGCGTGGCGAGGTCGTCCGCGTGGAGGCGCGCCCGGAAGTTCCCGGCCTCGAACAGGCCCTCGGAATCGCTCGCGATGGCCGGAAAGCACTCGCCAGCGCGAGGCTCGCGGAGCGCGCTGGTCTGTGGATCGAGCCGCAGGCCGTCGCCGCGGGCAAGGTAGGTGGCGCGCGCACCCTCGGGGATGTTGCGCGTCGGGGCCCGCGCGCCCTGGCGGGCCTCGAGCGCGAGCAACCCGTCCCGTACGGCGTCCTCGACGACCTTCTGCACGCCGACGTCGAGCGGCGTGTGGACCTGGAGTCCCTGAAGGTACGCGGTCTCGGCGCCGAACACGCGGCGCACCTCGCGGCGCACCTCGGTGAGGTACGCGGCGCGCGCGCCCTTGTCGGGGCTTTGGCGAGGCACGATCACCGGATCCGCGAGCCGCTGGCTCGCGGCCTCCGCGGTGGTGAACCCCTGCGCCACCATGAGCTTGAGCACGGTCTCGCGGCGCTGCGCGGCCCGCTCAGGGTCATGCCGCGGACTGTACCGGCTCGGCGCGGGGACCAACCCCGCCAGCATGGCGGCCTGGCCCACGTCGAGGTTTCGGGCCGAGATGCCGAAGAAGTCCTGCGCCGCGGCCTCGACCCCGTAGTTGCCGCTCCCGAGCGCGATGTAGTTGATGTAGAGTTCGAGCAGCTCCATCTTGGAGAGTTCGTCGTCGAGCCGATACGCGAGCACCGCCTCGCGGAGCTTCCTGCGGTAGCTGCGCTCCTTGCCGACGAGCAGGTTCTTGACGAGCTGCTGCGTGATCGTCGAGCCGCCCTGGCGGGTCTCGCCGCCCTGGAGGTTCACCACCAGCGCGCGCGCGATGCCCAGCGGATCGACGCCTTCATGCGCGAAGAAGCGCCGATCCTCGCTCGCGACGAAGGCCTGCCAGACATGCGGCGGCAGCTCACCGATCGGCACCCAGACGCGGCGCTCGAGGTGGAAGGAATCAACCTTGGCCCCGTCAGACGCGAAGACCTGAACGCTGCACGGGAAGCGAAAGTCGGTGTTCCGACCCAGCTCTGGCGGCAACGTGGATAGGATCTCGCTGTCGAACCAGGTCCACCCGATGCCGACCGCAACCGCCCCGAGCACCCCGAGCACCCCGAGCGCGCGACCGAGTCGTCGTCGCCAGGGACGGGGCGGAGGCGTCGTGCTTTCCTTGATGCTGCTCATGGCGGGGTGCGCGCAGGATGTAACCCCGCGCGCGCCCGGCAACGGCCCCGGCGAGGCGATCCCGGCTTCCTTCGCGGCCTCCGCGAGCACGTCGTTGGCGGCGGTCCGGCTCACACGCGTGAACCTCGCGCCCGTGCGCGTCGAGGGTGAAGGACTCCGCTTTCCGGACGAGCTCGCGGCGCTGCTGGACGTCGCCATGGAGGTCGGTGTGGCCGACCTCCCCGGCGCGATCCCGTCGCCGCGCGCGACGACGTCGCCGCTCGCCGAGACGCTCGGCGTGGCCGGCGAGCAGACCCTCGACGTGCGTCTCGTGCTCCACGCCGAGGGGCAGGACGTGGCCGAGGCGACACAGTCCGCGTGCCTCACGGAGCCGGGTGCCGAGGAGGTCTGCATCACGACAACGGCGACGGTCCAGCGCGCACGCCCGTGGGATGCGGTGGCGCCGCTGCTCGCAGCTCTGGCCACGCAGCTCGGCGCCCCGGCCGACGCGGCTCGCGTGAAGGCATGGTCCGCGCCGGCGTCGCGCGATCCCTACGCGGAGCTCGTCACCGGGCGCGCCGCGCACGCCCTCACCGCCGAGCCCTCCGAGGTCGACATGCTCGCCGCGGACGACGACGACACGGAGGTTCCGCGCCTGACCCACGCGGTGCGCGCGGTTCGCATCGACCCTCAAAACGCCCTCGCGCAGTTGGTGCTGGCGCGGGGGGAGTTCGCACGCGCGCCCGCGGTGTGGACCGCGCCCGTGCCTGACGCCCCGCGCGACCCAG
>JACCDX010877877.1_pt1 | contig 10923 bp, 15 predicted proteins | sample 7449681 | NCBI WGS metagenome assembly JACCDX01 (sample SAMN15323450, study PRJNA562643) | freshwater metagenome | isolation source: river surface water | place: USA:Blue River Watershed | collected 2017-08-18
AAAAAATGACACCACAAAAAAATCTCCAAAAATCACTGAAAAAATTCAAAAAAATTTAAAAAAAAATTCAAAAAAAAATTCAAAAAAATTTAAAAAAAAATTAAAAAAAAAATTCAAAAAAAATTTCTTTTCTTTATATAAAAATAATGTTTAATAAAAATTTTGAAGAAGATTATAATAAAAAATTAAATCAAGCATTAAAAGAAGAAAATTATGACAAAATTTCTATGTTATTTTTTGATTTAAAAATTTTAAGAAATTACGCTAAAAAATCTTCAAAATTTTATCACTTATTAAATAATAATTTTTAAATGAAAACATTTTAGCATCGCATTTTTTATTTACATATTTTTTCAGGTTTTTCAAGTTTTGGTTTGTTAATTAAATAAATCTGTTCTAAAAACATAGCACGACTTAATGCTGTATAAAACATTCTTTCATCAAACATTTTAGAAATATCAATAAATAATTTATTATAGGCGGTTTCTCCTTGAATTGAATGAGTTGTATATGAATATCTTTCTTCACTTGAAACTCCTACTGGTTTTTCATTAGATATTAAAATTTCACCATTAGAATAATGCCGATTATTTGATGTAATATAAAATTTTTTTTCATTAAATTTATCTTTAAAAATTTCTGTATAATAATCTTTTATATTATTTGTTCCGCATAAAATCATATCATTTATATCATAAATTTTTTTTAAATCTTCTATATTTAATATTCTATTTTCTTTTTTAAAATATTTAATGATATAATTATTGATAAAATATAAATCTTTCTTATCTTTTATCATCTTACGACATTCATTTAATAAATCTAATAATTTAGGACATTTACATCTATAATTATTATTAAAATATTCTATTTTTTCAATTTCTTGTGTTGTCATTTCCTTATCATTTATTGGCGGTAATTGAAATCCTAAATCACCACAAAAAACAATTTTACATAATTTAAATTCTTTTAATATAAATTTTTTCATTTCATCTGTCATCATAGATACTTCATCAATAATTAAAACATTATATTTTCTTAAAATTTTATTTCTTATTTCAGGGTCTTTGGTTGTTATATAATACCAAACTGACACCTCAACTCCTTCTTCTTTTTCTTTATTTCTCGCTAATTTCCAAGATGGAGGAACAAATAATTTATTTACATATCCATCGTCTCTTAATTCCTTGGTAGTTTTACCACTTCCGCCACATCCTAAATTAATTTTACTTTTAAAATTTTCATCTACTTCTATATTAGAATATTTGTAATCATTTATAGTCTCAAATAATGGAATTAATGAATTAGGATAATCAAATAATAAACATTCATCAAATTCTTTATGTCTAAAAGAATTTTTTAATTTAACCGAGCAATCATAATAATAAATACCATCTAAATTAACTTTAATAATTTTATCAAAATTTATTTCTAATAATTGTTCTAATAAATTTAATCTTTGATATGATGTAATAAATGCATTAATATGTGATAAATGATAATTATTTTTTTTATTGATGGTTATAATCGCCTCTTTTGTTTGTTTATTATATGTTATAGCATCATAATAATCATTACATTTTAATATTTTGCTGTAATTATCGCAACATTTTATAAAATAATTAGTATCTAAAAATTGACTATTAATAAATCCGCAATAATGAGAATAATAAGGAGTTCCTTCATCATTTTTATTATTTAACATATCATTATTAAATTCAAAATCAACAACTGACCCCCAACAACCGCAAATAATATCATAAGTAATATTATTATCTCTTAAAAAATATAGTTCTTGTGATGTATAGATATATTTATTGTGATATATATTTAATTTTAATAATAACATCTTTATTTTTTCATCTGCTTTTGAAAAATTAATATTATCAATTTGATATAATCCTACACCTATTATTTTGTCTGTTTTTCTAAAATCAGTTATTTTGCCTAAAAATCCATTATAATAATTACATTTCTTAAAATTCGCATATGCCTTCTCCATATCAATATGACAAATTTTTAAATCTTTATTAATTTTATTAGTAAATTTCATAGAACCTGTATAATGACAACTATCACGAACAAATTTAGATAATTCAAAATTTTCAATATCGCATATTTTACAATTATTTAATCCTGTCTCCATCTCAAAATTTTTAAATATTTCATACATATCATTTTTGACTATATATCTCCCATTTAATGTTATTATAGATGAGTATTTATCATTATTCATTTTATACATAAAAAATTGGTTATTTCTAATTAAATTATTCTTAATTTCCTCTAATTCTTCATAATTATCTAATTTAATTATATTATTATCATATACTACTTCATTTAAATCTATATGATTAAATTTAGTATTTATAAAATTAAATGTTCTTAATGCTTTCTTATCGCTTTTAACTTCTAATAGTTTATTTTCTTTTTGTAATGGAAGACTAATAGAAATATCAACTTGTAATTTATTACATATATTTATAATCTCATCTTGCGGAACTCCTGAACTAATATATTTTTTTATATAATCATTTACATCATTTATAATCTTATTATATCTGTAATATGTTGGTCTGCTTTGTGCGTTATTTTTACATTCAACCGCCCATTTTAAAATTGGTTCTAATAAACAATTAGAAATTGAATGCTCTTTAAAGAATTGTTTTATAAAATTTTTTTCATCTTTTTCTGTGTTCTTTTCTTCTAATTTATAAATAATAATAGAACCTCCAAAATCTGTTTCTAATATTTCATTAATAAATAATATTTCATCACTATTACCATATTGAATTGGTGATATTCCAAATCTTGAATAATCTTTCCACCATTTAGAAAAATTTTTAGATGGTATATTTAATATTTTAGTTTTTATTATATTTTTAGCAATAAAATATCTAAATACAATCGTTGAACCTTTAAAAGTCTTATATATATCATAAAAATATTTATATAATTCATTCTGTCTTTCTACATCATCTCCATCTTCTTGTGGTGCAAATTGTTGTAAATCTTTAACATCAATTTCAATATAATCATTTATTTTTTTCTTAATAGTTCTATTTTTTTTTGCTATTTCAACTTGTTCCTTTAAATAATCTTTTTTCTCTTGTTTTGTGAGTAATTTCCATTTATTACTTCTTAAATCAGGCAAATTTTCTCTATTAAATTGTCTTAAAATCTTCTTATTATATTGACTTACATAAATTTCATTTTCTTTAATTGCTTCATTTAATTGTTTTAAAGATTGATTAATATAATCATTTCTTTTTTTGGCGTCATATCCCTTTAATTCCTTTGTTCTAAAATCTGTTTTTACATTAGGAAGAAATTTAGCGATAAATACCTTTTGCGACTTACTAAATGAATTTTTAACCATTCTATTTATATTATACATTTTATTATTCTCTATTCTTTATATAGATTTTTATTCTATATATTAAAAAAAAAATTATTATGCGATATTTTGACTTAAAGATTTAATTCTTGCTTTTTCTTTTGCTCTTAATAATATCTTTTCGCGATATTCAGGGTCATTTTTGTATCTTTCTTTAATTGCTTCTTTATTTCTTTCATATTGTAGTTTTGATTTTTCTCTTTGTTTTTGCTTATATTCTTCATCATTATTATACTTATTTTTTAAATACCGAAGTTGAGATGGGGGACTTTGGGTCATTTCTTTTTATTCTATTATATATATAAGAAATTTATTCTTTATATGCCTTCAACTTCAAATAATTGATGGTTATAAGAAACTTTATGAGTATTTTTTTCAGGTAATGACTGATTTTGAACTTTATAATTTCCATAGTCTATATATCCATAATGAGAATTTAAAAAAGAGGTATTAACTCCTATTTCATCATATTCAGTTTGTGATGGTTTTTCAGGGGGAAATATGTTCTTATTTTTATATAAATAAGGCGGTTGAAATTTAGACATTAAATTAAGATTAGTATCATCATTATAAGTTCTAAATTTTGGTAATACTTCTTTATTTTTAACATTATTAATCATAATTTCATCTTCATCACCTTGACTTTTATAATTGATATTATCATAAAAATTTTTTGATAAGTCTAAAAACTCTAATTGAATTCCTGATGTCATATTATTCTAATTTATACAAACATTTAAAAATAAATTTTACTCCATTAGGTCTAATAAACGACCCATTTTAACATTAAGAATTTTAGATACACGGCAGATAAGATAAGGAATAACTTTATTAGTTTTAGTTTTGAATTTTGCTTGATATTGGATTTGGATAGTCCCTCCATTTGATGAAAGACCACTGACCCACCAGTTATTGTCTCCGCTTTCATTCTCTAATGAAAGAATATCAACGAAATAATGATTAAAGAAATGTCCTGTTGTTAATACACCTGAATGGAAACCACCACTTGCTATATCTAAATTACCATAATTAAGTGCTTGAAGGTTATTATTAATAACTTCAACTGCTGATGCGTTTTGGGTGAATGGTTGTGAATTAATATACCAAGATGAACCATCAAAACCGCCACCATCTCTTACAAAATAAGCGGAGTTATTAAATGTATATCCTGCTCCATTTGTTTCAGGGTCTGCAAGAATTTTAGATAAACAAGTATCAGTTAAATTAACAGCACCAGTTTCATTAATACCATTAGCAAGATATAATTTATCAATAGTTGCATAAGTTTCAGGTCTAAAAGTTGCTATAACTTGGTCTAATGAAGAACAATTAATTTGACTTGTAAAAGTTATTCCAGTTGCTGATTTACTTACAGAATTACCAGTTTGAGCGAGATAATCGTAATAACCGATATTCAATCCCCCACCTTCTAATTGAGTTTTAACAAGTTCATAATAAGTTGAATTAGTGAAAGTAATAGTATCTAAACATAATTTAACCTCTTCTAATTTATAAGTATTACCAGTTGAAGATGCTGAATTGCCTTGTGTTTTAGCAAACCACATACAGGTTTCAGGTGCAAGTGTTATTGATATTTGAATATTCCCAAAATCATTAGTATTTATAGTGCTTACACTTCCATTAAAGAAACCTAAAAATGAATTAGCACATAAATAGTAAGTATCACCAGCAGTTATATTATTAATATTATTAGTGATTACAGGGTTTGCCTCTCCAACAGGATTAGTATAGGTAATAGATGGGTCAAATAATTCAGTAACGCGTTTAGATACTTGTTCTTGCGAATAATAACCTGAAACATCAGCAAGACAATTCCATATATAATTATAATATTGGGTAGATTGAAGAACTTTACCATTACAGGTAATTTGCAATTGTTCTATAAGTGAATTTAAACCACCCCTTGGTAGATGAGGTTGACAGGCACCAGTGGAACCAGTAGCAGAAGACATAGTTTTAGCATATAAACAAATAGAGCGAGTGTCAATCATACGACCAATTGGGAGATTAATTTTGAGTAAATCATTAGGAACATAAGTGCTTTTATCACTATCTATACGAATTTTCTGCTTAATTATTGACCCATTTAATTTAGCAAGGTTATAACTTAAATTTTTTGGAAATCGTCCTATTTGATTAAATTCAGCACTCATTTTCTTTCTAATTATATTATAAGAAATTTATTTTTTCTTATAAGAACCTCGTTTAACTCCTTTATCGCTTCTCTGTTTTCTTTGTTTTTCAACTACTTCCATTTTTTCAGGGGTTGTTGTTGTTGCTGAACTTATATCTTCTAACATTTTATCATATTTAAGTCTTTCTTTTTCTCCTCTAACTATTCCTTGAAATTTAGTAATTCCTTTTTTTGCTTTTTCAAATTCATTTCTTATTTGTTTTCCTCTAATTGCTCCTTGAAGAACTGATGATGCTTTATTTTCTTCTCTTAATTGTTCTAATTTTTTTGCTTGTTTTCCTCTAATTGCTCCTTGAAGAACTGATGATGCCTTATTTTCTTCTCTTAATTGTTCTAATTTTTTTGTTTGTTTTCCTCTAATTGCTCCTTGAAGAACTGATGATGCCTTATTTTCTTCTCTTAATTGACTAACTTTTTCTCTTGCTATTTTACCTTTAATTGCTCTTTGAATTTTTGATGATGCCTTATCTTTTCTGTCTTCTTCTTTGAATTTTTCTTGAAAATATTCAATTGATTTATTCATTTTAGCACTTAAATCTGTTGAAAATCTTTCATCCTCTAATTCCATAGGAGTTTGAATAGTTGGTGTAATATCATTATTTGATATAATTTCACCTGAAATTTTTTTAATACCTGCTTCTCTTTGTTCTTCTTTTAATAATTCTTTCTGTCTTTCAATCTTTAATTCTTCTAAAAATCTATATTCTTCTCTTAAACTTCTTAAATCTTCACGTTTCATTCTATCTGCAACATAATTGACTTCATCTAAAATTGCCTGTTCGTTTGTTAAATATTCATAATATTTCTGTAATTCAGTCGGTTCAGTTTTTAATTTAATAGATGTATATTCTTTAACTATTTCTCCATCTTTATTAGGTTTTTTTAAACTTGAATAATCACTTAAATTCTTTCTATTAATCATTTATAATTATTAATTATCTAATTAATTATTAGAAATTAATTATTATTAAATTGTTTATTATATTCATCCGTTCTTTCTAAAAATTTAAGTTGAATTAATCTATTATTCTCATTTATTATTTTTCTTGTTATATATATATGATATATAGTCATTAAGAAAGGAAATATTAATATCTTATACATTATCTATTATTATATTAGAAAATGAATTTTTATTATCCTTATAAAAGCGATAAACCTGATAAGAAATTTTTTATTATTACTTCTACTGGTAAAAGGGTATATTTTGGTTCTGCTAATATGAGTGATTTTAGTATTCATAAAAATGAAGAACGTAAATTAAGGTATATTAAACGCCATTCAGCAAATGAAAATTGGGGAAAATCAGGAATTAATACTGCTGGATTTTGGAGTAGATGGTATTTATGGAATTTACCTACATTAAAAGCATCTTATGAAGATATTAAAAAAAGATTTCTTAATTAAAAATAGATTTAAAAAAATGGTTTTTGGAAAACATCTTATTATTGATGCTAATAATTGTAAAGGTAATATAAGAAATATAGATTATATAAATAATTTTATTAGCGATTTATGTGAAATAGGAAAAATGGAACGAAAAGGGAATTTAATAGTTGAAGTTTTTGAAGATAATGAATTTAATAGAAATAATGATTTAGTTGGTTATTCAATAGTTCAAATAATTAGTTTAAGCAATATAACTTTACATATAAATTTCATATCAAGAACTATTTATTTTGACTTTTTTACTTGTGGAAGATTGAGTGAAGATTTAATAGGTTCTTTATTTACTAATTATTTTAATCCTGAAACAATTAAAAAAATAAAACTTGATAGAGACGCAGTTAATATCAAACACCCATTCTTCGTCTAATTCTTTGATTACTTACTCCCATTCGTCTTATATCTCCTCTATTATCTCCCATCTTACGATTTACTTTCGGCATAGATTTATTTTCATCATTACATAAATAACCTCTTGCGGTAGATACTAATTTATCTTTAACACTTGAAGCAACCCCAGTAGCAACAGCGGGTAATACTTGATTTCGTAAAAAATCCATTTTTTTTCTACTTATAATAAAAGATTTTTATTTTTATTATTACCAAACATCATAGACATTAATATAAATTTAATATCTTCTAATATACTATTATTATTTTTATTTTGTATTTCCTTATCATTAATAACTATTTTAAGGGTTAATAGATAATCACTTATATTTGTTAATTCTTCACCTAATTCATTATATAAAATTAAATCAATCATAGATATTTGTCTATTATTAATATTATAAGAATAATTATCACTTTTATCTTGATTTCTATAAGAAATTAACTGATAAGGTAATATATCCTGTTTATCTATCATAAATAAGATATTTGAAGCACCTAATTCTTTATTATTAATATTATCTTGTGTATTATCTTCAAAATCTAAAAGAGTTGATTTAATTATTATATGACTATAATTAGTTAAATTTATATATTCTCCTTCGTGATAATCTCCATCTGTTAAACTTAATTCATTATTTAATCCTAAATATTTAGAAGCATTAAAAGGAACTATATAAAAATCATAATTGCTACTATCTAAATTTTTAAATTTATAAGCATTTCGTTCTTTAATATAACTTACATTTATTTTTCCTATAAGAATTATATTTAAATAATCCATTAATGACTGATATGAGTAATTCCCATTAGGTATATTATAAGTATATGTTATTTCTTGATTATCACTTAACCTGACACTATCTACTTTAAAAAATACATCTCTTAAATTATAATCAGTATTTAACATACTAAAACCAATAACAGAAATATTAAAACCTTGATTTCTACCACATATAATAGGATTTTTTAAAATTACTTTAAAATTATTTATCTTTTCATTTGAATTTCTATTTTTAGAATTAATATAAATATAATGACTTTTAGGCATCTTCTATTTGTAATATGATACAAAAATTAATATTACTATCAATACCACCATTTAAATTAGTTATATCATCTGTGCCTATTAGATTAATAAAATTAATGTTTTGTTTATTTAATGTTAATTCAACACCATTATAATAAGATGGTTTTTCTGTATCTAATGTGATTATTGTAGGAAAAAACCCATCATTACCTAAATAACTTTCATTATTATATTGTATATCTCTAATTTTTAAAATAATATTTAATTTACTTCCTGCTCCTGCTGTGTGTGTATGAATTATTGACATTACCTTTAATTTAGAATTCTTATTAATATTAGTGGGCGGAATATCAAATGAATATATTAAATTTTTTCCTCCTGTTGTAGTTGTCTTATTACAATTAATAGCAGTATTTAAATAAATAGTTCTTATCATCTTCTATTTATTTATAAGAAAAATAATTATGCCTCTATTACTACTTCTTCTTTTATTTCAGTCTTAAATTCTTCATACATAGGCGTTGTAATTTCTAAATCTTTAATTTTTGAATAATCTAATGGTTTTACTAATCCTTTATCTTCATTTACTTGTCTTTCACAGCAAATTTCAATAAAATGGTCTATCATATCAGGATATAATTGTTTTGCTTCTTTCATATATATCTTAAATCTTGTTTTATCTTCTTCATCCCAAATAGAAGGGTATATATATTCTTTATTAAATAATTGAGAATTCATTTTATTTTATTATAAGAAAAAAATTAAATTAATAGTTCTTTATCTAAACTTGAATAAAACCTTTTCTTATTTCCTGTTAGGTCTATAATTAATGCTCCGTGTTCGCTATCATTAATTGCTCTATCATAAATATTTTCAAATTCTTTTTCTGTCATAACTGATGAGACCTCCTCATATAAATCATTTAAAATTGCTTTTTTATTACTGAACTTTCCTAAATAAAATAAATTACAATTTAAACGAATTGATTTTGGAACTGATTTCATAGATTGAACCAATATACACATACAAGTGAATATATGTCTATTTTTTATTAACCAATAAGTTAGTAAATTTTGACTTTTGCGACTTAATGCCGATGAACCCATAATATCATCATAAATTATAAATGTTATGGGTTTAGTTGTATATCTAAAATATTTCTTAATCTTATTAGGTGATTGATAATCATATTTCTCTAAAATTATATTAATTTCAGGATTATTATTTAATAAATCATTAATATCTTTTTTAGGTGTTTTATCTACTAATTGATAATAATAAACATATTTATTATAAAAATCAACTTCGTCAATAATTCCCTTAATATCATCTATTATATCACTTAATATAGTTTCACTATAACTCTCATAAATGTCATTCTCATCTAATGATTTTAAATTTCTCCATAAATTCTTATTAGCATCATAAGTAGGAGATATTAAAATAGTTCTTATTTCGTGTTGTCCTTGTTTTGAATAAAATTTTTCATTTTCATATGCTTTGATTATTTTAGTTATATTATAAGTTTTCCCACCACCACGAGATGCTACTCCTAAATAATTGAAGAAAAGATTAAATAAGTCTTTATTATTTGATTTTGGATAATCCAATTTACTATTTGATATTTCATCTTTAAATGATTTAATTGAAACTTCTTTAATATTCATATCTAATCTAATAATAATTATGAAAATAAATCCATCATAACTCGTTTTTTTGCTTCTTCTAAATATTTATCTTTTAATATATCTCTTGATGCTGTTTTTATTAATTGTTTCTGTTCTTTTTTCTCAATTGCTTGTTTAATTTCAGGTTCTTCTAATTTCTTCTTCTTTTCTAATGCTTTTTTTATCTTTAATGCTTCTTCATATTCGTCATCTAACTTCTTTTTTTTAATTTCTTCAATTTCTTTCAATTTCATTTCTTTTTCCTCTTTCTCTTTCTGTCTTTGAATTGCTTTTTGTTTTCTTGCTTCAACTGCTTTAAGCATTTGTTCTCTTGTTCCTCCACTTCCTCTACCATCTTTTTTAGATGGTTTTTTAAGTTCTTCATTATAATCATTTTTATCAATTAAATCTTGTAATTCTTTTAATTCTTCTTCCATTTTATTATTATATAATATTTTATTTTATTTTATTTATATTAAGATGGATAAATTAAAAGAGTATTTAGATAAGTCATTTATTTCTGCTATTCTATGTGATTATCACTACCAATTTTATAATAAGATTAATTATATTTCTATGTTTCCTCTTGTAATTGGTTCTTCATTATTAACCATCTTAAATTCTTCTACTATTGATGAAAGTATTATGAAGTATATTAATATTAGCGTTAATGGTCTTAATACATTTGTTATTGCTTTAACTACTAATTATAAATTAAATGATAGATTAACAACTTATAAGAACTTATATATTAAATATCAAAAACTCTCACATAAAA
>JACCDX011532723.1_pt1 | contig 10922 bp, 9 predicted proteins | sample 7449681 | NCBI WGS metagenome assembly JACCDX01 (sample SAMN15323450, study PRJNA562643) | freshwater metagenome | isolation source: river surface water | place: USA:Blue River Watershed | collected 2017-08-18
CGCGGCTTCCTGTCCCACACGGTGGGCAAAGGCAGCGAAGACCTGCTGCGCCGCAGCATGGCCCACGCCTGGGGCCGCGACCCCGACGATCCCGAGATGGCCGCCCTCGTGCCTGAAGCCTGGTCGCACTACCAGGTGCACTACGAGCGCCATAACGGCCAGCACGCCGAGGTGTTCCCGGGTGTGGCCGAAGGCCTGGCGCAGCTCACCGCGCGCGGCGTGCCCCTGGCCTGCCTCACCAACAAGCCCACCGCCTTTGCCGAAGGCCTGCTGCAGGCCAAGGGCTTGCGCAGCCATTTCCGCCACGTGTTCGGTGGCGACGCCTTCGCCCGCAAGAAGCCCGACCCGCTGCCCCTGCTCAAGACCTGCGAGGCCCTGGGCACCCCGCCCGCGCAGACCATCATGGTGGGCGACTCCAGCAACGACGCCCAGGCCGCCCGCGCCGCCGGCTGCGAGGTGCTGCTGGTGACCTACGGCTACAACCACGGCCACGACATCACCGAGGTGCCCGCGCTGGCCCATGTGCCGCGCCTCGATGGCGTGGACTGGGCGCGCTACTTCGGCTGACGCCACCACGCCCCCAGGCGCCCAAGAAAAAGGCCGATACCCCTGCGGGCATCGGCCGATTTCGGTCTCCTCGGTCTCTGCGCGGTGCGCGGCCGATCTTTTGACAACAAACGGTTCAGTTCAGGGCGTCCAGCGCCACCGGGGCACGGTAGTCCAGCAGGGCGTCCTTCAGGTCTTGGGTGGAGGGGCGCAGGCCCAGCCAGGTGCGCAGCACGGCGGGGAAGAAGAAGCTGTCGACCAGCGGCAGGCCCACCGGGTTGCCGTTGACGTAGAACACGGTGCCGCGCTTGGGCACGTACTCGATGGTCAGCACGTCGTTGGGGTTCAAGCGCTTGATGTGGGCAAACTGCTCGCCCATCATGCGGATCGACGGGATCAGGCGGAAGAACTCTTCGCGGCTGCTGTTGAGCTCGATGCCGCGCGTGATCACCTTGCCCAGTTCATCGACGCGCATGCCCTGCAGCATCACGAAGCGCAGCACCTTGGGGCCGTTGGCGGCGAACACCATCTCGGGCTTGCTTGACTTTTGCGACACGTACAGGCCCACCGTGTACAGCTTGGCCACCGCACGGTAGCTGATGCCGCTGCCGTTGAGCACGAGGTTCGCGCCCTCGATTTTGAGGGTGCCGGGGTACTGCACACCGGCCAGTTCCGCCGGTTGCGCCAGGGCCGACCCGGACAGCAGGCCGATCCCAAGCGCCACGGCGACTGCGCCATGCCCGAAGGCTTGGCCCAAGCGTTTGAATCCTGCGAAGCTCGACGTCATGTTCTCTGTGATGGTCCCTGCGGGCCCATCGGCTGTCCTGTGCATAAATTGTTACTTTCGCGTGACGAACTTCAACCCTGGTTTGCCCTGTGCGCAATGCGCCATCCCCGAGCTGCGTGGGTGCTGCAACGTTCACCCTGCTAAACTGGTCCGATGTTCATCTCACGCAAACGTTCAGCAGGTTCGCGCGACCGGGGGGCATGGCCCTGGCGACGCTGCGCGCAATCCTGATGCCTCACTGCTGCGACCCATCATAGGTGTCGTGCCATGTGGTGAAAGCCGCCAAACGGGGGCAAACCGTAAGCGGCAGTAAGGCTGAACGCGGGCTCCACCCACCACAAGGGCGAGCTCAACGATGACAATGCGGTGCAAACCCTAGGGCATCTGATGCGCCCAGGCTGCACCCCCAGGCCCTGAAAGGCCCATCCCATGATCACCGAACAAGACTTCCAGGCGCTGGCTGCCCAAGGGCACAACCGCATCCCCGTGGTCGCGCAGGCCCTGGCCGACCTCGACACCCCGCTGTCGCTGTACCTCAAGCTCACGCAAGGCAAGCCGCTGAGCTTCCTGCTCGAATCGGTGGTGGGCGGCGAGCGCTTCGGGCGCTACTCCTTCGTGGGGCTGCCTGCACGCACGTTGGTGCGCGCCACGGGCACCGCCGTCGAGGTGGTCACCGATGGCCAGGTGGTCGAGCGCCACGACACCAACCCGCTCGACTTCATCGCCCAGTACCAAACGCGGTTCAAGGCGGCGGTACCGGCGGGCCTGCCGCGCTTCTGCGGTGGCCTGGCCGGCTACTTCGGCTACGAGACGGTGCGCCACATCGAGCACCGCCTGGCCAAGACCACCAAGCCCATGGGCATCGGCACGCCCGACATCCTGCTGCTGCAGTGCGAAGAGCTGGCCGTGATCGACAACCTCGCCGATCGCCTCTACCTCATCGTCTATGCCGACCCCGCACAGGCCGGCGCCTATGACCGCGCCGTGGCCCGCATCGCCGAGCTGCAGGCGCAGCTCAACGCCGTGGTGCCGGTGCCGCCGATCACGCCGCTGCCTGAAGGCGAGCGCCACCCGTTGGAGCGCCACTTCGCCAAGGCCGATTTCGAGCGAGCGGTCTTGAAGTGCAAGGACTACATCGCTGCGGGCGACTGCATGCAGGTGGTGATCGGCCAGCGCCTGCAAAAGCGTTTCGCCGCCTCGCCGCTGACGCTGTACCGCGCGCTGCGCTCGCTCAACCCGAGCCCGTACATGTACTACTACGACATGGGCGATCACCATGTCGTGGGCTCCAGCCCCGAGATCCTCGTGCGGCAAGAGCGCGCCAAGGATGGCGGCGAGACCGTCACCATCCGCCCGATTGCCGGCACCCGCCCGCGCGGCGCCACGCCCGACATCGACGTGGCCAACGAGCGTGAGCTGCTGGCCGACCCCAAAGAGCGCGCCGAGCACGTCATGCTCATCGACCTGGCCCGCAACGACATCGGCCGCATCGCCAAGACGGGCTCGGTCAAGGTCACCGAGGCCTTTGGCATCGAGCGCTACTCGCACGTCATGCACATCGTCAGCAACGTCGAGGGCACGCTCAAAGACGGCATGACCGGGCTGGATGTGCTGCGCGCCAGCTTCCCCGCGGGCACGCTCAGCGGTGCGCCCAAGATCCGCGCGATGGAGATCATCGACGAGCTGGAGCCCGTGCAGCGCGGCATCTACGGCGGCGCCGTGGGCTACCTCAGCTTTGCCGGTGACATGGACGTGGCGATCGCCATCCGCACCGGCGTGATCAAGGACCAGACCCTGTACGTGCAGGCCGGCGCCGGTGTGGTGGCCGACTCCGTGCCCGAGCTGGAATGGCAGGAAACCGAGGCCAAGGCCCGCGCGGTGATCCGCGCGTCCGAGATGGCGGAGCAGGGCCTGTGAGCCCCCGCTGCCTGATTTGCCCGACCTGCCCCACAGCCTGAGGAGCCGACCATGCTGCTGATGATCGACAACTACGACAGCTTCACCTTCAACCTGGTGCAGTACTTCTGCGAGCTCGGTGAAGAGGTCAAGGTGGTGCGCAACGACGAGGTCACCCTCGACGAGATCGCCGCCATGAAGCCCGACCGCCTGGTGCTCTCGCCCGGGCCCTGCTCGCCGGCCGAAGCCGGCATCTGCGTGCCTGCCTTGCAGCGCTTCACCGGCCAGCTGCCCATCCTGGGCGTGTGCCTGGGCCACCAGTCCATCGGGGCGGCCTTGGGCGGCAAGGTGATCCGTGCGCAGGTGCAGATGCACGGCAAGACCAGCGTCATCCACACCGATCAACAGGGTGTGTACGCCGGCCTGCCCAAAGACTTCACCGTGATCCGCTACCACTCGCTGGCCATCGAGCGCGCCACGCTGCCCGACTGCCTCGAGATCACGTCCACCACCGACGATGGCGAGATCATGGGTGTGCGCCACACCGGCCCGCAAACCGACCCCGCCTTCGCCCCGCTGGAAGGCGTGCAGTTCCACCCCGAGTCCATCCTGACCGAGCACGGCCACGCCATGCTGGGCAACTTCCTGAAGATGTGAGGCCCCCGCCATGAGCCAGATCACCGATCAACAGGCCCTGCAGCGCGTCATCGAGCACCGCGAGATCTTCCACGACGAGATGCTCGGCCTCATGCGCCGCATCATGCAAGGCGACATGTCGCCCGTGGTGATGGCCGCGCTCATCACCGGCCTGCGCGTCAAGAAGGAAACCGTGGGCGAGATCAGCGCGGCCGCCACGGTCATGCGCGAGTTCGCCACCCCCGTGGCCGCCGATGACACCGACGCCCTGGTCGATTTGTGCGGCACCGGCGGCGACGGCGCCCACACCTTCAACATCTCGACCACCGCCATGTTCGTGGCCGCCGCCGCTGGCGCCCGCGTGGCCAAGCACGGTGGTCGCAGCGTGTCGTCGAGCACCGGCAGTGCCGACGTGCTCGAAGCCTTGGGCGTGGCCATCAACCTCAACCCCGAGCAAGTGGCCGCTTGCCTGCGTGAAACGGGCGTGGGCTTCATGTTCGCGCCCAACCACCACGGCGCCATGAAGCACGCCGCGCCCGTGCGCAAAGAGCTGGGCGTGCGCACGCTGTTCAACATCCTCGGCCCCCTGACCAACCCGGCGGGCGCCAAGAACCAGCTCATGGGCGTGTTCCACCCCGACCTGGTCGGCATCCAGGCCCGCGTGCTGCAGCGCCTGGGCTCCAAGCACGTGCTGGTCGTGCACGGTCGCGATGGCCTCGACGAGATCACCTTGTCGGGCGACACGCTGGTGGCCGAACTCCAAGACGGCGAGGTGCGCGAGTACACCATCAACCCGGGCCAGTTCGGCATCGCCGAGCACGACGGCAGCCTGCTCAAGGCCACCAGCCGCGAGGCCTCGCTGGCCATCGTGCAGCGCGTGCTCGACAACGAGCCGGGCCCTGCTCGCGACATCGTGCTGCTCAACGCCGGTGCCGCGCTGTACGCCGGCAACGTGGCCGACAGCCTGGCCGATGGCGTCGAGCGTGCCCGCGCCGCCCTGGCCAGTGGCGCTGCCGCGCAGAAGGTGGGCGCCTTCATCGCCGCCACGAAGCGTTTGGCTGCAGCCTGAGCGCTGCCTGACCGTTGCCCTGATCACTGAAAGCCCCCATGTCCGACATCCTCGCCAAGATCGTGGCCGTCAAGCACGAAGAGATCGCCGCCGCCCTGGCCCACACGCCGCTGGCCGCCATCCGCGCCCAGGCCGAAGCCCGCAACCGCGAGCTGGCTGACGTGCGCGACTTCGTCGGCGCCCTGCGCACCAAGATCGCCGCCGGCCACGCCGGTGTCATCGCCGAGATCAAAAAGGCCAGCCCCAGCAAGGGCGTGATCCGCGAGCACTTTGTGCCTGCTGACATCGCCGCCAGCTACGCCCAGCACGGCGCCGCCTGCCTGAGCGTGCTGACCGATGAGCGCTTCTTCCAAGGCCATGCCGACTACCTCAAGCACGCGCGTGAAGCCTGCAGCCTGCCTGTGCTGCGCAAAGACTTCATGGTCGACGCCTACCAGGTGTACGAGGCCCGCGCCATGGGTGCCGACTGCATCCTGCTGATCGCCGCCTGCCTCGATGACGCCCAGATGGCCGACCTCGAAGCGCTGGCCCACGAGCTGGGCATGGCCGTGCTCGTTGAGGTGCACGACGGCGACGAGCTCGACCGTGCCCTGAAGCTCAAGACCCCGCTGGTCGGCATCAACAACCGCAACCTGCGCACCTTCGCGGGCACGCTCGAGACCACGCTGGGCCTGCTGCCGCGCGTGCCCGCCGATCGCCTGCTGGTCACCGAGTCCGCCATCCTGGCCGCCGCCGACGTGCAGCGCATGCGCGCGGCCAACGTGCACGCCTTCCTGGTCGGCGAGGCCTTCATGCGCCAGCCCGACCCGGGTGTGGCGCTGGCCCAGATGTTCGCGTGATGGCCGTGCGCGCGACGCTGGCCTGTCCTTGACCCGTCTGCACGTGGCCCGCTCCCGCAAGGATCCTGCCGACGCCACCCGTGCCTCGGTCGATGCCGGGGGCGTTGCGCAGCCCGGGCTGTTCGACAGCCAGGGCGATGCACCCACGCCGCAACCCGCGCTCGCACGCGCCATGGCGGCGCACTCGCCAGCGGCCATCTCAGCTGACCCAGCGCCCGCCATCCTCGATGCCCAAATGGCCTGGCAAGACCTGCCTGCCGACTGGGCGCCTGTGCTCGAAGCCTTTCGCCACAGCGCAGGTGGCCAAGCCCTGCTGGCGCGCCTGCAAGCCCGGCTGGACGCCGGTGCCACCGTGTACCCGCCCGTGCCCCATTGGCTGGCCGCCGTGCGCGCCACGCCGCTGGCCCAGGCCCGCGTCGTCATCCTCGGGCAAGACCCCTACCACGGCCCCGGCCAGGCCCATGGCCTGAGCTTCTCGGTGCCGCACGGCCAGCCCATCCCGCCCAGCCTGCGCAACATCCGCAAAGAGCTCGCGCGCGACCTGGGTCTGGCCCTGCCCGATCACGGCTGCCTGCAAGCCTGGTGCGCCCAAGGCGTGCTGCTGCTCAACACCGTGCTCACGGTTGAAGACGGGCATGCCGCCGCCCACGCGAACTGGGGCTGGGAGGCCCTCACCGATGCCCTGATTGCCGCCGTGGCGGCCCAGCCGGGGCCGCGCGTCTTCATGCTGTGGGGCGCACACGCCCAGCGCAAAAGCGCGCTCATCGCTGCGGCGCAAGGCCCCGACACGCAGGTGCTGGTGCTGCAAAGCAACCACCCCTCGCCCCTGTCGGCCACGCGCCCGCCTGCGCCTTTTGTGGGCAATGGCCACTTCTCGCAGGCGCGCGACTTCATCGCCGTCCACGCGCCGAGCGCCCAAGAAAAAAGCCAGCGCCTGGACTGGTCGCTGGCTTGATGAGGGTGTGACCCTTCGGGCGATGGGGCTCAGAAGTACACGAGGCCGTAGATGCCGAAGTGGTCGCCCTTGACCTTCTCGCCGAGGTAGGTCTTCGAGGTGTATGTCTGCGTGGCGTAGCGTGCCTTGAAGGCCAGCTCGGGCGTCACGAAGTACTCGGCTTCCACCAGCGGTGCGGTGTTGGACGAGAACTTCTCGTTCGAGCTCGACGAGAAATCCACATCCAGCTTGGCATTCATCGCGTGGCGCAGGCCCACACCCACGCGCCAGTTGGGTGCCAGGCTGTAGTGCAGCACCAGGTCCAGCGGCCAGCGCGAGAACGTCGCGTCACCGTTCTTGGCCTCCACCGTGTCGAAGTGGTAGCCCACCGACAGCTCCAGCGCCACCGGGCTGGCCGGGAAGCGGTACTCCAGCCCGCCACGCAGGTCGACGGTGCCGCCCGCATGGATGGTCTTCGTGTCACCGTTGGTGAACTGCACCTTGCCGAGGTTGTCGCCACCGAAGGTGATGCCCAGCGCGCCAATGAGGCGGAAGGGCGATGCACTGGCGGGTTGTGCCAGGGTTTGCGCCTGAGCGCTCAGGGCCAGCGCGCTCAGCAGGCCAACAGCAATGGTCTTCAAGTCAATCTCCATGGGTGGATCAATGCCTGGCCCCCGGCGAGGGGTCAGCGGAAGTAGTAGGTCAGGGCGAGGGCGAAACTGTTGGCGCCGTAGCGCTTGCCGTTGTCGCCGTAGTCGGCGGAGGCGCTGCCGTAAGGCGTGTCCACAGCTTCCGACTTCAGCTTGAAGCGCTCGTGGATGGCCTTGGCTGACAGGCTCACGTTGGTGGTGACATGCCACTCAACTTCGGCGTAGGCCCCCATCGAACTGGTGTACCTGGAGTGAAAGTCGTACTTGCCAGGGACCGTTTTGACGGTGGTACCGTCTGAGACTTGATATGGGAAGTCGTCCTTGTGGTTCCGCAACTTGGCCCTCAAGCTCTTGCGTGCACCCAAACCCAGTGACCACTTGTCGTTCAGTGAGTACGTGAGCCCCAGTTCGATCGGGTGCCGACGGAAGCTGTGCCAGCCCGAAAGGCCAGATGCGCCGTCAGTCTGATAAGCGGCGGCCATCTTGATGCCAACAGGCCAGCCAACAGGCTGGAGCCGCAGACCCAGGCGGAGGTCCAAGCCCGCGCCTGCGCTGATGTCTTCGTCGTAGATGGTCTCGGTGCCAATGATCTTGATCTTGATCGGCGCAAGGGTGTTGCCACCCCACGCATACCCCACCCCCACATAAGGCCGCCACCACCCCGGCGCCGCCGGCGTGTCGTCCTCGTCAGCCCACGCAGGCTGGGCCCATGCGGCGGCCATGAGCAAGGCGCATGTCAAACGTTTCATGTCTGTCCCTGGGTTGTGTCTGGGCTGAAATCTAGCCGAGATTCCAGGTCTGTGGCCCGGGCACGTCTCCTTCCCCCAAATCAGGGGTCACGCTGCACGACAATGCGCCATGCCCGAGGCCTGCAGCAGCGCCGTTGTCGCGTGCCGGTCGCCCCCACGTCTGCCACACCCCTGACTGCCCATGCGCCTGGCCCTGCTGTCCCCGCTGCCCCCCGAACAGACCGGCATCGCCGACTACGCGGCCCGTTGCCGCCTGGCGCTCAACCAGGCCGGTGTCGAGGTGCTCACGCCCTTGCAAGGTCAGCGCCCCATCACCAGCCTGGCGGCGGCCAAGGCCTGGGTGGCCGAGCGCGACTGGCGCCGTGTCGACGTGGTCCATGCCGAGTTGGGCGCGGGCCGCATGGCCGAGTTCTACACGCTGTGTGCATTGGCTGCGCTGCCGGCCCGTCCGGCCTTGTCGGCCACCTTGCATGACCCCGATCGCCTGGTTTGGCAGCCCATCAGCGGCATCAGCCGCTGGGCATGGCACAGCCCCTGGCTGCCTCGTCCCGTCTCGGCATTGCTGGGCGGCCTGGCGGCGCCCTTTACGCTGATGGCCGAGCGCCGCCTGGCCCGCCAACTCGATGGCGTCGTCACCCTCACTGCCGGCGGCGGCCAGGGTTTGCTCAAGCGCATGAAGTTGCGCCCAGACGTGCTCAGCGTCATCCCCCATGGCGTGCCGGCCGTGCCCATGCGGCCGCTGCCGCCGCTGGAGCCCCTGCGCGTGCTCTTCTTTGGCTTCATCCACAAGGGCAAGGGCATCGAAGACCTCATCGATGCCATCGGTCGCTTGCGCGCCCGTCACCCCGACCAGGCCGGGCGTGTGCGCCTGACCATTGCTGGGGGCACCGCGCCCGATTTCGCCCATGGGCGCCGAGGCAGCTATGTCGCCGAGTTGCAGGCCCGCATCGAGCGTCGCGGCATCGCCACCCAGGTTGACTGGGAGCTCAACGTCGACGAGCGCGACATCCCCGACCTCGTCCAGCGCCACCACCTCTTGGTGCTGCCCTACCGGGAGCCGCATCACCTGTGGTCGCTGGGGCAATCGCGCGGCACCAGCGGTGTCTTGGCCTGGGCCCTGGCGTGCGGCCGAGGTGCCATCGTGTCGAGTGCGCGCTCGCTGGCCGAAGAGGTTGATGCCGGCATTGGCGCCACCTACCCCCAGGGGGATGTGGCGGCGCTCACGCAACAGTTGCTGGCCGTGCTCACTGAGCCCCAGCGCTTGCAGGCCTGGGCCGAGCGCGCCCATGCGCTGGCCCTCACCCGAGATTGGCCCACCACGGGTCAGCGCTTTGCCGGCCACTTCCAACGCACCGCAGAGCGCGCCCCGAGCAAGCCCTCGGTCACCCTGTGAGCCTGTCAGCCAGCGAGCCCTGATGAGGCCGCAACTGTGGCGCGCACGCCACCGCTGTTGTGGTGGGCGCGCACCAATTTTTCAGTCGAGCTGCGCGAAAGTTTGCGTTCGCCAAAAAAGCTGTGCTAAAGTCTAGGGCTTCCCTGGAGGGGTGCCCGAGTGGCTAAAGGGGGCAGACTGTAAATCTGTTGGCTTACGCCTACGCTGGTTCGAATCCAGCCTCCTCCACCAGGGAAACCTGTTTGACGAAGCAGGTGCTCCGCGCTGATGTGCGGGGCACCTGTGGCTCCCGAGCGGGAGTAGTTCAATGGTAGAACCTTAGCCTTCCAAGCTAATGACGCGGGTTCGATTCCCGTCTCCCGCTCCAGGCTAAGTGATGTTGAAGCCACGTTTTGCGCCAGGCTTCAAGGTTCTGTCACAAACAGCGTGTTAGAGTTGCGGTCTTCGCAAGTGTGGTGACTTCGGTCGACACAGGTTTGGGTTCCGGTCGCCGGGATTCGAATCCAAGCCTGTGTCGATGCCCATGTGGCTCAGTGGTAGAGCACTCCCTTGGTAAGGGAGAGGTCGGCAGTTCGATCCTGCCCATGGGCACCACACCTCCTTTTCTTCCCCCCTGCTTTCAAAGATCGCTAGGAGCGAGCACATGTCCAAGGAAAAGTTCGAACGGACCAAGCCGCACGTCAACGTGGGCACCATCGGTCACGTTGACCACGGCAAGACCACCCTGACGGCTGCCATCACCACCGTGCTGTCGAAGAAGTTCGGCGGTCAGGCCAAGGCCTACGACCAGATCGACGCGGCTCCGGAAGAAAAGGCTCGCGGCATCACCATCAACACCGCGCACGTTGAGTACGAAACGGCCAACCGCCACTACGCTCACGTGGACTGCCCGGGTCACGCCGACTATGTGAAGAACATGATCACCGGTGCCGCCCAGATGGACGGCGCCATCCTGGTGTGCTCGGCCGCTGACGGCCCGATGCCCCAGACCCGTGAACACATCCTGCTGTCGCGCCAGGTGGGCGTGCCGTACATCCTGGTCTTCCTGAACAAGGCTGACATGGTGGACGACGCCGAACTGCTGGAACTGGTCGAAATGGAAGTGCGCGAGCTGCTGTCCAAGTACGACTTCCCCGGCGACGACACCCCGATCATCAAGGGTTCGGCCAAGCTGGCCCTGGAAGGCGACACCGGCGAGCTGGGCGAACAAGCCATCATGCGCCTGGCCGAAGCCCTGGACACCTACATCCCCACGCCTGAGCGTGCTGTGGACGGCACCTTCCTGATGCCCGTGGAAGACGTGTTCTCGATCTCGGGTCGCGGCACCGTGGTGACCGGCCGTATCGAGCGCGGCATCATCAAGGTTGGCGAAGAAATCGAAATCGTCGGTATCGCTGCCACCCAGAAGACCACCTGCACCGGC
>JACCDX011485286.1_pt1 | contig 10920 bp, 6 predicted proteins | sample 7449681 | NCBI WGS metagenome assembly JACCDX01 (sample SAMN15323450, study PRJNA562643) | freshwater metagenome | isolation source: river surface water | place: USA:Blue River Watershed | collected 2017-08-18
GGTATTCTTTTTAACATATCACATATAAATATCGAATTAACAAAAAACCCCCATTGAAGGGGGTTAGATGTTAGTTATATTCTCTGATTAGAAATCTAATTTAACCTTAATTGCTATCTCCTTATCGAATGATTTTGCAATTGGTTGAGATGTTTTAGCTACTGCTAATAATTCATTTGCATCATCATATAAACCTACTGAAGTGATGTACACTTTAGGGTCTCTTTCAAATGATGAGTTTACGAATTGACCAGTTGAGCCTGTTACAAATGTTGGGTTGTTTGAGAAGTTAAATTCTCTATTGTTTGCTCTTACAAAGTAATGAGAAGTTGAAACGTTTTCAGTTCTTCTTACTTGGAAGTCAGCTCCACCACTAATTGCCATTAATAATGCTACTGAACCCGATGTGTTTACACTACTTTTTTGGTGATACACATCTTTAATTGAGTTATATGCCGGAGCCAATTTAATATCAACTGAAGCAGATAATGCTGATGGGTTTAATAAGATGATTCCCATATCAGGATAGAATAAACCATATCCTTGTCCGTTTTTAGCTGCGTAGCTATGGATAGATGCAGTTGCAGCTGTTCCAATGTTTAATGAACCACTAACTAAGTTATAAACTCTACCTGCGGTTGTTACATTTTCATCAGTTCCACCACTATCATCAATCAATGTTACAAATCCTACTGAACCACTTAAATCTATTGATATATTACCTGGGTCTAATCTTTCTTTGTATCTAGCTCTATTTACGTTAATTGCGTAGAATGAATTCATATCAGTTCCACCGGCAACTATACCAGCTGCAGAACTACTTAGATATATACTAAAGTAAGGGTCAGATGAATCTAACAATACGTTTTTATATTGATTGTAAGTTGCTTTGGTTGGTGATGTTGAATCATCATTTTGAGTCAACGTTGGTGCACCATATCCATTAGCATCTCCATATGCAATTGAGAACTGAACCTCTGCATCTCCAGATGATGTTACTTTGTTATAAACATCTAAATAATATTTACCACTCACAGATGCTACTTGCGCAGAAGATGTAAAGTTTGCTTTTACATCAAATGAGCCCGTATCTCCACTCCAAATACCTGAAGTTACGATTTCGGTTCTATTAGTTACTTTATCAATAGCACCAAACTTTTTGTAAATACCATTAGTTACAGTTGTTAAGTCAGAACTAATCTGCTCACCTTCTCCCAAAAATTGATTTACGATTCTAACTAATTCGTTAGTATCTACGGGAGTTCCTGCGGTGCTTGCTGCTCCTGCTAAGTATTGGGATAAATTACTTGCTAAAAGCTGTCCTCTATTATCTCTTATTAATGCCATAGTTTAAATTATTGAACGTATGTTACGGTTACCGGAATTGTTTGTGAACCACCCGTTTCGTTACCATAAACAGTTATAGTTGTTCTGATAGTCGAAGTTAAAGATGGGTTTGGAATAAATTTGAAAGTTAAACCTTTCGATACTGCTGCTGTTGCTGATACATCATCACCAATAAATACAGGTACTGAACCTACATCAGCAGTTACTCCTTCACCTACAATATCACCTGCGTTTTTGTTAGCTAATACAATAGTATAGCCCATTCTTCTATTTCCTGCTGGAGATGTAGTTGGAGAAAGTGATACTTCACCACTTCTTTGGTTTACTGAAACATTAGGAACACCAAATTCAACCACCGGAATACGAGTTGTATTCTTAGGAAGAGTTACTAACTTATACTTCATTACCTGCGTTTCATCTGGGTTAGCTTCCAATACAGGCATATTTCTAATTGCTGCATCATAATAAGCACTTCCAAGTGGATGAGCTGGTTCATAAAGTGTGTAATCAATCTCATCATCTGCTAAAGCAAATTGAGTGATGTTTAATCCTTGTCCTGCTGCTAATTTTTCTCTACCTTTTTTAGTAAGAATAGCATCGACTGTTAATTCGGTATTACTTAAATATCCCATAATATTTTTATTATTCTTTGTTTATAAATATAAATATTTTAAAATTCCGTTATTCTACTTCCAATATTGGTTCACTTGCATCTCTACCTGCTTTATTTACTCTTAATGTGTTAGGATTAGATGTAAATGTTTCAATTGGAGAACTTCCATCTAATGTTGTTGCGGCAGTATTTTTAGAACCTCTAAAGAAAGAATTTTGCATTCCTCTTGTCAAATCAGTTGTATTTCTATAATGTGTTGATAAATATCCATCTACATTTTTAATATCAATTATATTTCCTTTTATCGTAGGTGGAGTTGAACCACTAAATGGTTGAATATTTAATGTGGTTTCATCATATGTTTGAATATCGGAAACATATCCACCACGTGGGTCTCCCAATCCGGTTGCTGACGCAGTTATAGCAAATTTAGTTACAACTCTTTCTTTTCTTTCTGTTACTAATTGCACTCTAACTCTTTCTTTTACTCTTCTACCATTTTTATCAAAATAAGTTCTAATCGCAGAACCACTTTGTGCATAAATACCAAATCCAACTTCTTCGTAAGCCGTTTGTCCAACTATTGTATTTGAATTATTAATATCTACTTCGCTTAATATAGTAGCTTCGCCTAACCCTGCATCTATACTAACTTCTTTTTGATAATAATCCGATACAAAATTTGTATCATTATAATAATCATATTCAGCTTCAGTTTGATAACTTTCAGCCGTTGTACTATCTAAAGATGCACTATAAATTGTAGCATCGTATTGATTGTTTTCTGCTATAAAGTTTTCAGATAAATTAGCATTTACAATCGTATCATATTGATTACTATCCGATACTAAATGAGTTGTATCTGAATATTTTATATTTGCTTCTTTTTGATACTCACCGCCGGTTGGCTTCTTTTGCTCAATCTTACTTCTTTCTAAAATATGTGGTTCGATTAATAAACCAGTTGTTGCTTTAACTCTTGCCGGCAACATATTCTTAATATCTTCAAACATAGATTTCTCATATAGTTTGATTAAGTTTATGTATGCGTAAATATCTCTACCATCAAATCTTTGGAAATAATAATTTCTTAAATTATCTAATGATTTATAATTTGGTTTATAATCATCCGATGGGTCTCCAATGTAGTTATCTAAATTAATTCCACCAATTGATTTAGCAATATCAATGTTTAACTCTTTCGTAGGAGAGAAGAATAAACCAACTCTATTAGAATCGGTTGGAGATTGGTCAAATGATTTTTTAGTTGCTCTACTCTTAGATGATAAATCTGAAACTAATTCTTGTGATTCAAATCTAACTTTATTAGTCGAATATCTACTAGCTCCTAAATCTGGTATTTCTAATACAACGCTTCTATCGATTGCTTCAAATTGATATGGATAATTTACGCTTGAACTAAATCCACTAACACTCGCCGTAAATATAGCTGATGGATTTGTTGATAATATTACATTACTACCAATTGAACCCGTTTCTTCTAATATATTTCGAGTTATTTTTAGGGAACTCGATGGGTTTATTTGTATTGTTGGATAATATATGTTTGTATCAACGTTTATCAATGATTGTGATACAGCCAAATTCTTTGGATATTCAAAATCTAAACGGAAATATAAATCGTTAGTTGAAGCATATACATCATTACCATTAATCATTTCAGGGAATGAAACGTGCTCATAGAATTTATCAGTATCTAATTGTGTACTCCATAAACGGAATTCATCTATACTTCCACTATAATTTCCACCTATTTTTATTTTAGAACCATTGTTCCAATTTGTTGTACCCGTTGTTAAAACTGATTCTTGGAATATAGTTTTTTCTTTATCAGATTGTCTTACATCTAATTTTAATCCAGCAGGTCCATTACTTACAGAAACTCCAAAGAATTTACCATTGAATATTGGTAATAATGATGAAGTTACTGCACTAAGTACGTTTGTATTATCATAGTTAAATACTACATTACCATAAGATGAAGTTGTAGATGATTTCAATTTAACATCCCATCCACTTCCACTTATTAATGTATAGTTGCTATTATCTGCCGGCTTAACAAATAATTCAATTGTTTTTGGTTTTGTAAGTTTGTCTGTATCTTTCCAATCTAATTCAATTGCTGCACCATTATTAAATTTAAGAGCGGTAGTAAGATTATCATATACTAACTTACTCTTTGTAGTTTCGGTTACTTCCGGTCCACCAAATTCTAAAATAGAAAGATTTGATGATGGAATACCATAACAAGCTAATAACGCATAAACACCTCTTCTTGTACCTTTATGTTTTAATAAATAAGGTATATTATTTGCAATTCTTCTCCAAACTTCAGATGTTCTACTTTTAGCAGATTTTGAATTAGATTCTGTTCCGAATGTGTATTCCCATAATTTACTATCGGATGCCAAATTTTTAGCATCCCAATTAAATGATTTTAATACATCAAATAATAATTTATCAGAAACATTTTTACTATTATATCCTAATCCTCTACTTCTTTCTATTGCTTTTGTATGGAAATATATATTATCAAAATGATGTCCAATCATTGATAAAAATAACAATAAACTTGCGTTTTCTTCGTTATTTACAATATATTGTGGTATATTATTTTGAACCCAATTTGAATTCTCTATATCATATACTTCAGCTAATTCAATAAGATTTGGATACCAATTATCTCTTACAATAGTATTAGTAGAAGAAATTCTTTCACCATTTGTATCATATGGCCAAGTTATAGAATTGCCAGTATTTGTAGTATATAACGAAGATGATGTATATAAGAAGTTTTCAAATCCATCAAATCCTGCTAATAATTCATTTTTCTTTATTAACTGTCTTTCTCTTTCTTGTACCGCTGAAATTTTATCCTTACTAGCTACATGCAGATTGCTATCTGATATAGCAGTTTCATAAACCTCAATAAGTTGAACTTTATATACAAAATTATCAACTCTTTCTTTTGCAGAACTAAAATGTACAAAGTTTTCCCACAAATATGTAGAACCGCTTACATACTCTATGTTTAATTCATCCATATTAATTATAGATGAACTTAGATAGTTGGTAACTAATTCAGTACTTGATGTAGAACCACTTAATATTAAATTATCTAATGATTCATAATTTGTAGATTGCCCTTTTACATAATCTATATCTAAACTAAAATTAGGTCCTTTTATTGGCGGACAACTTATTTCAGATTGTTGATTTAATACAATAGTTTCAATTAATGGGTTTGCCATTAACTTTGTAATCCAAAAAGTTGAATTAGTCGAAACGTTTGCAGGTAATGGTGAATATAGTTTTAATATTATAGATTCAACAGTGTTAGAAACAATAATATTACCTAAATCATCCGTAGTTTTTTCCGATAATGTCCAATTATCATTTTCCCAAGTAGAAACTAATATTTGTTCATTATTATCAAAGTTGGCAAGATGTGTTAAATACTTACTTTCTTTTTCAGGTTCAACTACTTTTAATACATTAGAAAATGCTTCGAATATAGCTGATGAAAATATATTCTCATCTAACTGAATAGATGGGATTAATAATTTAGTTGATATTTCATATTCATTACCAACTAACTCTTCCGCACCACTTCTATTAAATGGTTTAAATATTAAACTTACATTATCGCTTCCTGCCCAGTTTGGATAGTTATCTCTTAATGTTTTTAAATTTATAGAGATATTTCCGTTTGGAGTTAAGTTTTTAAATAATGTTATCCTACTACCATCTTTTGCTTTTAAATCTACATCAATTGTAGATGTTGCAAAACTTATATACTCATATGATAAATCAATATTGAAATCGGAAAACGATGGAATATCTATTGATTCAGCAAATGATATTTCGGTTACAGATGGAAAATCATTTACCGCAGTAAATGTTATTAAAGCTATTACAGAATCACCTGTACCATATTGATTACTTTCTGCTACTAAAACTACTTTTTTAGTACCATATACTTCAGAAAAATCTTTTTGAAAAAATAATGATACAAATCCGTTTGATGCCTTTACTAATAACGTATCGGCTCTACCATCTATGTAAACTCTTACATTATCGGTATTAGATGTTTTAAATGGAATTTGTACTTCTTTCTCTAAATCCGAATCTTTTACATGAACGTTGTATTGTGTGTTATCTAAAGAAATTATAGGCCTATCAACCTGTATTTCTTTTTCAAACATAACAACAACCGATACACCTGATTTAAGTTGTTCAGCCGGTAGTGAGAATGATGAATTTTGTGTATTCCATCTACTAAAATCAAACTCGGTTTTATATGCCGTTTCTAATTTTGATGTGTTTGTAGTTTGATATATGTTGGTTAATACATATTCTGATGGTTTGTTGATATATTCTATTTTGAAATCAACTCTACCATTAAGTAATTTACTATTTATGGTTCTGATAATATTACTATCAGATAATGTTAATTTTCCACTATCTGAAATAGTTCCATCGTTTGCAAAAATAGTATAATTTAATATTACATTACTACCTAATTCCGATTTAAAGTTAGATGAAAATGCTACCTCATATTCTAATTGAGTGGCGATATCATTACCTATGACATCGGATGCTTTTATTGATTGTAATTCAAAATTTAAACTTATAGAACCAATACTGTATGTTTGGATATCCTTTGCAGTATATGTACCATCTGATTGTAAATCGAACTCTTGTACAGAAAGGTTTTCGGAATAATTATATTCCAACGTATTCGTAACCGGCCTTACATTTAATGGGGTTTTAACTTTAAATTTCTTAGATTTATTAAATAATCTACTAAATGTATTTTCTACTGGTCGAACATCTAATGCATCTCTTAATCTGCCAAAGAATCCACGTCTTACAGGTGCTACCGGTGAAGATGGACTATCTTGCTCATTATTAACTTCATTTTGATAAGTTTTCTTAATAGAAACTTCATAATATTTCGTTGCCTTTTGACCAGACTTAACTACTTCATATCTTTTAGAACCATTAAATGTAGTAGATGGTGAAAATGAAATAGTTGTATTTACACCATATCCCTTTGATACACCATTTTCTAAAAACTCTACTTCACCAGAATTTGATATTAAGTTTACCTTAATACTTTTACCCGTTATCTCATTTGAATAAGATGGTGGAATAAATGTTGGGTTTGGTTCTACGGGTGGAGTATAACCACCACCTCCTCCGCCTCCGCCAACGCCCGCATCAATAAAGGCGTTATAGACACCATTACCATCATATGGATTTAACGTTGGACTTCCCCCAAAAATGTTATCTAAAGCTGCTATCACCTTCTATTATTTATTATAAATATCTTATTGTATGTTTTCTCTCTGATTCGATTCAGCGAGATATAATTCTCTACCCATTCCTCCGCGGCCATCTTCATATCCGCCTCCGGTGTATCCACCTCCGCCGCCACCTCCGCCACCATATGATGGTGTTGGTATAATATCTTGTACAGGCGTTGGTTGTGGTTCTGGTGTAGGTTCGATTACTTTTATTGGTTTAGGTTCGGGTTCAATTGCTTTAATTGGTTGTGGCACCGGTTCTATTGGAGCCGGTGGTAATTCTATTGGAATTATTATTTCTTTTGGTGGATTAGTTCCTTTTATATCCAAAACAACATTTTTAGGATTGTAAACGTTTCTAACCTTTTCTTCTTTTATAGTTATTTCTCCAACTAAATCTTCTATTTGTTTTTTAATTGTTGTTATTTCGAATTCTTTTGGAATTGCTTTTATAGTAATATCTCTTCTTTTGAGAGTTTTAGTATGATACTCAATACACTTTCTTAAAATTTCCTGTATTTGTCCTAATAACATTTGAAAATCATATTGTTCACAATCTTCAAATCTTAAAAAAGATGGTTTACCAAAATTAGATTGAAATATATCATACTCTCTATTGTTTAACCAATACGTTATACTCGTTTTAAAATCAGAAAATATTCTTTTCTTAAATCCATCGAAATTGGATAATCCAAAATCTTTACGCAAAATTGATTCAAAATCTTTTCCAAATCTATTCACCATTAGATTTGCAATCGAATCCAAATATGTGGATTCAAGTGAATCCATTGTATCTAATATATTTTTTTTATAATATTTAAAATCTTTACTTAGATTATTTATATTTTCAAATTCTTTTTTTGTTTTTTCATTTATATTGACATCTTTTGTAGTTAGTGGTAATATTCTAATCTCTTCTCTCGATGGAGATATTTCTTGTATCCAAATCTTAGTTAATTCATTTTCTGAACCAACTTTATTTCTAACAAAGTTTATATTAACTTTAAGAATTCCATTTGTGAATCCTAAATCATTTAATAATTTTTCAATATCAATTGCTAATTCTTTTTGACCAGCGTTATTACGAATATTATATAAATAATTTTTAATATCGCCTGTTTTTATATAAGCTACATTTTTACCATTTTTTTGAGGTAATAAATTACTATTGATATCATAGACAGAAACTTCCATAACATCATGTCTACAATCTCCAAAATCGGTATCTTCTATTTGATTTTGATTGATTATGAATTTATCATTTTCTTGCAAAAATTCACCCTTATTCGATGTATTAGAATCGATGGATTCGAAGTTTGTATATTTTTTAATGCTCATAGTTTATATATTAATATGATTTTGGGTGCATTTTATCGAAACATGCATCATATGTTTTATCTTTGGTTGTTCCATCGCTTCTTTTAATTGATATTTTTAATGAACCACCTTTATATAATTGTGAGCCGGAATATCCATTAAACCATCCTCCTTTTTTTCTACTATCCTTACCACCGGCAGCCTGTTCATTAATACGCATATCAATAGTTTTTTGAGCGCCAGCTGCTAATTCAAACGAAGATTCGGCTGGAGAAAACCATTGTACACCCTCTGTAGGGGTTGTTGTAATAGTTACATTAACGGGTTGTTTATCGTTATTTGTAAAATCTATACTTTTACCATTTACCCATTTATGACCACTGCTAGCGTGCAATCTGCCATAGAATTTTTCTTTATATTGTTCTTCTGGCTTAGACCTATCCACTTTTACAATTACAACATCATTAATAACATCTGCTCCAGCTGCCATAGCTTGTGCTTGAGTTCCTTGTACAATTGCTTGTTGATTTTGTACTGCTCCTAATTGAGATTGTAAACCTTCGATAATTGAATTCAATGAATCGATTTGTTTAATCAATGCCTGAATCTGAGCTTTAAATCCTGTATTTTGAGATTGTAAAGATGCTCTAAGAATACCTTCTTCTACTGATTTTTGTAGTGAGTTTTGAATTTGTAAAGCAAAATCATCAACAGTCTTTGTTAGTGTATTCAATTGATTAACTAATGCATCATTAGATTGCTCGATAGATAACCTATTATTTATTTCATTTTGAACTTGTGCTTCTAAATTACTTATGGTTGAGTTTAAAGTAGTAACTTGCGTATTCAAATCTTGTACCTGCTTTCTCAAATCTTCATTAGTTGCAACTTCTTCATCATATAATGGTTTTGGAACTAAATTTAAATTTGGTACAGGTATATCAGGTCTAAGTTCTTTAATGTTTAAATCAATCGCTTTAACCAATTCAACTTCATCGTATTTTGGTTTTGTTAATTCTTTAAATACCAAAGATGATGCAACATTGTTTTCATTTACAATAGTTACACCATATTCATTTTTGGCAATAGCGGTTGAACCGGAAATACTTAGTATTGATTCTAAGTCCGATTTTCTTTTTTCTTCTAACTTTTGTGCTATCGCTTCTAATCCTGTCATTTTATACTATTTCAAAAATCAATTTATCATCTATGATAGTAGATATACCACCTTCGATTATTTTAATTTTTAATTTATATGTTCTATTAATTGGTAACGTATTCAAACTCATATTAAAATAGTTTGATGTTGAATCACAACTTATTTTAGTATATTCTCCAAATGGATATAATATTTCGCCTGTCTTATAATCTTCCAATTGATAATAAGAATCCACTGGTAAATACTTAGATTGGTCATATTCAAATGTTGTCCCAAACGATTTCGCTGGGTACATATCTCTACCTTTTACTCTAATTTTTATAGTTTCATTAGCAGGATATTTGTTTTTTAAATTTGTAAGTACAACCTTATATCCTTCTTCAGCTGAACCGGTTACCGGTGTTAAACTTCCTGTATTACGAGAAAAATCATTCCAAAGTATTTCTAATTTAGGTTCGTATATTGTGCTAGTTTCTTTTGAAAAGAATTTTAATATACCATAATCCAATGCATTTGCTTCGTTATCTAAACTATGATGTATAATAAAACCATTATTTGGTAAAGAACCACTTAACCAAAGATTTACAATGTTTGTTACATCCATTCTTACATCAGCATCTTCATAATTATACGATTGTGATGCTTGTGAAGCAGTGTACCAAGTACCACCTTCCGCATTAGCAGAGCCCGTTGTACCTACTGCATAAATAGCTGTACCACCTTCTGTATTATCTTGCCATTTGTTTATACCATCTTTATATTTCCAACTTACACCATCGGATGTTATGTTATCAAATTTGGTACCCGTTCCCATTATCCAACTTTGTGATACAGCGTTGGCATGGATTGTATATTCCAATGGAATTTCTTCCGCTTGAGATGATTTTAAGTTTAAATAAACAATAGAGCCCGATGGTATTCCCATACTAGCTACATTGAATTTAATTAAAGTTCTAGCTATATCTTTAGTAGAACCATAATAAAGTTTACCAACCTCTAATATCTCATCTCTACCTGCGTTTTGTTCAGGTTGTTGTAGGTAGATACTGGCATCGTATGATGATGTGAAAAATTTATGCATATTATAAAGCTCTTCCTTTTATATCTTTGTTAGGGTATTTTACTTCGAAGATGCAAGGGTCTAAAGATGGATA
>JACCDX010469864.1_pt1 | contig 10919 bp, 8 predicted proteins | sample 7449681 | NCBI WGS metagenome assembly JACCDX01 (sample SAMN15323450, study PRJNA562643) | freshwater metagenome | isolation source: river surface water | place: USA:Blue River Watershed | collected 2017-08-18
GCCGTGACTTCCTTGTCCTTGATCGCCACCATGCCGCTGGAGTTCATGCCGCGGATGTGGCTGCCGGTGATGCCGGTGTAGACCCGGGTGATCTTGCAGTCCGCCATCAGCTCGGCCTCTTTCAGCGCCTGCTGGATGCTTTGCACCGTGGCGTCGATGTTCACCACCGCGCCGCGCTTGAGGCCGTTGGAGGGCGCCACGCCCAGGCCGGCGAGCTTGAGTTCGCCCCCCGGCAGGACTTCGGCCACCACCGCCATGACCTTGGCGGTGCCGATGTCCAGTCCGATGACGAGGTCCTTGTATTCCTTTGCCATTGCAATCCTCTCTATTTTTTCTGTACGTCGTTGCCCAGCGTGCTCACGCCGCGCAGGCGGATGGCATAGCCGTCGGCGTGGCGCAGGTCGGCGGAGACCAGGGCCTCGGGGCGGCGCCCATAACGGGACGTGGCCTGCGTGAGCGTCTGCACGAAGCGCTGCGCGCGGGCGGTGATTTCCTCGGGGGTGCCCCGGCCCATGTCGACCGTGGCTCCACCATCGAGCAGGGCCTGCCAGCTGCCCCGGCCGGTGAGCGTGAGCTGCTCGATGTCCAGTTCGAGCGTGCGAAACATCGGCGCCAGCGCGCGGTAGGCCGCCAGGACCTGCGCCGACTGCTCGCGGGGACCGGACAGGCGCGGCAGGTCGTCGCGGTCCAGGTCGCCGGTATTGGCCTCGAAGACCTCGCCAAAGCTGTTCACCAGCAGGGTCTCGCCCTCGGCCCCCCAGAAGGCCACCGGCCGGTGTTCCTGCAGGATCACCTTCAGGCGGTCCGGGAATTCACGCCGCACCACCGCGTCACGCACCCAGGGCACTTCGCGGAAGGCCTGGCGCGCAGACCCCAGGTCCACGGTGAAGAAGGTGCCTTGCACGCGCGGCGCCACGTTGGCGCGCAGCGTTGCGGCGCTGTTGTGGGCGACATCGCCCTGCACGGTGATGCCGCTCAGCGCGAACACCGGGTGGCGCACGCCCCACCAGCCCAGCGCCGACAGCGCGATGACGCCAAACACCCCCAGCATGACCAGGGTGGCGGCGTTCATGACGCGCACGTCGATCGGCAAGGGGTTGGCGCGTGTCATGGGCGGTTCACGCTCCCGGGGTTGTCCAGCGCCGCACTGGCAAGCAGCTGCAGGCACAGGTCTTCGTAGGAGATGCCGGCGGCGCGCGCCGACATGGGCACCAGGGAGTGGCCCGTCATGCCCGGCGACGTGTTGATCTCCAGCAGCCAGGGCTTGCGCGTGGCGGCGTCGATCATCACGTCGATGCGGCCCCAGCCCCGGCAACCCAGCACCCGGTAGGCCTTCAGGACCAGGGCCTGGATGGCAGCCTCCTCGCCGGCGGGCAGTCCGCAGGGCACGAGGTACTGGGTGTCGTCGTTGAAGTACTTGTTCTGGTAGTCGTAGTTGCCCTGGGGGGCGACGATGCGGATCACGGGCAGCGCGCGGGCGCTGTCGCCCGTCCCGAGCACCGGGCAGGTGACTTCATCGCCGGCGATGAACTGCTCGCACAGCACGTCGCTGTCCAGGGTGGCGGCCGCCTCGAAGGCGCGCGGCATGTCGGCGGCATCGGTCACCTTGCTCAGGCCGATCGAGGACCCTTCGCGCGCGGGCTTGACGATCAGCGGTAGGCCCAGCGTCTTGGGGACATCGGCGATCTGCTGCGGCGTTGTGCCCCCCTTGCGAAGCAGCACATAGCGCGGCGTGGAGATGCCTTCGGCCAGCCAGACCCGCTTGGTCATGACCTTGTCGATGGCCAGGGCCGAGGGCATGACGCCCGAGCCGGTATAGGGAATGCCCAGGAGCTCCAGCGCCCCCTGCACGGTGCCATCCTCGCCGAAGCGGCCGTGCAGCGCGATGAAGACTCGCTGGAAACCTTCCTTGCGCAGGTCCGAAAGATCGCGCTCGGCCGGGTCGAAGGCGTGGGCGTCCACGCCCCGCCCCCGGAGGGCCTTGAGCACGCCGCTGCCAGACATCAGGGACACCTCGCGCTCGGCAGAACGTCCGCCCATGAGAACAGCCACCTTGCCGAAATCCATGGCGGTCGTCATGCCGCACCTCCCAGGTCCACCAGCTTGGCGGGCACGCCCCCGATGGAGCCGGCACCCATGCACATCACCACGTCGCCATCACGCGCCATGTCCATCACGGCACGCGGCATCTCGGCGATGTCCTCGATGAAGATCGGTTCGGCCTTGCCCGCCACGCGCACCGCGCGCGCCAGGGCCCGGCCGTCAGCGGCGACGATGGGCGCCTCGCCGGCCGCATACACCTCGGCCAGCAGCACCGCGTCGGCCAGGCCCATCACCCGCACGAAGTCCTCGAAGCAGTCGCGGGTGCGGGTGTAGCGGTGCGGCTGGAAGGCCAGTACCAGGCGACGCCCGGGGAAGGCGCCGCGCGCGGCGGCCAGCGTGGCGGCGATCTCCACCGGGTGGTGGCCGTAGTCCTCGATCAACCGGAAGGTGCCGCCGCCGTTGGCCGCGCGCACCGGCAGGTCGCCATAACTCTGGAAGCGGCGGCCTACGCCGCGGAATTCGGCGAGCGCCTTCTGCACCGCGGCGTCGGGAATGTTCAATTCGGCGGCCACGGCAATCGCGGAGAGCGCATTCAGCACGTTGTGGTGACCCGCCAGGTTCAGGGTCACCTCCAGATCCGGCAGGACCACGCCGTTGCGCCGCTGCGCGGTGAATCGCATCTGCGGACCGTCGGCACGGATATTCACGGCACGCACCTGGGCGGCCGCGTCCACGCCGTAGGTGGTGATCGGGCACTGGACGTCGGCCATGATCTCGCGCACCGCCGGGTCGTCCAGGCACAGGATGGCGTTGCCGTAGAACGGCATGCGGTGCAGGAAATCGACGAAGGCGGACTTGAGCTTGCCGAAGTCGTGCCCGTAGGTCTCCATGTGGTCGGCGTCGATGTTCGTCACCACCGACATCACCGGCATCAGGTTCAGGAAGGAGGCATCGGACTCGTCGGCCTCGACCACGATGTAGTCGCCCGAACCGAGTTTCGCGTTGGCGCCCGCGCTGTTGAGGCGGCCGCCGATCACGAAGGTCGGGTCCAGCCCGCCCTCGGCCAGGACGCTGGCCACCAGGCTGGTGGTGGTGGTCTTGCCGTGGGTGCCGGCGATGGCGATGCCCTGTTTCAGGCGCATCAGCTCGGCCAGCATCATGGCGCGCGGCACCACCGGAATGAGGCGCTTGCGCGCGGCCAGCACCTCGGGGTTGTCGGCCTGGACGGCGGTGGACGTCACCACCGCATCGGCGCCGGCGATGTTCGCCTCGGTGTGGCCGATGCTCGTGCGGATCCCCAGACCCTGCAGGCGTCGCAGCGTGGCGCTGTCGGCCAGGTCGGAGCCCGAGATCTCGTAGCCCAGGTTGCGCAGTACCTCGGCGATGCCAGACATGCCGGAGCCGCCCACGCCGACGAAATGAATGTGCTTGATGGCGTGTTTCATGCGAGCCCCTTCATTTCGGCGGCCCGTCGAGAACTCGACGAAGTGAATTGCTTGATCGCTTGGTGTTTCATGAAGCCAGGGCCTCGCAGGCCGCGACGACTTGCGCCGTCGCTTCGGTTTTTTCCAGGGACTTGGCAGCCTGGGCGCGCACGATCAGTTGCGCGCGGTCCAGGCCTTGCAGCAGCGAGGCCAGGCCCTGGGGCGTGAGTTCGCGCTGGGGCAGCAGCCAGCCGCCGCCGGCATCGACGACGAAGCGGGCGTTGGTGGTCTGATGATCGTCCACGGCGTGCGGGAAGGGCACATAGACCGCCGCCACGCCCACGGCAGCCAGTTCGGTCACGGTGCTCGCACCGGCCCGGCAGATCACGAGGTCGGCCTCGGCGAAGGCCTGGGCGGTGTCGTCGATGAAGGGCGTGAGTTCGGCCTGCACGCCGGCGGCCTGGTAGTTGGCGCGCAAGGCGTCGATCTGGCGCGCGCCGCTCTGGTGCGTGACCACCGGCCGGTCGGTGGCCGGGATCAGGGCCAGCGCCTGGGGCACGATCTCGTTGAGAGCCTGCGCACCCAGGCTGCCGCCCACCACCAGCAGACGCAGCGGCCCGCTGCGGCCCGCCAGGCGCTGCGCCGGCGGCAGTTGGCGCAGGAATCCCTCGCGGAGCGGATTGCCGACCCAGGCCGCCCGGGCCAGCACGTTCGGGAACGCAGTGAACACGCGATCGGCCACGGCGGCCAGGACGCGATTGGCCATGCCCGCGCGCGAGTTCTGCTCGTGCAGCACCAGGGGTTTGCCAAGCAGCACGCTCATCATCCCGGCGGGAAAACTGATGTAGCCGCCCAGGCCGATCACCACGTCGGGCTTCACCCGGCGCACCACCTGCAGGCTTTGCCAGAAGGCCTTGAGCAGGCGCAGGGGCAAGAGGGCCAGCGTCACCGGGCCCTTGCCCCGCACGCCGGAGAAGTTCACCGTCTCGAAGGCGAAGCCGCGCGGCGGCACGAGGCGGCTTTCCATGCTGTCGGGGGCGCCCACCCAGTGCACCGTCCAGGCGCGCTCGCGCAGGGCCTCGGCCACGGCCAGGCCCGGGAAGATATGGCCGCCGGTGCCACCGGCCATCACGAGGGCGCGGCGGGTCACAGCCGCCCTCCCCGCTGCACGAAGCGGCTTTCGTAGTCGATGCGCAGCACCACGGCGATCGCCACCAGGTTCACCAGGATGGCCGAGCCGCCGTAACTCAGAAGGGGGAGCGTGAGCCCCTTGGTGGGCAGCGCACCCAGGTTCACACCCATGTTGATGAAGGCCTGGAACCCGATCCAGATGCCGACGCCCTGGGCCACCAGGCCCGCGAACAGGCGGTCCATCGCCACCGCCATGCGGCCGATGTGGATCATGCGGCGCGTGAGCCAGAAGAAGGCCACGGCCAGCACCAGGATGCCGATGAAGCCGAACTCCTCGCCGATCACCGCAAGCAGGAAGTCGGTGTGGGCTTCGGGCAACCAGTGCAGCTTCTCGACGCTGCCGCCCAGGCCCACGCCGAAAATCTCGCCGCGACCGATGGCGATCAGAGCGTGCGACAGCTGGTAGCCCTTGCCCAGGGCATGCTTCTCGCTCCAGGGGTCCAGGTAGGCGAAGATGCGCTCGCGGCGCCATTCGGACAGCGCGATCATCAGCGTGAAGGCGATCAGCAGGACGGCCGCGATCAGGAAGAACATGCGGGCGTTCACGCCGCCCAGGAACAGGATGCCCATGGCGATGACGGCGATCACCATGAAGGCGCCCATGTCCGGTTCCGCCAGCAGCAGCAGGCCGACCACCGCCACGGCGACGGCCATCGGGCCGACAGCGCGCAGGAAGTTCTCTTTCACCTCCATCTTGCGCACCATGTAGTCGGCGGCATAGAGCACCACCGCGAACTTGGCGAGCTCCGAGGGCTGAAAGCTCATGAAGCCCAGCGAGATCCAGCGGCGCGCGCCGTTGACCACCGAGCCGATGCCGGGAATCAGCACCGCCACCAGCAGGATCAGGGACGCGACGAACAGCCAGGGCGCAAAACGCTCCCAGGTGTCCACCGGCACCTGGAACGCCAGGATGGCGGCGGTCAGGCCGACGGCCAGCGCGAAGGTGTGGCGCACCAGGTGGTAGCTGCTGGTCAGGCGCGCCATGCGCGGGTTGTCCGGCATGGCTACCGACGCCGAATACACCATGACCAGTCCGAAGGCCAGCAGGCCCACGACCACCCACAGCAAGGTGAAGTCGAACTGCTCGACCCGCGAGTCGGACCCGGATGCCCGGTAGCCGGAAGTGCGCACCGGCACATCGCCCTGCGGCTTGCCGATGATCCACTGCCACAGGCTGGCGGGAGAAAAGTTCAAGACAGCCCCTCCAGCGTGATGCCCGCCTCGTCGGCGAGTGCTTGCACGGCATCGCGGAACACGCGGGCGCGATGCTCGTAGTCCTTGAACATGTCGAAGCTGGCGCAGGCGGGCGACATCAGCACCGCGTCCCCGGCGTGGGCGCGGCCCGTGGCCAGGCGCACGGCCTGCTCCATCGTGTCGGCCTCCAGCAGGGTGACCCCCTGGGGCTCGAGCACGGCGCGGATCAGCGGCGCGTCGCGCCCGATCAGGACAGCGGCGCGGGCGTGACGCGCCACGGGCTCGGCCAGTGGCGCGAAATCCTGGCCCTTGCCCTCGCCCCCCAGGATCACGACCAGCTTGCGGTCGGCGCCCAGGCCCTGCAGGGCCGCGACCGTGGCGCCCACATTGGTGCCCTTGCTGTCGTCGAAATACTCGATCTCGTTGAGGATGCCGACGGCCTCGACGCGGTGCGGCTCGCCGCGGTACTCGCGCAGGCCGTACAGCATGGGACCGAGCGCACAGCCCGCCGAGACCGCCAGGGCCAGCGCGGACAGCGCGTTGACGGCGTTGTGGCGGCCGCGAATGCGCAAGGCGTCGGCGGGCATCAGGCGCTGAAAGTGCAGCTCGAGGGCCTCGTCACGCCGGCGCTTGATGGTTTCATCCGCCTCCAGCGCCCGCACCAGCCAGGTCATGCCATTGACCACCTCGATGCCGAAGTCACCGGGGCGCTGGGGCATGTCGCTGCCGAAGGTGATGTGCGCGCGCTGCTCGATCTTGCCGCCCTTGAGGCGTACCGGCTCGGGCAGCATGGCCATGACGCGGGGGTCTTCCCGGTTCAGGACCATCACGCCCTGGCCGCCGAAGATGCGCGCCTTGGCGGCGCCATAGGCGTCCATGCTGCCGTGCCAGTCCAGGTGGTCCTGGGTGAGATTGAGCACCGTGCCCGCCGTCGGCTCGAAGCCCTGCACGCCCTCCAGCTGGAAGCTGGAAAGCTCCAGCACCCAGACTTGCGGCAGGTCGTCTGCGTCAAGCCGCTGGGCCAACGTGTCCAGCATCGACGGGCCGATGTTCCCCGCCACGGCCACGGTACGGCCGGCGCGGGCTACCAGTTGCCCGGTCAGCGAGGTCACGGTGGTCTTGCCGTTGGTGCCGGTGACCGCCAGGATCGCGGGCCGGTAACCGGCGGGCGCGGGCGGTGGTGCGATCACGGGAGCTGTCTCTTCGTCGGCAGTCGCCACCGCTTCGACTGTCGCGTCGACCGTCGCTTCGACCGTCGCTTCGACCGCCGCTTCGACCGCGGGATCGGCCAGGGGGTCGGCGGGGTCGGCACCTGCCGGATCCGCCTGCGCGGCGCGGGCGGCTTCTTCTGCTCGGGCGGCTTCTTCCGCGCGCGCGGCCTCGGCCGCCTCGGCCGCCTCGGCCGCGGCCCGTGCCGCCTGTTCGGCGCGCTCCACCGCTTCGGTCTCGACGCGAATCACCTCGAGCGCCTCGATGAACAGGTCCAGCTCGCCGCCCACGCGCAGGCCACGCGCTTGCGCGGCCTGCAGCAGGGCCTCGACCTGGGCGGGCGCCAGGCCGGGGCTGCGGAACACGGCCTGTGCGCCTTCGAGCAGCGCTTCGCCGAAAGGCCCGCTCACGAACCCGGCCTGCGGCAACTGCTCACGCAAGGCGCCCAGGTGCGGCGGCGCCTCACGGGTGTCCGCCACGGTGACACGCGCGCCGCAACGCGCGCACCAGCGGGCCATCGCCAGGCCGGAAATGCCCAGGCCGAGGACGACGATGTGCTGGTCTTGGAGATGCTTCATGGCTTAGCGCAGCTTCAGGGAGGACAGGCCGACCAGGCACAGGAGCATGGTGATGATCCAGAAGCGGACCACGACCTGGGTCTCCTTCCAGCCGGTTTTCTCGAAGTGGTGATGCAGGGGCGCCATCTTCAGGATGCGGCGGCCCTCGCCGTAGCGTTTCTTGGTGTACTTGAAGTAGCTGACCTGCGCCATCACCGACAGCGCCTCCACCACGAAGATGCCGCCCATGATGGCCAGCACGATCTCCTGGCGCACGATCACCGCGATGGTGCCCAGCGCGCCGCCCAGGGCCAGGGCGCCGACATCCCCCATGAAGACCTGTGCCGGGTGGGTGTTGAACCACAGGAAGGCCAGGCCAGCTCCCGCCATCGCGGCGCAGAAGATCAGGAGTTCGCCCGAGCCCGGGATGTACGGGAACAAGAGGTACTTGGAATAGACCGAGCTGCCGGTGACGTACGCAAACACGCCCAGGGCCGAGCCCACCATCACCACCGGCATGATGGCCAGGCCGTCCAGGCCGTCGGTCAGATTGACCGCGTTGCTGGCGCCCACGATCACCAGGTAGGTCATGATCACGAAGCCGAACACGCCCAGCGGATAGGAGATCTCCTTGAAGAACGGCACCATGAGGCCGGCCTTGGGCGGCAGGTTCACATCGAAGCCCGAGTAGACCCAGCTGAAGAAAAGTTCGACCACCTTCATGTTCGAGCTCTCGGAGATGCTGAACACGAGGTAGACCGCAGCGATCAGGCCGATCACCGACTGCCAGAAGTACTTCTCGCGCGAAGGCATGCCCTCGGGATCCTTGTTCACCACCTTGCGCCAGTCGTCGGCCCACCCGATCATCCCGAAGCCCAGGGTGACGATCAGGACGATCCAGACGAAACGGTTGGACAGATCGAACCACAGGAGCGTGGAGACGGCGATCGACAGGAGCACCAGGACGCCACCCATGGTGGGCGTTCCGCTCTTGGTCAGGTGGGACTCCATGCCGTAGCCCCGCACAGGCTGGCCGATCTTGAGCTCGGTCAGGCGGCGGATCACCCAGGGCCCGGCGATCAATCCGATCAACAGGGCGGTCATGGCCGCCATCACCGCGCGGAAGGTGAGGTACTGGAAGACGCGCAGGAAACCGAATTCCGGTGACAGCGATTGCAGCCAAATGGCCAGACTCAGAAGCATCAGGCGTCTCCCCTTTTTTGTGTGTACTGGGCGCTGATGGCCTCGACCACCCGCTCCATCTTCATGAACCGGGAACCTTTGACCAGGACACTGGCCACCGACGGCAGGCGATCGCGGACCGCCTGCTGCAGGGAGTCGATGTCGCTGAAATGCGTGCCGCCCATGGCTTGCGACTGGTCACCCAGCGTCAGCAGCTGCGGGATGCCGCGCTGGCGGGCGTAGTCGCCCACCTCCGCGTGGAACTGCGGCCCCTGGTCGCCGACCTCACCCATGTCTGCGAGGACCAGCAGCTGCGGGCCGGGCAGTTCGGCCAGTACGTCGATTGCTGCGCGCACGGAGTCGGGGTTGGCGTTGTAGGTGTCGTCAACGACCGTGAGGGTGCGTCCGCCCAGGTCGATGGCCAGGGCGCGCGAACGGCCCTTGACCGGTTCGAACGCTGCGAGGCCCTGCGCGATGGCGGTCAGCGGCGCACCCGCCGCGAGCGCGCAGGCGGCTGCCGCCAGGGCATTGAGCACGTTGTGCCGGCCGGCCACCTGCAGGCTGAAAGCCAGCGCTCCGGCGGGGGTACGCGCCTGCACCTGCCAACGGCCTGACGCCCACCGCGCTTCGGCCAGCGAGACGTCCGCACCGGCGGCGCCGAAGGTCAGGCAGGCGCGAGCGCCCGCCAGTTCGCGCCACAGGGGGGTGAAGGTGTCGCCGTGGGGGAAGACCGCAGTGCCGTCGGCGGCCAAGTGTGCAAAGACGCTGCCGTTTTCACGCGCGACGGCTTCGACGGTCGCCATGAACTCCTGGTGCTCGCGCTGCGCGTTGTTCACGAGGGCCACCGTCGGCGCCGCGATGCGGGCCAGGTAGTCGATCTCTCCGGGGTGGTTCATGCCCAGCTCGAGCACGCCAACGCGGTGGTGCGGCGCCAGCCGCAGCAGCGTGAGCGGCAGGCCGATGTCGTTGTTGAAGTTGCCCTGCGTGGCCAGTGCCGCGTCACCCTGCCAGGCGCGCAGGATGCTGGCGATCATCTGCGTGACGGTGGTCTTGCCGTTGCTGCCGGTCACGGCGACCAGCGGCAGGCGGTGGCCAGCGCGCCAGCCCTGCGCCATCCGGCCCAGGGCCAGGCGGGTGTCGTCCACCTCCAGGCCGCTGGCCCCTGCGGGCAGGCGGCCCGGGTGGGCCACGGCGGCCACGGCGCCACGCGCGAGCGCGTCGGCGATGAGGTCATTGGCGTCAAAGCGCTCACCGCGGAGGGCCACGAACAGGTCCCCCGACTGCAGGGTGCGGGTGTCGGTGTGCACGCGCGCGATGGCGGTGCCACCCTGGCCGATACAGCGCGCGCCGGGAATCCAGGCGGCGGCCTGCTGCAGGGTGAAAAGTGCGTTCATGCAGCGCCCCTCTGGTCCAGGGCGGCACGCGCATACGCGCGGTCGTCAAAGGGCAGGCGCACGCCACCGACCTCCTGGTGGTCTTCATGGCCCTTGCCTGCCAGCAGGATCACGTCGGCGGCGTCAGCCCCCAGCACGGCGCGCTCGATGGCACGGGCGCGGTCTGCCTCGACCTGCACCGCCTCCTGGCGCGACAGGCCGCCAAGGATCTGGCGGATGATGTCCTGCGGGTTTTCGCTGCGCGGGTTGTCGCTGGTGATGACCACGCGGTCGGCGTTCTTTTCGGCGATGGCGCCCATGAGCGGACGCTTGGTGGCATCTCGGTCGCCGCCGCAGCCGAACACGCACCACAGGCGGCCGCCCCGCTGCTGCGCCAGCGGGCGCAGGGCCGCAAGGGCCTGGTCCAGGGCGTCGGGCGTGTGGGCGTAGTCGACGGCGACCAGCGGCAGGCCGGCGCGATGCAGGCGCTCCATGCGTCCCGGGACCGGCAGCAGGCCGTCACAGGCGCGTACCGCGTCGGCCAGGGGAATCCCGACTGCGCGCATCGCGCCGATCACGCCCAGGAGGTTGGAGACGTTGTAGTGGCCGATCAACTGCGTCTGCAGGGTGACGCGCTGCGCACCCTCGGCCACGGTGAAGCGCAGGCCCGCCTCGCCATACGCGATGTCCAGAGCCCGCAGGCGGACCGCTTCGCGGCGACAGGACAGGGTCCAGACGTCCAGGCC
>JACCDX011139499.1_pt1 | contig 10919 bp, 20 predicted proteins | sample 7449681 | NCBI WGS metagenome assembly JACCDX01 (sample SAMN15323450, study PRJNA562643) | freshwater metagenome | isolation source: river surface water | place: USA:Blue River Watershed | collected 2017-08-18
CTAGTACGATGTCTATCAATACGATAGCTAAGAATGCCCATAGGGCTTGGAGCGTGAAGAGTTCCATATCTTTCCTTAAAAGTTATGGTCTCACCTCTTTGTCTATACACCGGATCTTGTGATCGTGTTGACGATGTATAGAACCAGCACCTGCTGGTTAGTTACTCCCCAGAAATATTTAGTTAAATATATGATGTTCAAAAAATATCTTATAAGCCCTTGGACTGCACTGCTGACACTTATTCTAGTAGTGGGCATACGAGTAGCAGATCCCACATTCGTTGAAAGCGTAAGACTGCGTTATTTTGACACGCTGATCACTAATAAAGCACCTACAGAAAACAACATCTATACGGTAAACATAGATGAATCAGCTCTGGACCGATACGGACAGTGGCCGTTCAACAGAGAGATCTATGCCAAGCTCATAGAAGATCTATATAGGCGCAATGCTGGACTGGTCGTGTTCAATGTCTTGATGACAGAAAAAGATCGACAGGGCGGAGATGGCGCACTGGCAGCGACACTGAATGAGTTCCCTGTGGTGTTACCTAATATGCCCGCAGACCGTACCAAGAACGCTCCTAAGCAGCCAGGCACTGCTGTGATAGGTGCAGAGTTTTCAGAAATGATCGTAACCTATCCTGGCATCATTGCTAACATACCTTTGCTGGAACAGAGATCCGCAGGTGTCGGTATAGTGAACACACTACCAGAAGTTGACGGTGTGAATCGTAGACTGCCTCTAGTCATATCAGTAGATGGTCGTGTGTATCCTAGTCTTGCTATGGAAGCTCTGCGTGTGGCCGCTGGCGATAGGACTACACATACTAAACTGTTCGAAGGCGGTGTAGAGAAGATGCGCATACCTGCCTTTGGTCCTATCACCACAGACCAACTGGGTCGTGTGTGGATCGACTGGAGCCAGAAGAACCGTACCGCTTCGATGACTGATCTGCCCAAAGACTTCCAAGGTGCAGTAGTCATAGTTGGCGTGGCCGCAGCAGGTCTAGGTAATCCTGTGCCTACCGCAGTTGGTTCAGTATGGCCACAGGATGTGCAGGCAGCACTGTTGGGCACGATGTTCAACAATGTTGTGATAGAGCGTCCTGACTATGCTGATGGTTTAGAGATACTGTCATTGGCTTTAGCAGGTGTGTTATTGATATTTTTAACGAGGTTCGTATATGCAGGTTTGGCAACGACGATTATACTCATCGCTGGCAGTGCTGTCGGCAGTTGGTTTGTGTTCGATCTCTATCTATGGCTATTTGACGCTACTGCCCTTGGAGTTGGCCTACTCTTGGTCGCTTTGCACGCCTATGGTGTCAAGTTCGTCTCCGAGTTCCTACAGAAGCAGGCCATAAAGAAACAGTTCGCAGGCTACTGCTCCAAAGAAGTAGTAGAGATGCTGCAGAAAGATCCAGAACTGATCAAGCGCGGTGTGCGCAAAGATGTGTCAGTGATGTTCAGTGACTTGCGTGGATTTACTCCTATCGGTGAACACTATGGTGATGATGTAGCAGGACTTACCAAATATATGAATGGCTATATGGATGCCATTTCAAAACCCATACTAGACAATAATGGTATGGTCATCAAGTATGTAGGTGATGCTTCAATGCACATACACGGTGCTCCCATAGATGATGCCAATCACGCACATACCATAGTCAAAGTCGGACTTGAAATGTTAGATGCCGTGGATCGCTATACCAAAGAGATGGAAGCACAGGGCCTACCTCCTGCGGCTATGGGTTGGGGCTGCAACACAGGCATAGGATTCATAGGCGAGATGGGTTCAACAGAACGACACGGTTATGACATCTTAGGCGATATGGTTTCAACAGCAGCACGACTGGAAGCCCGATGCAAGGCCTATGGCGTTTTGTGTATCATCGGTGCTGAGACTTACAATCGTACCAAAGACGACTTCTTCTATCTGATGCTAGACAACCTACAGCCCAAAGGCAAGACAGTGGCAGATCTGATCTACACAGTTCTACGCAATCGTGGTGAAGATTGGACCAAGGACAAAGAACAACACGATGCTATGCACAGTCTTTACAAGCAGAAACGGTTTGATGAAGCTGCGGCTATGTGTAAAAAACTAAAAGGCAACTTTGGTGGACAGATGGACAAGTACTACAAGATTTGGATCGAACGCTGTGAGTTTATGAAACAGCAAGACTTACCAGATAACTGGAATGGGGAGTTTATCGCACATGAAAAATAATTTTTATACTCCTTTGGATTGGTGGTTTGACTATACTATCTGGCTTATGCTACAATACAAGTTTATGTGTCCAGCTAAACTCATTTCTATCAATGACGACATGGAAAACTTTCTAAAGCAGTTCAGTCTCAATGGTATAAAATCTTTCAGCATCTGCAGATAATGTTTAAAAATATATTTTTTATAGTATTAGCATCATTGTCTTTGACTGTTTCTGCCAAAGATATTACTGCTACTTCATGGCTAGTGGCCAACGGAGATGGTGATATCATACAAAGCGAAAACATGTATCAACAGCGTAGTATCGCTAGTATTACCAAACTAATGACTGTCATAGTAGTACTAGAAGCAGATCAAGACCTCAACGATTATATCAAACCTTACACACGCAAAGAGCTGATACAGTTGGCTATCGTACACAGCGATAATCGTGCCAGTGAAACACTGTGTCAACACTATCCAGGCGGTAGATCTAAATGCATACAGGCTATGAATGACAAGGCTAGAAGATTGGGAATGATAGATACTAAGTTTATCGATCCTACTGGTCTGGGAGTGATGAATACCAGCACTGCATATGATCTTATAAAACTAGTAAGAGCCGCAGAACTATATCCAGAAATAGTCGCAGCCAGTAAGATGGATTCTGTAAAGATCAAAAATAAAAAGAAATATCTGGTCTTTAAGAATACCAATCCATTAGTCGCTACCAAAGACTTTATAGTTAGCAAGACTGGTTACATACGTGCCAGCGGTGGTTGCATAGTCATGATGCTAGATACAGAAATAGGACGACGCATTGTCGTCCTATTGAATAGTAAAAACACTCGAACAAGAATACCAGAAGCTTACCAACTGGCTACTGCTTACTAACTTTCCCCAGAAGCTGCTGATTTATCGTCTTCGGATCTTTTTTTAGGTTTCTTATCATCTAGCTTAGAAGCATCCTCGAACTTTTGATTAGCTTCTTTTTCTACCTTCATCTGTTCCATAACACGATCGCTTTCGATGATCTTGCCACGGAGATGTAATACTGTATTGACTTTCTGATTTAAACGAATCAGGTCATTGTCTAACATACGGATACGATCGATCAATGCCACTAACACAGTATTGGCTTCACTTACCACAGGTTTAACTTCTGTTGTTGCCCATGTCCATACGTATTTGATGATGTACCCCATACCTACAGCACAGACTATAGGAAACCCATATTTGTTGATTAGTTCTACGACATCCATATTTTCTCCTTAGTCCCAATGCCCTTTACCACGAGTTGGTTTCACAGGCGGTTTATTTTTGTACTGCTCCCAAGCATTAGGTCCTTTTGCTCTGTTATTTTTTTCATAGTATTGTCTGATTTCTTCTAACGTCCATAATGCATATAAGCTAATAACTGCTGCAATCACTGACAACAGATAAATCGCAAGAAGCATATATCCATCTACATACATAATCCGACCACCACTCCAACCACAATACCAATAGCAAAGGCCTTGTATAAATCCCTATCATGCCATACAGGTTGATTCTTTAGATATTCCTGCATCTGGGGACTAAGACTGTCCCACCATGCCTGATACTTACTTTGCATTTTCTGTGGCTCCTTTAACTATGAAGTTTTCTAGTTCGCCAACTTTTACTAACATCTGGCGCCCGTTGACATTTATAAACTTAAAATAATCACCGTGGCGCCATCCTAGTTTATCAGAGTTAAACTCTGCATCTAAGATAATACCCTGTTTGCTACAATCCCAGGTGTAATCAACATACAACATTATCTGCCTTGTCCTCGGTATTTTTTATATCCGCTTCGTTTAGTTTTGTTCATAGAGCTGGTTTTTAGTTTTCCATGCCCAATACTAGTTCTTTTGCTTACAGAAGTGTGTGATGCTACAGTAGTACCTTTTGCTTTGGCCATTTAGTCTCTCCTTGCGTCATTTTTACCATCGGCACGAGCAATACGATCAACATCCGGCTTGAGTCCAAGAGCATTAGAAACGATGGTATCGATACGAACCACATCGTGATTCATAGTTTTAACACGGTTATCCAAAGCAATAATAATCCCCTGCATACCCTTTATGCTGCCCAAAACACCCTGTAGCAGTAGTTTAATAGTTAGGTATACAAAGTATCCGCCCGCTAATGCGACAGCGATTGGAAAACCCAAATCGCCTATAAGTTTGAAGATATCGCTCATTGTTTCGCTCCTGTTATAGCTGTATTTAACTCGTTGACAAAAATAATAACTGGTGCTATAATATGCGTATATTTCAGGAAGTCTTTATTATGAAAATCCAAATAGTATCCGATCTACATCTAGAGTTTGAAGACATTTTCATCAAGAATGAAAATGATGCAGACGTGCTGATTTTATCCGGCGACATCCTCGTGGCTGATGACCTACGCAATCAGCCTGCTAATCTCAGCTGGAATGATGTACAAGATAGCGGATATGGTCGTGCCAAACGTAGCATCCGTTATAGAGATTTTTTGAGCCGTGTGAGTTTCCAGTTTCCACACGTGATCTATGTAATGGGCAATCACGAACACTATCATGGAAAGTTTGATCAGAGTGCTGAGATCGTCCGCGAAACTCTAGGATATCTAAATATCCATAATGTCTATCTGTTAGACAATGATACTAAAGATATCAACGGTGTTCGCTTTGTTGGCGGAACTATGTGGACTGATTGTAACAAAGGTGATGCTATGACTATGTATCATCTAGAGCACTGCATGAATGACTTTCGTGTCATACGTATCGCTAAGGAAAACTTTCGCAAGTTTTTGCCTGCAAGGACTATCACTGAACATATCAAGACCAAAGAATATATCAAGACTGTAGTCGAAGGTACTCCTGACGATATGCCTGTGGTAGTCTGTACACATCATGCACCAACTGCTCTCAGCGTACATGAAATGTACAAGCACGATCACCTAATGAACGGAGGTTACTACAGCGACCTTAGTGGAATGTTGTTAGATCAGCCTAGGATCAAACTGTGGACACATGGCCATATGCATCAGTGTTTTGATTACAAGATGGGAGATGTTCGTGTGGTCTGTAACCCTCGTGGTTACAATGATGAGAATCCTAGTTTCAACCCTAACTTTGTTGTTGAAGTATGAAAAAGATTTACTACGAAAAGAAAGGACGCAGGTATGTGCCTGTGGCAGAATATGATTCAGATTTTTTGGATAGTTTGCCGAAAGGTGCTCATCTCGTTATGTGCTATCCTGGCGGCAGCAGTCGTAGGTTCCATATTGATCCCAACTATGCCGCTATGATCGCTGCTAGTCGAGTTGCTGAAGATGCTATTTGTAGAGCAATTAGCAAAGCCTCGGAACTGCGTCCACCTAGCACACCTATCACTGAAAAACAGAAGAAGGCCTGGAATGCTCTGTCCGAAGCGTTTGGTGAAGAGATCAGTACACTCCGTGGCCTAAGTATCCACGACTGTGCTGAAGCAGGAGTCAAGGCCATGATGGATGAAGCAGATAAACTAATGAAGCACGAGGCTGTTCGCAAGGCCTATGAACAATTTTTATTGATATGTAAACTCACCAAGGAGCGTGAAAATGTTTAAAGAAATATTAGATTTTATACAATGGCAGTGGAATAAGTTTGAGTTTTGGCAGAAATGTTTTATTTTCAGCAGTTCATTTTTCGGTGCTGCTCTAGTCGCTGACCAGCCCTATGCCAGTTACCTCAGTATGGTACCTATGTTTATCGTGGGTTCGTTTGTGTTGAAATGGGCTATCTGGGACGGAACCAAAAGTGCTTGGGAAAAATATAAAAAAGAAAAGTCGGAGTTATTTCAAACTATCAAAGAAAGTGGAAAATAATGACAGTTAGTATTCCAATAAAAGGTGGTTCGGGAGGTGGTCCTTTAAATTATGGATCAACTGTATATACCGTTACTAATGGAGGTGGCGGTGGAGGTGGCGGCATATCTAATTTAAGTTTTCGAAACGTTGCAGAAAACAGTTTGTCTATGGTAGTTGGCGGAACCGAAATGCTCCGTGTGGACAAAGACGGATTCTATGTCCGTGGCAAAAAGATCCCCGTGGATGACAAAGAAGCAGAAACCGTGTATAATGCTTTTAAACAGTTCTTAGTCTGGGCGGAGTTAAACAAGAGATGAAACTTTTTGAAAGGACTGGCGGGCACTGGTTATTCTGGACGGGTGCAATTTACTTTGTCATTGGAATGATCGATGTCTTCCTGATAGAAGCAGATTGGAGTCCTTGGTTACAGGTAGCTTGGTTGGCTGTTATCAGTTCGCCTTTCTTGTATCCTCCATTAGGTCGTTGGTTAAACATGTCAATAGAATGGGATCGCAAAATGAGTTTTTTAAGTTTTCTAGGATTTGGTAAAATGGTTAAAGATGGTGCAGAAGTTTTGGATTTTCCTAAACCTAAAGTAGTTCCTCCTGTGCCGGAAGTAAAACCACCTAAGGAAGATCCTGCCAAAATCTTTTATCGTCTTGGTCTAACTGATAACAATCGTGTTGCCTTTAGTATGGGTTACAGTGAAATCACTATGAACCGAGAAGGTGTACAACAAATGATTGACCAACTTACTTTCTTTCAAAGTCAGTTACACGATGAATATGATCCGCCCAACGACGATCCAGACGGCGGAGAACCTGTACCAGTTCCTGAGAAAAAGGCCGCATAATGGGATCTATCCTTACTCACATCTTTGAAGACTTCGGCGAGATTATGGGCCAGCCTATGCATGCCAACCATGGCAAACCTGTTGAAGTCATAGTGTTTCCTTGTGGACATATCGATGACCAAGAACCGTTGAATCTCATAGTTCCACATCCTAACGGTCCGTGGATTGCTGGCGGCGCCTGTCTACGTTGGTATCAGGGACAGCCCGTGGGAGAAAGTTATATTGATATATTCTGCAGAGATGAGATACAGGCACAGGCCATCATCGATAATATCAAAAGCTATGGTCGGTTCCATACTAAGTATGAAAGCGACAATGCTCTGACTTTGGAATATTATTCTAAAACAGATAGTGTTGTTACTAGACGCTGGACACTACAGATCATCAAACGCAGATACTTTAAAAATCTGCAAGAAGTGATCGATAACTTTGATATATCTGTTTGCCAAGTAGGCACAGATGGATTCCAATGGTTGTTGGGCAAAGATACTGCTCGCGATATCCGCGAACGCAATCTGCGTATGAGGATGCCATTACAGCCCGATTCAGCCAAGCGTTTGGCCAAATATTGGACCTACGGTTATCGTCCAGTAGACGGACTACTAGAAGCAGTAAAGACAAATCCCGTAGGAAAGAAAATATTTCAAAGCAATGAGGACTACGAAAATGCGTTCTGAGCAATCATGGAGTTTGATAGATCCTAAACCAGTGTTGCTGTACTTGTCTAATGTTGACGAGTATATCGTTTATTGGAATGGTATGGTAATGCCGCACACTATGGCTATGAACATAGCACTAGAGTATTATGGTATCTATGCTACTCCTGAAATGAAAACAGCTATGGAACAGAACTACAAAAAGATCTATTATGCCAACGGATTTAAAACCAGGGCATGGGATCTAAGAGTAGCAGAAGCACCACTATATCCTTATATGAAAAGGATTCTGAAGGATCACCTTGACAAGATGATAGGTGAAGCAGGTCGTGACATCTCAGAAGTTCTGGGATGGTTTGGTTATGAAAGGGCAAGGAGAGATGATACTTGAAATAATGATGTGGGGATTCTTCTCCGCATGGGGTTGGTTCGGAGCCGACTACATCAAGAATCAGATTTGGAAACCAGAAACGGTAGAAACAGCAAAGAAGGACACACAGAAAAATGATTAGGATTCTATTAGTATTTGTATTTTTAGCAATAGTATTTGGATTTACTATTAAAACGGTTAGACAGATGACTGGAAAAGAGAAATGGGCATTGACCAAGACTGCCGGTTATGCTATAATTTGTTCGTTGTTGGCAGTAGCCACAATGATTTTTATCGTAATTCTTTTTTAAGGACACACATGAAACGTATCGCTACTCTTAGTCTTATCGCCGCAGCCGTTCTTGCGACTGGTTGCACTCGTATTGAAACCGGCGAGGTTGGTGTACGAGTTGGTTTTGATAAACAGGTTCAACCTGGAGAACTGCTACCTGGTTCTTTCAATCAGGTGCTGATCGGAGATGTGCTGACATTTCCAGTCAAGGACGTCAACGTTACTCTAAACGATATGACTCCTGTGGCCAAAGACAACAGCACCATGAAAGACTTTGATGCTGTGGTTGTCTACAACATCAATCCACAACAAGTGGCAGAATTGTACAGCACTAAGAACAAAGCCTTCCACGCAGACTTCAAAGGCGACACTTATGTGATGTATAACTACATTGTTCAAAATGCTCGTAATGCTATCTATAAAGCTGCTCGCAAGTATGAAGCTCTTGATATGGCAGACAATCGTGAGCAGATGGAACGAATGGTTCAGGAAGAAATTACTCGTAACCTTGCAGAAGAAAAGCTAGACGGTACTATTACTATCAGTCAAGTGTTGATCCGTAATGTCGTACCTGCTGATAGTGTTGTTGAAAGTGCCAATGCACTGGTCCGTGCTAAGAACGAATACAAGCAGAAAGAAGTCGAAGTACAGACTGCTAAGAAAGAAGCAGAGCGTATGGCTGCATTGGCTAACAACTCAGCAAGTTCTATCGCATTTATGAATGCTCAGGCTGCATTGAATATTTCGGAAGGTATTAAAAATGGTCGAGTACAGACTATCGTTGTACCTGCGAACTTCAATGCACTGATGTTGCCTAAGCAATAATATGATCTGGGTCTTGATACTATTCGCTCATGCCGGCGCAATAAGTGACTCAGATTCAATGAGCCTGACAAATGTTCCTGGTTTTAAAACACAGGCCGCTTGTCAGGCTGCAGGAGAACAGGCAAAAAAGATGCAGTATGGTACTACCAAAGTAATCAAATATACCTGCGTCGAAGTAGAAAGATAATGCGTCTGTAGCTAAGTGGAACAGCAGGAGCCTCTAAAACTCCGGATGCGTGGGTTCGATTCCCACCGGACGCACCAAATATAGGAATAACATGGAAATCAAAACTGCAGAAATCGCTCATATATATCCAACAGAAGTTTGGTATGAAAAAGATATTATGGGCACGATCCATGTTAGGATGCAACACATGGCTCCAGGAATGGAGCCATTTACCTTTGTTACTATCAACTATGACTATGCTTATACTAGTAATAGTCACCAGAGAGAGTTCGCTAGAAAGATAGGCGAACTGCTAGGACACCCCGACATACAAGAACGTCAATGGGTTATGCCTGATAGTTGGAAAGAAGAAATTGCAGATTTGGAGGATGTAGATTGTCATTGTTATAACTGTAACAAAGATCGAAAAACCAAAGCAGGTTGGCCGTTTGTTATGAGTTATATGATCGTCTGTCCAACCTGTGGTAATAAACGTTGCCCTCATGCAACTGATCATACCCTAAAATGCACAGGATCTAACGAGCCTGGCCAAGAGGGTAGTCGTTACTAAATATATTTGTAGCGGGTGCTACAAGCCAACACTCTTTAAATGATAGGTACTTAGAGTGTGTACCGTAAAAGGAGAAAACATGATGTATGAATCAAAGCTGGCCGCAGCTATCAAAGTAAACGGCAAAGTCCTTCGTGAATTCAAGGACACAGTCTATATTCCATTTGCCAGCGAATATAGCATTCTATTAAAAAATCTCAATACTACCCGAGCTGTGGTAAATGTGTTTATCGACGGAGAGGATGTCGTTCCTGGCGGATTGGTCGTAGATCCGGGTCGAGAAGTCGATCTTGAGCGTTGGGTGAAGAACGGCAACCTCTCCGAAGGTAATCGTTTCAAGTTCATTGAGCGTACAGGTGCAGTAGAACAACATCGCGGTGTGAAGCTAGAAGACGGTCTCGTTCGCATCGAATTCCAGTTTGAAAAAGTCTTCAAACGCCAAGACGGAATACAATGGACTAATACTGGTTACAATAACGCAATCTATCCTCAAGGCAGTATCTTGAGAGGATATGGAAACAGCACAGGCGATGTTTGGCCAGCAGGATCTGTAACCTGTTCTACTGCATCATATGATGCGACTTCTGTGAACTCAGCTCACAGCCTGCTCAATGATGTGGGTATCACAGTACCTGGATCTAAGAGCGAGCAGAAGTTTTCAGCTGCCTATGTAGGTGCATTGGAGCCTGAAAAACACAGTATGGTGTTCCGTCTGCTAGGCGGTGAAGCTGTCAAGCAGGCAGTCACAGTCAAGCACAAACCAAAATGTGTTAGCTGCGGCAAACTGAACAAAGCTCATGCTAAGTTTTGCCAAGAGTGCGGTACTGCTCTTGAAATATTCGCATAAGTAGTATACAATGAAAAGCATACACCACGGTAAGGCAGCAGCCAACTCAAAGTTGCGTGGTCGCAAGACAGCGATGTTGACCTGCCGTTGTTGTATGCTACAAAACTTTAAACACGATGAACGTGTTCGAGAAGCCAAAACTGAAATAAGGAGATATCAAAATGGCCTAGATTGAATATGCTTGTAAGGATGTGGTGTTCCATTTTAACAAAAAACACCTAGAGGACCAAACCATACCTATGTGGGTCCTAAAAACACATGGGGAATCA
>JACCDX010787973.1_pt1 | contig 10918 bp, 10 predicted proteins | sample 7449681 | NCBI WGS metagenome assembly JACCDX01 (sample SAMN15323450, study PRJNA562643) | freshwater metagenome | isolation source: river surface water | place: USA:Blue River Watershed | collected 2017-08-18
CTCGAACCGATCGGTTATGTTCCACCGGCAGAAGCTGAGGCAAACTACTGGCGGCAACTGGCCAGTGAAGTCACTCCGGTGGCTTTAACTTAAACCAACCAGCCTCCACGAATTCCGGGGCGATTCAATGCGCCGATACAGGTGCTCAACGAGCTGGCGCTGATTGCGAGGCTGACCGCCGGAACGGAGCGGGGCTTCGTGGACATCGTCAAGGAAACCACGACTTTTGTCCTTGCCCACTCCTGTGGTTTCGACGGCGAACTGCAGCGAGAGGATTCGTTCTGCGGCACGACGATCCTGACCCCGGATGAAGTCATGGTCGTGGAAGACGCGACCCGGGACCCGCGATTCAAGCATCTGTCGATCGTCACGGGCGAGCCCTTCATCCGGTTTTATGCGGGCGCGCCCCTGTTGTCGCCCGAGGGCCTTCCTATCGGCGCCTTGTGCGTGACGGACTCCGCTCCCCGCAAGCTCACCGTCGACCAGATACAGGGGCTGAAGGCTTTGTCCAGGGCGGTGACTGCCCGCTTGCAGCTGGCCAGGGCGGTCGAGGAGCTGCGCGGCGAGCAGGACAAGTTCCGCGCCTTCATGGACAACGGCCCCACGGTGTCCTTCATCAAGGTCGCTATGTTTTTGCGAACCAGCGTTTCCTCGATGCCTTCGACGTGGAAGCGGAAAACCTGCTCGGGAAGCGCGACAGCGATCTTTGGCCATCATCGATTGCCGAGCCGCTGATCGCGCATGACAGGTACGTCATGTCGCAGAACCAGGCCGTCGAATTGACGGAGGCAGGCCCGCCGGACAGCGCAGGCAATCCGACCTGGTGGCAGTCCCACAAGTTCGTGATTCCGAATGACCAGAAGCTGCTTGGCGGCGTGGCGCTCGACGTGACCAACCTGCACCAAATGCAGGAAAAATTCAGGCACCTTGCAGGCACTGATGTGCTCACGGGGCTGCCCAACCGAATGGCGCTGAATGATTCTCTGCAAGCGGCGATGGACAGGCGCAGGGAGAGCGCCAGCCTGATGGCGCTGATGTTCATCGACGTGGATCACTTCAAGCGGGTCAACGACAACTTCGGCCATGCGGTCGGCGACCAGGTCCTGATTGATTTTTCAAGCCGGGTCAAGGGCGCCATCCGGCATACCGATCTTCTTTTCCGGCTCGCCGGCGATGAATTCGTGGTGCTGCTGGAAAGCCTGCGCGAGCCGGGCGAGGCCGAGATCGTCGCGCAGAAAATTTACGAAGCGCTGCGCGATCCGATGATCATCGACGGACATGCCCATCCAATCTCGACCAGCATCGGCATCGCGATCGTCACCCGGGAATCGCGCAATCCGACCACGCTGCTCTCGCAGGCAGACCAGGCTTTGTACGAGGCAAAGCGCAGTGGCCGAGGGCGCTACGCATCGGTCAGCGTCTGAGCCGGCTGCGGAGGTGCCGTCGGCGCGGCGACATCAAGACGTCCGGCCGACCCGTTCCTGCCGTGCTGTCGGCCGCCCTGCTCAGCGCATGATGTGGCTGCAAGAAAACTCAAGCAGCTTTTCTGCCAGCGCGCCCGGCTCGAGCTGTAACCATTCCGGATTGGCGACCTGACCCGACTTCACCGGCTCGCCGCCGGCATCGCGCTGCGCATGCTCGGCGACCCACATCGTGCGCGCCTGCCGGAAGCGGCAATTGAATTCCACCAGCGAACGGGTCGAACGCACCGCACCCTCCTTCGGCGCAGCCAGGTTCACCAGCTGCCACGCATGGACGATGTAGCCCTTGCGGGACATGCTTTCTTTCTCGATGGCATAGACGTTGCCATCGGCATCCGTGAAGGTCGGCGAATAGGTGACGGCGCTGGCGGGCAGCGCACAGCAGGCGGCGAGCGCGCCGGCGATGAAGGCGAACCGGGCAGGAGTCATGGGCATTTCGGTGATCTGGTTGGTTGAACTGTTTCCAAGTTTAAATCCCGGCCGGGCGACTGTCATGAATTTTGGTGCGAAGCAGGATCAGCGCAGCCCCGACGGGGGACAGTCCGGGAGCGCGTTGAATTAGAATTCGGGTCTGCGGCGCGCTGTCCCGGGCGCGCCGGCATTACCGCGCTGATGACCAATTCCCGCAGAATCCTCCACCTGATGCAATTCCCGCCCATGCTGCGCAGCCCGAAGCGCCTGTTCTTCACGCTGCTCGCGATCACCACGCTGCTCAAGCTCTGGCTTGCGGCCGCGATACCGTTCACCAGCGACGAAGCCTACTTTTATCAATGGGGCGCGCATCCGGACTGGGGCGGCTTCTACGACCATCCGCCGATGGCGGGCTGGTGGCTGTGGGCGCTGCAGCAGCTGTCGTCGCATCCGCTGGTGCTGCGGCTGCCGGCGGTGCTGCTGTGGATCGCGGTCACCTTCGGAATGATGGACCTGATGCGCCGCCAGCAGCCGCTGGAGGAGCAGCGCCGCTGGCTGCTCGGCAGCTTGTTCCTCGCACTGCCCTTCACCTGGGCGCTGAACCTGATCACGACCGATACGCCGCTGATCTTCTTCCTGTTCTTCTCCGGCTACGCCTTCCTGCGCGCCGAGCGCGAGGACGACCTGCGCTGGTACGCTGCCGCAGGCGTGCTGCTCGGGCTGGCACTGCTGTCGAAGTACTTTGCCGGACTGCTCGCAATCACCTACGCGGTGTATCTGCTGCCGCGACGCGGCGGCCTGAAGCGGCTGCTGCTCATCGCGCTGTGCGCGCTGCCGTTCATGCTGCTGAACCTCGCATGGAATTCGACGAACTGCTGGAACAACATCCTGTTCAACCTGATGAACCGGAACCAGGGCTCGCATTTCTCGTTCGGGAATACCGGCACCTACCTCGGCATGATGCTGTACCTGCTGACGCCGTGGACTGCGATCGCACTGTGGCGCGCCGGCCGCTGGCGCGGGCAATGGACGCTGCTGTCGCTGTTTGTCGTGCCGTTCGCGCTGTTCCTGCTGCTGTCGTTCTTCAAGACCATCGGCCTGCACTGGGTACTGGCCTTCCTGCCGTTCGCCTTCCTGTTCGCCGGACTGCGGCTGGATGAATCGCAGCTTGCGCGCCAGTGCCGCTGGAACCTGTGGCTGGGCCTGCCGCACCTGATCGTGCTGCTGGCGATCGCCTATGTGCCGACCGACAGTTTCAGGTCGATGAAGATCCATGCGGACCTGGTCATGCAGCGCGATGGCAAGGCCTGGGTGGCGGCGCTGAAGGAAGACATGCTGCCCGGGACCGTGCTGATGGCGACCTCGTACAGCCCGGCGTCGGTGCTGGCGTATCACGCGGGCGAGTATGTGCCGGTGTTCGGCAGTGGCAGTTTCCATGCGCGCTTCGATGACGACATCACCGACTTCAAGTCGCTCGACGGCCGCGACTTCCGCATCACCAGCACCAAGCCGCTCGATCCGGCCGCCTATGCGCCTTACTTCGACCGCGTCCGGGTACAGGAGAAAAAGATCGGCGGCGCGACTGCCTGGGTGATCGACGGCCGGGGATTCCGCTTCCGGCCGTATTTCGAGCGGGTGCTGAAGCCGGTCGCCGCAAAGTACTACCGCGTGCCGTCTTTCCTGCCGCTGTACGGCTGCGAGTTCCTGGAGCGCTACGGCTTCATCTGAACGTGAACTTCTTGTGCCCGAGGTAGCTGGTGAATACCGGCACCGTGACGCCGACCGCATGCGCGATCTCGGGCACGAAGCGGCTGACGCCGGCCAGCGGCAGCAGGTAGTACAGCGCCATGCTGATCGCCCAGGTCTGCAGCACCGCGACGCCATTCACCAGCACGAAGAAGAACACGCTGCGCCGCACCGACTGCGTGCCCTGCCTGAACACGAACGCGCGCGCGAGGATGAACGCGGTGACCATGCCGGTCAGGTAGGCGAACACCACCGAGGTCGAAAAATCGAACCACTGGTTGTAGACGATGCGCGAGCCGAAGTTCACGCTGGCGGCGAGCCCGCCGGTGAGCACGAAGATGAAAAACTGCCGCGTCATGAACTGACGGATCATCGCGGCCCACCCTGAACTGCATCGCGCGCCATCTTGCGGCCGAAGCCTATGCTCTCGGAGATGCCGCGGTCTTCCGGATAGTAGTAAGAAGTGTCGGCAACCCACAGCCCCTGCACCGGCAACGCGACCGGCGGCAGGCGGTCGAGATAGCCGGGCTCGCAGATCGGCTGCGCATGCCGGTAGCGGCTGGCGCGGATGTCGATGAAATCCTCGTCCGTCAGCGCCGGGTTGATCGTCTTCAGATAATGCTTCACCTTGGCGATGAACACCTCGTCGCCCTCGGCATACTTCGGATGTTCGCCCGGCATGTAGAACGGCACGTAAACGATGGATTTGTCCAGCGGACGCAGGTTCGAATACTCGACCAGTCCCGGGATGTCCATCTCCGGATCATTCACGTTCAGCCAGAAGTTCTCCGTGACGGGCTTCGCCAGTTTCGCAATCACGCAAACCACCGCGATGTTGCGCACCGAACGGAATGCCTGCATCACGTCGTCCGGCAGATCCGGCATCAGCTTCGGCACATAAGGCAGCGGTATCGTGCTGACCACCTTGTCGTATGCCTCGACGCCCGCGCCGGTCTCGATGCCGGTGACGCGACCGCCGTCGATCACGACCTTGCGCACCGGCGTGCTCAGCCGGATCTCGCCGCCGTGACGCTCGATATCGGCGCGCATGGCCTCGAGCAACGTGCCCGATCCACCGTCGAGATAGCCGAGCTTCTCGCGGAACAGGTCGTAGCGCGAGCGACCGATGCGGCGGATGCGGCTCCATATCCACGCGGCCGACAGGTTGTCCGCATAGTCGTAGAACTTGTAGTCGAACAGCCGGCGCCACAAGACTTCCCAGGCTTCGGCGCCGACCCAGCGGCGTATCCAGCCGCCGGCCTCGACACGGTCGAGCGGCTTCCAGTCATTCCGCTTGGTCGACAGGAAAGCATGCAGGCCGTAACGGAATTTCGCCGCCAGCGACAGCCCGCGGAATTTCAGCAGCGCGACCGGATTGCCCCAGGGCTGCAGCTGCCGCTTGTACCAGTAGCCCATCTTCGTCTCGACCCAACGCATCTTGCCGGCGATGCCAAGTTCGTCGAGCAGCTGCAGGAAGGCGGCGTCGGAGATGCAATGAAAATGGTAATAACGCTCGATGGACAGGCCGGAGAAGTCGAAGCTGGCCGTCATGCCGCCGACACGGTCGTCGGCCTCGTACACCACCGGGCTGTGGCCGTCGCGCGCGAGCTGATAGGCCACCGCCAGTCCCATCGGGCCGGCGCCGAGCACGGCAATGCGCTGTTTCGCGGACGTCGCCATCAGAACTCCAGCACAACCGGACCATAGGTCGGGTCGCAGAAAGTTTCGCGGATCGCTTCGGCGAACGGCGTGCAGCGCACACCGAAGATGCCGGGCCAGTCGATCACCTCGAACTCGTCCTTCGCAACCAGCGCGGCCAGCTGTTGCGTGGTGAACGGCGGGTTGCGGTCGAACAGGCCCCACAGCCACAGCAGCAGGTAGAACAGCCCGTAAGGTATCTTCATGATCAGCGCGCGGGCGCCGGTGGTGCGCTTGATCGCGCGGATGATGTCGATGTAATCGACTTGCTCATGTCCGGAAATGTTGTAGACGCCGTCGCCGATGCGGTTCTCGATGCAGCTGATGATGATGTTGCAGAAGTCGCCGACATACAGCGGCTGTCGCATGTAGCGGCCATCGCCGGGCACCGGGAATACCGGCAGCTTCTTCATGAAGCGCGACAGCCAGCCGAGGTGCTTGCGGTCGAACCAGCCGAACATCAGGGTCGGGCGCAGCACCGGGCAGGCGATGCCGCTGTCGCGCACCATCCGCTCCTGCGTCTTCTTGGTATTGGTATAGAAATCGTCGGCCGCCGACTCGACCACCGACGAGCTGATGTGCACCAATTGCGCGACTTTGCCGGCGCGGATCGCGTCGAGCACGTTGTGCGTCGAAATGAGATTGTTGCGCTCGAAGTCGTGGTAGTCATTGCCGCCGATCTGCGCCTGCAGCATCACCACCGCGCGCGCCTCGCTGAAGTGTCGCTCCCAATCGCCGCGCTCGGCAAGGTCCGCATATTCGATCGTGAGTTCCGGATGCAGGCGGCGCAGCACCTCGAGGTTCGCGCGATGCTTGTCGAGGATCACGAGGTTCGTGTAGCCCTGCGCCTTCAGCCTGACCACGAGATTCTGGCCGACCAGCCCGGCGCCGCCGGGCAGGATGATCTTGTCGGCGCTCTTGTCGATGTTCATTCAAATATCCAGCTTGTTGAAGACGAAGCGCGGCAGGTGGCGGATCACCATCATGACCAGCCACCATTTGGCCGGTGCGTAGACCACCGGCTTGCCGGCGGCGATGCCGGCGACGATGCGGCGCGCAACCGCGTCCACCGGCGCGAGGCCGCGCGGCGAGAGATGCGCCGTCATCGGCGTTGCGGTCGGGCCGGGCTTGATCAGCACCACCTTCACCGCGCTGCGCCCGAAGCGGTGCTGCAGGCCCTGCAGGTATCTGTCGACCAGACCCTTGGCCGCGCCATACACGTAATTCGACTTGCGGCCGCGATCGCCCGCCACCGAGCCGATCACGGCCAGCGTGCCGTGCTGCTGCCGCTCGAGCTGCGCGGCGAAGGCCTCGGCAAACAAAACCGGTGACACGCCGTTCACCAGCAGCGCGTCGCGCGCCGCTTCGAGGTCCTGCTCGCAGGCGCGCTGCTCCGGCAGGTTGCCGTGCGCCACCAGCACGATGTCGATCCGACGCTGCGCCAGCTCCGTGGCCAGCGCCGCAATCGCGGACGGCGCGTGGAAGTCGGCCTGCCGCACGGCGATGGTCGATTGCGGGCTGCGCACGCGCAGGTCGTCCGCGACGGCCTGCAGCCGCGCATCCTCCCGGCCGACCAGCACGAGGTCGACCGGCTGCTGCACCCACAGGCGCGCGCAATGCTCGGCGATGGCCGATGTCGCGCCAATGATCACGATGCCCTGTCTGGCCAATTCAGCTCCCGTTCAAAAATCGATCAAGCGCCGCGCCATCGCCGAGCTGATGCCCGGGTCGCGGTGCGGCAAAAATTCATTCAGGCGCGGATAGCCGGCCTCGAACAGCGCGCGCGGCATGCGCGCATCCTTGGCCGGATACAGCCGTCCGCCGGCCTCACTGACGATCGCGTCGAGCCGCTCGAACAGCTTCAGCGTGGCCTCGCCGCGATTGGGAAAATCGAGCGCGAGCGTGACTCCCGGCTGCGCGAAGCTCAGCATGCCGACCGACGCACGATCGGCAAAGGTCTTCAACACTGCCAGGAAGGAGCCCATGCCGGCGCGTGCGGTGGCATCGAGCAGCGCCTGCACGCCGTCACGGCCGCGCGTGCGCGGCAGCACGCACTGGTACTGGTAGAAACCTCTCGGCCCGTAGATGCGGTTCCAGTCGTGCAGCGCGTCGAGCGGATGGAAAAAGGGCTCGTAATGCTGCACGCCGGACGAGCGCGCCTGCTTCAGCGCGTAATACGCGGTATTGAATGCGCGCAGCGACAGCGGATTCACCAGCGAAACCGGCGGCACGAAGGGCACGCGGCGCTCGCGCCGCGCAGCGGGTGCCGGCCGCTGCGCGTCGGACGGATTGGCGCGCATGAAGATGCCGCGCCCCGCGCGGTTCAGGCAATCGACCCAGGACACCGTATGTTCCCAGCCGGCCTCGGAGGCGTCGGCAAGGTCGAAGAATTCGGCGAGGTCGCGGTAGGGAAGCGTTTCGACGTCCAGCCACGGGCCGCGAATCCGGCGCAGCTTCAGCTCGGCCTCGACGATCACGCCGGTGAGGCCGAGGCCGCCGATGGTCGCGGCGAAGCGCGCATCGCCCGGACGCAGCTCTTCGACGCTGCCGTCGGTGCGTGCCAGCGCCAGCCGGCTGACCTGGTCGCCGAAGCTGCCGTACACATGATGGTTCTTGCCGTGCACGTCGTTGGCGATCGCGCCGCCGACGGTGACCAGCTGCGTGCCCGGCACTACCGGCAGCATCCAGCCGCGCGGCACGCACAGCCGCTGTATGTCGCGCAGCAGCGTGCCAGCCTCGCAGCGCAGCAGGCCGGCCTGCTCGTCAAACGCAATGAAACGATCCAGCGGGCGCATGTCCCACAGGACACCGCCGGGGTTCAGGCCGACATCGCCATAGCTGCGCCCCATGCCCATCGCGAGTCCGCTGCGGTCGGCCGCCAGCATCGCGGGCACGCGGCTGCGGTTGGCCAGCGGGTGCAGCGTGTGCGCATGCGCGCCCAGCCGTCCCCAGGAACGGATGTCTACCATGCCAGCGTCCAGCTGCGCGAGCCGGCCAGCAGCACCAGCGCAAAGGCGGCGCCGGCCAGCAGGCTGGTCTTGTCGCGCAAGGCGAACAGCAAGGGATCGTCGTGCATCTGCCCTCGGTGCGCTTTCAGCCAGACGCGGCTGATCCAGAACAGATGCACCGGTACCGCGCACCAGATCAGCTGCGGCGTGTGATAGAGCCGCAGCACCGCATCGCTGTTCAGGTAGAGCGCCAGCACCAGTGCCGATGCATAGCCGGACACGATGCCGAGGCTCTGCACCAGCGGCGCGTCGGAAGTCAGGTAGCCGCGGCCGTGTGCGCGCTCGCGCCCGTGCCGCGCCTGCACGGCAAGCTCGGCGTAGCGCTTCACGAAGGCCAGCGACAGGAACATGAACGCCGAGAAGGCCAGCAGCCAGAAGGACAGCGGAATGTCGGCCGCGGCCGCGCCGGCGATGACGCGCAGCGTGTACAGCATCGCCAGCAGCAGGCAGTCGACCAGCACCAGCCGCTTCAGGCCGAGCGAATACGCACAGGTGAGCGCGAAGTACAGCAGCAGCCAGCCGGTGAAGGCCGGGCCGGCCGGCAGCGCGCACAGCAGCGCCACCACCAGCAGCAGCGGCGCAATCAGTATGCCGAAGGCCACCGGCAAGTGGCCGGCCGCAAACGGGCGCGCCTTCTTGCGCGGATGCATGCGATCGCTGTCGAGGTCGAGCAGGTCATTGCCGATATAGACGGCCGACGCACACAGGCTGAATGCGACGAAGGCCAGCAGCAGGCGCAGCGACAGGTCGGCGTCCGGCAGCAGGTGCGCGGCCAGCGGCGCGACGAACAGCAGCAGGTTCTTCGCCCACTGGTGCACGCGCAATGCGCGCAGCAACACGCGCAGGCCGGCGCGTGGTGATGCGAAGGTCTGGTCGACGTCGGCAATGGCCTTCGCCTGCCGCTCGACTGCGCCGGATGCATTCACCACCACGGCCTTGCGCGCACGCCGCCACACCTGCAGGTCGACCTTCGCATTGCCGGCGTAGTCAAAGCCGCCGGCGCCGTAGCGGCGTTCGAGCGCTTCGGCCTTGCGGCGGCCACCGAGGTTGGTGTCGCCGTCGCTGGCGAGCACTTCATCGAAGATGCCGAGGTGAGCGGCGATCGCCTCCGCAATGCTGCGGTCGGCTGCGGTGCACAGCACCAGCTTGCGGCCGTGTGCGCGCTGCACGGTGAGCCAGTCGAGCAGTGGCTGGTTGTACGGCAGCGTGGCCGGATCGAAATCCGACAACGCCGCGAGTTCCTGCTTGACCGCCGCCTTGCCCTGCAACAGCCAGAGCGGCAGCTTCAGCAGCGCCAGCGGGCTGTCGCGCAGCGCGCGCAGCGCCGCTTCGTGCAGGGTGTCCGACCGGACCAGCGTGCCGTCGAGGTCGACGGCGAGCGGGATGGAATTCAAATGCCTGTCCTCTTGGTAATGCCAGTCAGTTAAGCGTAAAACATTCCGCGATTAACGAAAAATCTGAAAGTCGCTGGGTCCCGGCCTGCGCCGGGACGACGATTTTGGAGCCGTTTGCGCTTGAAACGTCGTCCCGGCGCAGGCCGGGACCCAGTGTCTTTGAGGCACTTCGCCTTAAGTGAACAGCCTTAGTCCTCATGGGGAAAATCGCCGGCCTCCGGGGCCGGCTTGCGCGCGCGTATTGTAATTCAGCAGCGGCCCCGCAGACGCCGGAAACAACGAAGCCGCCGCCCCTTGCGGGAACGGCGGCTTGCGCGTGCGGATGTCAGCGGATCAGCGTTGTACCGCGTCCACCACCGCCAGTGCGGTCATGTTGACAATGCGCCGCACCGTCGCCGACGGCGTCAGGATATGCACCGGCCGCGCGCAGCCGAGCAGCACCGGGCCGATCGCGACGCCATGGCCGGCCGCGACCTTCAGCAGGTTGTAGGCAATGTTGGCCGCATCGATGTTCGGCAGCACCAGCAGGTTGGCGTCGCCCTTCAGCACCGTGTCGGGCATGGTGCTCTTGAGCAGGTGGGCGTCAAGCGCGGTGTCGCCATGCATCTCGCCGTCGACCTCGAGGTCGGGTGCGCGCTCGCGGATGATGCCCAGCGCCGTGCGCATCTTCACGGCCGACTCGCTGTTGCTGGTGCCGAAGTTCGAATGCGACAGCAGCGCCGCGCGCGGATGCAGGCCGAAGCGACGCATCTCTTCGGCGGCCATGATGGTGATCTCGGCGATCTGCTCGGCCGTCGGGTTTTCGTTCACGTGGGTGTCGACCAGCACCACCTGCCGGTCCTGCAGCACCAGCGCATTCATCGCCGCATAGGTGTTCGCGCCGGCGCGCTTGCCCAGCACCATGTCGATGTAGTGCAGGTGCAGGTCGGTGTTGCCGTAGGTGCCGCAGATGAGGCCATCGGCGTCGCCCTTGTAGATCGCCATCGAGCCGATCAGCGTGTGGCGGCGACGCATTTCCAGCTTCGCCCATTGCTCGGTCACGCCCTTCCTGCGGGCCATCGCGAGGAAGGTTTCCCAGTACGAGCGATAACGCTCGTCGCGTTCCGGGTTGATGATGTCGAAATCAACCTCCGGACGCAGCCGCAGGCCATACCGCTGTATGCGCTGCTCCAGCACCGCC
>JACCDX010732552.1_pt1 | contig 10916 bp, 9 predicted proteins | sample 7449681 | NCBI WGS metagenome assembly JACCDX01 (sample SAMN15323450, study PRJNA562643) | freshwater metagenome | isolation source: river surface water | place: USA:Blue River Watershed | collected 2017-08-18
AGATCCATTTGCCAATTAAGGTTCCTTTGGGTGAGTCTCGGGGAAAATTGGAATTCATTGTATGTTAGATAACAGCGAGAATCCGCTCACGGTATTGATACCGTCGGGTGCGGGTGCTCCAGGATTTTCGGGGATTGTTCGCTGTTTGCGCGCGGAGTCTGCTTGGCGTATTGTGGCGGGGGATGTAAATGAATATGCTTACGGAAAATCTTTGTGTGATGCTTTTGAGGTTATTTCGGGCAGCGATAAGGAGGAGGCGTATTTATTGGATGTGAAGGCGATGGTGGAGAAGTATGCGGTGGGGGTGATTTTGCCGATTACTACGCGGGAGTTGGGGATATTATCGAGGCGAAAGGAAGAATTTGCGCAGCTGGGCGTGCGGGTGGTGGTAAGTGGTGCGGAAGCCATTGCGGTTGCGAATAACAAGGGATTAACGGCGGGGGTGGCAGTGGCGTTGGGATTGCCGGTACCGGAATATGCGGTTTGTGGGGATTTGAACAGTTTTTTGACGGCGGTGAGGGATTTGCAGGAGCGACATGCACGTGTTTGTTTCAAGCCGGTTGAGGGGAACGGGAGTCGGGGTTTTGGGATTGTGGTGAAGGACATTGAACGCGGTGAATTTATGTCGGGCAAGGCCGGAATTATGCCATTGACTTTGGAGGAGTGGGCGTTGCGAATGAGCGAGCGTTTTGAGGTGCCGTTGATGGTGAGTGCGTATTTGGAGGGGGTAGAATATTCTGTAGATATGCTGTGTGAGGGGGGCAAGACGTTGTTTTGTGTACCGAGGACACGGGATAAAATGATTGGCGGTATCAGTGTGGCGGGTAGGTTGGACAGGAATTTTGGGTTGATTGCTTTTTGTATAAGGTTGGCCCAGGCGATGGAGCTGGATGGTGCGATAGGGATGCAGTGGAAGGAGGATGGGGCGGGTGTTCCGCATTTGTTGGAGATTAATCCGAGGTTACAGGGTACTACATCGGCGTTGGCATTGGCGGGATTGAATTTGCCGGTACAGGCGGTGCGGTTGGCGATGGGGATGGGAATAACGCAGGGTACGGCGGATATTGCTTGGGGCGAGCGTTTTGTGCGATTTTGGGACGAGCGGTTGTTGGAATAAAATTCTGCTTTGGTAGTTTTGTGAATCTCAGTATCTTCGCAACATTATGAATACTCAAAAGCGTAACACCAAAGGCTACTGGGCACTCACTGTGATCAGTGGTTTGGCACTTACTTACTGTACGATTTTTCAACCTGAGGCATTTTGGTTGGGTTTGCCTACCTTTTTTGGTGGCATCGCCATGGCCATGGATTGGGTTTAATCCACGCTTATTTAGATAATCTTCACTCATGGAGTCAAAGTGCTCCATAATTTCATTTATTTGCATACGATGGCAAATCAGAATTGGTTCGATTTCGAAAAAGACATAGTAGAGTTGATGGAACAACTCGAAAAAGCCAAGGACACCCACGAAAAGGGCAAATTGGACATGACAGACATGATGGCCACCTTGGAGAACAAGATTGAGGAGGCGAAGCAGTCTGTGTATGGCAACTTAACGGGTTGGCAGAAGGTGCAAATTTCTCGGCACCCTGACCGTCCGTACACCTTGGATTACATTGAGAATATAGCTACGGATTTCATCGAGTTGCATGGCGACAGGCAGGTGAAGGACGATAAGGCGATTGTGGGTGGTTTTGCGAACATTGATGGCAAGCCGTTCATGATTATCGGACAGCAGAAGGGCAGGAACACGAAGCAGCGACAGATGAGAAACTTCGGGATGCCCAATCCTGAGGGGTATAGAAAGGCGTTGCGATTGATGAAGTTGGCGGAGAAGTTCAACGTGCCAATTTTGACGTTGATTGATACGCCGGGTGCATCACCGGGTTTGGAGGCAGAGGAGCGCGGACAGGGAGAGGCGATTGCCCGAAACTTGTTGGAGATGAGTGTATTGAAGGTGCCTGTAATTTGTGTCGTGATTGGCGAAGGTGCCAGCGGCGGTGCATTGGGTATTGGTGTGGGAGATCGGGTTTTGATGATGGAGTACACTTGGTACAGTGTAATTAGTCCGGAAAGTTGTTCTAGCATTTTGTGGCGCACTTGGGAGATGAAGGAGCGTGCGGCGGAGGCATTGAAGTTGTCGGCCACAGACATGTTGGAAAATCGTTTGGTGGATGGTATTGTGGGCGAGCCTTTGGGTGGTGCACATCACGATCCGCAGGCGGCATACAGTTCGTTGAAGGAAGCGGTTTTGCGTTGTTTGGATGAGTTGGCGGGGATGGATGCGGAGGACAGAATTCAGCAGCGGATTGCGAAGTTTTCGGCGATGGGTGTGGTTGTGGACGCCTAACTGGGGGACCACCAATAACGATCAGACCCATGGAGGCGAAAAAGCGCATAACCGAATTGTTCGGGATAGAGTACCCCATTGTACAGGGAGGGATGATATGGTGCAGTGGCTGGGAATTAGCGAGTGCGGTTTCCAACGCGGGCGGATTGGGGTTGATTGGCAGCGGGAGCATGTATCCCGAGGTATTGCGAGATCATATTAGAAAGTGCAAGCAGGCGACGGATAAGCCTTTTGGGGTGAATGTGCCGTTGTTATATCCTGATATAGAGCAGCATTTGCAGATTTTGGTGGATGAGGGGGTGAAGATTGTGTTCACGAGTGCGGGCAATCCTGCGAAGTATACGGGGTGGTTGAAGGAGCGCGGGATGACGGTGGTGCATGTGGTGGCGAATACAAAGTTTGCGAAGAAGTGTGTGGATGCGGGGGTGGATGCGATTGTGGCGGAGGGATTTGAGGCGGGTGGACATAACGGCAGGGAGGAGACGACCACGATGTGTTTGATACCGATGATTGTTGATTGTGTAACGGTGCCGGTGATTGCTGCGGGCGGGATAGGATGTGGAAGAACGATGGCTGCGGCGATGTGTTTGGGTGCTGCGGGTGTTCAGGTTGGAAGTCGGTTCGCCGCATCTACCGAGAGCAGTGCGCATGCGCATTTCAAGGCGCAGATTTTGGCGGCGGTGGAGGGTTCTACGGAGCTGACGTTGAAGGAGATCACGCCGGTGCGTTTGTTGAAGAATCCATTTTACGAGGCGGTGATGGCTGCTTATGAGGCCGGAGCGGATGCGGAGGCCTTGAAGTCGTTGCTGGGTAGGGGCCGAGCGAAGCGAGGCATGTTTGAAGGCGATATGGTGGAAGGGGAATTGGAGATCGGACAGATCAGTGCGCGTTTGGATCGCATTGAAACGGCGGCGGAGATTGTGGCGGATATGATGCGTGGTTACAAGGCCATCGCAGAGAACAGTTCATTTTTTCAGTATTGATATGGCTGAATCATCGAACCAACCTTGGAAGGTCATTTATTGTGCGAGCAGGCAGGAGAAGAAGGTATCGGCCTACTTATCGCAAAGAAATATCGAGCATTATTTGCCGTTGGTGAAATCGCTGCGGGTGTGGAGTGATCGCAAGAAATGGGTGGAGATGCCGCTGTTTAACGCGTATTTGTTTGTACGTCCAACCGATGCCGAACGCGACCAAGTGTTGCAGGTGCCGGGGGCGGTGATGTATTTGCGGTATAATGGGAAGGATGCGATTGTGCCCGACAAGGATATTGATTTGATCAAGCGGTTGATTGAGAAGGGGTATCAGGTGCAGCAGCAGGATGCCACGGTGCAATTGCAGCCGGGTGATTTGGCTGAGGTGTTAGACGGTCCGTTCAAAGGTGAAGAGGTAGAGGTGCATTACCACGAGGATGAGGTGTATGTAGTGGTGTCGGTGGAAGGATTTTCTAACAGTTATAAGGTGAATTTACCGCGGGAAGTGTTAAAATTGAAAACGAAAAGTAAACATCGCGACAAGTCATTATGGTAGGAAACACAATATTATTGCTATCGCCGCATACAGATGATGCGGAATTGGGCTGTGGGGCTACCATTGCCAAGTTGGTATCGCAAGGAAAAACCGTGTATTATGCGGCTTTCAGTGCCTGCGAGCAGAGTGTGATTGAGGGGTTTCCGAAGGATGTGTTGATTCACGAGGTGAAAGAGGCCACAGCGGCGTTGGGCATCGCCCCGGACAATTTGTTTTTGTATCGCTATGAGGTGAGGACGTTCAACTACCGCAGGCAGGAGATTTTGGATGATTTGATCAAATTGCGCGAGGCGTTGAAGCCCGATACGGTGTTGATGCCTTGTCTGCACGACATCCATCAGGACCACAAAACGATGGCGGAAGAGGCGTTGCGGGCGTTTAAGTTTTGCAATATTTTCTGTTATGAGTTGCCGTGGAACAATTTGAATTTCAATACGGCGGCGTTTGAGGTGGTGTCTGAGGCGGATGCCCAGGCCAAGGTTACGGCGCTGTCGAAATACAAGAGTCAAGCCCACAGGCCTTACGCGAACGAGGAATTTTTGCGGAGTCAGTTGAGGATGCGCGGGGTACAGGTATCTCGCAGATATGCGGAGGTGTTTGAGGTTGTACGGATGATTTCTGAATAGCGATGGCGGGGACAACGACAGACAATCGGTCGGTGGTTCGGGGTCCGCAGCAGTGGTTTTTTTATGGCGTTTTGGCGGTGGTTATTGTGGCCGCTTTGTTCCGTTTTGGTTGGCTTTTGCAGTTGCCATTGACGAACGATGAAACATCGGCGTTGATGCGTTTGCGGGTGTCGGGCTTGGATGTTTTGATCAACGAGGTGGTTTGGGGGGATGGACATCCGATGTTGGTGCAGGTATTTTTGTGGTATTGGACGAAGTGGTTTGGCACTGCGGTGTGGGTGGTAAAATTGCCCTTTTTGTTATGTGGTTTTGGATCGGTGGTGTTGATGATTCACGTTGGGATGCGGTTGGGCAGGCCTTGGGCGGGATTATTAGCGGCGGGCATGTTGGCTACCTTGCAATTTCCGGTGATGTACAGTGCCATTGCCAGGCCGTATGCGCCGGGGTTGTTGCTATCGCTATGGGCTTTTTACGTTTGGCTGCGATGGGTGGGGATGTGTAGGGGCGATGCGCCGCGTTTGGTTGAGTTGCTGAAGCCGATGATTTTGTTGGCGTTGGCGGGGTATTTGGGGGCGTCGAATCATTATTTCAATGGGTTGATATTGGCTTTGTTGTTTGTGGCGGGGTTGGTGTGGTTGCCGGTGCGGTATTGGTTGCGGTATTTGTGGCCATGGGTGTTGATGGCGGCTTTGTACGTGCATCAGTTGGGCATTTTTCTGCATCATTTGCAGGTGGGGAGTCCGGGATGGCTTGCGGTACCCACATGGGGTACTTTGTTGAAGCATGTTTTGTACACGATGGGGTACAGTGTTTGGGTGTGGTTGCTGTGGCTGGTGGTGGGTGTGGTGTTGTTGGTGAGGCGCAAGTTTGAGGGGGGTGATGGTGCATCGCGGTGGGGATTTTTCACCGTGTTGGGGTTGTATTTGTTGCCGATGGGCATTGCGTTTGGGTATTCGGTTTTCCGTGCGCCGGTGTTTCAGGACTCGGTGATGTTGTTTTCGTTTCCTTTTGGGTTGTTGGCGGCGTTTTGGTGGGTAGATTCGGCGGTATTGGGAGCGCGGTGGAAGGCGGGTTTACTGGCATTGACGTTGGGTATAAATGCGTACGTGTTGGTGGTTGATCGCAGACACGTGTCGCAGTTTGGCAACCAATCATACGATGCGGCGGTGCGGGTGTTTCAGGAGTGGGGGGTTGGTGAAGTTTCTGGGACGATGGATTCCTCGGAGATGTGGGTATATGGGTTTGAGCCATTTTTCATGGAATTTCATGCGGAGGCGTTGGGATGGGGTTTGGGCGATTGGCAGAAGCGGGGTGGCAAGGTGATTTATTTGCGTGAGGAGACCAATGATTACAGGGCTTTTCGCAGTCGCTTGCAGCAGGTTGTGGGCGATGATTTTTATTATGTAAACATGGTGGGGATGGATCCGATGCTGAGGGTTTGGATTCAGGAAGCCTTTCCTTGTTTGGTGCGGGAGGCGATGGGTGCGGGTTATCACGTGATGCATTTTAGTAGGGTGGGAAGGCCGAAGGGAGGGTGTATATCGCCCTTGTTGGGTGGTGTGCGTGTGTTTGGCGGGGGTGATTCGGGGCAGTTGGCATCGCGGGCACAGTATTTCCCGGTATGGACGGTGGATTTGGATGGGCTGGGCGATCAGCGATATGCGTCGGAATTTGTGGCGGAGGCCGAGGTGGTGGTATCGGACACGGTGTTGGGGAAGCAGGATTTGCGGTTGGCGATTTCGATAGCGGATGCAGAAGGACAGGTGGTGCGGTTTTTGGATCGCGGTTTGGGGGATATGGGGTATGCGTTGACGGCGGTTGAGGACAGGGGTGTGGGTAAGCGGTTGGTGAAGATGTATTTGGCGGGCAGGTTGGTGGATGTGCCTTGGGGGGCTTGGTTGAATCACGGTGCGGGTGGGGGATATCGGATGACGGTATTCATTGACAATGTGGGGCGGAACGAGGTGGCGTTACGCAGCTTGGGTTGTAGGTTTTGGCGGGGGAATGCGGCGGTATATGGCTTGGTGAATCCGAGTATTCCGTAAAAGTGGACAGTTTGCGGGTGTGGAAGGTGTAGGTTGGCGCGGAATGCGGTGAAATGATTAAATTCGCAACTCATGGAAATCCTATCGCAATTGGTATTTGCCCTGATTTTGGGCGTGGGAGTTTGGATGTTTGCTGGACGAGTGCAGTTCATCCGCAGGAATATTTTGTTGGGCAAGGACGTGGATTTGTCTGACAATCCCGCGGCGCGTTGGAAGCAGATGTTGTGGGTGGCGATGGGCCAGAGCAAGATGGTTAAACGTCCGGTCGCCGGCTTTTTTCACATTTTGATTTACGCGGGCTTTGTGTTGATCAACATTGAGGTGTTGGAGATATTGATTGACGGTTTGTTGGGCACGCACCGATTTTTTGCGCATTATTTGGGTTCGATTTACGACGTAGCGATTGGGTTTTTTGAGGTATTGGCTTTGGGCGTATTGGTGGCTTGTGTTGTGTTTTTGGGCAGGCGTTTTGTGACCAAGGTACCCAGATTGCAGATGAGTGAGTTGAAGGGATGGCCGATGAAGGATGCCACGATTATTTTGGTGGTAGAGATTGTGTTGATGGGGGCTTTGTTGAAGATGAATGCGGCGGAGCAGGTGTTGGTGAAGCGGGGGGAGATGGTGGGACATGGTAGTTTTCCGGTGAGTCAGTATTTGATTGGATTTTTTGATGGATTCAGTACTGGGTCTGTGCATATGATTGAGCGAATTTGTTGGTGGTTCCATTTTGTGGGGATTGTGGTGTTTTTGAACTACGTGCCATACAGCAAGCATTGGCATATCATCATGAGTTTTCCGAATGTGTATTACACGCCGTTGAAGCCGAAGGGTTCTTTCGAGAATTTGGATTACGTTACTACCGAGGTTAAATTGATGATGGATCCGGCGGCGCAGCCGCCGGATGGATACGAACCCCCAACGGGTTTTGGTGCCAAGGACGTGCAGGATTTGAGTTGGAAAAATTTGATGGATGCATATACTTGCACGGAATGCGGTCGATGCAGCAGTGTTTGTCCGGCCAACCAAACCGGCAAGTTGTTATCGCCCAGAAAGGTGATGATGGATACGAGAGACCGTTTGGAAGAGGTTGGTAATGGGATGGATGCAGCGAAGAAGGCCGGTAACCCGGTGGAGGGAAGGTTTGAGGATGGAAAGGATTTGCACAGCTATATTTCTACGGAAGAGTTGTGGGCCTGTACTACTTGTAACGCCTGTGCTGAGGCCTGTCCGGTCAACATCAACCCGGTGGACATTATCGTTCAGATGCGACAGTATCAGGTGATGGAGAAGAGCGCGGCGCCGAGTGAGTTGAACAACATGTTCACGAATTTGGAGAACAACGGGGCGCCTTGGCAGTTTAACCAGATGGACAAAGCCAATTGGGTTCAAGGTTGAGTTATTGAAACGTACTGGGATAACGGCATTATCGAAAAAAGGGTAAATCCCTCAGAGTTTTATCGTATTTTTGAAGTGCGATGAACACATTTCATTTATTATCCTTTTTGGGTGGCCAAGAAATGGTTATTCTTTTGGTGCTCGTTTTGTTGCTTTTCGGCGGCAAGAAGATTCCTGAGCTGATGCGCGGTTTGGGCCGTGGTGTTAGAGAATTTCAAGATGCCAAGAACAATGTTGGCAATGAGATTCGCAAAGGAATGAACGAGGAACCCAAAGAGAATAAGGAGTAATCTTGAAGCACTACAGCCGGATTTCTGCAATTCGGGAGGACCTGAACGCGGGGCACATCACGTGTGTGTCAATGGTAGAGTATTACCTAAAAAACATTGAATTAAACAAGCACTTAAACGCCTTTTTGGAGGTGTGGGGGGATGAAGCATTGGCTAGAGCCGAGGCCATCGACCAAAAGGTGAAAGCAGGCACAGCAGGTCGGTTGGCAGGTTGTGTGATTGCGTTGAAAGATGTTTTGGCTTACAAGGACCACCGAGTGGGTTCATCTTCCAAGATATTGGAAGGATTTACATCGATTTATTCAGCCACAGTGGTTCAGCGTTTGTTGGATGAGGATGCCATTTTTATTGGCCGCACCAACTGCGATGAATTTGCGATGGGCGCTAGTAACGAGAACAGTGCATTTGGCCCCGTGTTGAATGCGGCTGACAATACCCGAGTTCCGGGTGGTTCTTCGGGCGGTAGCGCGGTGGCAGTGCAAGCCCAGATGGCCCATGCGGCTTTGGGGAGTGATACGGGTGGGTCTATCCGACAGCCAGCGGCGTTTACCGGAATTTACGGTTTGAAGCCCACTTACGGGTTGATTTCGCGTTGGGGTTTGTTGGCATACGCTTCGAGCTTTGACCAGGTAGGTCCGATGACCAAGAGCATTGAGGATTCGGCTTTGTTGACGGAGATCATGGCGGGGGCAGACGGACAGGATGCTACGGTATTTCAGCAAGCGGCTCCTGTATATGTTGAGCCAAAGGCACCCGCGAAAGCGAAGTTTGCGGTGATGAAACAGGGGATATCTGAGGAGGGTATCGATCCTGAAGTTCGTGCCATGATGTTGGCTTTGATTGAGAAATTGACGGCGGCGGGACATGAAGTAACTTACTTTGATTTCCCGTTGTTGGATTATATGGTGCCGGCGTATTACGTTTTAACCACGGCTGAGGCATCAAGCAATTTATCGCGCTATTCGGGAATGTTGTACGGCAAGCGCAGTGCGTTGGCGCATGACTTGGACTCTACGTATACGTTGACGCGCACCGAAGGGTTTGGCGAGGAAGTGAAGCGCAGAATCATGTTGGGCACATTTGTTTTGAGCAGCGATCAGTACGATGCATACTATGACAAGGCACAGCGTGTGAGACAGGTGATTCGCACCGAAACAGAGAAAGTATTGGCCGATGCCGATGCGATTTTGTTGCCCACGACCAGTACACCCGCGTTCAAGTTGGGTGAAAAGGCGGCTGATCCTATTGCGATGTATATGGCGGATTTGTTTACCGTTCAAGCGCCTTTGGCGGGAAATCCAGCCATTTCAATTCCTGCGGGCACGACTGCTGCAGGTTTGCCCATGGGGGTTCAATTGATGACAGGTATTTTGGAGGAGCAAGCCCTGTTTGATCTGTCAAAATTGTTGGAAGAAACCTTGGGATGAGTTTGAGAATACGCATCTTCATAATGTTGGTAATGGTATGTGGTTTGGCCATCGGTCAGAACGACGTGCAGCTGCGATTGAAGACCTTGGAAGTGCGCGGATTACCTTTCTTTTACAACAACGACATCGAACAAACGGTGGGTGATTGGTTGAAAAACGAAAACGAAAGCACCTCTATATTTTATGGTCGGATGCAGTATTACGGCGACGATATTGATCGCATTGCGGTGAAATATGGGTTGCCTTGGTTTGTGAAATACATTCCTGCTGGGAATTCTGGTTATGAGCCGAGATACCGCGATGAGAGTGGTGCTTCGGGCATGTGGCCGTTGAGTTATACGATTGGTAAGAAGTACAATTTGCGTCAGACCGCACTGTTCGACGAACGTCGCGACCCCATCAAATCCACGGAGGCGGCTTGTTTGTATTTGCGTGATTTGTATGTGATTTATGGCGATTGGTTGAAGGTGATTACGGCATTTCGGATTGGTCCAATCCGGTTGAATCAGGTGATTCACGGGTTGGGTGGTGATTTGGATTTCGCTCATATTTACGAGGCGTTGGAACCCGAAGAGCGGTTGCCGGTGATACAGTTTTATGCGGCGGTGACGGTGTTGCACCACGCCCAGCAGTATGGCATTCAGCCGATGTCGGTTGGAATCCCCGATGCTGTCTCGGTAACCTCCATCAACGCGGTGGTGCCTTTTGCGGTGCTAAACGATAAAATTGGGGTTGGTTTGTCGGATCTGAGAAATTTGAATCCCGAGTTTCGTGCCGATGCGGTGCCTTTTTTGGGTGCTCCTTGTGTGTTTAAATTGCCAAGTAAATTCGTTGAAATTTATAATAGGAATAAAGATTCCTTGCAAATTTGGATCACAGCAAAGCCGATGATTGTACAGCGAATTGTGAAGGTTGACTCCATTGCGGTTGGAGATGGAGATAGTTCGGTTAATGTTGCTATTGCGAAAGGTGATCAATCTATAACGGATTCCGTTGGCATTACTCCCCCCATTCCCAAAACGATATTACAAACGCCCACTGATGCAAAAACTTGGGTTTATTACAAAGTGAAATCTGGGGATGCCATTTATACATTGAGCGATATTTTTGATTGTGCACCCGATCAACTGAAATCTTGGAATCGATTAAATTCTAATCAATTGCGAATTGGGGCTACATTGAAGTTTTACGTGCCGGTAAAACGCAAGTCTTATTATCTTAAATTAAATTCAATGACCATCGCGCAGAAGCG
>JACCDX011283181.1_pt1 | contig 10916 bp, 8 predicted proteins | sample 7449681 | NCBI WGS metagenome assembly JACCDX01 (sample SAMN15323450, study PRJNA562643) | freshwater metagenome | isolation source: river surface water | place: USA:Blue River Watershed | collected 2017-08-18
CCAACTTGGGAATGCCTGTAATCCGACTCTGCTTCTTTCCATCTGTCTTTGTATTGTCCTTCGCATCCTTGGCCGACTGGGCCTCCAGAATCTTCTCTACAACTCCAAGCTTGGAGATCACCTTCTTCAGCGTCTCCTCCGAGAGCTTTGGACTGGATCCGAACGCTGATTGCTTGGTGGTCAACGTCTCCTTGGTCTGAGAGGTAAAGCTAGGGTTCTCAATCAAGCTGACGATAAACACACCGAGATGGTCGCGAACAAGACTTGGTTTGACCTTTGTCTTCTTCTTGGTATCCAGATAGTCTACGATGGAGTTGACAACCTGAGACGTCACAGCATCCACATGAGTTCCACCCTTGGACGTCCAGATGCCGTTCACAAAGGAGGACTGGAAGAAGTGATCAGTTGGACTTGGGGTGACTGCGATTTGCCAGCGGTCGTTTGGAGTCTCGAAGACAACCGGCTCTACATCAAAGGACTTTGCATACTCTACGATGGACCGACACTTGACAAGCTCTCCGTTCCAAGTGACCTTGACATCCTTTCCAACTGTCATCGCAAGATCATAGACACGGCGTTCAATCAATCGAATCATTTCCGCTGGAATTTCGTCTCCCATTCCAAACCGAGCAAAGTCAGGTGTCCAAGAGAGGCGAACATGAGACTTGGACTTGGAAGCTTTGACTTTTGGTGGGTCAATCACCGTCATGTTGTTGTGGAAGGTCTGAGTGTAGTGAAGTTTGCGATTGTTGTCTACGACCGAGACATCCAGTTGTTTCGCAAAGATGTTGACCAACTTGACACCATATCCGTTCTTACCACCAACCAGCTTCTTCTCTTCCTTGTCGTAGTTGGTAGAGGTCAGAAGCTCTCCAAAGATGAGCTGTGGAATCCAGACATTGTGATCAGGATGTTGTGCAACATCAATGGGCTCGCCATCGTTCTCAATGCTCAGCACCTTTCCATCGCAAGTGAGTTCAATGTGTTTGACTGGATTTGCAGACTCACGCTGACGAAGGCGAACTACGTGATCATGTGCATTGACGATCAACTCATCTACAAGTTTGTAGAAACCAGGATTCACAGGGATCTTTGTGGGTTTGAATGTGCCATTCTCAAGAAGCCAGACTTCTTCCTCTGCGGTCTCAACTGAACCGATATAGGTATCAGGGAGACTGAGGATGTGCTCACGATGGGTTTGCTTCTTGTATGCTTTCGAAAGATCCATTTGGAATACCTCTCTTCATTCCTGCTTTTTGTAAGTCCGTTTTCACAGGTTGAACATTGAATATACAAATGCCCCCAAAGAAGGCACTGCCAGAAGCCCCAGTTATATTTTCCTTCAAGCTTCCTGTGGAAGAGGATGTTCCTGTTCCTGCGGATATGACTACGAACTATTCCGATATTCTGAATGCAGTGGAGGTTTCGCATGCATCGGAGCGGTTCAGTGGTGATATCATGCGTGATATCTTGACACGCACAAAGAGTCCAACCTACTCGCAAAGTACATCTTGTTTCTGGTGTTGTCATCCATTCGCATGGAAGCCTTCCGTTCTTCCTATTTCCTACGATGCCTATGAAATGATGTATACGTGCGAAGGTCATTTCTGCTCTCCGGAATGTGCGTTGGCCTATCTCTATGGAGAGCCAAATGTATCCGATGTAACTCGTTGGACACGTCACGCTTTGTTGGCTGACCTTTACAGGACCCTCTACACAACTCGTGATCTCATTCCTGCTCCTGCTCGGTCTACACTCCGTATGTTTGGAGGACAACTGAGCATTGACCAATTCCGCGAACAGACATCCTTTAGCGAAGATATGGTCGCTGTTCAACTTCCTCCTCTTCGTCTTCATCTTCCTACCATGAACGTTCAGGGTCCTGTTCGTGATGTGAAGAAGTTTGTGGCTCTTTCACAGGAGACCGTAGACAAGGCATCCAAGGAACTCCGTCTCAAGCGTTCCAAACCTGTTCATTCCAATCAAGCTACATTAGACAAGTGTTTAAAGCCGTAAGAGCTTCAACACATAAATGCAAGGCGCAAACGAATTACTCAAAACCCAGATGTTGCTCAGCATGGGGACTTCTCGCAATGCTGTCTGGAACATCTTGGCTTTGAATCTGTTTGACATTGGAACAAAGACCTTTCCTATTTGGTCTGGGTTTTTGCGGATGTTCTGTTGTAGAAGGACACAACGCCTTCAAGGAACTCCTCGTGCTTCGATTACCTGCGAACGTGCCTCTACTCCACAGAACAAACAACAGACAACTTACCAAGACCGCATGGACGCCGTCATTCATCACGCAACCACACTTCCTGCGATTAAAAGTTTGTTGTCTGTGACCCACCACGATTACCTTCCAAATGAGTTTGAACCTGTTCTCCTGGACAACGACATCTACTTTGAACTCCAAGACATCAAAGTTCACGATGGTCAGGCAGAAGTGATCAAGTTTCGGTTGTTCTGTTTTGAGCACGACATTCAACACCTCCAGTCCTTCATGGATACTTGCAATGTAGATTACGCACGTCGTATGGCAAATAAGCTTGGATCGAATCGGTTCTTTTTTGACCAAATGGTCCAGTCCAAAGTGAAGGGAACGCAGAATCCATTGCCCAATACACATCTGGTGTACACCAAATCCAAGTTCGCAACCAATCGTACCTTTAAGAACGTGTTCTTTGAACAGAGAGACCTTGTACGCAATCGGACTCGCTTCTTTTTGGAGAACCGAGCATGGTATGATGAGAAGGGAATTCCTTACACGCTAGGGTTTATGTTTCATGGACCTCCTGGAACTGGAAAGACTTCGAACATCAAGGCCATTGCGAACGAAGGACGTCGTCATATCATCAATGTCCAGCTGTCAGAAATCAAGACAAAGGCACAGCTTCAACATCTCTTCTTCAACGATGAGATTAGTGTCTACAATGGAAGCACGACAGAGAAATACATCATTCCTGTTTCAGAACGTCTCTATGTGATTGAAGACATTGATGCGATGGGAGATACTGTTCTTCGCCGTGAATGGAAGAAGCCACAGGTTGTCGCAAAACCAAAGAACGAAGAAGATGCTTGGTTGGATCGTCAAAAGGAAGCTGAAAAGGAAACGATTGACTTGTCTTTCTTACTGAATCTATTGGATGGAACTCTGGAGTCCAATGGTCGTATTCTGATCATTACAACCAACTTCCCGGGACGCATTGACCGTGCACTCATTCGCCCAGGACGCATTGATATGATTGTCAATTTCCGCAAGGCAAACCGTGCAGTCCTTCAAGAAATGCTGACGTCTTTCTATGACAGGGAAGTAGAGATTCCAGAGGACGAATCACTTGATTACAAATGGTCTCCAGCAGAAGTCAATCAAATTCTGTTCCGCAACTTTGAAGACCCACAGAAGGCAGTCGAAGAACTTGTAAGCCTGTCTTCAGAGGATTTGTATGGATTTGACGATGAAAACGGATTCAATCTACCCACAGATATGGATGTTGTGCAAGGATAAAATGACTAAGACAATCAAGATCTGCTTCGTGGTCGAAACCACATTCAAGATGACCTCTTACCTTGCCGACGTCCAAGCGAGTATGGACGACATTGTGGATGACCTTACCTTCCACAACAGTGATGCAGACGTTCTTGTTGGCGCAGTGTATTACCGCGACCACAAGGATGCCGATGATGTTACGAGCACTCCCTTCATGTCAGTCAATGACTTCTTCTCGCTTCCGGTTGACCTTACGGATGAAAGCAGGGTTTGGTGGAAGAATGAAAATGATGCTGCGAATGTCGCAGTTGGGTTACATACTGTCAGTAGGCTGGATTGGAGTGGAGCAGACGTGAAGTTGATCTTCCATTATGGAATTTCTCCTGCCCATGGAAGTCAGTTTCACGGAGCAGAAGTTTCCGATCTGTTTCCAGGTGGATGTCCGGAAGGATTCGATCTTCTAGCGATTATGCATGAATTCTCCTTACAATCGTTTGACTATACGTTCTACCGCATTACAGGCGCAGTAGATACCATGCTTGAACAGTTTGACCAAGTGTATACAGGACCTGGTACATTCCAGGTTGAAAATTTGGATATTATTGACCCTTACACTTCCGAGCCAGACTCAGAAGAAGAATAGTGTAATCCCAGACCACCTTCTTATTGTTGTCCGATAATGTGCCCCACATTCCCTTCATCTTCTTAATGATTAGATCTAATGCGTTGTCTTCTGTATATTGCTCAAATCCATACCCAAGGATAAATTTTTCATCTCTCGCTTTGATTGTCTCTTCAAAAGGACCTACGTGAAGGGCAACCTGTTCAGGAACAAGAATTGGGTTTGTCTTTTGAAGCAAAAACAGTCCAGACTTGTAGGTTGGAAAATCTGTATCATCTGGAAAGACTTTGATCAGTTGATCCAGAAACTCAGAAAACTGCGAATAAAAGATATCAAGGAAGACCTTTCTGGACATGTTGTTTTACTGACGAGAAATACCCTTAAACTCATTATCTCTCATCTTTTTGTACTGCTCTAGGCGAGACGATATGTCATCGTTCCGCCCAGACTTGTTGCCATCGTAACTCTGCTTTGTCTCTGGTTCAGGCTTCACACCGGACGCAACTGGACCACCACCCAAGAACGAATAGTTCAATTGGTCGTCGGTAGAGAACTTACCAGGCGATTCCCAACTGGAATAGGATTCTGTGAGAGACCCTGTTCCTGCAAACGACCATGCTTGATATTCCGTTGGACCTGCTGCTGCTTGTTGTGCCTGTTGAACTGGAACCTCACGCCGAGCAACAACTGGCTTTGCGATATAGGAATAAATGTCCTTACCAATGTAGACGTCCTTTGTATCTGGAATATACAGAGTTGGAACACTCTTGAGAAAGCCAGGGAGCTCGTGGCGTTGCTTGTTGTCAATATACACAAGCCGACACAAACTATCCTTGTTGAGTTGCTTCAACGTCTCCAAGATTTTTGCGCTATTTCCATCACGACTGTGGACAAACAAAAGGGGTTGATTGTTCATTACCGGTTTGGGCGATAAAAAACGGATAGACAATAACGTAAGAGAAAGACAAACCAATGGAGAACGTAAAGAAGACTTTGAATGGCTATCGCCTCACTGGAGAACTCAAGGATGTCCCTGTTGCGTTTGTGAACGCCCTTCGGCGCATTCTGTTGTCTGAAATTCCAACGGTTGTCGTCCAGAACGTAGAAATCCTGGAAAACTCAACCAATATGACCCACGAGATGTTGAAGCACCGTGTAGAGATGCTTCCTGTGAATGTGCGAGCCAACGAGACAGATGCTGTTCGCGATACTCGAATTGAGTTGCGCTACCTGGAAGACAAGGAGAAGAGTCGTGAGATTACTACGGACGACTTTGTCGTGACTGGACCACGTAGAGATGTGTTCTTGAAGGATCGTGATTTGGAGACACCTATGTTCTTCCTCAATCTGCTTCCAGGACAGACTCTTCACATCAAGGCAACTCTGGGCGTTGTAACCCAAGGCGCCTCACAGGTTTGCGTGTCTACTTTCGGCAATCACATTGATCCAACTCTTCGTGATCTGGACCGTGGACGCTGGATTGAAAATGGAGGAGACCCTCGTGAATTTGATAACCACCATTATCAGCGGTCCTATTCACGTGATGAGAATGGTCGTCCAAACTGGTTTGACTTGACTGTGGAAAGCATTGGAGTTACTCCTGCATCTGCTTTGATCAAGACTGCATGTGAACTCTTGAAGGCAAAGGTAGTGGACTTCGCAAATGTTCCTGTTCAGCGTGAGCAACCCAACTGGTATCGTATGGAGATGGAAGGAGAGACCTTTACAATCGGTCAACTTGTACAAGAAGTTCTCTATCGGTCTGGATTGGTAGAGTTCGTATCACGTGATGTAGGTCATCCACTCCAACCCAAGCTGATTGTTCATTTCAACAGCAAGGTTGCGCCTGAGAATGTTGTGGAGCGGTTCCGCACGGAAGCGGTGGCTCTGTGTGAGAATGTTCTCAAGTCTGTATAATGAGTGAAGCGGAGATTCTAACACTAAACGAAGGCGACTTTGTAATCCTCGAAGAAGCAGTTGAATTTGATGAGAAAATTCAACGAGAGGAACGCGTTCGTTTTTACACAAAAACAGAGCAAGAACAAGATGCATTTGAGAAGCTTCTTCCACCAGGTGCGTCTACCTTAGCACAACGTCAACGTGCTCGCCGAGAGGTCGTGTACTATTCCGACTTGTATGAAAAGTATATTGTTCCTACCGATGAAGACTACATTCTTCGTCAGGCCAAGAAGACAGCGGAGGTAGATTGGATTTTTCCTATTTACCACGAAGGCGATACGTATGATCCACCTTCTTCATCAGACCGGACGTTGAAACTCACAGTTCAAAGGACAGCAGCAGGATACTATGAGCGTATGGTGAAGGCTTTACCACGTCCGTATTCGCAAGGAGAGGGTGATGTATTTCCAATTGAGAACCCGACAGTTTTTGTGGACAAAGAAGGCGACAATCCTATTCGTGCATTGCCTGAATTCAAGATGGTAACAACGTTGGTGAATGAAGACAAAACAATTGAGATTCGCAAGAAGCCGATTCCAAACACAGAAGATAGTATTCACTTTCAGGGTTACTTCTTGAAGAAGAGGCCAGTGGACATTCCCAATCCAATGCCTGGTCACGACTTCTTTGAAAGCACGGATGCAAAGGTCATTCTGAACACGGCTCCCTTGGCAGATATCTTTCCAGACATGGATGCTATTTTTACCCATGGTATTCCAGTGACCGCAGATCCATACAAAGAAGGGTCTCCGTATTTGAAGCTTTATGACGTAAAGCTTTCTGAAATTCCTTGGTCTGTCTGGAAAACTCGGTTTCCTCCTGTGTCTCTAGAAAACGAACCTCGTGAGCCAGTGGACATTCGCATTCCAAAGAGTGAGAGTACAACTGTGTCTACCAATGTTCAAGAAACATACGGAACAACTCATTCCGCAGGATTGTCTCCACGTGAATGGTTGATGCGCCAAGAAGATGGTGGAAATCTGATTGTGAAACTTCTTCTGTCTGAGTCCAATCAGTTTGGAAATGTAGAAATCATTCCAGGAATTGATTTGCCTCTTCCTGACTATCCTAGTACAACGTTGGAAGAATGTAGATTGTCGGATATCTCGTTTCAAGACTTTACAACACGTGGTATTCTGCGTCGCAAATGGACGATTGAGAAGAAGGATGGAAAAGAAGTAGACGTAATTAAGATCGCATGTGTTCCACTGGAATACGTTCAACAGGAACGCTCACGTCTTGGGTATACGAATCGAATTCTGTGGAAGGATGACACTGGAGAGAAGCTGAAAGAAAAGCAGGCTCGTCTTTTGAAACGGTATACTGCCTTCAAGGAAATCGAAACCAAGCGAGAAGTTGGAAAGCGCACACCTACAAAGGAACAATCAGAGAGACGGAAAGAAATTCTCGCAGTTCTTCACGATCCTGCCAGAGACAATTCCGATAAACATCGTGATGTAAAAGCACTCCTCGCAGATTCTATCTATAGCGAGAAGACCTATGTCGATCAGGCTGGTCTGTTTGTGTTGTGCGCACATACCATGAGCCTTTTGGAAGGTGATCTCTCGAAAAACGCAGAGGTGTTCTACGACACATGGGGTGTCAAAGAAGATGGGTTCTATGTGTGTAAGGTATGTGGACAACGGTTGGATGCCGTAGAATATGATACAAGCGACGATTTTGACGACAACGATATGGTTGTTCGCCATGCGGAAGTCTTAGAGACAAAGCAATCGGAGGAAGTCATTTCCAGCACGTCTCTTCAAAAGATACGTCATCTACTTGACAAGAACAGCACAGTTCACCTCGTGATGTTTCTGTTGCTTGGACTTCTTCAAGTGGAGCCTACTGTCGACAAGATGCCAATGTATCTCAATATGGCCGCAGAAGCAGCAGAAGGCATTGGTACGGAAGGACAGGGTATTCTTCTTCGCGGTGTCATAGGGTTGGTTGCAACCGCCATTCTTCTTCAAACTCATCAACCTTTTTTAGTTCCACGTCGTGCATTTGGTCCGCGTCCATTGAAGATGTCTGGATTCCCTCGTGATAGTTCGGATCCAAAGGGTGAGAATGTAATTGACTCACTCTTGACCGCTGTTCGCAAGACATTTGAAGCATATCCTTCGTCCATCAGTTCTAGATACGAATCCTTTGTGCGTGAGATTGTGAAAGATTCTGCGAAGGTTCGAGCGGTTGCAGTTCGTGTCTATACCGAACGGTTCTTGAAGAAGCAACCGACTCTCGGTATGACATTGGAAGCTGCGAAGGTTCAAGTGCCTGTTGCGGAAGAAGTTCCGTCTACCTTGCCAACGGCTGTTCCTGTTCCATCCAAGTTGGGCGAAATCAAACACTATCCTGTCTGTGAAGGATCCATTGCTATTTTGCGCAATCCAAACCTTCCAAATCTTCGTCAGGCCGAAGTTCCTTTGAAGACAGGTATCTCTGCTGCGAGAAGTCACAAAGAGATTACACCTTCTCCCTCTGAGCGTGAAAGTGTTGCTGTTGTTCCTAAAACTGAAATCAGTGCTCTTCTCAAACTGAAGACTGCTTTGAACGGTACCTATTTGGATGGAAAGATTGGAGACTCAGTTCAAGCAAACCTCGCTATCGCAAGCCGTCTTGCAGACAAATACAATCTTCCTCTTCCTGTGCGAACAATTGATCCATCTCAGAACCCAGCTGAGCTTCGTGATTACGCACGTGGGTTGGTCTATCAGGTGGTCAAGGCCATTAAGGACATTCCAAAGTATGCGAGCGATTTCAATGAACGAACAAAAGCTGATTTGACGTTGATGTGTTTGCTCGCAAACTTAGACACTGAGAAGAATGAAGTGCGTCGTGTGAGTGCAAGTGAACGTATGTCGTATGTGAAAGGTCAAGCAGCCAAGACAGATATTCAGCGTGAGATTGATACAGAGTTGGTGCGCATTGGAATGGGTCCAGTCTTGATTACAATGGAAGACCGTGATCTTCTTGCTCGTCGTGAGGAAGAGGACATCAGACAATTGGAAGAGGAAGTTGGAGTAGGTCTCGTTCAAAACAATGCATATGACGATGGAATCCCATATCAAAACGCAGACGATGGTGATTATGGAAATTTACCTGGTCGGTTTGAAGGGCGTGATGTAGATCTTCCATCCTTCGCAGACGATCCAGAACGTGGTATTTAGACAGACGTTTTGTAGTATAAGTATGTTGAACGCAACCTTCCACTTTATTCGGACCAATGAGCCAGACGAGGTTTTGAAGATTTTCAAGATTGACGACGATACGTTTCGGTGTGTCTTTCAACCTGGAGATATTCGTGCCAGCTATTCCTTCAGGCTTACTAGGTACGTTCTCCTTCGGTATTTGACTACAACTCTTCAGGCGGTTATTAACGATGATGTGGATCCTTACGAGCAGGTTCAGTTAAGCACGATGATCCACCCACGTATTTTGTTCCATGTGATTGATTTGGAAAAGGAAGAAACGTTCGATCGCTTGTGGTTGATGCTTATCAACTCACTTGATTATGATATTGTTAAAAACGGACTTTCTTCGAACCAGCGGAGTAGACTTAATGCTCACTCTCAACGGGTACAGACTCCACAAAGATACTTCAGCGGACCAAATCCGGAAGACACTGACAGTTAAGCCCTATGTTCCTAAAGTATTTGTTTCAAACCCTAATTCAGTTCCAAGGTACAAGGTGTACAAGGAGACCGAGGATGCCCTCTATCTCCCTAAACATTATGGTATTGATACCTACGGGCCTTATTCGATTACCACACGTGATGTAGCCCAAACGCCAGACAAGTTCTGGGAGTTTCATGGAAAGTTACGTGATATTCAGATTCCTGTTGTGAACTCCTTTCTCAAACCGGAACCTCATGACGGAATCCTCAGTTTGCACACAGGTGGAGGTAAGACGGTCTGTGCGCTGTATATTGCAAGTCAAATCAAGATGCCTACGTTGGTGATTGTTCACAACTCCTTTCTACGCGATCAATGGATCGAGCGAGTTCGTATGTTTCTTCCTCATGCTCGCATTGGACGGATTCAAGGAGATGCGTGTGAGATCGACAACTGCGACGTAATCATCGCAATGTTACAGACATTGTCCATGAAAGACATTCCTATCGCAAGCTTCAAACCGATTGGATTGGTCATTGTAGACGAATGCCATCATATCGCATCGGAAGTGTTTGTTCAGGCTCTTCCAAAGGTAACCTCCAAACATATGTTAGGATTGTCCGCAACTCCTGTTCGGAAGGATGGATTGATGCACGTAGCCCATTGGTTTCTGGGTCCATTGCTCTACAACTCAGACACTGGATCCAAACAGGATGCGGATGTTCAGGTGGAGGTCTACGAATATGAGAATGATGACCCAAAGTTTAATGAGATCCTCTACAACAATCAGGGTGTTATGTTCACCTCTCTTATGATCAACAAGCTAGCACAAGAAGAACATCGAACCAAATGGCTGGTAGGGATTCTGGTGGATGTCCTCACAGAATCTCCACAGCGACAAGTGTTAGTGTTGTCTGACCGTGTCCAACATACAAAAGATATACTGGCTGCTCTGCCAGAAGAACTTAGATTGCGTTCCGCTATCCTATCCACAGAGGTTAGCGCTGCCAAGAGAACGGAGTTTTGCGCCCAATGTTCTGTCCTAATTGCGACATATTCAATGTGTAAGGAGGGGTTTGACGTGCCAACCCTGAATACGCTGTTGATGGCAACACCTCGGCCGGACGTTGATCAGATTGTGGGGCGGATTCTGAGGGTTGAGAAGTCTGCTCGCTCGTTTCCTCCTTTGATTCTGGACTTGGTTGATCCTCAGTTTCGGCGACAGTTTCA